>Ga0196976_1000961_pt1 | contig 15025 bp, 12 predicted proteins | sample S3v_513CmetaG_FD_148644 | JGI IMG/M metagenome (GOLD analysis project Ga0196976, IMG submission 148644) | Soil microbial communities from Anza Borrego desert, Southern California, United States - S3+v_5-13C | ecosystem: Environmental > Terrestrial > Soil > Desert | place: USA: California...
TGACGCGCGCGGCTCTACGTCTCGAGCTCCGTCATCACGACCGCTGTGCCGTCGACGTAGCAGCGGCAACTCAGCACGAACGTTCCCGCGATACTGCCAACGACATTGGCGGACTGCCCGTCGATCGTCGCCGTTCCGCGCAAATCGGCCGAGAACGCGAAGCCGGTTTGCTGGGCCAGGAGCTGGTCGTCGACAAAGAGCTGCGCGAGTGTGAGCTCGTTGTAAACGCGAATCGTCGAGCCGCGATGCCGGCCTGTCCACGTGGCTTTCACCGCCCACATGTTGAAGAAGATCGACAACATGAACAGCACCAGCCAGACGAGGAGCAACGCGCAGCCGGCCAGGGGAAAGACGAAAGAAAAGAACATCGCGATTGCCAGCACCAGAAACGGCAGCGCGAACGTGACGTACTGCAGCGTCGTCTTCGTCGTTCGATTCATCACTTCACCATACGCCACGCGGCCTGGTGTCCGCACCGTAGATTGCCTTTCGATTCCCGGCGACCTCCGGCCTGTCACGCCGGAGGTCGCGGGTTCGTACAGCGGGGCGGGCCCGCCCGGCCCGCCCCAACGCCCCTTACAGATTCACCGTCCACAGCGTCGCCCCGCTGTTGCTGATGGCGACGAGCGAGCGCGTGGCGGTGCCGCCCTCGGTGGCGGGTCAGAATGACGCGGCGGGACGCGTCGGAACGACTCGACTAGAATCACGCGGTGCCACCGGAAGAAAAGAAGAAGAAGAAGCTCGAGCTGGACGTGGTCTGGCGCGAGGCCAAAGAACTGATCTGGGCACGGCGGGGGCGGCTCGCCGTCGGTCTCGGCCTGATGCTCGTCAGCCGCCTGGCGGGACTGGTCCTGCCGGCGTCGTCGAAGTACGTCGTCGATGAGGTGATCGGCAAGGGACGGCACGAGCTGCTGCCGCTCCTGGCCGGCGCGGCCATCGCCGCCACGCTGATCCAGGCCGCCACGTCGTTTGGCCTCTCGCAGCTCCTCGGCGTGGCCGCGCAGCGCGCCATCACGGAGATGCGCAAGCGCGTCGAGCAGCACGTGCTCCGCCTCCCCGTCTCCTACTTCGACTCCACCAAGTCGGGCGTGCTGATCTCGCGGATCATGACCGACGCCGAAGGGATCCGGAACATCGTCGGCACCGGCCTGGTGCAGCTCTTCGGCAGCATGGTCACGGCCACGCTGGCGTTCTTCGTCCTCTTCTACCTGAACTGGAAGCTGACCCTGATTACGATGGCCACGCTGGCGGTCTTCGGCGCGGTCATGGCCGTGGTCTTCAAGCGCGTGCGCCCGCTCTTCCGCAAGCGCGGCGAGATCAACGCCCAGGTGACCGGCCGCCTCGGCGAGAGTCTCGGCGGCATCCGCGTGGTCAAGGCCTACACGACGGAAAAGCGCGAGGACATCGTCTTCGCCAAGGGCGTGCACACGCTCTTCCGCAACGTGGCCAAGACCATCACCGCCGTCAGCGCGACAACCGCGTTCGGCACGGTGATCATCGGCGTGGTGAGCGTGGTGATGATGCTGGTCGGCGGGAACGCGATCCTGAGCGGCACGATGACCCTCGGCGACCTGGTCATGTACATCTTCTTCACCGGCCTCATGGCCGCGCCGGTGATGAGCATCGCCTCGATCGGGACGCAGATCACGGAGGCTTTCGCCGGACTGGATCGCATCCGCGAGGTGATGCAGCAGCGCACCGAGGTGGAGGAAGACGCGTCGCGCGCGCCGGTCGAGGCCGTGCGCGGCGACATCGAGTTCCAGGACGTGTCGTTCGAATACGTGGAAGGGGTGCCGGTGCTGCGGCACGTGAGCTTCAAGGCGCCGGCGCGGTCGACGACGGCGCTGGTCGGCTCGAGCGGCTCGGGCAAGTCGACGCTGATCAGCCTGGTGATGGCCTTCAACCGCGCCACCAGCGGCCGCGTGCTCATCGACGGCCGCGACCTGGCGAGCCTGCGCCTCTTCGACTACCGCTCGCACCTCGGCATCGTGCTGCAGGACAATTTCCTCTTCGACGGCACGATCGCGGAGAACATCCGCTACGGCCGCCCGGACGCGACGATGGCGGACGTGCTGGAGGTGGCGCGGCTGGCCCACATCGACGAGTTCGTGGAGCCGCTCGAGCAGAAGTACGACACGATCGTCGGCGAGCGCGGCATCAAGCTTTCCGGCGGACAGCGGCAGCGCATCGCCATCGCCCGGGCCATCCTGGCCGATCCGGTCATCCTGATTCTGGATGAGGCGACGTCGAGCCTCGACAGCGAGAGCGAGGCGAAGATCCAGGACGGCCTGCGCGCGCTGCGCCGCGGACGGACGACGTTCGTGATCGCCCATCGTCTCTCGACCATCCGCGGCGCGGACCAGATCCTGGTGCTGGAGACGGGAGAGATCGTCGAGCGCGGCACGCACGCGGAGCTGCTGGCACTGAACGGGCGATACCGGCAGTTGTACGACCGTCAGTACAACTTCGAGACGGACGTGTTCGTGAACCCGGGAGAAGAGCTCGCGCCGGTTTAGTCTGGAGTGCGCGAGCGCCAGCTCGCGCTCTCGATGCGGGAGGCGCCAGCCTCCCGCCCCGCCGCGGCTGGCGCCGCGGCATGGAGAGCGGCAGGACGGGTCGTTTCGACACAGTTCCGCCATTGACGCACACGGCGTTCGGACGTACTTTGTACCGATCCGCACAATCGAGAGAAGGAGTTCGTCCATGGCGAGAACCCGTGCAGGTTTCCTCTTCCTGCTTCTGCTGGCGTCCGTTTCGGCGTCGGCGCAGTCCGCGAGCGGCGATTTCACGTTCGCACTCCCCGGTGCCTCCGGCGCCATTCAATTCAACGCGAAGACGAGCGGCAACGCTCCGAAGGGCCACATCTCGTTCACCGCGACGCAGCAGGTCTCGAACGACGCCGTCGACGACAGCGGCGGCCCCGGAACGTCGTCGCAGACCGCGACGATCGGCGTGACGGTGGACTGCCTGAAGGTGACGGGCAATCGCGCCGCGATGAGCGGCGTCGTCACGTCGTCGAGCGTGCCGGGCTACGTCGGCCTGCGCGCGATCCTGGCGGTCGAAGACGGCGGCGAAGGGAGCAAGGCGCCGCGCGATGGCTTCACGTGGGGGGTCTACGGCAACAACGCGGCGACGTGGACGCCGTCCGATGCCGAGGTGCCCGGCGACAACGGCGCGATGTTCTCGTGGCTGGCCACGGACTTTGAAGTGCCCGGCGACGCCGGCATCCAGGTCGGCGCGAACGCCCCGACCGGCGTGACCTGCCAGAGCTTCGGCCTCGCCGCCTACACGCTGGATGAAGTGGCGCACGGCGCGGGGAACATCCAGGTGAGGCAGTAAGGCTCGCGGCCTCGTATCCTGGTCAGGATGACCAGAACGCGATCGCGCAGCAGCCACTGGGCGCTTCAGGACGCAAAGGCGCGCTTCAGTGAAGTGGTTCGCAAGGCGAAGACGGAAGGGCCGCAGCGGATTACCGTGCATGGTCGCGAAGAAGTCGTAGTCATTTCCGTCGAGGAGTTCCGGCGCGTCCAAGGGGAACGGACCGGAGCGGCTCTGGTCGAGCTGCTCCGCGATTCGCCCCTCCGCGATGTCGATTTCGATCGCGAGGGGACTCGCGCCCCGGTCAGCAAGGTCAAGTTGTGACGGGCTGGCTGCTCGATACGAATGTCGTGTCCGAGTTGCGCCGCCCGAAGCCGGATGCGCGTGTCGTTCGCTTCCTCTCCGAGCAACCGCTCGATCTTCTGTACGTGAGCGTGGTGACGTTCGGTGAGATCCGCTTTGGCATCGAGCTCGCGACCATGAGCGCGCGGGCGTTGCTCTTCTGAATCCCTGGACGTTCGCTCCTAAGGCGGGCTGAAGCCCGCCCTACGTTTTTCACCAGTACTTCCAGCGGGGGACGACGCGCTCGGAGAACGTGAACGGTGACGCCGCGCGCGGGGTCACCACCACCCGCACCCACCCCACCTCCGGCGAGCCGGGGACTTCGAGGCGGGTGAGGTTCTGCAGCCGCGGCACGGGGCGATCGACGCGGTATTCGTGGTCGTCGCCGTGGATGATGAGCACGGGCCTGCCGTAGCGCGCCACTTCTTCCTCCAGGGCGATGTTGAACGGCTCGTAGGGCTTGCGCCACTCGTGTCCTCGCGGCTGCTCCAGGGCCAGGCCGGCGTGGAAGGCGAGGACGACGGCGGGCGCGCTCGACGCCTTCGCGAAGGTCTGGCGCATCCAGGCGATCGACGCGTCCAGGCGCTCCCACGCGGCGCGGTCGTCTTCCGGCGTTCTCCCGAGGCCGTTGCGGCTGCCGGTGACGTGCAGCGCCGCGAAGACGACGCCCTGCTGCTGCCAGCGCACGTTCTCGACGTACACGGGCTGCCGCTCGAGTCCCGGCAGCTCCGGCGGGCGCGCGAAGAAGATCCGGCGCAGGCGCGCGAGGCGCTCCAGCGGCTGGAACGCCCCCGATCCCGGCTCCCAGCAATCGGTCCACTCGTTGTCGCCGGGCGTGTAGACGACGGGATGCCGCAGGCGGTCGAGACGCTCGAAGGCGCGGCGGTAGTGGTTGTCGGTACACGGACGCCAGAAGATGTCGCCGACGTGGATGACGGTGCCGAGGTCGTGCTGCTCGAGGTCTCTCAGCACCGTGCGGAAGCGGAGCTCTTCCCACACGTAATACGGCGCGTCGCCGAGGGCGGCGAAGGAGAAGCTGCCGGGCGGCGTGGGAACCGGTTCCGGCGGGCCGGCGGTGACGAAGCAGATCACCAGGATGACGAGAACGGCGAGGAGACACCCGAGGCCGCGCTTCATCCTGTAACGTCTCGCATACAACATTGTGTGCACGCGTTGACCGCCCCGCAACCCGGGAGCATGCTGCGGAACATGCAACGAGCCGCTGGCGCAGTCCTGCTGCTGTTCGCTCTCCGTGCAGTTGCCGCCGACGATCCCGGCACCGTCATCGCCGCCACGAAAGGGAACGTCTGGGAGACGTCGATCGCCCTGTCGGCCGCCGATCCGCAGAAGGCCGTGGCCATCGGCGTCGTCTCCGGGGTCGGCAACGCCGACGTGCAGCCGTTCTACACCGAGGATGGCGGGCGCACGTGGCACTACGGCGGAAAGCTCGGCTTCACGACCGCGAAGCGCACCTACATCCGCCACGGCGACCCGGTCGTGGCCAGCGACCGCTCCGGGACGATGTACGCCGCGACGCTGATCGGCTGGCCGAACAGCTATCCCCTCACCTACGGCGGCATCGCCGTCTCGCGATCGACCGATAACGGGCGCACGTGGGACGGCCCGTACGGCGTGGTGGAGCGCGCGCCGACGGACACGCCGGCCGTCTACTCGGACGACAAGGAGTGGATTGCCGTCGACACGACGGGCGGCCGGTACGACGGCAACGTGTACGTGGCCTGGCTGCGCGTCGACACGAAGAACAACTCGCGCCCCGAGGCCGTGTTCGCGCGCTCGACGGACGGCGGGGTGACCTGGAGCCCGGAGCTGCTCCTCGGCCCGGGCAGCGGCGGCCAGATCTCGGTCGGACCGAACGGCGAGGTGATCCTCTTCCGCTCCTGCGGCGACGGCTATTACTGCTCGCAGGTGTCGCACGACGGCGGCGCGTCGTTCGCCGCGCCGGTGCGCATTGCCGTGTCGTCGACGTTCGTCGCGCACGGCGTCGACGTGTCGCCGGGACCGCATCGCGGCAACCTGTATCAGGCCTGGATCGCGGCGATCACGGGACCGCAGCTCAGCCGCTCGTTCGTCGGCACGGTCTTCTTCGCGCGCTCGACGGACGGCGGGAAGAGCTGGTCGCAGCCGCGGCCGATCACGCCGTTCAACAGCGGCACGGCGCTGTTCCAGACGCTGGCCGTCGACCCGGCGAACGGCGACCTGGTGCTGGCGTGGCTCGACCGCCGCGCGAACCCGGCCGGGAAGATCTTCCGCCTCTACGCCACGCGCTCGACGGACGGCGGCGCGACGTGGTCGGAGCAGTTGCCGGTGACGGGGGAAGTGGACATGGCCGTGCCGGGGACGAATCCGTTCATCGGCGACTACAACCAGATGGTGGGCTTTGCCGGTGTGTTCCTCTCCGCGTTCTCGGACGGGACGGGAAAGATGCGTGTGGCGCGCCTGACCTTCCCGCAGCCGCAGAAGACGGGCCCGAAGCGGCGCGCCACGCGGCCGTGAATGTAGGGCGGGCTTCAGCCCGCCTCTTTCGGGGTGGGCGGGCTGAAGCCGCGCCCTACGTTGCGCTACATTGCGCTCCGTGAAGCGGCTCCTGGTATTTCTGCTCTTCGTCGCGTGTGCCAAATCCGAGGCACCGGTGGCTCCGCCCCGCCCGAACATTCTCCTGGTCACGCTCGACACGACGCGCGCGGATGCGATCGGCGCGGCTACGCCGAGCCTCAACGCGCTCGCGGCGCGCGGGCGCACGTACAAATACGCGTACGCCACCGTGCCGCAGACGCTCCCCTCGCACGCGTCGATGTTCACCGGGCTCTATCCGGCGGGACACGGGGTGCGGGAGAACGCGCGCTTTCTGGCGGCGCGGCATCCGGTGCTGGCGGAGAAGCTGAAGTCGGCGGGGTATCAGACGGCGGCGTTCGTGTCGGCGTTCGCGGTGGCGAAGCGGTTCGGGATCGCGCGCGGATTCGACTCGTACGACGAGCCGGAGACGCCGGAGCGCGATGCGAAGGCGACCACCGAGCGCGCGCTGGCGTTCCTGCAGCAGGCACCCGCGGAGCCGCTCTTTCTCTGGGTCCACTACTACGACCCGCACTATCCATACACGCCGCCGGAGCCGTTCCGGGCCCGTCACGCGGACAACCCCTACCTCGGCGAGGTGGCGTTCATGGACGAGCAGCTCGGACGCGTCCTGCGCGCCTTCGAGGGACGCGGCCCGGCCGCCATCATCGTCGTCGCCGATCACGGCGAAGGCCTCGGCGAGCATGGCGAGCAGCAGCACGGCAATCTCCTCTACCAGGGCACCATGCACGTGCCGATGGTGATGGCCGGGCCCGGCGTGGGCCGGGGCGTCAGCGACGCGCCGCTCAGCACGCGCCACGTCGCCGCGCTCCTCCTGCACGCCGCGGGACTCGCTCCGCCTCCGGCGCCCGAGGGCGTGATCGTCGGCGAGGCCATGAAGCCGTTCCTCGACTACGGCTGGCAACCGCAGGTGATGGCGGTCGAGGGACACACGAAGGCCATCATGGCCGGACGCGTCGAGGTGTACGACGTGGCGGCCGACCCGCGCGAGGCGCGCGATCTCGGCCCGGCCAGCGATCTCTCCCGCCCCATCCGTGCGACGCTGCGCGATTACCCGCTCCCGACGGCGCAGGCCGCCGCGCCTCCCGCGAGCCTCGACGAGGAGGCGCAGCGCAAGCTGGCCTCCCTCGGCTATGTCAGCGCGGGAGTGCGTCCGGCCGTGCGCGCCGACGCGCCCGTGCCCGCGGACATGACTTCGCTCTTTCCTCTCCTCGACCGCGTGTCGGGCCTGTTCGTCGCGGAACGCTACACCGAAGCCATCCCGCTGCTCGAGACGATCCACGCCCGGGACCCGCACAACCTGGCCGCCATCCTGCGTCTCGCCGCCGCGCATTCCTCGCTGGGACACGACGCGCAGGCGGTGGCCGCTTTCAGAAAAGCGGAGGCCATCGCGCCCGACTCGCCCGACGTGAAGGCGTACCTCGCGCTCCATTACGCAAAGGGGCCGGAGTGGCCGCGCGCCGTCCCCCTCCTGGAGCGCATCCTGAGGGATGAGCCCGACCGCCTGCCGGCGCTGGAAGCCATGGCCGCGATCCGCGAGCGGCAGGACCGCGTCGCGGAGGCTGTCGCGCTGCGCCGGCAGCTCTACACGATGCGCCCGCCGACCGTGCCCGAGCTCCTCCGGCTCGCCGAAATGCAGATGCGGCTCGGGCAGACCGGCGACGCGCTCGCGAACCTGGAACTGGCGCGCGCCCGGCAGGGCCCGGCCTTCCGCAATCATCTCGAGCTGGGAGTCCTGTACCTCGCGCTGAACCGCCTCCACGAGGCTCGGGAAGCACTGGACCGCGTCCCGAGCTCCCATCCCGGCTATGCCATGGCGCGCTTCAAACGCGCCCAGGTCAGCGCGTTGCTGCGGGAGCCCGACGCGGCCGCGCGCATCGAGGAGGCGAAAAAGCACGCCGATGCCACGACGCGCGTGTTGATCGAGAACGAAAGACTGTTCGACGAAGTGCGGCGGCCGTAGCCGCCGCACTTCGAACCATTGCCGCCTAGAAGTTGATCCGCGCGGCCAGCTGGATCGTGCGCGGGTCGTAGAACGATTTGGCGAACGGCGCGCGCTGCAGGCAGCTCAGCGCCGGGGCCACGTCCCCCGGCTCGAAGCCGAGGCATTGCCCGTTCGCTTCGCGGGCCTTGACGCCGAGCGAGCCGACGCGCGTTTCATAGTTGTAGCCCGTCTGCTTGTCGTAGACGTTGAACACGTCGAGGACCAGCTGCAGGTTCAATCCACCCCACGGGATGGGAACGTTCTGCGTGTAGCTCAGATCGACCTGGTGGTGCGAAGGCGACTTGCGCCGGCCGGCCGGCTCTGCATAGCGGTTCGTGTCGCTCGTGTTCGCGGTCAGACCGGTGTAGGGGAGGAAGCTCTCCAGCTGATAGGGCTGGCCGGACTGGAAGATGCCGAAGATTCCCATGGTGGCGCGCCACGGCAGGACCTGAGTCCCGTAGAACTTCAGGACGTGACGGCGGTCGCCGCGCAGGTCGCCGTATTTGAAGTTCCAGATCTGGCGTCCCGCGCCATCGGCGATGTTCGAAGAGCCGATGAACGTCGAGGTGTCGTTGGCGCTGTTGAACGTCGAGTTGTCCTGGTCGAAGGTGCCGTAGTAGTGGCTCCAGGTGTACGACCCGCGAAGCATCGTGTTGCCGGTGGCCCGCCAGTCGGATTCCACGGTGGCCTCGTAGAACTTCGTGAAGGCGTTGTCCAGCTCGGCGATGACGTACGACGATCCGCTGCCGATCGCGGCCACCCTGGCGGGCAGGTCGGGGATGTAGAGCGCCTGCGTCACTCCCGGCACGTTCGCGCCGAACGCCGTCCGCGCGTTGTTGTTCGTGTCTTCCCAGAAATTGGTCGAGTAGCGATACCGCGCGTATGCGCGCGACGACAGGGTCGGCGTGAACTGCTGTGCGGTGCCGATCATGTACTCGTCGGTGTATCGCGGCTTGATGCCGTCGACGAACAGCTTGCCGGAAGAGGCGGGGATGGCCTGGTTACCGATCAGGACGCCGTTGACGTCGAAGTAGGCGTTGATCTCGCTGAAGAGGTTCCGGTCCCATGAGGCCGCGCGGGCGTCTGAATTGGCGGCCGGGTTGTAGCGGGCATAGCTCGCGTACACCGTGTCCGATCCGTTGTAGGCCCAGGTGCCGCTGACCCGCGGCTGGATCATCTGGGAGAACGGGATGCGGTGCATTTTGTACTTCTGGCCCGGCGCGCTGACATAGCCGGCGAGGTTGTCGGCCTCGCGCAGCCCCTGTCCGTACAACGTGTCTTCACTGGCGAGAACGCCCGCGTTGAAGGTCCAGTTGCCCATGCGGATCGTGTCGTTGATCTCGAAATTCTGCGAGTGGAACTCCGAGTGGATCAACTCGATGTTGGGGTTCGTGCGGATGAACACCTGCGCCTGGAAGAAGGCAGGCGTGATCGTGCCGCAGGCCGCGGCCGGGCAGTTGACCGTGCCGCCCGGCGCTGACAGCAGGCCCCAGCCGTTGCCGACCTGCAGCCGGTCCTCCTGGTCGACGTAGCGCTGATAGCCGACGTGCAGATCGTGGGTGATGTTCGAGCCCAGTGTGTAGTTGAAGCCGACCTCACCGCTGCGGCGGTAGAAGTCGTCGTCGTCGATGGCGAAGCGCGAAGTGCCGATGATGCCGCCGCCCACGCGCTGGCCGTTGGCCCCCACGTAGCCGTAGCGGTCGATGAGTGCCTGCGCAAACGGAGCCTGGGTCGGGTTGGTGCCGATGACCGTCGGAACGGTGAACTGTCCGGCCATCTGCAGGTTGTTCAGGTCGAGGCGCGTCCCCGGCGCCAGCGACAGAGGGGTGGCCAGCGTCGCCGGCACGCCGCCGCCCGGACTCTGGAAATCGGTGAATTTGAACGTCGAGTACATCTTCCCGTTCGGGACCCAGGAGCCTTCGAGCGTGCCGATCTTCAGCTCGGTCTGGAAACCGAACCCGGTCGTCCCCGCGGTCGAGCCGCCGAACGTGTCGCCCGTTTCGTCGCGGCTCGAATCGCGGTAGCTGCCGTTGATGAGCCAGGCGCTGGTGGGGGTCCAGGTGAGCTTGCCGAAGATCTCATCGCGCTCGAGTCTGTACGACGGAAGCTCCCCGTAGTTGTTGGACTGGTTGTCGCGCCGGTAGTCGGGGCGATAGTACGACGCGTAGAAGAAGAGCTGGTCGCGAAGGAGCGGTCCGCCGAAGTTGATGGTGGTCCAGTGGCGGGTCTGGTCGTACCGCGTCACCGTGGCGACGTTCTTCTGGTCGGCCACGAGCTGAGGCCGGCGGGTCTGGTAACTGAACTGCCCGGCAAACTCGTTCGTCCCCGATCGGCTGACCGAATCGACCGAGAATCCGCCCGCGCGCTCGAAGTCCACGGCCCGCGCGCCCCCTTTCAGCACGCTGTACTGCGCCACGTCGTGCGTGGCCGGGTCGGCGGCCAGCACGCCGAAGAGCGGAAGGGTCACGTTCACGCCGTCGAACAGATAGACGTTGTCCTGACCGCTGCCGCCACCGCTGGGTCCGCGCACCGTGTCCTGCGTGATCTGCACGCCGGGGATGAGCCGTTGCAGGTCGCGATACTCCTGCGAGATCGGCAGCGCACGGATCTCTGCGTTCGACACGCCGGTCTGCACTTCCGCCGACTGGCGGTCGACCAGCGTGGCCTCCGCGGTTACGGTGATCTCTTCCGCGACGCCGGCCAGGCCGAGCTGGGCGTCGACGTCCTGGTTCTGGTCGAGCTGCACGTTCACGTTCCGCGTGACCGTGTTCAGGCCGGCCAGGCTGAAGGTGATGGTGTACGTCCCCGGCACGAGCGAGGGAAAGCGGTAGTCACCGTTCTCCAAGGTGACGGTGACGCGGGGCTGTGGAAGGACGTTGGAGCGGGCTTCGACGGTCACGCCGGGAAGGACGGCACCGTCGGTGGCAGTGACGGTGCCGCTGACGGAACCGGTCTGCTGGGCGAGCGCCATGGGGGCGACGAGAAGGAGGAGAGAAAGAACGAGGGTGACACGGACGACGCGATTTGCGGCCATTGAACCTCCTCAGGGGGATTGCGTGGAACGGCTGGCCGGTATCCTAGCGAAGTTTGCGATAGGCGGTATCCGTTTTTAAGGACGTAGGGCGGGCTTCAGCCCGCCGCCGCCCACGAAAGAGGCGGGCTGAAGCCCGCCCTACGTCAGCGGCCACTCCAGCTCGCCGAGGAAGCGCTCGTCTTCGCGCCACCCCTCGTGCACGGCCACGTGCAGGTCGAGGTACACCTTCGTGGCCAGGATTCCCTCCAGCTCCTGCCGCGCCTCGGTGCCGATGCGCTTGATCATCGAGCCCTGCTTGCCGATCACGATCGACTTCTGCGAGTCGCGCTCGACGTAAATCGAGGCCCAGATGCTGATCATCCCCGACTCTTCGTCTTCCTCGAAGCGCTCGACGTTCACGGCGGTCGTGTACGGCAGCTCGTCGCCGGTGTGGTGCAGCAGTTTCTCGCGCACCAGCTCCGCCGCCAGGAAGCGCTCCGGCTGCGTGGTGTAGTCGTCGGCGGGATAGCGCGGCTCCCCTTCCGGCACGTTCTGGAAGAGCAGCGCCACCAGTTCCTCGACCGCCTCCCCTTTCGCCGCGGAGATGGGGACGATCTCGTCGAAGATGCCGAAGCCGTGGTACTGCTGGATCAGCGGCAGGAGCTTCTGCTTCTTCAGGACGTCGATCTTGTTGAGGAGCACGAAGCGTTTGGCGTCGGGGTTCTGCTCCTTCTCCTGGCGGAGCATGTCGATCACGAACTGGTCTCCCCTGCCGAACGGCTCGGTGGCGTCGACCACCAGCGCCACCACGTCGGCCTCGCTGAGCGCGGAGCGCACGTGGTCCATCATGCGCACGTTCAGGCGGTGCAGCGGCTTGTGAATGCCGGGCGTGTCGAGGATGACCAGCTGGCCGCGGGCGTCGTTGAGGATGCCGACGATGCGGTTGCGCGTCGTCTGCGGCTTGGCCGAGACGATCGAGACCTTCTGCCCGAGGATCCGGTTCAGCAGCGTCGACTTGCCGGCGTTCGGGCGGCCGACGAAGGCCACGGTGCCGGATTTCGTGTCTGTGCTCATGAGTGGAAGTGCCGGTGTTGCTGTGTTGCTGGTTGCTGGTTCGTTGCGGCTCCACGAGAAATCGCCACGAACCAGCAACCAGCAACATAGCAACGATTCGAGATCACTCTTCATCCTCCTCGTCGCCGGCACGCCAGTTCGGGTCTTTGGCCACTTTCACGCGATAGATGCGGCGCCGGTCGGCGCGCTCGATCTCGAAGAGCCAGCCGTTCTTTGAGACGACCGTCCCGACCGCGGGGACGCGCCCGAGACTGGTGAAGATCAGGCCGGCCACGGTCTCGTAGTCGTCGCCGGAGAGCTCGGTGTCGAGCGTCTCCTCCAGCGCGTCGACGCGCAGCAGGCCGCTGACCAGCCACGTGCCGTCGCCGACGTCGACGATGGTGGCTTCTTCGTCCTCGTGCTCGTCGGCGATCTCGCCGACGATCTCTTCGATGATGTCTTCCGTGGTGACGATGCCGGCGGTGCCGCCGTACTCGTCGACCACGACCGCGATCTGCAGGTGCTCGCTCTGGAACTCGCGCAGCAGCTCGGAGACCTTCTTCGTCTCCGACACGAAGTACGGCTGGCGGGCCATCTCGGCCACGGCGCGCTGCTCGTTCTTCAGCACCGCGTCGAGGACGTCCTTGACGTGGACGATGCCGGTGATGCGGTCGATGCTCTTCTCGTAGATGGGGATGCGGGCGTACTTGGAGTCGCTGAAGATCTTGGCCAGCTCGGCGATGGGACGGCGCGCGTCGAAGGCCTGCACGTCGATGCGCGGGGTCATGATCTCGTGCGCCAGGCGGTCGCCGAAGTCGACGATGGACTGCAGCAGTTTGCCCTCCGAGGCCTCGATGATCCCCTCTTCCTCGCCGACGTCGATGTAGGCCTGCACTTCCTCGTCGGTCACTTCCTCTTCTTCGTCGTCGTCGCCGTTGCGGCGGTGGAGGCGCTCCATGAGACTGCGCAGCGGGAAGAGGAGGGGCCAGAGGAGGAAGTAGACGAAGCGCGCGAAGGGGATGAGCGCGCGGAGGATGGTCTCGCCGGTGTCCTCGGGGATGAGGGCGAGGATGAACTTCCAGAGCAGGACGCCGAGAGCCCAGATGGCGACGCTGATGGCGACGGCGCGGCCGATCGTTTCCTCGTCGTAGATCATCGTCGTGGCGCCGGCGCCGATGACGAGGGCGAGCTGCAGCAGCGCGCCGCTGACGAGCTGGAAGTCTTCGACGTCGAAGTGGGTCCAGCGCGACGGCGCCTCCTCGGCATCGGTGCTGAGACGGCGCAGCCGGACGGGGCTGAGCTGGAGCGCGAAGGAGCGGAGGGCGTCGAAGATGAGGTACAGGACGCCGCAGAGGAGCGCGATCAGGACCCAGTGGATGTGCAGGTGCTCGACGCTACTTCCCATGCCGGTCGCTTTGATTCTATGACAGCAGCATCGCCGCCAGGGCGGCGACGAGACTCGCCTTCATCAGCCCTTCGGCGCGTTTGTGCAGTACGTTGAATGCTTTGCGTTGCGGGTGGTCCTCGGCCATCTCCGGGGTCAGATGCACGCGGCGCGCCTCCAGAGCCCGCTCGAGGTACGCAATCTCGTACAACACGGCCGCGGCCAGGATGCCGAGGGCCGCCCAGCGGAGGGAGATCCAGAGCGTCGGCGTGCGCTCCCAGAGGGCGTGCTTGATGCCCGCGGCGAGGATGGTGACGACCAGCGCGCCGAGGCGGAGCCGCGCAAACTTTCGCAAGGCTTTTCCGAAAATGGTTCCCGCCTCCAGGCGCGGCAGGCTCCGGAAGAGCGCCGGCGCGACGAGCGCGCCGAGGACGACCACGCCGCCGAGCCAGAGCGCCAGGCCGAGGTGGTAGAAGAAGTTGACGACGAGGTGGAGCCAGTTGGGCATATTTGAGCGGGCAAGAGTAATCTAAGGGGCATGAACGCGCTCGTTCTGGCCGTGACCCTCATCCTCAACTCCGGAGACCGCATCGCGGTCGAAGGCACCCTGCGGGAGGAGAACGGCGCGATGATCTTCCGCAGCGGCGGCCAGCTCTACTCGATCCCGGCCGCGGAAGTGTTGCGGGTCGAGGAGAACGAGGAGCAGCCGAAGGAGCAGCCGAAACGCCGGCTGCGCGTCTCCGAAGAGCGGCTGAAGGAGCTGATCGCGGAACTGGAGAAGAACCGCGCCGGCACGGGCACGCCTCCCCCGCCCGCCCCGACGCTGAAGCCGCTGCCGAAGGAGCAGCCGCCGGCGCCACAGGAGGAGGCGCTCTGGCGCAGCCGCGCCCGCGCGCACGAGGAGCAGATCCGCCGCGCGCAGGAGGAGGTGGCGCTGCTGGAGGCACGTGTCGAGGAGCTGCAGGCGGAGATCAGCTCCCTCTTCGCCCTCGGCTACACCCCCCGCGACTTCACCTACCAGACCACGCAACTGGCCCGCACCCGCGAGCGCATCCCTCACGCGAAGCTGGAAGTCACGCGCGCGCAGCGCGCCTGGGACCAGTTCCGCGAGGAGGCGCGCAAGGCGGGGGTGATGCCGGGGTGGCTCCGGTAGGTCTGGAGTGCGGCGGCCTTAGTACTCGATTCGCTAAGTTCAATCACAGAGCGTGCGGTCAGTCCCCTCTCCCCACCGCAGTGGGGAGAGGGTCAGGGTGAGGGGTTGTGGCGCTCGGAAAAGGGGAGCCCCTCACCCTAGCCCTCTCCCCACTGCGGTGGGGAGAGGGGACTGGCAGCGCGCCGC
>Ga0196976_1000962_pt1 | contig 15011 bp, 14 predicted proteins | sample S3v_513CmetaG_FD_148644 | JGI IMG/M metagenome (GOLD analysis project Ga0196976, IMG submission 148644) | Soil microbial communities from Anza Borrego desert, Southern California, United States - S3+v_5-13C | ecosystem: Environmental > Terrestrial > Soil > Desert | place: USA: California...
CATTGGGAATGAACAGGATACCTGAAATCAACGAATTTGGATGAGTTTCTGGCCGAATACCCCAAAGAGGACCAGGGCTGCGGGGGCTGCGAGCAGCAAGGCATCGATGCGGTCGAGGATGCCTCCGTGGCCCGGCAGCAGCGTGCCGGAATCTTTCACGCCGGCGCCGCGCTTCATCTGCGATTCGACAAGGTCTCCAAGTTGCGCTGCGATATTGAGCACGACCGAGATACCGATGGCGAGGAGCAACGGCGGGGCGGAGATTTCAGGAGCGGGAGCGGCGGTCAGCAGCCTCCAGCGTTCAACCGCGTGCCACTCCAGGTGGGGCATGGCGCCGATGCGGTGGAGCCAGCCGACGATCTGCGGCATGAAATGGAGCAACAGGGTGCCGAGTATGGCGCTGCCGAGGACGGAGGCGATAGCGCCCTCCCACGTCTTCTTGGGACTGATCTCAGGCGCGAGTTTGTGGCGACCCATGGAGCGTCCGACGTAGTAAGCGAACGTGTCTCCAGACCAGACGACAACGAACAGGAAAAGGAGCAGGAAGGAGCCGAGTGGGGTGATGCGGATGAAAACGAGAGTCGCGAGCGAAAAACCGATGTAGATGAGACCGAAGCTGGAATATGAGATCGCGGGGAGGGCCGAGGCGAGATTCTTTCGACCGAGCGCCGAGAGCATGAGAACAAAAATAAAGATGAGGAGGACGGCCGAGGGAGCGGCCACGGCGATGAAGCCCGATTCGTGATCGGCGGCAGCGTTTGCCAGGAGGCCGACTGAAACGAAGAAGATTGCGAGGACAGCGAAGCTGAGAACGTGGAGAGGTTCAACGGCATAAGCGCGCACGATGCCGAAGAATTCGTGGAGCGCGAGCGCGGCAACGACAAGGACGATCGCGCTGAACAGCCAAATCGGTGCGCGGAAGACGGCGAGTAGAACGAGCGGAATAAGAATGACGGCCGTAAGTACACGTTTCATCGGGGCGATTAGATATGAAAAGCAGCAGTTTGGGAAGAAGTTGATTAGGGAGGGCGTGAGCCCTCGGCGGATGAAGGTGCTCTCAAGCCTTGGCGGGAGTGGCGTGTTCGTGAGAAGCGGTGCTACCGAGGCCACCGTAGCGGCGTTCACGCTTCTGGTACTGGACGATGGCTTCCAGGAGGTTGTGTCCGCGGAAGTCGGGCCAGAGCGTTTCGGTGACGTAGATTTCGGCGTAGGCAAGCTGCCAGAGGAGGAAGTTGCTGAGCCGCATTTCGCCACTGGTGCGGACGACGAGATCGGGATCCGGCAGGTTGCTCGTATAGAGGTGCCGGGAAACCAACTCTTCATCGATCTGCAAATGCTCGAGGCCACCATTCTTGACGGCGGCTTCGGCCATGGACTGGAAGGCGTCCACAATTTCGGAGCGCGCTCCATAGTTGAGGGCCAGGGTGAGCACCATTCCGGTGTTCGCGGAGGTGGCGTCTTCGGCCCAGACCATGCGGTCCTGAACCTCGGAGGGCAGTTCGTGGCGGCGCCCGATGTACTGGAGGCGGATGTTGTTCTCGTTCAGCCTCGGTACTTCCATCTTCAAGTAACGCCTCAGAAGCGCCATCAGGAACCCGGTTTCGCTGGCGGGACGCCGCTTCCAATTCTCAGACGAGAAGGCGTAAAGAGTGAGGGCGGGGAGGTGAATGCGGGCAGCGGTCTCGATGGTAGAGCGCACGGCCTCGACGCCAGCCCGATGGCCAGCGATGCGAGGCATATGGCGGCGCTTGGCCCAGCGGCCATTGCCATCCATGATGATGGCGATGTGTTTTGGGAGCCTAGCAGGATCGAGTCGTGCGTAGACCTCGAGTTCCCTGCGGCTCATTCCAGCCGGCACATGAGTGCGCAATCTTTACCCCTGAAAACCTGAAACTAGCACACGGTAACCGTTCTTGCAATCAATGGGATGCGGTGAAACGGGTGCAGTAAGGCACGCCATCGAGGTCATGCGGCGGCAGTGCCAGAAGGAACCAGTATGAACGACCGGGTCTCATCATTGTAGCGGACAGTGAAGCGCAACGCGCAGCGCTCGCACACCCAGGCTGCTTTCTGCACGCGTTCGCCGGTGCGGTTCTCGGGTGAGTGGGAGGCCTGAAGGTATAGCTTGCCCACCCCCAGGCGGCGGAACTTCGCGTCACAGTCCGGGTTTGCGCACTTGGCGATGCTTGACTCGATCATAGTTGCCGGCATGTTTGAGTAACAAAAAAGGCCCGCTGGGCCGATTCCGGCAAGCGGGCCCTCGAAAAGAGCTTGCGGCGAGTGCTAATGAGCGAATCCCGCAACAGAGTAGATGTGCGCTGACGCAGGACGGTTGTTTGGCGGGACCAAAGGTAAGCAGAACTGCCGTTCAAAGTCTTATAATTAAGGCATCCGCAACTCTGGGGAACTTGAAAGTGGCTTACGACAAGCAGCACAGCGGTAGTCCGCCCATCCCGCGATGGGTAGCGTGGACGTGTATCGCGACGGTATTGCTAGTCGGAACTCTGCAAAGCACTCACATCCACAAGGAATGGTCGAATCCGAGCGGATCACAGCACTCGTTCCAAGTGGAACACGGCAAGGACGCGCAATGCGTTTTCTGCCTGACGTCGCACGTTGCCTCAGATATTCCGGCGCCCACGGCATTCGAGGTAGTTGTAACAGCCTCCGCCGAAACGGAACCTGAGCATTCGCGTGCAGCGGCGCAGTCGCCCACCTGGGCGCATTTCATCCGGCCCCCTCCCACGGTCTGAAGTTCGCGCACACGCTGTACGAATTGAAATCGATGGGAGACTAGACATGCGGTCTAATTCGCAAAAATTCTTCGTTGCAGGCGCGATGCTATTGGCGTTATGCGTGACAGCGCTGGCGCAAAGCGTCGGGACGGTGCAAGGGACCATAACGGACCCGACTGGCGCCGTGGTACCGGGTGCAAGGGTGACGCTGTCGAGCGCGATCTCCGGGTACAGGCAGGTTGTCGCGACTGATGATCGAGGCTTCTACAAATTCAACAATGTGCCGTACTCGCAGTTCACGGTCCATACCGAGGTGGGCGGATTCGAGCACCAGGATATGAAGGGCGAATTGCGAAGCAATATTCCGCTGATCGTGAACATGCGACTGCAACTCGCACGCGCGGAACAGAATGTGACTGTAAGCGAGGACGCGGCACTGCTTGAGACTACGTCTTCGGCAACCCACCACGACATCGATTACCTGGAAATTCAGAAATTGCCGCAGGCGCCCGCCGGGCGAGGCATGGCGGCGGTCGTGCAGTCGGTACCGGGAGTGGTGCAGGACGACAACGGGCGCATGCACGCAAGGGGGTCGGAGTCGCAGGTGCAATACGTTGTGGACGGCATCCCGGTGACGGAGCAAATGTCCGCGACATTCTCGACGGCGCTGAGCGTGCAGAACATGCGCAGTACCGAGGTGATCACCGGGAATATCCCAGCCGAGTACGGGGACAAACTGGGCGCGGTGGTGAACGTCAACACGCGATCGGGACTGGAGATGCCGTGGAGCGGAACCCTGTCCACGAGCGGTGGGTCGTTCGATACCGGCGAGGTCGGCGGCGAGTTCGGGGGTCACGTGAAGAACTTCGGCGCGTTCATCTCTGCGGGAACGCAGCGGACGCGCCGGTACCTGGATCCTCCGGAGATTCAGAACTTCAACAACGTTGGCGGGAACGCGCGATTTTTTTCGAGGTTCGACTGGGCGCCAAACGAGGCGAATACGTTCAGGCTGACACTTTCGGCAAACGGGACGAACTTCCGGGTGCCGAACACACTGGCACAGGAGCAGGCCGGCCAGCGGATCCGACAGGAACTGCGCGACGATTCGGAAGCGCTGGGATGGAACCACATCTTTGGCCCGCACACTGTCTCGGACGTCGTGGTGTACCGGAGGTCGGCTTCGGCACGGCTTCTGGATCCGGCTCTGACGGGCTTCCCGTACCACGCCGTACAGGCTCGACGGCAGCGGCACGAGGGATTTCGCGCAAGCGTGAGCCACGAGTGGCGCAAGCATTCGTTCAAGGCTGGCGCTGAGGCGAAGCGCATCCCCCTGTACGAGCACTTCACGGTGGCAACCACTGACCCCGACATCCTTGCCGATCCGGAGAGCCCGGCCCATGTTTTCACCCTGGCGACACCGTTTGTCTTTAATGAGCAGCGCACCGGGACACTGGCATCGTGGTTCGTGCAGGACCACATCAGGCTTTTCGAAAACCTGACGGTAGATGTCGGATTACGGTACGACCATTACGAGATCGTGTTGAGCGAGGACGCGTGGAGTCCGCGCGTCGGGCTCGCATACCACATCAAGCGGACTGGCACGGTAGCCAGGGCTTCCTTCAACAAGCTGTTCCAGACGCCGCCGACGGAAAACCTGCTGCTCTCATCGTCGATGGAGGCTGCGGCGCTTTCACCGCTGGCGGGCAATACGCTTCGTGCAGTTCCTCCGGAGCGGCAGAATGCGTACGAAGTGGGCGTTCAGCAGCAGGTTGGGAAGTACGTCCGGCTGGACGTTTCGCGATACGTGAAGACGATCCAAAACTTCTCCGACAAGGACCAGTTCCTGGAGACCGGCGTCATCTTCCCGATCGCGATCGCGCGCGGCGACGTGCGTGGCACGGAATTGCGACTGGACCTGATCAACGTCAACGGCTGGAGCGCGTTCGTTAGCTATGCGAACTCGAAGTCGAACGGGACGACGCCGCTCGTAGGCGGGCTGTTCCTGGGCGAGGCGGAGTCGGAACTGCTGGTGCCCGGCATACAATTCCCGAACGATCACGATCAGCGGAACACTGGGCAGTTTGGAGTGACGTATACGCACCGGTCGAGCGCGTGGGCGAGCGTGACAGGTCGCTACGACAGCGGCGTGCCTACGGATTTCGATCCGGAGACGCTGGATTCGCTTGATCCGAAGATCCGGGAGCAATTGGATCCGGTGCGGGGGCGGGTGAAGCCGCGCGCCATCTTCGACCTGGCTGCGGGCTACGACCTGTTCCGCGACACGCCGCTGCCGGTCTCTGTGCAGTTCTCGGTGAATAATCTCTTCGACAAGTTCTACCTGTTCAACTACCAAAGCGTGTTCTCGGGGACGCACATCGGACGTCCGCGGGAAATCATGGCCAGATTGGTTTTTCACTTCGGAGCGCCGAGGACGCACGGCACGGCGGTGGCGGGCCACAAGTGAACCAGGCTGTAGCAAAAAGTGAGAGCCGGGGCACGATGCCTCGGCTCTTCACTTCTGCGTTTCCGGTTCGGCCCAGTGGGGGAGTCCTGGTTCGGCCCGTACGGAACCTGCTACGCGCTGCGACGCGGCATGATGGACATGTCGCGGACCTGGTTCAAGACGCTGGTCCACTGCATGGCATTGAGTTTCGGCAGATATGGGATCATCTCGGCGATGAACTCGTCGGACTGCAACTCGCGGATCTCGTCTTCGAGTGTGCGGCCGCCTCCGTTGAGGAGGTCGGGAACACGGACGTGCAGGGCGTCGGCGAGACGCGCTAGCGACGAGAGCGTGGGACAGGCTTTCTCGTTCTCGATCTTGGAGACGTAGGTGCGGGGCACGCGCATGCGCTGCGCGAGTTGCCGCTGGCTCAGTCCGGCACGGAGACGCAGCGAACGAATTGCGTGCGCTACGGGTAGATGACTGCCGGAAGACGTTGGAGTGGGCTGAACCTGGGCTATGGGCTGAACAGCCACCGGCTCGGGTTCTTCGTCAAGAGATGTTTTGCACTTGCGGCAAATATTGTTACTCGTTCTGAATTGAACGAGGTGACAACGGTCGCAGCGTACAACTTCCCTGGAATCAACAGGCGCTAGAGTCGTGGCCATTCGGCTTTCGGGAGTTGCCAGAGCAAGGCACTCTCGAACCGGGTACCCAGTTAGCAACGCACCTAACTGGTAACCCTAAGCTCAGGCGTAATTTGCGGCATAGGTAACTCAATGTCAAGATGAAATTCGGTGGAAATCACTGAGAAGCGGGAGTGAAAGACCTACGGCGCCTCTGGAATTCACGGAAAAACATAGCGAAAACATGGAGAAAACAGGTATGAATCGCGAAGTTGCATGGGGGTTACTAACTGAGTTCACCCTCTCGGAAAGTTTGCGGAAACATGCTATGGCCGTCGAGGCGTGCATGCGCGCGTACGCGCGGAAGTTTGACGAAGACGAGGAACTATGGGGCGTTGTGGGGTTGATCCACGACTTCGATTACGAGAAGTACCCCAGCGCGGAGGAACATCCGTTCAAGGGTTCGGAGATCCTAAAGGAGCGCGGAGTAAGCGAGAAGATACGGCGGGCCGTCCTGAGCCACGCGGAGTATTCGGGAGTGCCGCGCGAGTCGAGGATGGAGAAGACGCTCTTCGCGTGTGACGAACTGGCGGGATTCATCACGGCAGTAGCGCTTGTGAAGCCGTCGAAGTCGTTGAACGAGGTGGACGCGAAGTCGGTACGAAAGAGGATGAAGGACAAGGCGTTCGCACGCTCGGTGAACCGGGATGACATCGTGAACGGTGCGGCAGACCTAGGCGTGGATCTCGACGAGCACATCACTTTCTGCGTCGAGGCGATGAAGACTGTGGCGGATCGCTTAGGGTTGGCGGGAGCCCCAGTTACTTGATCCGCGTGGGAGAGGTAGAAAAGCGGCCGGTGTGGCTAACCTCTAATCTTCAAAGTAGTCAGAATCGACGCTCTTGGTGGTGTACAGTTTGACGTCAGAAACGGCAACGCCGTGGTCAAACATCAGCGCCACAAGCATCGCGCCATCTATGAGGACTACTTTGTTTTCGATATTTCTCACGTACTCTTTGGCCGTGAGTGCAAACTCAGACGTTGTGATGAAGATACCCTTCCTCGCCCGCTTACCTTGCAAAGCACCCACAAATTGCTGAATATCCTGTCTACCAACCGACCTTCCCGTCCAGCGCTTTGCTTGAACATAAATGACGTCAAGACCAAGTGCATCCTCGTCGATGACACCATCGATACCCTCGTCCCCAGATCTTCCAATGGCCCTTGCGGCCTCACGCCTTGAGCCTCCGTATCCCATTGCAACTAGTAGGTCGATCACCAGTCGCTCGAAGAACTCGGGGCTCGATTTCTTTACTCTGTCGAGTAATTCGCCTTCCACCTCCGCTCTGAGTGCCTGATACCCGTTTTCCATGGATTCTTCAGGGTCAAATGCAGCTTCATGTTCACCAGACAGATCCGCTTCGGCCCGAGGCTGCTTGAATGCCAAGAACTCTGGATACCGAGATAGGAACTTGGAATCTATACGCGACGGCTTCTCTCTAAGAACAGAGACTCCACGTGCAGTGATCTTGAACTCTCCTCGGCTCGGATACTCAAGCAGCCCAGCTTTCCTCAGGTATGTACGGGCCCATTCTAGGCGATGGATCAACCGGTTTCGACCATCGGGTAGCGTGTCAGTCCTTTGAACATCTGAGAGCTGTAATTGCGCGACGATCTCCGGAACGATCTCCCTGACCTTTCGTGATTTTCCATCTGCTGCAATCTTCAGAAGCGGAAGCATCAGGTCTTGATAGGGAGGCACGGGTTGCAGAGCAAGAGTTGTAGTCGTCAAAGTCCTGGCTCCGATAATGTTGCGAACTATAGCACTCGACCTCGCTAGTCGAACAGCACCTCGGCAATCGCGCCGGAGGCGATGAGGTCGGAAATCTTCGCGAAGTCGGGGTGAAGCGAGCGGTCGTGGTCCATCATGGGCGAGAGCTTGCGAATCGAAGTGAGCGCGCGCATGGCACGTTTTGACGGCTTGAGGGGCGCGAGGATGTCGATGGCTTGCGCCGCAGCGAGTGCCTCGATGGCTAGGACGTTGCGCGTGTTGGTGATGACGCGCTGAAGCTTGAGCGCAGCCGTCATTCCCATGGAGACGTAGTCTTCCTTGTTGCCCGAAGTAGTAATGGAGTCTACGGAGGCGGGGTGAGCCCATACCTTGTTTTCGCTGACGAGGGCGGCGGCGGTGACCTGCGGCATCATGAAGCCGGAATTGAGCCCGGCGCCGGGCGCGAGGAACGCAGGGAGACCTTCGTTGAGCGCTGGATTTACGAGGCGCTCAATGCGGCGCTCGCTCATGCCGGCGATGGCGGTGAGTGCGATGGCAAGAAAGTCGAGCGCGAAGGCAAGCGGCTCGCCATGGAAGTTGCCGCCGGAGAGGACGTCTCCGAGGGCGTTCTGTGCGCCGATGTGGGGTGGCGGGGCGCCGACTCGCTTGGGAACGGGGAACACGAGCGGGTTGTCGACGGCCGAGTTCATCTCGGTCTCAAATACGGTACGGCAATGGTTGAGGGTGTCTCGAACAGCGCCGTGGACCTGCGGCATGCAGCGGAGCGAGTAAGCGTCCTGGACGCGCTTGCAGTCGGGGCCGCGATGCGAGTCGCGGAGTGGGCTGCCTTCGATCATCCGGCGCAGATTGGCCGCGGTGGTGATTTGGCCGGGATGGGGACGCACCTGGTGGATGCGCTGATCGAATGCGACGTCGGTGCCGTGGAGCGCGTCGAGCGTGATGGAACCGATGACGTCAGCGGAGTCGACGAGGATCTCGGCGGCGAGCAGTGCGAGGGTGCCGACGGCGAGCATCGCCTGGGTGCCGTTGATGAGCGAGATGGCTTCCTTGGCTTCGAGGGTGACGGGCTTGATCTCGGCGCGCTTAAGAGCGTCGGCCGCGGGCAGCATGCGCGAATGCGGGTCGCCGGGACGGCGTCCGTTGCGCTTGCCCGGCTTGTCGGCGAAGTAGGCGTGGCCTTCGCCGATGAGGACGGCGGCAAGGTGCGCGAGCGGAGCGAGATCGCCGGAGGCACCGACGGATCCCTGCGAGGGTATGACAGGGTGCACGCCGCGATTGAGCATTTCGCAAAGGGTATCAATGATGACCGGGCGCACGCCGCTGTGTCCCTTGGCGAGGGAGTTGGCGCGGAGGAGGATCATGGCGCGGACTTCAGGCTCGTGCAGCGGTTCTCCGACGCCGACAGCGTGGGAGCGAACGAGGTTTCTCTGGAGCTCGCGGACCTGGTCGGCGGAGATGCGCACATCGGCAAGTTTGCCAACGCCAGTCGTAATGGCGTAAGCCATCCGATCGTTGGCGACGAGGTCATCGACGACGTCTCGGGCCTTCACGACGCGCTCGCGAGCGTCAGCAGCGAGTATGACAGGGCGGCGCTCGTACACGATCTGGCGCAGGTCTTGAAGGGTAAGGTCGTTGCCGTTGAGATGAAAGATGTTCATGAGGCGGTCGCTGGTCCTTGGTCGTTAGTCGTTCGGACAGTTTGCGCTAACGATCTCTATTGACGTGAATTGTCAATTGTAGCTTTCGCAACGGAGTAAGTCAGCCGTTCGTCAGGAACAACATCGCGGGTCTTAGTTCAGCGACGGTAGCGGTGGAAGAACAATCGCTATCCGCCCATGGCTTTGCGGAACGGGACCATGTACTTGTCCGGAAGGCTCATCTTCTGCATGTCACGATTGACGACGATGTGGACAGATTCACCTTCCGCGAGGAGTGTTCCGTCTTCACGCAAGATGTCGTAGCCGAAATGGATGAGGAAGCCGCGCAGGTTGAGCATGCGCGTGCGGATGACGACCTGATCGTCGTACAAGGCCGAGGCCTTGAAACGGCACTTCACTTCGGCGACCGGCAGGTGGATGCCGTCAGATTCCATTTCCTTGTAAGTAAAACCGATGGCGCGGAGGAGTTCAACGCGGCCCACTTCCATCCAGATGACGTAGTTGGAGTGATAGACGACGCCCATCTGGTCGGTCTCGGCATAGCGCACTCGCACGCGGGCTTCGTGGACCATGGCATCAGGTGTGGCATGGGGAGTCATAGACAATTTGTAATCGAGGAATTTGGAATTTGGTAATTGAAACACTCAGAAGCCGGAATTGAGAAGCGAGAAGTAGGAACCGGAGGCTGAAATGATCGAGATATCGAGAATGTGAGAATTCGAGAGCAAGAGGGCGTCGTTACTGCGACTCTCGCTTAAGTTCGTCTTCGGCGATTACGTAGACCCAGGCCGCAATGTCGCCGTCTGTCGTGCTCACCTCCGCGATGACCCGTCGGTAACCGGTGCCTTCGAAGGCGTCGAGACGCGACCAGTGTGCGGGCAGATCAGGGGACTCGAAAATGTCAACCTCGACCGGAGGTCCGGAGGGGTCGAGGACCAGTCCGGGATAGCCCAGCGAAGCTCCCCAACCCTGATCAGCAAGCCTGCCTCTCACGGTGCCTCGGCGCCATCGGCCGCTCAAACCCGCGAGCTGATGGTTGTTCGCGCGCCCAGGCAAAAGGGTGCCGTAAGTGGCTAATCGTGTGTCCGGGGCTACGTTCCGATCCGACATCTCAACCGGCGTGACTTCCTGGATCACCTGCCGGTCCAGTTTGGTTTGCGTTTTTCGAGGAAGGAGCCGACGCCTTCATGGAAATCAGATGTGGCGCGAATGCGGGCGTTTGCGTCCACGGCGGCCTTGATGTTCTTGTTGAGTTCGTCGAAAGAGAAGCCCGTGAGAAGTTGCTTGGTGGCGGCGAGCGACGCCGGGGAGTTCTCCATGAGTTCGGCGGCGAGTTGGCGAGCGCGGGTCATGAGGGACTCGGCCTGGATGACCTCATTTACGAGACCGATACTGAAGGCCGCATCGGCGGAGATGATGCGGCCGGTGAGAAGGAGGTCGCGGGCGTGTTTCTCGCCGATCTGGCGGATGAGGAATGTGGAGACGATGGCAGGGAGAAAGCCGATACGGACTTCACTGTAGCCGAACTTTGCATCGGTGGAGGCCAGCGTGAAATCGCAGAGTGTGGCGATGCCGCATCCACCGGCGATGGCGGGGCCGTTGACGGCGGCAATGGTCGGCCTGGGGAACTCGTAAATGGAGCGGAAGAGCAGACCCATGGTCTGCGAATCTTTGAGGTTGTCGGCGGGTGTACGCGCGGTGATTTGCTTAAGGTTGTCGAGATCCATGCCCGAACAGAAGGCTTTGCCGGCTCCGGTCAGGATGAGAATCTGCGCGTCTGACTGTTCGACTTCGGCGAGCGCGCGAAGGAGTTCGTCGATCAACTCGTAGCTGATGGCATTGCGCTTGTCGGGACGGTTGAAGGTGACGAGCGCGATTGGGCCTTCATGGGTGAGGGTGAGGGTGGAATAGGGCATAAGGGCAGAATTCTAGCATTCAGAATTGTTTGTCATCCTGAGCGGAGCGAAGGATCTAAAACTTAGAACTAAACCTACTCCAGCCTCTTAGTACTTGGCGCTAATGTCCCCATTTATCGCAAGCACGCTGTCTAGCTTCTTCCGGATCGGCAGACCGATGCCGCGTTGTTCGAGCGCCTCGAGCACCCGCTCGGTGGGGATGTTGCCGACGAGGGTGTCCTGGGCGAAGGGGCAGCCGCCAAGGCCGCCGAGCGCGGAGTCGAAGCGGCGGCATCCGGCGTCGTAAGCGGCGAGGACCTTCGTGCTTGCGTCCTGCTGAGTGCTGTGTAGATGGACGCCGATGTCGTAGGAGGCGAAGTCGCGGGTAACCGCGGCAACAATCTCGGAGATGAGCGAGGTGGGTGCGAGGCCGACGGTGTCGGCGAGCGAGATGGAGCGGATGTCGAGATCGCTAATGTTCTCGACAGCGGCGAGGACCTCGTCCACGTTCCAGGGATCGTTGTAAGGATTGCCGAAGGCCATCGAGATGTAGACGACCATGTCGAGGCCGGCTTGGTCGGCTTTCTTCTTTATGGCCTCAAGGACGTCATAGTTTTCCTCGGGCGACTGGTTCTGGTTCTTGCGCAGGAAGGTTTCGGAAATGGAGTAGGGGAAGCCGAGGGTGCTGACGGCCTCGGTCGCAATGGCTCGCTCGGCCCCTTTCTCGTTAACGACGATGCCGATGATCTCAACGTCGTCCGGCGGATCGAGTTGCTTGAGGACGTTTTCGCTGTCGGCCATTTGCGGCACGGCCTTGGGCGAGACGAAGCTCACGGCATCGATGTGCTTGAATCCGGCACTGATGAGAGCCCGGAGGTACTGCACTTTGACCTCGGTCGGGATCTGTCCGTTGAGGCCTTGCCACGCATCGCGCGGGCATTCGATAAGTTTTATCTGGTCGTTGGTCATCGGTCGTCAGTCATCAGCGAGAAGTCAGTGTCACAAGCCAGGATCGGCGAAATGACATTGCCGCTCAAGTTAACCGCAGGCCTGAGGGTGCACCCAGAGGATTTTACTAGCTACCCCGATAATGACTGCTGCTACTTGGGATTTTCGTTCCAGATGGTGCGATGGATCTTCCATTCGCCGTCCGATTGGCGCTTGAGAACGCGCATGACTTTGTAGGACGACGCTTCCTGCGGGCCGCCGTACTTGGGGCGCATGGAGCCGCGGATCTCGCCCCATTCGACGGCGTAGTCGCCGAGGATGAGTGTCTCCTCGAAGACCTCGTCATATTCGAGGACCTGCCATTGCGACATCACGGCGGCGGTCTTCTGGAATTGCGCTTCGCGTTCGAGGTGTCCTCGGATGGGGCGCTGTCCGGGAGGCATGGCGATTCCGTCGTCGGTGAAGAGCGACATCAGCGTGATGAAGTCGCCGGCCTTTGAGGCGGCGATGTCGCGGTCGCGCATGCGTTGAATGGCACGCAGTTCTCGTTCGTAGGAGCGATCACCGTTGGTGGAGGACATAAGTTCACTCCTGAAGGATGCTTGCTAAGAAAATCCCCACATCTGCCAAAAACCGGCAGATATGGGGAACCACTTCCAGACCATATTCCAAATCCAAACACTGCCAGCTATGTTTGCAGTATTCCGACGTTGAACTTTGGGACCTCGGGGTTATGGCGTGCTGCACGGAGGGCCCAAGTGATGGCGTCGCGGGTCTCGATGGGATCGATGATGCGGTCGATCCAGAGCCGTGCGGCGCCATAGCGCGGGTCCATCTGCCGGTTGTAGGTGTCACGCACTTCGTCGTAGAGCTTTTTGCGCGCGGCTTCATCGAGCTTTTCGCCGGCGCGTTCGAGCTGCTTCAGCTTAATCTCTACAAGCGTTCCGGCTGCGGATTCGCCGCTCATGACGGAGTATCGGGCGCTGGGCCAGGCGAAGACGAAGCGCGGGTCGTAGGCCTTGCCGCACATGGCGTAGTGTCCGGCGCCGAACGAGCCGCCGACAATGACAGTGATCTTAGGGACAACGGAGTTGGATACGGCGTTGACCATCTTCGCGCCCGCGCGGATGATGCCGCTCCATTCGGCGTCGCGCCCGACCATGAACCCGTTAACGTCGTGCATGAAGACCAGAGGTATGAGGTTCTGGTTGCAATCCATGATGAAGCGCGAAGCCTTTTCGGCGGACTCGGTGTAGATGACTCCACCGAACTCGATGCGCTTGTTGCCACCATGGTCGATCTGCTGAACGTGCAGCTTCTGGTTCGCGACGATACCAACGGCGTAGCCGTTGATTCGCGCGTATCCGCAGATGAGCGTCTCGCCGTATTCGGGCTTGTATTCGTCGAAGCGGCTGCCGTCGACGATGCGCGCGACCACCTGCTTCATGTCGTAGGGCTTCGAGGGATCGGACTCGACGATCCCGTACATCTCCTCGGCGGAATAGAGCGGTGCTTCGACGCTATCGGTGCGGTGATACGGCCCAGGCGTGCGATAGCCCATTTTGTCGACGAGAGAGCGGATGCGGGCGAGGCAGGCCTCGTCGTTGGGTTCGCGGAAATCGACCGTTCCGCTGATCTCGGAGTGCATCCTGGCTCCGCCGAGTTCCTCGGCCGAGGTCTTCTGACCGATGGCGGCCTGGACGAGTGCGGGTCCGGCGAGGAAAAGTCCGGAGCCTTCCGTCATGAGGATGTGGTCGCACATCACGGGCAGATAAGCTCCGCCGGCGACACACATGCCCATGATGGCGGTGATCTGCGGGATGCCCATAGCCGACATGACTGCGTTGTTGCGGAAGACGCGGCCGAAGTCGTCGGTGTCGGGGAATACGTCCTCCTGCAACGGGAGGAAGACCCCGGCGCTGTCGACCAGATATATCGTCGGCAGGTGGTTGTCGATTGCGATGTTCTGGGCGCGGATAACTTTCTTCGCGGTCATGGGGAAGAAAGCGCCGGCTTTTACCGTCGCATCATTGGCAATGATCATGAAGAGGCGATCATGGACGCGTCCGAGTCCGGTGATGACGCCAGCGGCGGGGGCGCCACCCCACTCTTCGTACATCTCGTATGCGGCGTACAGGCCGAGTTCGAAGAACTCGGTGCCGGGGTCGAGCAGGAGATTGAGGCGCTCGCGCGCGGTGAGGCGGCCTTTCTTGTGCTGCGCTTCGATAGCTTTTGCGCCGCCACCTTCGCGGATGCTTTCTTCCTGGTTGCGGATCTCGGCGACCTTGCGGGCGAGCGAACGCATGTTCTGTTCGTAACGCTTGCCGGCGGCATCGATTTTGGATTCAAGGATGTTAGCGGGAAGTTCGGTCGTGCTCTTGCGATCAGCCATGAGTGCCTCAGAGATACTGGGCTATAAAGACGAACTGACAAGCGTAAATGACGGGAGTGGGGAAGGGCAATGATGTCGGGCATGCACGCCGCCGTAAGGCAATACCGGGGAGTTGCCGGGACGCCGAAGATGGTCAGGTTGTGGGCTGATGGTTGCGGACTACCTGGAGTATCTGGGCCCGGAGTGCGTCGTCGTGTCGGGGATCGCAGAGGAGCGTTTCGCAGGGGAGCGCGATTGCGGTGAGTTCTTTCATGAACCCCGAACGGTGCCAGTAAGAGCGAATCAAAGAGGCGCCTTCGAGCGGGTCGAGTGCGCCTTTGAGGATGCGGTCGGCAGCGTCGTCGATGAGAATGCGGCAGGCTTCCTCATTCGAGTAAGGCTCGAAGCCCATTTCGCGGAGCGCGGGGAAGAAGACCTGGTCGACATCCCACTTGCTGCTCGTGCGCAGCGACGCCAGATTGCGCAGGAGAGCGCCGTCGTAGCCGAATGCGAGGGCCTGCCACGCGAATTCAACGGCTTGCT
>Ga0196976_1000963_pt1 | contig 14992 bp, 16 predicted proteins | sample S3v_513CmetaG_FD_148644 | JGI IMG/M metagenome (GOLD analysis project Ga0196976, IMG submission 148644) | Soil microbial communities from Anza Borrego desert, Southern California, United States - S3+v_5-13C | ecosystem: Environmental > Terrestrial > Soil > Desert | place: USA: California...
CACGAGGGGGCGATCGCGCTGAAAGTCGAGGCCGGCGAGCGGCCGTTCGTCGAGGCCCGGATCGCCGAGGGAGGCGAGATCCTCTGTCAGCTGCAGAGCTGCGGAGGAGGGACGTGGGGCGCGAACCGGCGTCAACTGCGCCTCGGCCACGGCACGCCGAACTACCGCCTGACCACGAATGCGGCGCCCATCCTCATCGGTCCTGTAACTTTCTGATTTTTCTCACCCTTACGCTCTTCAGTCCGCGGCATAGAACCTGCACTTTTCGGCAGGACCATGGCTGCAATACCTGAAGCGATCCTCAGCGAACAGAGCATCCGGTTCTACCGCCACGCGCTGGCGATCCTGCGCGATGCGGACATCCCTCATCTCGTCGGCGGCGCGTACGCGTACGCCCGCTATACCGGGATCGAGCGGCACACCAAGGACTTCGACATCTTCATCCGCCGCGAGGACTTCGGCCGTGCGGCGTGGGCCTTCCAGAAAGCCGGCTACAAGGCGGAGCTGACGTTCCCGCACTGGCTCGGCAAAGCCTACAAGGGCGACGATTTCGTCGATCTCATCTTCAGCGCCGGCAATGGCGTGGCCGAGGTCGACGACCGCTGGTTCCAGCACGCGGTGAAGGAGCAGGTATTCGGCGTCGACGTCGAGCTCATCCCGCCCGAGGAGATGATCTGGTCCAAGGGACTGATCATGGAGCGCGAGCGCTTCGACGGTGCGGACGTCGCTCACGTCATCCGTGCGGTCGGGGACCGTCTCGACTGGCATCGCCTGCTCGAGCGCTACGGAAAATACTGGCGCGCCCTCTATGCGCACATCGTGCTGTTCGGCTTCATCTACCCGCGCGACCGGGAGAAGGTCCCGGCCTGGGTGGTCGAGGAGCTGACGTCGCGCATGCGCGAGGAGACCGCCAACTCCGCCGAGCAGGTCTGCAACGGCACGATCATCTCGCGGCAGCAGTATCTGAAGGACATCAACGAGTGGGGATACGAGGATGCACGGCTCGTCGACGGCAGGATGTCGGAGGCGGACATCGAGCTCTGGACGGCCGGCATCGCAGTCGATGGAGCGAAATGAATGAGTGAGCGCGACATGCTTCGCATCGCCGCCGTGGCCGACATCCACGTGAAGAAGACGAGCGCGGGCTCCCTGCAGCCGCTGTTCGCCAAAGCGACCGAGGAGGCGGACATGATCCTCCTCTGCGGAGACCTCACCGATTACGGCACGATCGAGGAGGCGAAGGTCCTGGCGCGCGAGATCACTTCCTCGCTGCGCATCCCCGCCGTCGGCGTGCTGGGCAATCACGATCTGGAGTCGGGACACGAGAAGGAGCTGGTCTCGATCCTCGCGGACGCCGGCGTGACCATCCTCGACGGCGACTCGACGGAAATCCACGGCGTCGGCTTCGCCGGCGTGAAGGGCTTTGCCGGCGGTTTCGGACGCCGCGCCCTCGGCGCGTGGGGCGAGCAGATCATCAAGGACTTCGTCCACGAGGCGATCAACGAGTCGCTCAAGCTCGAGGCCGCGCTGGCCCGCCTGCGCACGCCGCAGAAGATCGCCGTGCTGCACTACTCGCCGATCCAGGCCACGGTGGCCGGCGAGCCGCTGGAGATCGTGGCCTTTCTCGGCTCGAGCCGGCTCGAGGAGCCGCTGGACCGCTATCGCGTGAACGCCGTTTTCCACGGGCACGCCCATCGCGGCGCTCCCGAGGGGCGGACCAAGAGCGGCACGCCCGTGTACAACGTGGCCATGCCGGTGCTGGCGGCCTCGTTCCCGGAGCGGCCCCCGTTCCGCGTCGTGGAGATCCCGCTGGCCGCGGAAGCGGTGGCGTGAACGAGCACACGTACCTGCTGAAGCCGGGCCGCTGGGAGATCCTCGGCTCGACGATTGACGTGGCCGGCAATCCGAACGCGATGCTCGGCTACGCGGTGGTCGTGCACGACGGCGACGCCTGGAACGTGCACGAGCAGCTCAACGAGAACCCCAGCCGCTACGACGTGAAGCCGCCCGCCGCGGGCATGCCGGCCACCACGTACACCGGCACGCATGCGATCCTCGGCAACGTGCAGGGCGTGTACGCGTTCTTCGAGGACATGATCCTCTCGAGCTACCGCTCGGACGAAGGGGATTATTCGGCGGCGGAGGTCTTCCGCCGCCTCGACGACGACCGCTACGAGGTGCGCGGCGCACTGTTCCTGCACGGCGGCCATGTGTCATCGTGGTCGCTGACAATGCAGCGCACCTCCTGAGCATGCGTCACGACCTGATTCACGACCCCGCGGGGCTCTACCGCGCGATCCGCGCTCGCACGCGCGAGCTGTTCGGCCTCATCGCCCCCGAGGCCTACTACGACCGCCCTATCCCCCTGCGCAATCCGATCGTGTTCTACGAGGGGCACCTGCCCGCCTTCATGGTGAATACGCTCCTGAAGCTGACCCTCGGCCGCCCCGGCCTCGACGAGCACTTCGAGACGCTGTTCGCGCGGGGGATCGATCCGGCGGACGAGGCGGAGGCCAAGTCGCCGACGGATCTCTGGCCTTCGCGCCGCGAGGTGCAGGCGTACGGCACTGCCGCCGACGCGTTGATCGAGGCGACGCTGCGCGAGCTGCCGGAGCACGAGGCGACGTTCACGGTGCTGGAGCACGAGCTGATGCACCAGGAGACGTTGCTGTACATGGTGCACGAGCTGGATTACTCGAAGAAACGTAGGGCGGGCTTCAGCCCGCCTCCCCCGGGGGGTCGGGCTGAAGCCCGACCTACGTTGGTCACGATCCCCGCAGGGACAGCCCACCTCGGCCAGACCCCGCCCTGCTTCGGGTGGGACAACGAGTTTCCCGCGCATTCGGTGCACGTGCCGGAGTTTTCCATCGACGCCTACAACGTGACCAACGGCGAGTACCTCGAGTTCGTCGAGGCCACCGGCGCGCAGGCGCCGCACTTCTGGGTCTGGAAAGAGCGGTGGCTCCGGCGGGGGATGTTCGAGCTGACGCCGCTGCCGCTCGATGCGCCGGTGTACGTCACGCACGACGAGGCCACCGCATACGCGCGCTGGAAAGGGGCGCGGCTGCCGACGGAAGCGGAATTCGATCGCGCGGCGTACGGCGCGGCGCAGGCGCACGAAGGCAACTTCGACTTTCAACAGTGGGATCCGGTGCCGGTGGGAAGCTACGCGCCGAATGGTTTCGGCATCCACGACCTCGTCGGGAACGGGTGGGAGTGGACCTCGACGCTCTTCGAGCCGTTCGACGGCTTCCGCCCGATGCCGTCGTATCCGCAGTACTCCGTCGACTTTTTCGACCGCGCGCACTACGTCATGAAAGGGGCCTCGCCCGTCACGGCGCGCGAGCTCGTCCGCCGCAGCTTCCGCAACTGGTTCCGCCCCGGGTATCCGTACGTCTTTGCCACCTTCCGCTGCGCGAGGTAATTGCATGACCAGCACGTCATGCAGACCAAGACTTACAAGCCGCGCTCGTTCGATCTCTCCGGCCTGAACGGCATTTCCGACCAGACCCTGGAGATGCACTTCAAGCTCTACGAGGGCTACGTCACCAACACCAACACGCTCACCGAGCGCATCTCGGCGATCCTCTCCGACGGCCAGGTCGACCAGGAGGAGATGCCTGCCTACTCCGAGCTCACGCGCCGGCTCGGCTTCGAGTACAACGGCATGGTCCTGCACGAGTACTACTTCGAGAACATGAAGCGGCAGGGCGGCGGCGACGCCGACCGCACCTCGAAGTTCCGGGCCGCCGTCGAGCGCAGCTTCCCCAGCTACGACATCTGGAAGACCGACTTCACCGGCATCGGCAAGATGCGCGGCGTCGGCTGGGCCATCTGCTTCCTCGACCCCAGCGCCGGCACCGTCTCCAACCACTGGATCACCCTGCACGAGACCGGCAACGTGGCCGGCTTCCTCCCGCTGCTGGTCATGGACGTCTGGGAGCACGCCTTCCTGCTCGACTACAAGCCGGCCGAGCGGCCGAAGTACATCGAGGCATTCCTGTCGAATGTGGACTGGGATGCGGTGGAGAAGAGGATGTAGGGCGGGCTTCAGCCCGCCTCCCCCTCCGAGAGGCGGGCTGAAGCCCGCCCTACATTTCTCCTCTTGCGTGCATTGACTTTGCAATGTAAAGTTCTCGTTATGGCCGCCGAGGAAATCGCAACCTTTTCCCCACGCGGGCCGTATCTTGATCCCATGACGACGCTGATCGAGGTCTCCGGCCTCCACAAGCAATACCGGTCGTCCTTCGGGAAACCGAAGATCACGGCGCTGGACGGCATCGACTTCCAGGTCGGCGAAGGGGAGCTGTTCGGGCTCCTCGGGCCGAACGGCGCCGGCAAGACCACGACCGTCAAGATTCTCCTCGGACTGACCCACGCCACGTCCGGCACCGCCTCCGTCTGCGGCCGCCCGGTCCGCGATCCCGAGTCGCGCCGCCGCGTCGGCTATCTGCCCGAAGGCCACAAGATCCCGAACTACCTGACCGCGCGGCAGGCGCTGTCGATCTTCGGGCGCATGTCGGGGATGTCCAGCAAGGACATCGTCGCGCGCATCCCCGCCCTGCTGGACCAGGTGCGGATGGGACAGTGGGCCGACGTGCGCATCAAGAAGTACTCGAAGGGGATGACCCAGCGCCTCGGCCTGGCCTGCGCCATGGTGCACTCGCCGCAGGTGCTGCTCCTCGACGAGCCGACCGACGGCGTCGACCCGGTGGGGCGCCGCGAGATCCGCGACATCCTGCGTGCCGAGGCCGACCGTGGCACGGCCGTGCTCCTCAACTCGCACCTCCTGTCCGAGATCGAGCGCACCTGCGACCGCGTGGCCGTGCTGCGCGACGGCAAAGTGGCCGCCTTCGGCTCGGTCGACGAGCTGACGCGCAAGACCGCCACGTACAAGATGGTGGCCACGCCGATCGACGACAGCCTCGTCTCCTCGTTCCGCGAGAGCGGCGCCGGCGTCGAGCGCGTGAATGGGCACGTCGTGCTCAGCGTGGCCGACCTGCAGCACCTCAACGCGCTGGTCGACCAGCTCAGGTCGCGCGGCGGCGTGCTCGCCGAGCTGACGCCCGTCCGATCGACTCTCGAGGATGTCTTCGTCGATCTCGTCCGCGCCGAAGAGGGCGTGTCCGTGGGAGCGCACTCATGAAAGTCCTGGCAGCCAACATCGAAGACGTCATGCGCGAAGCGGCGGCGCGCTGGACGCTCATCGCCTACTTCTTCCTCTCCACGATCTTCATCATCATCTTCGCCTCGGCCATCAACCTCGACATCGTCGACGGCGCGCTGGCCGGCGCCAAGCTCTTCGGCAAAGAAGTGGACATGCGCGACTCGATCTCGATCGAGAAGCTCGTGCTCGGCTTCGAGACCGGCTTCAGCGTCTTCCTCTACTTCCTCTGCACCTTCCTGGCGATCTTCGCCACGGCGCACCTCGTGCCACGCATGCAGGAGAAGGGGACGATCGACCTCTACCTCTCGCGTCCGGTGTCGCGCGTGAAGCTGCTCATGTCCCGCTACGTGGCGGGACTGATCCTGGCCGGCAGCAACGTGGTGTACCTCATGGGGGCGATCTGGCTGATCGTCTGGTGGAAGACCGACGTGGCCAACCCGCGCTTCCTCCTCGGTGGCTCCATCATCTTCCTGGTCATCGCCGTGCTGCTGGCGTTCGCGTTCCTCATCGGCGTCATCACCTCGTCGACGGCCGTGTCGATCATGACCACGTACGGCCTCTTCTTCTTCGGCCTGATGCTCGCGGCACACGACAAGATCGCGGCCGCGGTGTCGAAGGAGTGGCAGGCCAACCTGATCGACGGCATGTACTGGTTCTTCCCCAAAACCGCGGAGCTCGGCCAGGCCGTGGTCGCCTTCGTGGGCGGCTCGGAACTTCCCGAGCAGGTATTGAAGGTTCTCACTCCCGCGCCGTTTCTGACGACCGCCGCATTCGGCGTCGGTTGCCTGATTCTCGCCTCATGGCTGTTCACTCGAAAGGAGTTTTGATCATGACCCGTGTTCTTCGCAGTTTCGTAGTGCTGATGGCTGTCGCGGTGCTGGCGCTTCCCGCGGCGGCAAAAGACGACGCGCTTTCCCTGGTTCCGGCAAACGCCGTGACGGTCGGCATGGTCAAGCTGTCGGACATGCGCTCCAGCCCCCTGTCGGGCTTCCTGTTTCTGCACATGGACAAGATGAGCACCGACGGCGAGGCGGCGAAGTTCCTGAGCGACGCCGGCCTGCAGCCGACGCGCGACGTGGACACGCTGGTCGTGGCCACCACGCCCCGCTCGACGCTCGGCTCCGAGGCGGACGTGCTCGTGATCGCCGAAGGCCGCTTCCAGCCGGAGAAGCTCACCAGCGCCATCGTCTCGCGCGGCGCGGTGAAGAAGGGTGCATACATCCTCCTGCCCGAGAAAGAGGGTGAAAACGGCGCGGTGGCGTTCCTCTCGCCGTCGCTGGCCATCGCCGGCAACGAGCGCTCGGTGATCGCGGCCCTCGAGGCGCGCGCGAACGGCGGCACCGGCTTCCGCAGCCGCGGCGCGCTCGGTCTCGACCTCGGCCGCGTCGACGCCAAGGCCACGGCCTGGGCACTCGTCGACGTGACCCGTGCCGCCCGCCTGGCCAAGGGCGGCGACATCAACACCGGCAAGGGACAGTCGGGCGAGGCGCTGCAGGCGGCGATCAAGACGCTGCAGACCGTCGCCGTCTGGGCCACCGACACCGGCGACGCGCTGGAGCTCGGCGCGATCGGTCTCTCCAACGACAGCGAGACGCTGCAGTTGCTCGAGGACACCGTAAAAGGCGCCCTCGCGGCGATGCGCCTGGCCGTCAAGGACAAGCAGCCGGAGCTCGTCTCCGTCCTTCGTCGCTTCGACATCAACCGCAAGTCCGATTCGATCACGGTCGAGGGCTCCATCCCCGCCGCGACCCTGCGCGACCTGATGAACAAGAAGAAGGCGGCCGTCGCCGTCGGCTCGAAGTAAACCGCGACTAACAGCAGCAAAGCCCTCCAGGCGGCATCCCGTGCGCACCTCGCGCGGGATGCCGCTTCTCTTTTTCCGCTGAACGTTGGATGGGCGGAAGGCTAAATGAACCGCCGCAGATGCTCGCGCCACCACGGCCAGTCGTGGCCGAACTGGCCCGGCCAGATCTCCAGGTGGTTGCGGATGCCTTTGGCCCACAACATGGCGGAAAACTCGCGGTTCTTGTCGACCAGCGAGTCGTGCTCGCCGGTGGCGATGATCCAGTCGACGCGCGACAACTTGCCCACCCATTCGCCGTTCATGTTCGGGATGTAGGACGCCGGTGAGTTGAAATAGCAGTTGTCGTCCCAGTAGCCGTCGGTGAACGAGTGGATGTCGAAGACACCGGAGAAGAGGATGGCCCGGCTGACCAGGTCGGGGTAGCGTCCGGCGAAATTCGAGGCGTGGTAGGCGCCGAAGCTCGCGCCATATACTGCCAGGTCGCCGCGCTGCGCGCGGTTATGGATGTACGGGACCAGCTCGTGGCGCAGGTACGTGTCGTACTGCGCGTGGCGGGCGGCGCGCACGGCCGGGTGGACGCCCTTGTTGTACCAGCTCTCGTTGTTCACCGTATCGATGAGCACGAGCTGCGCCTCGCCGGCGTCGACTTTGTCGGCCACCGAGTCGGTGAGCTTGAAGTCCTCGTTCTCGAAGAAACGGCCGGCCGAGGTCGGGAAGAGGACGGCCGGACGCCCGAACTTGCCGAACCACAGCAGCTCCATGTCCCGGCCCAGAGAGGGGCTCCACCACTTGACGTATTCACGGTACATAACGATTCGCCTTGCCGCGCGGGGCGGCGATTCTATACGATCGCCCGCCTTCGGGAGGCAGCATGCGCAAGAAGCGGATCGGGTTGTTGTTCGGGCAGGAAGACACGTTCCCCTGGGCCTTGATCGAGGCCATCAACCAGCGGGGGGGCGACGACGTCGAAGCGGGGCTGGTCGAGATCTCGTATCTCAAGGACGACGGCATCTTCCGCGACGACCTGATCCTCGACCGCATCAGCCACGAGGTGCCGTTCTACCGCACCTACCTCAAGTGCGCCGCGGCTTCGGGCGTGCGCGTCGTCAACAACCCGATCTGGTGGTCGGCCGACGACAAGTTCTTCGACAACCTCGTGGCCAAGGCGGCCAACGTGGCCGTGCCGCGCACCGTCCTGCTGCCGCACAAGCAGCATCCGCCCAACACCGCCTCCAACTCGTTCCGCAACATGCGCTACGTGAACTGGGAGGAGGTCTTCGCGTACCTCGGCTGGCCGATCTTCATGAAGCCGGCCTACGGCGGCGGCTGGAAGGACGTCTACAAGTGCGATGACCCGCAGGAGTTCTTCGCCGCGTACGACCAGACCCGCGACCTGACCATGATGGCCCAGGAAGCCATCGAGTTCGACCTCTACTACCGCTGCTACGTCCTGGGCCGGGAGCGCGTGCGCATCATGGCCTACGACCCGAAGGCGCCGTTCCACGAGCGCTACGTCAAGAACCCGCCGCCGATGGCGCCCGACTTCGAGGCCCGCATCCGCCGCGATGCCCTGGCGCTCTGCGAAGGCCTCGGCTACGACATGAACACCGTGGAGTTCGCGGTGCGGGGGGGGATCCCGTACGCGATCGACTTCATGAACGCCGCGCCGGACGCCGACGTCCACTCCGTCGGCCAGGAGAATTTCGACTGGATGGTGGCCAACATGGCCGAGGTCCTGATCGAGATGGTGCGGGGCGACAAGAAGTTCGAGCTGACCGGCAACTGGCCTCAGGTCATGGACGTCAGGAAGGACGTCGGCACGCCAGTGGCTTAAGATCGCGCCATGCGTGCACAACCAAGCTTCACCCTCGGGATCGAAGAAGAGTTCCAGGTCGTCGACCCCGAGTCGCGCGAGCTGAAGTCCCACATCCACGAGCTCTTCGCCGAGGGGGAGAAACGGCTGAAGGACGAGATCAAGCGCGAGATGCACGACGCGGTGATCGAAGTCGGCACGCCGATCTGCCGGAACATCGACGAGGCGCGCCGCGAGATCACCCGGCTGCGGCGCGAGATCATCACCCTCACCCGCGAGAACGGCCTCTGCATCGCCGCCGCCGGCACGCACCCGATCTCGCACTGGTCCAACGTGCCGATCACGCCGCACGCGCGCTACGACCAGATCATTTACGAGCTGCAGATGCTGGCCCGCGCCAACCTGATCTTCGGCCTGCACGTGCACGTGGCGGTCGAGGAGCCGGAGACGCGCATCCAGATCATGAACGCGGTGCGCTACTTCCTCCCGCACATCTTCGCCCTCTCCGTGAACTCGCCCTTCTGGTGCGGGCAGAACACGGGCTGGAAGAGCTACCGCGCCAAAGTGTTCGAGCGTTTCCCCCGCACCGGCCTCCCCGATCACTTCGACCGTCTCAGCGACTTCGACCAGTACGTGCAGACGCTGATCAACACGAACTGCATCGACAACGCGAAGAAGATCTGGTGGGACGTGCGCCCGCACCCGTTCTTCCCCACGCTCGAGTACCGCATCTGCGACGTGCCGATGCGCGTGGAGGAGACGATCTGCATGGCCGCCCTCTTCCAGGCGCTGACGGTGAAGCTGTACCGCATCTACTCGCGCAACATGGCCTGGCGCCATTACCGGCGCGTGCTGCTGAACGAGAACAAATCGCGCGCCGCGCGCTTCGGCACCGAGGGGAAGCTCATCGACTTCGGCAAGGGAGTGGAGGTGCCGTACACGGAGCTGCTCGACGAGCTGCTCGAGTTCATCGACGACGTGGTCGACGAGCTCGGGTCGCGCAAGGAAGTCGAATACGCGCGGCACATCGTGAAGAACGGCACGGGCGCGGACCGGCAACTGGCGGCGTACGGAAAGCGGAACGATCTCAAAGACGTGGTGGATTACATCGTCGAGGAGACGCAGCACGGAGTCGTGTAGCCGTTGTTGCTGGTTGCTGGTTGCTGGTTGGCCGGCGGTGCAGCGCCAACGACATGACAGCGCCACGAACCAGCAACACAGCAACCAGCAACATGAAGCGCTACGACATCCACGAGCAGCACGACTTTTTCGAGTACGTGCGCGTCGACGGCGATGTGCCTCCGCCGCGGCCGGACCGCATCGACGTCGCGCTGCTGGACATGAACCATCTCTGGCCGAACCTCGGCCATGACTCGCTCGTGCACATCGTGCTGGAGGCGGCCGAGTCGCTGCGCGATCAGCTCGGGGGGAGAAAAGTGCGCGTGCTGTCGTTCGACGTGCGCTATCGCGACCAGGTGCCGGAGCCGGGGCGCTTCCGCATCCACATCGGCACCGGCGGGCCGGGGCACCTCGACCCCCGCCTCAACGACGGCGCGTCGGAGTGGAGCCAGGGGGTGGACGAGACGGGCGCGTGGGAGGCGCCGCTCTTTCACCTCTTCGACGAGATCGTGGCCGACGAGTCGGCGTCGATGCTCGCGGTCTGTCACTCCTTCGGCCTGGTCTGCCGCTGGAGCGGGATCGCCAGGCCGGTGCTGCGCGAGGAGAAGAGCAGCGGCTTGCGCATCAACCGCCTGTCGCGCGAGGCGATGCAGCATCCGTGGTTCGAGCAGTTCGCCAGCGAGCTCCCCGACCGCCAGCACTTCCACGTCGTCGACAACCGCCTCTTCGACCTCATCCTCGAAGACGCGGGGAAGGCACTGCCGATCGCGTTCGAGGCGGCGGGGAGCAGCGCGCTGACGATGGTGGAGCTGGCGCGCGATGCGTCCGGGACGATGCCGCGCTTCCTCGCCTTCAACCACCACCCGGAGATCGTCGACCGCGAGCACGTGCTGCGGGTGCTCGACCAGAAGCTCGCCCACCGGGAAGTCAACCAGCAGTGGTACGACGAGCGGTACCAGACCATGCAGGACCTCTTCGGCGAGAAGGAGCGCCTGAGCCGGCTGACCTCCGAGTACACGCTGATGGCGCCGCTGCGCTTTCACCTGACGCGGGCGCTCTGATGGGCCGCATCCTCATCGGCACGCAGGGGTGGAACTACGCCGCGTGGGTGGGCCCCTTCTACCCGCTTGGGACGCGGCCCGCCGAGTTTCTCCCGACGTACGCGCGCGCATTCCGCATCGTGGAAGTCGACTCCAGCTTCTACGCGGTGCCCGACGCGCGGGCCATCCGCGCGTGGGCCGGGCGCACGCCGCAGGATTTTCTCTTCACCCTCAAGATGCCGCAGGAGATCACGCACGAGCGCCGCCTGCGCGACACGGAAGAGCTGCTGCAGATCTTCCTCGACCGGGCGCGGGAGCTGGGTCCGAAGCTCGGGCCGATCCTCCTGCAGATGGGGCCCGACTTCGCGCCGCACGAGCTGCCGGCCCTGGAGCAGTTCGCGCCGCTGCTGCCGCGCGACATGCAGTTCGCCATCGAGGTACGCCAGAGCGCCTGGATGCGCCCGGAGGTGCTGAATGCCCTCCTGGAACTGCTCGCGGCCTACGGCATCGCGCTGGCCCTCAGCGACGGCCGGTGGATCCGCCGCGAGACGATGCTGGAGCTGGCCGACCGTCCGACGGCGGACTTTCTGTACGTGCGCTGGATGGGGCCCAACCGCGACATCACCGACTACTCGCAACTGCAGTTCGACCGCTCGGCGGAGATCCTGGCCTGGTCGGAGGTGCTGAAGCGCGCCGCGCACACGAGGGACGTGTACGGCTTCTTCAACAACCATTTCGCCGGACACAGCCCCGCCAACGCGCGGGAGATGCAGACGCTGCTGGGGCAGCGGCCGGTCGATCCGGCAACACTGGGGCAACAGCGGTCGCTGTTCTGACACCTGTCATCCTGAGCCCCGCAGAGGGCGAAGGACCCCCTGCCGACGGAGCGTGCACGGGGTTCAGCAGGGGCTCCTTCGCCCTCTGCGGGGCTCAGGATGACAGGGGGAAACAGGAACAAAGCGTCCGCCCCAACGTCTCTCCAGTATGCGCAGCACGATCCTGCTCTTCCTCCTGGTCGCCCTTTCCCTCGATGCGCGCGAGGTGGCGCGCGTGCCGATGCAGATGCTCGGCAACCGCATCCTCGTCGACGTGGCGGTGAACGACCACCCGCCGTCGACGTTCATCCTCGACACGGGTGCCGCGCGGACGGCCGCAGCGCTAGCTGCGGCGGGGGGAGGCGACTGGCGTCGCCGCACTCCATATCGGACATAATCCTCCGCGGCGATGCCCGCGTCCGGTTTGAACATCGTCGCCATCGGCGGCGGTACTGGTCTCTCCACGCTCCTGCGGGGGTTGAAGACGTACGTCGGTGCGGACGGCGGCTGGTCGATCGGCGCCCTCGGCGCGATCGTCACCGTGACCGACGAAGGAGGGAGCTCCGGCGTGCTGCGCAAGGAGTTCGGCATGCTGCCGCCGGGCGACATCCGCAACTGCATCGTCGCCCTGGCTGAGGAGGAACAGCTCCTCTCGCAGCTCTTCAACTATCGCTTCGACACCGACTCCGCCCTCAAAGGCCATTCCCTCGGCAACCTCCTGCTGACGGCCATGACCGACATCACCGGCAGCTTCGACAACGCCGTGCTCGCGGCGTCCGAGGTCCTGGCCATCCGCGGCGAGATCTACCCCTCCACGCTCTCCGACGTGCGCCTCCGGGCCACGCTCGACGACGGCGCGGTGCTGATCGGGGAAGTGGCCATCAGCGGCTCGCACATCGACGAAGCGCCGCGCACCTCGGTGCGCCACGCGCGCATCACGCGCCTCGAGCTCGATCCCGCCGACGCCCAGCCGACTCCCGGCGCGTGCGCCGCGCTGGCGGCGGCGGACCTGATCATCATCGGGCCGGGATCGCTCTACACCTCGGTGCTGCCGAACCTGGCCATCGAGCCGCTGGCCGAGGCGCTGCGCAACGCGCGCGCGCTGCGCGTCTACATCTGCAACGTCATGACGCAGCCGAACGAGACCGACGGCTACAGCGCGCAGGACCACCTGCGGGCCATCGTCGAGCACGCGGGGCTGGTGGTCGACGTGATGGTGCTGAACGGGCGCCGCCCCTCGGAGGCGCTGCTCGAGGCGTATGCCGCGGAGAATCAGGTGCCGGTGCGGTTCGATCTCGACGAGATACGCGCCCTCGGCGTGACGCCGTTCTTCGGCGACATCATTGCAGAAGACAACTTCGTGCGGCACGATCCCGCGGCGCTGGCGCAGACCATTTTCCAACTCTACGACCGCTACGGACGCACGCTGGAGCGCATGAGACGTGAATGACAACCTGGAAGTGATCATCCTCGCCGCGGGCCTCGGCACGCGCATGAAGTCGGGCACGATCAAGATCCTGCACCGGGCCGCGGGCCGCCCGATCATCGACTACGTCCTCGACCTCGCCTCCGACCTCTGCCCCACGCCGCCGGTGATGGTGGTCGGCTACCAGCGCGAGGCGGTGCAGAAGTCGATCGGCAACCGGGCCCGCTTCGCCGTGCAGGAGCAGCAGCTCGGCACCGGACACGCCGTGCTCCAGGCCGCGCAGCACATCGACGCGGCGAAGCGCGTGATGATCCTCTCCGGCGACGTACCGCTCACGCGTATCGAAACGCTGCGGCGCCTCCTGGACGAGCACGAACGCTCCGGCAACGCGCTCACGCTCCTGACCATGAAGCTCGCCGATCCCGCCATGTACGGCCGCATCATCCGCGACGACCAGGGGGGCGTGGTGCGCATCGTCGAGGCCAAGGACGCCAGCGACGAACAGAAACGGATCGACGAGGTCAACGCCGGCATCTACGTCTTCAACGGCGAGCATCTGTTCGGAAATCTGCGCAACCTGCGGCCCGAGAACGCGCAGAAGGAGTACTACCTCACCGACCTCCTTTCGGTGATCCGCGAAGGGGGGCATCGCGTCGGCGCCGTGATCGCCGACGATCCGATCGAGGCCCTGGGCGTGAACTCGCGCGGCGAGCTGGCGCAGGTGGAGCGCGAGATCCAGCGCCGCGTGGTCACGCGGCTGATGAGCGAGGGAGTGACGTTCCGCAATCCCGACACGGTGGTCATCGACTCCACCGTCTCGATCGGGCCGGACACGGTCGTCTATCCGTTCGTCACGCTCGAAGGGACGACCCGCATCGGCGAAGGGTGCGTGATCGACCCGGGCGTCCACCTCATCAACGTCACCGTCGGCGACGACGTGCACATCAAGACCGGCACCGTGGCCGAGGACGCCATCATCGAGGATGAAGCCTCGGTCGGCCCGTACTCCCACCTGCGCGGCGGGACGAAGCTCGGGCGGCGCGTGAAAGTCGGCAACTTCGTCGAGACCAAGAAGGCCGTCTTCGGCGAGGGGGCGAAAGCCTCGCACCTCTCGTACATCGGCGACGCCGACGTCGGCGCGGACGTGAACATCGGCGCCGGCACCATCACCTGCAACTACGACGGCGTGAACAAGCACAAGACCACCATCGAGGACGGCGCGTTCATCGGCTCCGACTCGCAGCTCGTCGCCCCCGTGCGCATCGGCCGCGGCGCCTACGTCGGCGCCGGCTCGACCATCACCAAGGACGTGCCGCCCGATTCGCTGGGGCTGAGCCGCACGCCGCAGAAGAATGTGGAGGGGTGGGCGAAGAAGAAGAGGGAACGGCAGGGAAAGAAGGACTAAGCAGACCACACTGACTTTGCCAACGGACGCGGACCGCCGGCGTCCTCGCCGGCTGTCGTGGCGGCGTCCCGCGCCGCCACTCCCCCGCCCAGGGCGCAGGCGCGGGACGCCTGCGCGACAGCCGGCGAGGCCGCCGGCGGTCCGCTGCAGTCGTGCCGAAAGTTTCGTCAGTACTGGCGAAATGTTGGGCAGTCGTGGCGAAAGTTTCGTCACTACTGACGAAAAGCTGGCCAGTCGTGACTAAAGTTTCGTCACTACTGACGAAAAGCTGGCCACTCGCGGCGAAAGTTTCGTCACTACTGGCGAAAAGCTGGCCACTCGTGGCGAAAGTTTCGTCACTACTGGCGAAAAGCTGGCCACTCGTGGCGAAAGTTTCGTCACTACTGGCGAAAAGCTGGCCACT
>Ga0196976_1000965_pt1 | contig 14941 bp, 15 predicted proteins | sample S3v_513CmetaG_FD_148644 | JGI IMG/M metagenome (GOLD analysis project Ga0196976, IMG submission 148644) | Soil microbial communities from Anza Borrego desert, Southern California, United States - S3+v_5-13C | ecosystem: Environmental > Terrestrial > Soil > Desert | place: USA: California...
TCGATTGCCACCAGAGACACGCCGCTCTTGATCAAGGTCTCGAGATACTCCGGATTTTCCAGGCGTTCCGGCGTGACATATACCAGGTCGTGCTCTCCCTCGAGAAGGTCCTCGACGGCTTCCCGCTCCTCTGTCTTCGTTACCGTGGAATCAAGGCGTGCGGCGCCGATGTCGGCTTCCTCAGCTTTTTGGCTCTGGTCCTGCATGAGTGCGATCAGCGGGGAAACTACGACGACGGGCTTGGGCAGCATGAGTGCGGGAAGCTGGTAACACAATGACTTACCTGAGCCAGTCGGCATGATTGCGAGCACGTCGTTTCCGTGCAGGACGCACTCGATCACCTCTCGCTGGCCGGGGCGGAACTTCCGTACGTCGAATCTTTGCGCGGCTTCCCGGTGAAGTCGCGACCAGTCGATTGTGGGCTTGCTGTCCTGATGGTTCTTGCGCTCGCCGGCAGAAGAAGAGGCGCGTGTTTTCGTGGGCATTGGCCCTCGATTTGACGAGATGCCTCATGACTTAGTTGTATTGCGTTGCAGACGCGTCGAGCTTACGCGCGCTCGAATACCTCTTTGGCTGCAACAACGGTGTTGCAGTGTATCCGAACTGTATCCTGCACCTCTCGGGCGTAGCCGCCGGCGTACGTGACCATCACTGGGATCCCGCGCGTTTTTGCCACCTCGAACACGAGTTCATCCCGTTGTTTCAGTCCATCCATCGTCAGAGCCAGGCCGCCGAGTTGATCCTCTTTGTAGGGATCCGCACCGGCGATGTAGCACAGCAGGTCGGGTTGGTACTGCCGCAGTCCGGAACTTAGCGCGTTGTCCAGCCATGAGAGGTAATCGGTGTCGCCGATGCGATCCGGCAGGTTTACGTCGATGCACGAAGGTGGTTTCCACGCAGGGTAGTTGTTCTCCTGGTGGAGTGAGATGGTGAAGACATCATCGCAGTACGTTCCGCGTTCTTTCACGCTTACGTTGCGTGATGGTGCAAATAGTGGGGCGGACCACGATGACGACAGGTGGGACGAAACTGCGGCCCCGAGGTCGCCAAAGATTGCTGCTGTTCCGTTGCCCTGGTGAACGTCGCAGTCCACCGTCATGGCGCGAACAATCTTGCGGTCACGCTGGAGCGTGCGGATTGCTACTGCCACGTCGTTGATCAGGCAAAACCCTTCACCATGGTCTGGAAACGCGTGATGGAACCCGCCTCCTATGTTGATTGCGACGCCATCTTCGAGGGCCAACTCCGCTGCTTTTGTCGAGCCGCCAGCCGCAAGCCAGAAGGCGTCCGCGAGTTCACGTGAATAGGGCACCTCCAGTGCGAGTTCCTCGCGTGCGTCGAGTGTTCCGTTCTTGAGTTTGTTGACGTATTCCGGCGTATGTACGAGAAGGATGTCGTCGTCGGTCGCGGGTTGCGGTTCTATGAAGTCCTGAAGCGTAGCGATGCCTTCGCTGAGCAGCTGCTGATGGACGAGGCGATACTTCTGCGCCGGGAAGACGTGCTCTCCGATTGGCAGGTAGTACCTATCGCTGTAAACGAGCTTGAACCGGAGCATCCGCCCCCCACATGAAGGCAGAAGGTATACAAAAACTATGGAGTCCGCGCAACTCTAAAGACCGACCGTGTTTATATGGACAACACGCGAAGAGGCACTCGTGACGAAGGAGATTCCGAATGAAGAAGTGGATCATCGCAACAGTGGCCCTGCTGGTGATAGCCACAGTCGCATTCGCCGCCGCCGGTCGCGGCCGCCGGGTACATGGCGAAATGGGCGGCATGGGCTGGCTGCACGGAATGGGACTGGCCAGGCTCGAAGCACGTCTGAAACTCACGCCCGAGCAGTCGACGCAAATTCGCCAGATCGCACACACTGAGAAGCAGCGAATGTTTCAACGCTGGGGCAGCGGGGCGGATAACCGCAACGCACTCATGAAAGAGATTTTCAGGGACAACCCGAACCAGGCGGAGATTACCCGTCGGGTCCAAACGCTCCTGCAGGAGCACACCCAGATGCTGAACCAGCTTGTTGCAGCCGGGCTTGAGGTAAACAAGGTCCTCACACCGGAACAGCGCGCCGAGTTGCAGCAGGTTGTTGATGAAAACGCGCAGGCCGCGCAGCGCATGCGCGAACGCGCTCTGCAACGGCGTCAGGAGCGTCAGCAGGCAGCACCACAGCAATAGTTCGTTACATCACGCGTGCGGCGAGCCCGTTCGCGTTGCGTCGAAAGCAGCTCCTCTCTCCTCTGAACAAAAGCCACACCGGAACATGGTGTGGCTTCTTTTTGCCAGGACACAAAAGAGGCACGGACTCGCCGTGCCTCTCCTGCTTCAAGCATCAAGCCGCCTTGCGTTCGCGGCTTATGTCTCTTCCATGTACTGACACGATCGGTTCAACGTTTTCGTTTGCTGGTTCGCGGCGGCTCTCTTGTTGCGTTTCTTCCGAAACCACTGGACCGACCGGAGCAACATCTTCCTGTGCCCGCCGGGGTGGATGGATACGCATTTTACGGCGTATTGCCCGCTCTGCATCCTCCCAGCCCTCGCGAGCTCTCTCCCATCCACGACGGGTGGCGGCGCGGCCCTGTTCTTCTGCTCTGCGCAGAGAGTCCACTAGGCCCATAATCTCCTCCGAGTACATTCGCCTTTATTTTTTTCTGTTTACTTTTCGATGCCGCAGGTGACCGGTGGGAAACTGCTGGTCCGTGTGGGTCCGCGTTCCCGAGCCGCGACATACCGCAGTCCATCCGGGTGAGCCCTTGTTTCTGATTTTTGCTTTGGCGGCAAGATTCGGATAGCGTACCTGCACCACGAAGCTCTAGCCTGCTGCACATGGCAACGCAGCATGGCATCATCTATGGCGGAAATGCGATGGCGCAGCGCTCCCAAGCCGCGAAAGACGACCTGTTCTGGAGTGCGGTGCTGGAGCGGAACACTGCGTACGATGGCGTAGTCTTTTACGCGGTCCGGTCCACCGGCGTGTACTGCCGGCCCTCGTGCCCGTCCCGCAGGCCACGCCGCAATGGGGTTGAGTTCTTTACGGAACCCGCGATGGCGGAGCGAGCGGGATACCGCGCCTGTCGCCGCTGCCAGCCGAATCGCCCGCACGCCGGCTGTGAGCAGTTCGAACTCGTGCGGCGGGTCTGCCGCTACATCGAGCAGAATCTCGATAGCTCACTGACGCTCGAGGAACTGGCGCGAATCTCAGGACTCAGTCCTACTCACCTTCAGAAGGTCTTCAAGCGCGCCACAGGCGTAAGTCCGCGGCAGTATATCCAGGCGCGACGGATGGCAGTTCTGAAAATTCATTTGCGCGTGAATCGTCGCCCAGTGACCGACGCCATCTACGAAGCCGGCTTCGGTTCGAGCAGTCGCGTGTACGAACGTGCCGCAACGTTCATCGGAATGAGTCCAGCGCGATATAGCGATGGTGCTCCGGGAGTGAAAATCCGCTACACGATCCTTGAGTGCTCCCTGGGAGACCTGCTGCTGGCTGCCACGGACAAGGGCGTTTGCAGCGTTAAGGTGGGCGACGGAGGTGCGCTGGAGCGCGAACTCTTCGCCGAGTACCGCAAAGCCGCCATCGAGCGTGACGATGCCTCTCTGCGCGACTGGGCAACGCGTCTGCTCGAAGTTGTGGAGAAGGGAACCGCCCCTCCTGCGCTTCCGCTCGATATACAGGCGACCGCGTTTCAGCAGCGGGTATATGAAGCGCTGCGCCGCATCCCGCTCGGAGAAGTGAGATCGTACAACGAGGTGGCCCGCGCAGTTGAGCTGCACTCAGGTGCGCGTGCCGTGGCCCGTGCGTGCGCAACGAATCCGGTGGCGTTGTTAATCCCTTGCCACCGCGTCGTGCGGGCGGACGGCGTCTCGGGCGGCTATCGATGGGGCGCAGAACGGAAACACACGCTCTTGGAGCGCGAGAAACGCGCCGCCGGTGCGCGACAGGACGGGACTGCTACTTCCGCTTCTCCCGCGGTTCATCCTGCGAGGGCGGCACAAACGTCCGACGGATCGGGACAATCGCTCCGGTTGTCGCGTCGGACGGGAAGTGCGCGCGGCTAAGCACTTCCTGTTGTATGTACTTCATGAAATCGGCAATCTGTGTCTGCATGAGTTCCATGCGCTCGCGCATTTGCAGAATGATCGCAATCCCCGCGATATTGACGCCAAGGTCGCGTGCGAGCGAGAGGATGAACTCCAACCGTTCCAGGTCTTCATCCGTGTAAAGACGCGTGTTGCCCTCGGTCCGCGACGGCTTCAGTAGTCCCTCGCGCTCGTACAACCGGAGCGTCTGCGGGTGTATGCCATACATCTCGGCAACCGCAGAGATCATGTACGCGCCTTTGCCACGCTTCTTAGCCATGTGCGTCAGTCTCGCTTTATATGGCGATATTATGCAGCAACACTCGTTAGACGGCGTTGCCGAAAATTTTGCCGGCACCGCGCTGTGCGAAAGCGGTCCCGAACTCGACCTTCCCGGCACTCATCGTGTACGGGAAGAAGATCTCCAGCGAGTTGCCTTCGACATCGTCCAGCGCCACGCTTACGGCCGAGATAGTTTGCTCTTCATCAGACTTAGCGACGGTGACGTTCGCCACCAATGCTGTCGTCGTGTACTTACCGGCCTGCGCACCCTCGCGCATCGTCTCCTTCGCCGATTGGAAAATCTGTTCGGCCGAGGGTTTACCTTCGTCGACGGTGAACTCCACCAGGTGAACGTTCCCGTCCGGCGTGATCACGCCGCCGTACGGAACGAATTCTCCTGTCTTCACCAGCATCTCTTCCGCGTAGGGAAGCAGTGCGCTAACGAGTTGCTCGGCCTTTTCTCTTGCGTCCATCCAACTCTCCTCGTGGTGACGTGCCAAGCGTTTCGCCGAGCCGTCTCATTTGTGATGCGGCCTAAACCTGTTTCCAAAGCTCCGCTCGCGGATCTTCCGGGTGGAGCTTGGCGAGTTCCCGCAGCAACTCCTTCGTGCGCTCGTCCTGCGGCTTCGGAACGGCGATATCGACCTGCACGATCTGGTCTCCGCGTACCCCTTCCCTAACGGCCGAAGGTACACCGCGCTCTCGCATCCGCAGTTTCTGGCCCGATTGCGTCCCCGGCGGAATCCTTAACAACGCCTTGCCATCGATGGTCGGGACTTCGACCTTGGCGCCAAGCGCGGCCTCGCTTACCGAGACCGGCACGCTGATATGTATGTCGTCGCCATCGCGGCGAAAGATCGGGTGCTCTCCAGCGCGCACGATGATGTAGAGGTCTCCGGTTGGGCCGCCGTGCGGTCCTGCGTTGCCCTTGTTAGGAATCCGGATACGCTGACCGTCGCGAGTACCCGGTTTGATTCGCACTTCGAGCGACTCCGTCCTTGTCACGGTGCCGTCGCCGCGGCATACGGTGCAGGCGGTTCGCGCCTTTCCGGTCCCACCGCAGCGAGGACACGTGACGTTGAACTTCATGTTCCCGCCCATCTGGCTTACGCTGCCCTTGCCGCCACACTGAGGGCAGGTTTCCGTGCCGCCGACGTAACCGCGTCCGCCACAATTTCCGCACGTATCCAGCCGGGTCACGTTCAAACGCAGCACGGCGCCGCGAATCGCCTGCCAGAATCCGACGTTCACCTGGTATTCGAGGTCGGTTCCCGGCTGCGGACGATCGTTGGCCGGCGCTGCACCGCGGCCACCGCCGAAGATTCCAGAAAAGATGTCGCGAAAACCGCCAGCACCGCCGCGCCGGCCCTCGCCAGAATCGCCGCCAGCGCCTCCGAAGATGTCGGAGAAATCGAATCCGCCGAAGTCGAAATGCACTCCGCCCTGCTCGCGCGAGCCGCCGGCGCGTCCAGTCCCGGGGAATCCGCCGAATCCGCCAGCCCCGAAACCCTCTCCACCGCCCCGAGCGTAAGCCTCGGCAGCCGCAGGATCGATGTTGTCTGAGTAAAACCCGAGCTGATCGTAGATCTTTCGCTTCTTCGGATCGCTCAGGACATCGTTTGCTTCCGAGATGGCCTTGAACTTCTCCTCGGCTGCCTTGTCACCCGGGTTCACGTCAGGGTGATACTTGCGCGCAAGCTTCCGGAACGCCTTACGGATGTCCTCCGCAGAGGCGTTCTTCTTCACGCCGAGAATCGCGTAATAGTCTTTTTGCTGAGTAGTGGCCATCAGTGTTCGCGCTTCCGCAACTTGAGTTACTAACCCTCGAGTAGTGCTGTAATCAGCAAGGGGCGCATTTCACTGCGCCCCTTCTCTGCTGCTATCAAGTTTTATGTCGGTATTAATTCTCACTTAACTGTTGTACTGCAAATTGCAGTTCGGGATGTTTGGCCTGGCACGCCTTGCGAAACTCCTCCGCTTCCTGCTTCGAATCGAACTTGAATGGGTAGCGGGTCATCGGCCCGGCTGGTATATCCCGAGGCCATTGCAGCACGACGAAGAACTTTCCGGCGTTCATCGTCTGCACCGTGTACCTCCTTCCCAGAGTGGGGGCGCTCCCATTGTAGAACTCTGGTCAAGAAGCGAGCACGGTCAAATATCACAATCGGGGCGACAGGGAACAGGAGACGGCGAATAGGTTGCGCTAAAGCGCCGAACCGAATTTCCCCTCTCCTGTCCCCTGTCCTCCCCTACTTACTTTTTGTCTTCGACATCGACGTACTCGGCATCAATCACGCCGCCGTCCTGCTTCGGCTGTGACGGGCCGTCTGCGCTTGCAGCGCCGCCGGCACCCGCGGTCTGCCCAGCACCTGCCGCGCCAGCGCCCGGAGCCGCAGTCTTGTACATTGCTTCCGCCAGCTTGTGCGAGGCCTTGGTCAGGTTCTCGCGTGCACGGTCCATGGCGGCTTTGTCCTCGCCTTCGAGGGCTTTCTTGGCATCCGCAAGGGCGCTCTCAACATCGCCGCGCTCGGAACCGGTGATCTTGTCACCATGTTCACGCAGCATCTTTTCGACGCTGTAAACCATGGTATCGAGCTGGTTGCGGGCCTCGATGGTCTCGCGCTTCGTCTTGTCCTCGGCCGCGTGAGCCTCAGCGTCCTTCGCCATGCGCTCGACTTCCTCTTTGCTCAGGCCTGAAGAAGACGTAATCGTGATCTTCTGGTCCTTCTGCGTAGCCATGTCCTTTGCGGTGACGTTCAGGATGCCGTTCGCGTCGATGTCGAACGTCACCTCAATCTGAGGCACGCCACGCGGAGCAGGAGGAAGGCCCGTCAGGTGAAACTTGCCGAGCGTCCGGTTCTGTGCCGCCATCGGGCGTTCGCCTTGCAGCACATGGACCTCGACCGAGGTCTGGCTATCAGCCGCGGTCGAGAAAATCTCGGTCTTGCGAGTCGGAATCGTAGTGTTCCTCGGAATCATCGGTGTTGCCACGCCGCCAAGCGTCTCGATGGAAAGCGTAAGCGGAGTCACATCAAGCAGAAGCAGGTCTTTCACTTCGCCCGTGAGCACGCCAGCCTGCACCGCAGCACCGATCGCGACCACCTCATCAGGGTTCACGCCCCTGTGTGGCTCCTTGCCGAACAGTTCCTTAACCAAGGCCTGTATGCGAGGCATACGGGTCTGGCCGCCGACGAGTACAACCTCGTTGATCTGGTCAGCCGTGACACCCGCATCCCTTATGGCCTGACGGCAGGGACCGACGGAGCGCTGGATGATATCTTCCACCATCGATTCGAGCTTGCCGCGGGTAAGGCGCTTCACCAGGTGCTTCGGTCCGCTCGCGTCGGCCGTGATGAACGGCAGGTTGATCTCAGTCTCCATCGTCGTGGAGAGTTCGATCTTGGCGCGCTCGGCTGCGTCACGAAGGCGCTGAAGCGCCATTTCGTTGCCCTTACCGCGAAGATCCAGGCCTTCGTCCTTCTTGAACTCGTCAATCAGCCAGTCAACGATTCGCTGGTCGATGTTGTCGCCGCCGAGGTGCGTGTCACCGTTTGTGGACTTCACCTCGACTACGCCCTCGCCCACCTCGAGGATGGAGATGTCGAACGTGCCACCACCGAAGTCGTAAACCGCGATGATTTCGTCCTTGCCCTTGTCCAATCCGTAGGCCAGTGCAGCGGCAGTCGGCTCGTTCACGATGCGGCGGACGTTCAGTCCGGCGATCTGACCCGCGTCCTTTGTTGCCTGGCGCTGCGCATCGTTGAAGTACGCCGGAACCGTTATAACGGCGTCGCTCACTGTCTCCCCAAGGTAGTCTTCCGCCGCCTTCTTCAGCTTCATCAGAATGTAGGCCGAGATTTGGGGCGGAGTGTATTCCTTGTCCTGCGCTACAACGGCCACGTGGTCGCCCTGTTTTACAACGCGATAGGGCACCATCTTCATCTCTTCGTTCACTTCATCGAAACGGCGACCCATGAAGCGCTTGATGGAAAAAATCGTGTTCTCGGGATTCGTAATCGCCTGGCGCTTCGCGACCTGCCCCACCAGGCGCTCGCCGGTCTTGGTGAACGCGACAACCGACGGCGTGGTCCGACCGCCCTCTTCATTGGCAATCACCTTGGGCTCGCCGCCTTCCATCACAGCGACAACGGAGTTCGTTGTACCCAGGTCGATGCCGATAATCTTTGCCATTGGAACTGGCCTCCTGCGGATAAATGCTTGAAGTAAATGAGCTTAATGGTTCTGCTCTGCCTTTAGTACGGCAGAATTATGGAACTTGAGTGACTTATTGTCAAGTTATAGATGTGCGTGGGTCCTGCGCAGTTGCACATAAAAACCCGCCCTTGTGTGGGCGGGTTAGTGGCAACTCCGAACGCGGTTACTGTGCGCGAGCCTTGAACGTCTGAGCGCTCTCATACGGGCAGTCATCCCCCAGGATGGTGCCCTCGAAAACGCCGTTGTTGAAGTCGGCTGAGAGCACGCACTGTTCGCTGACTGCAACGCTCAGTGCTCCGCTTTCGAACGAGAGCTTGACCTTACGCCCCTTGCTGTCGGTAGCGACCGCATAGGAGCCGTCAGGTGAAGTGGAGGTTACCCTCCAGTTATCCTGTGTGCCATCCTCGAATTCGATAGCCCAGTTCCGTCCGAATCGGTCCCTGCCGCTCTGGTCCACTTCGATGAACGCACTGAAGGAACGCCCGTCCTTGGTTTCAACAGTAAGAGGGCAATCAGTCGCTGGATAAACGCGGGGAACCTGGAGGGTGATCTTGGCTTCCGTCTGGGAGACCACGTGAAACTTCGAGGAGGAGCAGCCCTGGAAGGCCTCGATGGACTTGATCGAGTTCGCATCGAGGTTGGCGACCTTAAGGGTGATTTCCTGCGGTTCCCCCCGCGACAGCGTTTTCGGGCTCGCAGCCGTCACTTCAGGTGTCGCGCTGGCTTTCCGCTTGACGTTGAATCGGTTACGAAACTTCCCAAGTTGCGCGTCCGAGCTTCCAACAATCGTGAGGACGCATACGAGCAGGAACAGCAATCTCAATCTACGCAAGATGACTCCTTTTCTACCTTGCTGAAGGCCGTGTTCTAGATGGGGCGGTGTCTGGCTGTTGTTCTTCGCCCCTGGATGTCTCTACTGGATTCTCGCAGTCCATTTGGTGCCCATGGCGTGAGTGCCGCATTCGCCCACTGTCATGCCATCGGCATTTCCGGCCTCAACCGAGGCTTGCATCATGCAATTGTCATTGGTGATGCTCACCGTACCGCCGCTATACAGCACCTGCATCACTTTCCCGGCTCCGTTCTTAAACGTGAACGACATTCCATTACTTTCGGCGCGAAGCAGCGTCCATGTGTCCTTTCCCCCATCGGCGAATTCCACGGCCCACACCTTGCCCATCCGCTGCCTCGCGAGCTTTGCCCGTTCGGCGGCAGGGAGTGCAGCTTCCCGGCGCTGCTCTTCCTCTTTCAGGTGACGCGCCCACGAATCCTTTCCCATGTATTCGAGTTGGGCGTACGTCAGATATGCACCGTCTTCAGCACGGAACTCCAGGCTGCAAGTGCTCCCGTACTGTTGGTCCGGCATCTTCAACGTAATCTTCACTTCGGTCGGCGATACGACCCGAAAGTCCGTGACGGTATTGCAGGGCTTGTGTGCGCGAACAGCCGCGATGCCGGTTGCATCCAGGTTCACGAGCTTGTATGTGATCTCTGCGGTGCTGCCGGGAGCGTGCCGCTTTTTGCCAAGCATCGTGACTTCTGGAGTCGCACCGCGCTTGCGGCGAACCTCCATGCTCGGCTTTATCGTCGTGCCGGCTGGCAGGACAGCCTTCACTTCCACGTAGCCCGGGTCGCGGGGCTCGGGGGAAGCGGTGCTGCGTTTCTTGCCCGGGGTGGGATTGTCGGGAGGCGGGGGTGGCTCTTTGCTATCTGCAACCGGAGCTTCTGTGGTTTTCGTCGTCTTCTTTGCCGGCTGCGACTCTTCCTGCTTCTGTTCTTTCTTTTCCGGAATCCCCAGCTTTTCCTTCGCCAGGGACTTCAGCCTTCCAAACTGGGCCGCTGACGGTACCGTCACTGCGCAAGTAATGACCAGAATTGCCAGCAGCTTGAGAACTCTTACTCGCAAGCAACATCCTCCATTAGAGAGTGGGGGAGGGGCCAATTCGTAAAACCCGAAATTGTATACGAACGGAGCTGCTGATGCTTAAGGCCGGGCCGTTATAAATGCAAGTTCGTCCGAAAGTTCGTCCGAGTATGGGAATAGTTCCGTCGCCCTCTGCAACTCCGCTCGAGCGCGTTCGGGGTCGCTGAGGGCCATGCAAATGCGCGAGCGAAGAATGTAGAGTTCGGGCTCGTTGACAAAACGGACTGCCAGACGGGATTGCTCAAGCGCTGCTTCGAACCGGTCCTGCTTGGCGAGAACTCGGGTCAGATCGAACTGCGCAGTGGGCGATGCGGGTTCAAGCGCGAGTGCGTCGTACAGTGCCTTTTCTGCCGCTTCGATCTGACCTGCATCTTCGTGCCGTTCGGCTGTGCCGATCCAGTAGCTTGCGACTGCGGGTCGCAGCGCGATGGGAATGGCGACCGCACACACAACGACGGCTGCAACCGCGCGCACAGTCAGTCCGAGGCGGACTGACTGTATGCGTTTGTCAGTGTTCGCGGTGTCCTCCAGTGCGAGCGTCAGCGGAACGGCGAACCACACGGAGAACAAAGCCCATGTTTCGGCACGGTGAAGCGGGAAGTCGAACAAGCCAGCGGTAGAGACTGCAGCGATGCCAGCGAGCGCAGCCGCGAATTCGCCAGCGCGCGAAGACTCCGTGGCGCTTGGCAGCTTGCGGAACATCCATAGCAACCACGCCAGCAGCAGCGCGCCGAATGCGGCCACACCAAGCACTCCGTTCTCGCTGAGCATTTCAAGGAAGTCATTTTGTGCGTGGCGCTCGTGGCCAGCGAAACGCATCAGCGACGCACGCGACGCCTCCGCAAGAAATCGTCCCAGTCGTTCCGGATAGAGATAAGCAAACGTGTTTGGACCCGAACCCACGAGCCATGACGCGTTGTGCTCGGCGAGCGTGACATGCCAAATCATCGTCCGTCCGCGCAGCGTCTCGCCCAGCGAGCGTGCGTTGAATCGTCGCGCGAATGTGCCAGCCAGCACAAGGCAGACTGCGATCGCCCCGACAATCATGGTGCGGCGCGATACTCGATGTGCGACCGCGAAGAAGACGACAGCCGCCACTGCGAGTGCGAGCAGTCCGGCACGCGAACCGGTGACGATCACCGCCGCACAGATCGCAGTTGTCGTGGCGACCTGCACAGTCCTCCAGAATCCCCTCCGGCTTGAAACGAGAACCGCTGGTAACGCCGCTGCAAGATAGGTGCCGACGAAGTCCGGATTGCCGAGCGTCGAGTAGAGGCGCATGCGACCGCTCGTCGGACTTTCGTGGCCGAACAGAGCGAACAGGTCCACGCGAAGGAAATGCTGGGCCAGCGTGATGATTGCGACCGCCGTGCCCGCGACAGCCACGCCGAGGATGATCCAGGACAGGTGTTGACAGCCACGCCGTGGATGATCCAGGACAGGTGTTCCGCGCGCACCCGCGACATCGCGACCAGTAAGAGCGCTCCCGAGATGATCCAGACGACACCATGCAGACTCATGTGTCTGTAGGGCGAGAAGGCGGCGGAAACCAGCGTGACCGAGACGAACGCGGCGAGAGCGAGCGGAAGTAGCGAAGGCCAGCGACGCCGTGTCCTGCCGGCGAGCAGCGACATGCTGAACAGTACGGCAGCGCCGGATACGAACACCGCGTTTTTCGCGGCTGAGAACGGTGCTTCGAGTTGCGGTACGAAGACCAGTGCCAGCGCGAGCGGAAACGCTGCGGCCGTGAGTGCCAGCGCTCGCTCCGTCTTCGATATCTGCGGCGTGCGTTGCTGCATCCGTGCGGCAGTGTAGCAGGAGCGCAGCGAACTGCCGAGTTTGCGGGGATGTGGGTGAGCGCTCGGAGTGAGGTCAGTCGTACCGTTCGAAGAAGATCTGCTTGCGGTCCCAGCCGAGCGACTTGAGTTGTTCGCGGTTCGCGCTGACCATCTCGTTCAGTCCGCAGATGTAGGCGTGGGTGTTGCCGACACCATTGTCCGGGCGCGTGGCGAGAATTTCGCGGACACGTTCCTGGACGTAGCCTTTCGGTCCGGTCCAGCCCTCGTGTGGACGGCTGAGTGTGATGATGTAGTGGAAGTTCGGGTGGCGCTGCGCGAGTTCTTCGAACTCGTCGCGGTAGTAGATGGTGTCGGCGTGGCGCGTGCCGTAGACGAGCCACAGTTCGCGCCCGCCGTCGCGTCCCGGCTCCTCGAACATCCAGCGGAGCATGCTGCGGAATGGTGCGACCCCGGTTCCGGTGCAGATGAAGATGGAGTCGAACAATGGCTGCTTGAGGACGAAGAGGCCGTGTGGTCCGTGCCAGGTGATGCGGTCGCCTTCCGCGAGATCGCAGAGGCGGTTGGACATCCAGCCGTCCTGCACGCGGTTCAGGCAGAGTTCGAAGGTGCTGTCACCGTGTGGTTCCGAGGCGATGGAGTACGCGCGCGTGATGGGCTTGCCGTCTTCCTTCGTGGCGGTGATGGAGACGAACTGGCCGGGTGTGAAGTCGAAGCGTTCGAGGCCATTGTCGGTGCGAAACTCAAGGTGCTTGGTGAGGTCCGACAGAGGAAGGGACCGCGTCAGCGTGGCGGAGTAGATTTTGCGTTCGGCCATCAGGTATACCCCCCTCCCCCGGTGATCTATTGGATTCAGCGGCTTACGAGCAAAGATATGCCAAATCTATGTTCCACAGCTACTTAGATGAATCGAGCTCGAAAAAGCAGAAGTATCTGCTACATACTTCAAGTTTAGAACAATGGACGAGTCGATTGTGACATGGGCAAGTCGTATGGCTGCAAGGAGTTGGGGCAGGGAAGGGATTGACAGAATAGTAGCTGGTAGCTAGTTCTCAACCGACGGTTGTCTGTTGGCACGTACCATTTCGAAGTTCGAATCTCGAATTCCAATTCCAATTTCCAGTCCATGTCTGTCCGCAGTGCAAAATTCGAGTTAGGTAATTGGTAATTGCGGAATGGAAACTGAGTGTGGCGTATCATGCTGACCAGAGTTCCTGAACGGAGAAGATTGCGCCATGGGTCTAGTATTTCGGGTTGCGGCGATGCTGTTTGTTACCTGCCTTGTTATGAGTGCACAGCAACAGGCACCAGTGAGTTCGCCGCAAACACGCCGGGTCTGCATTACGGTGGACGATCTGCCGGGAGTGTTACCAGCGGGGGCGGGAAGTGCGCTCCAGCGTCTGACGTCGAATACCGAGGCGCTGCTGAAGGGTTTCAAGTCGAAAGGCGTGCCGGCCATCGGCTTCGTAAACGAGCAAGGGCTGTATGCGAATGGCGAGATTAACAACCGTGTAAAGCTGTTGGAAGCGTGGCTCGAAGCCGGGATGGCGTTGGGCAACCACACGTTTTCACACCCGGACTTCAACAAAGTCACGCTGGCGCAGTATGAGGACGAATTCGTTCGGGGGGACACGGTCACACGACACCTCATGCGCGCGCGGCACACGGCACCGAAGTACTTCCGCTATCCGTTCAACCACACCGGGACGACGAAAGAGGTCCGTGATGCGTTCCAGAAGTTCGCGGCTGAGCGCGGGTATGCCATCGCTCCGTTCACGTTCGATTCGTCGGACTGGATGTTCAATGCCGTGTACGAGGCGGCGCTGGCGCGAGGAGACTCCGAGACGGCAAAGCGTGCAGTTGAGGATCACCTGAAGTATCTGCGGAAGACGGCTGAGTACGCGGAGATACGGTCGCGCGAGATGTTTGGCCGCGAGATTCCGCAGATCTTCATCATGCACGCGAACTCGATGAACGCGGTTTCGATCGATGCGCTGATCAAAACTTTCGAAGAGCGTGGTTACAAGTTCGTGTCGTTAGAGGAGGCGCTGAAGGACCCGGCGTACGCAACGGCGGATGCCTATGCAGGACCGAGCGGGATGTCGTGGCTGCACCGCTGGGCGCCGTCGCTGGGCATGATGAACGACGTAGCAAGCGAACCGGAGCCGCCGACGTGGGTCTACAACAAGTACGAAGAGTGGCGAGCCGACCGGCGGGCGAAGGTGGCGGCGGGGATGTAGGGATTTGTGATTTGTGATCGGTAATGTGAAAAGTGGCGGCGCACAGGTGCAGCATGGATTTGCCAAGTTCTTTGTTCCGGTCGTTGTCATCCCGAGCGCAGCGAGGGATCTGTTTTTTGATGCGCCCACCAATGGCAATGCGGAGGGCCATGTGACAACTGAGCGCCGCTATTACGTTTACATCATGGCCAGCCGCTCGCGGACAGCTACACGGGCATGGCCAATAGCATCTGCGGAAGAGTAAAGCAACACCAGGATGGCGTCGGGGACGGCTTTACCAAACGGTACAACGTGAACCGTCTCGTGTATTACGAAAGCTTCAAATACGTTGGCAACGCAATTGATCGCGAAAAGCAGATAAGACACGAGCGAAGCGGATTGCGCTGATCGAATCCCAGAAT
>Ga0196976_1000967_pt1 | contig 14936 bp, 11 predicted proteins | sample S3v_513CmetaG_FD_148644 | JGI IMG/M metagenome (GOLD analysis project Ga0196976, IMG submission 148644) | Soil microbial communities from Anza Borrego desert, Southern California, United States - S3+v_5-13C | ecosystem: Environmental > Terrestrial > Soil > Desert | place: USA: California...
ACAGCCGCACGTTCTCGGTGTCGCGCAAGTTGGAGTCGGGCTGCGGCTTCCCCTTCTGCTTCCCCTTAGCGCCCAGCACGACCTGCCCCTGCTCGTCGCGCAGCGGACGCTCAACCGTGATCGTGCGGTAGCCGAACGCCTCGTTCGGGAAGATGCGGCTGATCGGCCGGCCCTCCTTCGTCACCTCCTCGAACTGGCCGAAGATGCGCGTGATCTCCTCGATCTGCGCCCCGCTCAGCTCCTTGCGCTTGGAGCCGAGCGACTTCCGCATCTTCTGCCACATCCCGCTCGCGTCGATGAGCTGGAGCTTCCCCTTCCGGTGCGCCGGCTTCCGGTTGCTCACGATCCAGACGTAGGTCGCGATCCCCGTGTTGTAGAACATGTCCGTCGGCAGGCCGATGATCGCCTCGACGAGGTCGTTCTCCAGCAGGTAGCGCCGGATCTCGCTCTCCCCGCTCCCCGCTCCGCCGGTGAAGAGGGGCGAGCCGTTGAGGACGATCCCGAAGCGCGAGCCGCCTTCTGAGGCGGGGCGCATCTTGGAGAGCAGGTGCAGGAGGAAGAGGAGCGACCCGTCGCTCACCCGCGGCAGCCCGGGACCGAAGCGGCCGGCGAACCCCTGCTGCTCGTGCTCCTTCCGGATCGCCGGCTCGATCTTCTTCCACTCCACGCCGAAGGGCGGGTTGGAGAGCATGTAGTCGAACCGCTCCCCCGGGAGCCCGTCCGCCGAGAGGGTGTTGCCGAACTTGATGTGGCGGATGTCCTGCCCCTTGATGAGCATGTCCGCCTTGCAGATGGCGTACGACTCGGCGTTGAGCTCCTGCCCGTAGAGCGACAGCCGCGCCTTCGGGTTCATGCTCGTCAGGTGCTCCTCGGCCACACTGAGCATGCCGCCCGTCCCCGCCGTCGGGTCATACAGCGTGCGCACCACGCCGGGCTTGGTCAGCGCCTCCTCGTCCTCGACGAAGAGGAGGTCCACCATCAGGCGGATCACGTCGCGCGGCGTGAAGTGCTCTCCCGCCGTCTCGTTCGAGAGCTCGGCGAACTTGCGGATCAGCTCCTCGAACACGGTGCCCATCTGCGCGTTGCTGACCACCGACGGGTGCAGGTCGATGGTCGCGAACTTCTCCGTCACCAGGTACAGGAGCCCCGCCCTCGCGAGCCGCTCGATCTGGAGGTGGAACTCGAAGCTCTCGAAGATGTCCCGCACCGCCGGGGAGAAGGCCTGCACGTAGGCGAAGAGGTTCTCCCGGATGTGGTCCTGGTCCCCCATCAGCCGCTTCATGTCGAGCGGCGAGGTGTTGACGAAGAGCTGCCCCGCCTTCTGGAGGAGGAAGGGCTCGGGGTTCACCGCCATCTTCGTGCGCTTCGCCAGCTCCTCGAGGACGGCGGGCTTGGTGGGCTCGAGGACGCAGTCGAGGCGGCGGAGGACGGTGAAGGGGAGGATGACCTTCCCGTACTCGTGGGGCTTGTAGTCGCCGCGGAGGAGGTCGGCGACGGACCAGATGAAGGCGGAAAGGTTGGGGTCGGACATTAGCCGTGAGCCGAGATGTGCCTGGGCGGGAAGCGCGCGGCCCGTGATCGCCGGGCTGCTGCTGCATGCCTCTCCCAGGACGATCGTGCCGAAGGAAGGGATGGAGCTGGACGAGCAAGTGCCCCGGCCGACCGGCCGACGCCCGCAAGGCAGAACGCCCAGAGGAAGCTGCAGTGAACCCGTGAGTCGTTCGCTGTAGGCGCCTCGAAGCGCGAGTCACGTCTTCTGAGCCGAACGCCGCAAACTTGGCTCGCGCCTGCCGACGTCGCAACGGGCGTTTATGCGCACCGTGCTGCCTCTTGGTGGCCCATCGAGCTCTCTTCGGGTGGAGGGCGGGCCTTCCTGCCGCAGCCTGCTAGTGGCCCTAGGAGCCCTGTGGAGGGAAAGGGTTGCAGAGGCTCTCAGGTAAGGGTAGGGGCTGCCGCGAGACTCTCTTCCGATGAAGCCCCTGCGGAGCATCGGCGTCGCATGGAAAACCCGGACATGGATTCCGTCCAAGGTCCCGTCGGCGCCTCCCAGCTCAACCTCTTGCGCGGCAACCGTTTACGACGACGTCCTCCCGATCGTGCTGACATCGCCGGACGCGTCGCTCCTCTCCGAGGTGCACCCAGCCGACGCATGCTCCGGCGTACCAGTGACACCACCCGCCGAATAGTGACGTCAGCGGCCGTACGCGAGTGCAGTCACCGGCCGTACAGCGCCGAAATCGATGACATCGGGCGACGAATCGCTGACACCTCCAGACGAATAGCTCAAGTCGAGGCGGTCTTTGGTGCCATCCGCCGTCCGCTAGGGTGTAGCTCCGATTCCCCGGTTCGACTCCACCCGCCCCGCGATGACCAGCCCCCTCATCTCCCACGGCAACGAGTACTCGCTCGCGGCTGCATCCTCCTCGACCGGCAGCGCGTCCCGCAGCTCTTCGGGCCCGCTCGAGGCTCTGGAGGGCGTCGTCGTCGAACCCAGTGCCGTTGCGCAATCCCCGCTTGGCCCGCTCGGCGATGTGCGTTCTATGCAGAGGGCCGAGGTCGGTCAGGAGGGCTCGGCCAGCGCCCTCACTCGGTACATCGCTGCCGATGGGAGGCATCGCTGGCGGCTGACGCATGCCCGCGGCAGCACCGAGGGCGCCATTTCCGCGGCGCTGAACGAGGTGAAGGTCAGCACCGGCCATGCCCTCGACGTCTACTTCGGACTCCTTCGCGCCCTCGGCGACGCTGGGTTCCCGGCGAATGGCCTGGTGCGAGTCGGCCGCTGGCCCTTTCTGAAGAGCATCGGCTGGACGCGAGACATCGGGTCAGTGCGAACTCCGAACTCAGTCAAGCTCACCGCCTCGCAGTGCCGCGCTGGCGGGCGTCAGTACCTCGCTTTGGAGCATGCGCTCGAGGCGCTCGCAGAACTCACCATCCAGAGCGATGACGTCACAGCCTTCCTCGAAGGCCCAACGGAGTACTCCGCCACCGGTCACTGCATGTTCCGCATCCTGCAGGGATACGCACTCGTTAGTTCGCTCCCTGACGATGAGCCGCTGCCGGACCGCCCGGCCTCCGGTCACCGCGCAGATGACCTGATCGTGCAGTTCTCTGCCCCGTTCATGCGACTGCTGCTCGAGAACCAGGATCGTGTAGCCTATCGACTTGATACCTATCTGGCTCTCGCTCCAGGAACGCCTCGGGCGTTCTATCGCTACCTGGTCCAGCTCTCCACCCGTCCGATGAAGGACGGCGCTATTACCGTGGACCTCGACGAGATCTACGGAGCGCTGGGCAGCAGCTGGCGCGGGAAGCCGCCGGCACGTGCACGGCAGCTACTGACCGGGGCAGTCATCGACGCGCTTCGCGAGCGCGGGGTGCTTCGAGCGGCCCCCAGCTACGTGCGAGAGCGCGATGGCGCCGGTCATCGGTATCGGGTGACCCTACGACCTGGCACCCCACCGACCGCCGAACTCGCCGAGCTGCTCTACACCACCCTCGTGGCCTACGGCATGACGCCGAAATCAGCGCGGCGCTTCTCCCAAGGCAACACGGAGTGGGCGGCGACCATCGTCGCGGCGAGCACGCTCGGGATGCTGGAGGTGAAGAAGGACCTCCCGTCTATGCTGTACAACTACTGCGTGAACACGGGGCGTGAGGGTGAGCTCGACGAGCCCAAGATGCCCCGATTCCGGCCACGCCGCGGCCAACGGGCCGCGTCAGTGACGAATGCGTCGATGGAGTATCTGCAGGAGAGCTTCGAGGGGAATCGCCTCTACCTGGAGGGGCTTCACGAGTCCGCGCGCGCTGCTCTGACTTCGAAGTACGCGGCGCCTACTCGGCCCGCATGGGTCACCGAGGGGCTGGTGCTCGCGGCGGTACGGGCAGCTCGAGCGGGATGGTCGCTTCGGAGTTTCCTGCAGAGCCGGGGCGTGCGTCTGAGCGGCAGCCTCCGCTAGTTCTTGCATTCAACCTCTGGGGAACTGCTCCTCGGGATCGTAGTCGCCTCCATGAGTGTACCCTCGATGAGCTCACCCCCTTTGGCTCCGTTCTTCGGCGGTGCCGCCTCACCTCGCCCGACTCTATCGCGGTAGACTGGTCGAAGAGCCCCACTTCGCCCGAGTTTACCGCGGTAAACCCCTCAGGATCCTCGAGCGCCACTGCGCGGGCGTAGCGGGCGGCACTTCCCTCAGCCGCTGATCGCGAGGGGGGCAGGGATGGCTGCCCGCAGTTCGGGAGAGGAGGCGACTGCGCACATTCGCGAGACGTCTGAGTGGTGGTAGCCGGCGGCGACGCGCGCCTCCCGCTCCGCATGCTCACGCTGCAGAAGCGTGGCGAGGTGCTCCCAGTCGAGGGTGACCACCATCTCCGTCTCGGGCATCTCGAGACCGGCCTTGTCATAGATCCGCTTGGTGACGAGGGAGCCCTCGGTGTGCCCCACCTCCTCCTGGAGGTCGGCTAGCTCGATGCGGATCACGACCTCATGGACGCCGAGGCGCTTGGTCTTCACCATGCGCCCCGTGCGCTGATGTACGTGTGGCGCCAGACGTGGTGCCCGGCCCGGTACGGGATCTTGGCCTTCCTGCAGACCGACTTCAGCCACTCGTAGGGACCTGCACTTCGGACCTTCGGACGGTTACTCACACGACCCGCCGGCTGAAAGGCCGGGAAGAGCAAGTCGTCGGCGGCGAGGCCGTGGCGGACCATGTACTCCTTCAGGACGCTGCCGAGGCGCGGCCAGAGCGGGGTGTAGCGGTACTCTCGCAGACCCGCGGCCTTCTCCTCTTTGGTGCGCTTCAGCGTCGCGAAGCGGATGCGTCCGCGCCCGAATTCGACATCCCGAACACGCAGGGCGAGGACCTCCCCGATGCGCGCCCCGGTGTATGCCAACGTGTACGCGATCTCCCGGTTCCCAACGGTGCGACGGGTGATGGGCATCCGGTCCGCGGCGCGCAGGAATGCGACTACCTCAGTCGGCTGGTAGAAGTGGTCCTCCCCGCGGCGGGCCCTCGGATGCTCGCTGAGGATCGCCGTCTCCTTCACCGGGTTCGCCATCGGCAAGCCCTGCTTCCGGATGGCCCACGTGAAGAAGTGGGAGAGTGTCTCGAGGCCCTTGCGCACCATCTGCGGGGTGAACGGGAGCTCCGCGCCGCGAGTCTGCTTCGATCGGCGTTTCATGCTCCTCAAGTCCTTCACGATCGCTTCCAGGAGCGGACCATTTACGTCAGTTAGGTCCTGCACTCGACCGAAGCGGGTCTTCATGACGTGGGTCATCGACCGGGCGAAGCCCTTCTTCGCGCTCTTGCCCATGTCGGCGTTGGCGAGGTGTTCGAGGTACATGGGGAACAGCGACCTGGCGCTCTTCGCCTCCACGGCGCGGACACCGAGCGCCGCGTAGCTGTACGTCCTGAGTGCGGCCGCGTATACCTCGGCCGCAAGGCGCTCCGCCTCAGCCGCGACCTTCGTGGCCGTCTTGTGCCCCGAACGGACGAGGGGGCGCCGCACGGTTCGCCGCGTGAGCGGGTCGGTGTATCGGACGTAGTAGCCGCCGGTGTGGACCCGGTAGACGGTGTACGGGTTGGTCAACAGCTCCTGCCTCGACTTCCTGCCACGCTTGCGCGGGTGCGTGGCCAAGGGTGGGAGCTGTGGGGTGGATTCGTGCTGCGGGCGCGGCTCGAGCGGCTGCGCGCGTAGAACTGCCGGGGTATCTGGGGCAGCGTGGAGCGTGGTTGGCATGGCGCGGAGTGGCGGGGGGTGGATTGGCTCAGCCTTTGGCACAGCAGCACCCTACCCGGGCACCGAGACTGCGCCGAAAGCCGCACCCCACCGGTACTTGCTCCTCCGGGCTGCCTGGAAGCCGAGGATGTCGGCGTCATCCCGTGCTCATGACCGCAGCCGGCCGGGAGTCCGCGATCGGCGTTGTACCACAACGAGTTAGGGCGGCCCGCGATGGCCGCCCTTCGCGCATCACCGACTCGTCTCCGCGGGGTTCTGTGGCTTTCCGTGGCGAGGATTGGCATAGGCTTTAGCACATCGACGCGCCTCCTTCCGCGCTTCCACCCGGCGCCGGCGCATGTGCCGAATGAGGGCCGCTCGCTCATCGGGCGTCTTCGACTGGTAGCGCACGCGGTTGGCGGCGCGCGTACGCTCGCGCATCGCCTCTCGGGTTCGGGTCGCCACCACGTCGAGCAGGGCCTCCCCCTTGAGGCGGGTGATCACGAGCGCCTTCGCAGTGTTGTTCATGCCCGCCCACCCTCGCCGACGCCAGACCTCCTGGTTCGGAAGGGTCACGATTCCGTGAAAGCGGCAGGCGATGCCCTCCAGCGGCTGACGCAGGGCTTCTAGCTGGAGTGGCGTGAGACGATCGCCCACTGCGAGGCCGCGCTTCGCCAACCACTTCGCCCAGAACCCCTGCTGCCGCACATGGCATCGGGGATCGGCAGTACCGGTGTGGAGGCAGTGCCGCTTTCGGAGGGTGCGCCAATGCACGAACGCGGGCCGCCGTCCCGGTGGCATCGCGTCGAGCGCGATCTCGAGCGCACGCTGGGCGCCCTGCGGGGCGTGCACCGCGATGCTGATGCCCTGACGGGCGGCCCAGGCGAAGGCCAGCTCGTCGAGCGAGGGGTAGTCTGTAGCGCGAAAGCGGGGCATCCGTGGCTCCTGGTTCGGGAAGACCATGAGCCACTTGTAGGGCGGCGGCGGGACCGCCCCCAAGCCCCTCGCCAACCTACTCGACTATCGCCGATGCCGCGCGAGACGGTGGATCGTCTGGAGACGGGGGCAACGCCGACATTAGAACGGAGCGAGTTCGGTACACGGTGTGACTTCGATCACGACGAGAACTACCCCAGCAACCGCAACGGCGGAGTCGCCGAGCACGCGAATCCTTGCGGAGCTCGAGCATGCTCGTGTTCAGTACCTCAACAGTCGCGACGTAGGTCCGGCCATCGCCTCTTTCGGAGCCGCGGCACGGAGGAGCGCAGCCCGCCTACTCCTCAAGAAGATCCTCAAAGAGTACTCCCTTGAAGCGTCCGAAGACCTCGGCATGCTCTTCGCCATCGCGCAATGGGATGATGCAAGCCCGGTGGTGGCATCTGCTACGAGGTGCGCGAGGCGGGGCACGGCGGGGCATCGGTACCTAGTCGCCGCGTCCGTGGGTGAGTCGCCTAACACGATAGGTACGCTACTGCAGTGGATGTGCGAGTACCCCGCTGAGCATTTGCTGGAGCAAGTGGTGACGGCATGCCTGCATCATCCTCGCCTCACCGTCGAGCATCTGAGAGCGGCCTTGGTCCTTGCACCCCATGAACCGCTCGTTCTGTACAAGCTACTCAGTGCTTCGGCGACGTTCTCTGACGCGCATTTCGTCGCAGAGCTCGTGTGGCATTTCTGTCCAACCTTCCCGCGACGCGGGTCACAGCAACTCGGAAGGGGCGAGGTCTGGCAAGCACTCCGGTATGCGCCGCCGAGAGACGTGCCAGCGCTACTGATCGCTTACGCAGTCTACGACCCAGCGGCCGCCGAGCGGTATGTCTACCGCATGGCGCTATCTCGTCGCCAGGCGATTACAACCGATGAGTGGAGCGTCGTGCTCACCTGGCCGGACCCATATGCACGACTCGGTAAGCTTCGCCATGCGGCGGTGGCAGCGATGGGCTTCTCGATGTGCGGGTAATTCGTGCCGTTGCGGGTGACGCCCCCGCATCGAACGCCACATCACGCGATCACCGCGCACCGCCTTCGGACTAGGACGACTTGGCCGTCACCCATATGTCCGTCCCCGACCTGTTGGCGGACGCCGGTACGGCGTGGATCAGCTCACGAGCCAAGGTGAGACACAGCATTCGTGCGGCGCCGCCTATTTCCCGTCGAGACGTCTAAGGAATGCGGCGAGTACCGCATCCGTGTCCGTATCAGCCGCCCGGGGGACAGGCGTGGCTGGTCCCGGGAGCAACTCGGCGTCCTCAGGGAAGCGCCAGTCGCGTCCCGGCTTCACGGCGCCTTGTATCCGGTGCTGCTTCGCGAGATGGTTCAGGGACCACACGCTGATCTTCCACCGGGCGGCGAGCTCCTTGGAGGTGACATACTGGGTATTCGCGCGCATAAGGCCTCCGTTGTCGTGGGCATGCGAATCGACGCGAGCGCCCTAACCTATAGGGGCGACCTGTATCCACCGATTCTTGGTGTCGCGCAGGAGGTGTAACGCCCCCTTTGGCTGCCTCAACGCACGCTAGTTGGCTATACCCTACGAGACTCAACGGGCGAGGAGGACGGCCTCGCAGTACCCGCGGTAGAGCTGCTCGTATGAAATGAACGAGCACGCTGCCGCGAGACCCATGTGCTGGTACACATCACGGGCGAGCTTCCTCTCGAACTCGCGACGACGCCGCTCGTGCGCGACGATTGAGAACTTCGGGAGCGGGTGCCCAGCGTGTGCGCAGGCTGCGGCGATCGCGTTGGAACGGTCAAGAGCCGCAGTCAGGTTGCCACCCTTCTCGATTTCAACGATCTCCACTGCCCCGCCGTGTACGTCCGCACTCACCACATCGGCGTGATGCGCCTGGAGCTGATGCCGGAGATGTGGCGGGAGCGCGTCCCATGGCTGCTGTGGTGCGGGCGCGAGCAGATGTGCGGACAGCGAGTTGCGGTCACGCGCTGGCACGAACACGGTCCGGCCCCGCAGAGCATGAATACCGACCGCCATGCTCTGCCACTCGCTATGCGCCCGCTCTTCCTGGAAGGTTGGCGTTGTGATCGTGGCGCCGCCCAACAGTGCCCAGTGCTCGAGAAGCGACATGGGCAGGTTGTTGTGCAGTGTAAACCCGGTGACGTCGCGTATCGTCGGCTTGAGGAGCTCCACGATAGGCGCCCCTTGGTGGCTCGCGCGCAAGCGCGTCTTGAATGCGAGCATGTCCGCATCTGTCGGCGTGAGCTGAGCAAGCGCCGGCGCGAGCACAGTGAAGGGCACAACTAGCGGAAGCGGATCGATCACCAGTTGCACCGGTCCCGGCTCGTAGATGATTGCAACGGCCGAGTACTCCCTCGCCTGAAGCGCCTCGTAATCTTTGACGCGAATGTTGGTCCAGATCCGCTGCTCTCGACAGGCGGTGCCGGCGACCAAGAGGAGGGCGGGTCCACCCGCGCGAATCTCCCAGAACGAACGCCCAGAGTAGCCCGGGACGCGGTGCGCGCCGAGGAGGTGAAGACGCCTGGTGACACGGGCGCGAGCCTGCGAGAGCGGGTTGGCCGAATCCTGCGGAGCGGGCGAGGGCGGCTGTGGCGCGAGGTGGCTTGTCATTGAGGATCGATGTGGGTGCAGTGGACGTCGTTGGGCGATAGGCAGCGGCATCAAGACTCGACGCCGCTCGGCAGTCATTCCGGGGAGCTACCCGTTCTTCATTTGCGGCCAGTCGCGTCGCTTCGTCCGCAGAACATTGAGAGGCGAGCGGTTTCTGGACGCGGTCAGCGCACGCGGGGGTTCACTGAGAAGCATCTGTCGCGGATTGGTCGGTTCAACGGCACCAGCGGGTCTCGTCCCTCTTGAGGCGCCGCGCTCATCTCGGCACCCGGGACCATACGAACGCGAAACGGCATGGACTGGGGCGCGTGCTCGCGCCCCCGGTCCATGCCGGGAAACCGATCCCTTCCGCGCTCAGGAGGTGAGCGGCGGTGCTGTCACTTACCCTTGCTGGTACGCCCCGAAACGGAGGCTAGTACTTCGTGCTGGCGCCGGGTCGCCCTGCCGGAGCGGCAAGGGGGCCGGGTAGTCGAGGATAGTGCAGAGTCGCACCAGCCTCGAGGGACTCGCGATTCAAGCGCCAAGCGTCGCCGGGTCCAACGGGATGTTGTACCGAGAGCCTATGATGGAAGCTCCGTTCGCGCAAGAAGAAGGCATGCTACGTCGATTTCCGAAGAGATACCTAAGGGTCCTCAGGTCGCCGGCATGGACGTATCGAGCACCAGAGCGCCCGCTCGAGCACCGTCTCGGGAGAGCTCCGCGGGCTGCGCCTCAAGATGGTGGGCGAGCGATTACCGCCCGCCTAGGCGCCGACTCCGTTTCTTCCCCGCCGTCTCAGCCCAGGCGTCGCACGCGAAAGTCGCCGATCACGTACATTCCCGCGTCGGGTGCCCGCGTGCTCGCGCATGTGACTCTCTGCACACGCGGGTCGCGAGAGTGGCGCGGCCTCGGACTCGTCTCGCGCGAGGATCGAGACCGGGGCTGAGGCGGGCATGAGCATCGTGGACGGGATTTGGCGAAGGGAGGCGCGTGCAGACGCTGGACGACGTCGCCCCGCCCGGATTGATCTACTCAGTCCGCGTCGGCGCGCGCGGAGCTTCCCAGAAGTCGTAGGTGTGGCGCCTGGGAAGACTCGGACGCGGGAGCGGGTCGCACGCCGACGTGGGCCCGCCGACGCGGAGCCAGCTATCTTCCCCGCGAAGGAAACTTGAGTCTCTCCCAGACGCCGACAATGCGCCAGCGCGATGTCGAATGAGCAGACCCCGCCCGGCGACTCCTCACTCGGCGGGCCGCTGATCCGGCCGCCGTCGGACGGACCGCCCATCGCCAAGGCTGAGGGCTCGACCGAGGCGGAGCGGTACCTCGGCCGCCTCGCCGAGCGTTCGTTCCTCTCGCTCTGGACGTATCCCGCCCTCTTCCGCGATCAGGGCGGCGGCGGCGCGTCCGGGGGGGATGGCAAGGAGCTGGCGGACCTCGTGGTCGTGTTCGGCCGAGACGTCGTGGTATTCTCCGATAAGGACTGCGCGTTCCCCAACTCCGGCCGCCTTGAGATAGACTGGCGGCGGTGGTTCCGCGCGGCTGTCGCCGGGGCGGCCGCACAGGCTTGGGGCGCCGAGCGATGGCTCAGGAAGTACCCCGACCGAATTTTTCTTGACCGCGCCTGCACGCGGCCCTTCCCCTTCGCGATCCCTTCCTCGACCGAGGCGCGTTACTACCGGATCGTTGTCGCACACGCAACCGAGGAGCGCCGGCGGCGCGCGGTGAGCGAGGGCGTGGAAGAGTGCGACGCGGCGGGGCTGCTCGCCGTCAGGCCGGGACTTCGCGGCGACCCGGCGCACACGGTCCCCTTCGCCATCGGGGACCTCGATCCGGCGCGCGGCTTTGTGCACGTACTCGACGACGTCGGGTTCGACGCCCTGCTCTCGACGCTCGACACGGCCACGGACCTCCTGGAATACCTGCGCGCGAGGGAGGCGTTCGTGCGCTCGGACCGGCTTGATGAGGCGGCCTCGGAGAGCGCGCTCTTAGGGGACTATCATCGGCGATTAGACGAACGCGGCGCCAACTGCTTCACCGACCCGGGTCCGGGGGCGACGGTCAGCATCGGGGCGGGTGAGGCCACGGCGTTCAGCCTTAGCCCGGAGCGACGGCGTCAGATCGAAGCGGACCGTGTGAGCTACGCCTGGGACGCTTTGATCGAGGACTTCGCGCGCGACGTCCTCGGCGGCACCCTGGATTACGCCTCCCGCCCGCAGGTAGGTGAACACGAGCCAGTATTCCGACACATGGCCGCGGAGCCGCGCCTGAGGCGGCGCATACTCGGCGCGGCATTCCAGGAACTGCGCGACGACCCGGCGACAGGTTTCCACATCCGCCTCGTCGCGCCGCAGGATGCACCCCCACCCTTCCGGGCGGGGGGTGAGGCCGACGAGCCCTGGTACCTATTCCTGAAGATCCCGCGGCCGTTCCTGCTGGACGAAACTGAGTACCGCCGCTTCCGGCGGGAGACACTGATCACACATGTGTTCGCCGTGCGCCATCTTCACCCCAACGCGCGCAACGTGATAGGCATCGCGACGGAGGAGGGCAGCCCACGCGAGCGGTCTTACGACGCTGGGCTCCTCGATGTGGAGGAGTGGACGCCTCAGCTCGCAGCGTACGCCGCGGAGCAGTACGGTCTCTCGCTCCTGCGTCCGACCGAGGGACGCCGTGTCGTCACGCACAAGTTCCCGCCTTGGACGCACTCATCGGGAGGTACCTGACGCCTCCCCATACAGCTGGGGAGACCTCAGGCCGGTGCTTGAGACGGGCGCGAACTAGAAGCGGAAGAACTCGGCCGCCTGGAACACCTTCGCCCATTCGTCCGGCGCGATCTCAATCGCGGGGACTGTGCGCTTGCCGCACTTCTGTCCGCCGTGGGCCTGCAGGATGTAACCCACCATCGCGCCCATGCCGCTCGCCAGGTGCGTGCGCGCCTTCCCGGGCGGCAGGTGGCCGAGCAGCACGTACCCCGACTTCGCCACGGCCGTGATCTGAGGTACCCCGAGTTGCTGCCCGACGATGCGCATGGCGGCGTACGCCTGCGGCGTGTTCACGACCGACCAGAACCGCTCGAGCGGGCCCCCGGGGGCTGCAAGGGAGGCGAAGGTGTTATGGCCGCCCTTGAACGCGTGGAGCCTCTGCGGAGTGAAGGTCGGAATGGGCGGGACCGGGACAACGGTGGACGCTGCGGTGCTCGTAATCACACTCGCGGTCGATGTCGTGGTGGCCACAGCGGGTTCCGATTAGGGATCGAGTTACGGGGACTCGGATTCAGCTCCCTTGAAACCAGAGGTGGCGATACGAGAGTCAAGGCAGGGACTTCGAGGACTAGAAATTCGCCACCTCAAACCCAGGATGACGGCACGCCTCACTCTTCCCACGCTCGAATTGCTGTCGGGTCGATCGCGGCACACGCTGCAGCCCGGCGTCCCCGCCGAGACATCCCGGGCGCAACCAGGGTGCTCTGGGCCCCACTGGCGGCATCACCTAAGTGATTGTGCGCCTTAGCGTTCGTGTTCCGGTAGAGAGTGGAATCCGAAAACGGGTGAATGGCGACACGTCCCAGGACGTGTGTCCGTGGAACGTGCGGTTCGCGCAGGAGCTGCCGGAGGAGTCGCCGTATCAGCCGCGTGATGTGATCGGCAGGAAGGACGCGCGCACCCTCGCGCGAGAGATCCTGCAGATGACGCGGGAGGAGTTCAGCCGCGCGTTCAGCAAGTCGCCGATGAAGCGCGCGACATTGCGAGGGTTGAAGAGGAACGCGGCGGTGGTGCTCGGCAACGTCGGCGCGCTTGACAACGTCGACGTGCTCACGCGCGCGCTCGACGACGCGGAGCCGCTGGTGCGCGAGCACGCGGCGTGGGCGCTCGTCCGCATCGAACGGGGAGGTAGTTCCTAGGGCCCAGGAGGACTGCTAGGCCCCGAGCATCACGACGAGCTTTCCGCTCCCGCGATTGGCCTCCATGAACCGGTGCGCTTCTACGATCTCGTCGAACCGGAAGACGCGCTGCACGTTCGGGCGATAGCGTCCCGCCGCCACGCCATCAGCGATCTCCTGCAGTGCTGCCGTGCTCCGCTCGGCCGACGTGGTTCCACTGTGATAGGTCGTGAGCTTCACGGTCGACGGGATGTCCTCGAGCGGCTCGAAGCCCTCGAGCACCCACGCGTTGCCGAGCATTCCGGTGTTGCACACGATGCCGCCCGGGCGTACGGCGCGGAGCGAGTCCCGGAGCGTGACCGTGCCGACCAGCTCGAGCACCGCGTCCACGCCACCGGCCACGCGCGAGCGCACCTCATCGGCCACGGCCCCGGTGTCGATGACCACGTCGGCTGCGCCGTTCTCACCCAGGCCGTCCGCCTTCGCAGGATCGCGCGTCGTCGCCATCACGCGCGCGCCGTGATGCGTCGCGAGGGACGTCGCCGCCATGCCGACCGACGAGGTACCGCCGCGCACGAGCAGGGTCTGGCCGGCGCGCAGGTCCATCGCCTCGAACAGCGACCCCCACGCGGTGAGCCACGTCTCGGGCAGCGCGGCGAGCACTTGCCACGGCAGTGAAGTATGCACCCGCAGCACGCGCGCGCGGGGCACCAGCGTGTACTCGGCGTACCCTCCATCGTACGCGCGCCCCATCTCGCCCATTAGGGCGGCGACACGCTGCCCGACCACGAGGTCCGTCCCGCCGGCGTCGTCGACCTCGCCGACGCACTCGATGCCGAGCACGCGCGGGAAGTGGACGCCGGGCGAGTCTCCCTGCCGCGTGAACATCTCCGAGCGATTGAGACCGAAGGCCCGTACGCGGATGCGCACCCAGCCGGCGCGGGGCTCGGGTACCGGGATGCTCTCGATCCGCAGCACCTCGGGCCCGCCGGGGTGATGAACCCGGACCGCTCTCATCATCTGCGTCATGTGTGTTCGCGTGCCCGGCGCAGCGCGGCACGCCGGCGACGGAGGTGCGCAGGCGCGACGCGACGCTCGACGAAGGCCAGTAGACCGTCCACGAGCAGCGCGAGCGCCGCAGCCGGTAGCGCGCCCGAGAGCACCTGGTTCGTGTCGGCCAGGGCCAGGCCGGTGACGATGGGCTCTCCCAGCCCGCCCGCGCCGATGAAGGCGGCGAGCGTCGCCGCTCCCACGGTGATCACGGCTGCCGTCCGCACACCCGCCATGATGACGGGCGCGGCGAGCGGCAGCCGAACCCGCATGAGCCGCTGCGCCGGCGTCATGCCGAGCGCCTCCGCCGCCTCGACGGCGGCGGGGTCCGCATCCCGCACGCCGCTGTAGGTCCCCCGCGCGATGGGGAAGAGCGCGTACAGCCAGAGCGCCACGAGCGCCGGGACCGTCCCGATGCCGAGCAGCGGCACCATGAAGGCGAGGAGTGCGATGCTCGGGATCGTCTGAAGGATCCCGAGCGCGCCGAGCGTCGCGCCCGCGGTGCGACGCGCCCGCTCGAGCGCGAGGCCGAGCGGCACCGCCACGAGCACCGCGGACGACAGGGCGAGCGCGACGAGCCAGAGGTGGCGGAGCGTGAGTCGGAGGATCGCAGCGCGGTGGCTCCAGAGGTACGAGCCGAGCGAGGCATCGCGCGTGTCGGCGTCGGGCGCCGCCGTGGTCCCGGTGCGGCTGCGCACTAGCCCGAGCCGCTCGAGCGCGGACGCCGCGACC
>Ga0196976_1000968_pt1 | contig 14930 bp, 12 predicted proteins | sample S3v_513CmetaG_FD_148644 | JGI IMG/M metagenome (GOLD analysis project Ga0196976, IMG submission 148644) | Soil microbial communities from Anza Borrego desert, Southern California, United States - S3+v_5-13C | ecosystem: Environmental > Terrestrial > Soil > Desert | place: USA: California...
GCGCAGAAGACCATCAAGCTGGACGCCAATGGTTACGTCGCGCAGCCGGGCGGATGCCGATACTTCGCCCTCGTGAAGCCACCCGCTCTGGCAGTCGCGTCCCAGCCCATCACCCCATCCCTCCCAGCCGCCGCGACTCCTTCGGGAAATGCCACGGGTGGCTCCGGGTTCGGTGGAGTGATCGGAACCATCGCCGGCCTTCCAGCGAAAGTCTCCGGCGCCGTGCAAGCCGGGATCATCACCGCACAGGCCGGCGCGGCCATCGCCCGCGGCGAACGGGATGAAGGAAAGCTCACGAACTCCGTATTCTACGCGCAGCACCCGGAGCTCCCCGTCGGCTACCGTATCCGGCCGGAGGACAAGGCGCTTGCGCAGGACTGGGTCCGGATTCGCGACCAGGTGATCCGACCGTTGCTGCGTGCGCTGGGATCTGGTCCATCCAGTACTCCAACGGCCGCGACGACAACCTCGGCGGCGCCCGCCGGAGTGAATGCGGCCACCGTCAGCCGCATCGAGGTCCATCGGGTGGAGATCGATCGCGCCGCGGCGGCACAGGGCGTATCGGCAAATCTGCTCCGCGGGATCATCGCTGCGGAATCGGGCGGACGCGAGCGCACCGGCGAAGGCGGTTCGGGTTACAAGGGACTGATGCAGTCGGGACGCGACCCGTCGCACCTGACGCCCAGCGTCAGCCTGCGCGAGGGGGCGAAGAAGTACGCCGCCTTCACGCAGAGCATGCGCCGCTTCTTTACTGGTGACCTGAAGCAGAACTTCGACGCGCTGCCGGAGGACACCCGCATCCGGATCGTCATGGCCGGTTACAACGCGGGCCCCGTCACCGTCCAGCGTGCGATGCGCCATGCGCGTGCCGGCGGCGACGTGAACCGCTGGATGGAGCCAGACCATTACCTGCGCGCACTCGTCTCCACCGGCGCCTACAACCCGGTGCAATCGGTGCTCGAGTGGGGCGTGCGGCAGGGCCAGCTCTCGGCGGACGACATGGCCGCGGACCTGGCGCGCCTCTCCGGCACACCGCTCGCCACGCTGCAGCGGGTGCACCAGTCTGGCGGCAAGTGGAACGTGAAGACACTTGCGACCGCGTTGCGTCCGCTGCTGTTCCGCGAGAAAGACCAGCTGAAGAATGACGGCAGTACGACCTGGGCGAGCCTGCAGGCGCGCGCCAGCAAGTCCTTACTGTGCGCTGCCCGATTCAAGCAGTCGCACACCCGCGGCTATCTCGACACGATCGTGCGGTACAAGCGCTACTTCGACGGGCGGCCTGGATGAAAAGACCCATTGTCCAAGTCTTGTGACCACACGCGCCATCACTGGACACGTGCGTCAGGCCCGCTGGAACGACGTTAGCTTGGGGGCGTGCGATTCCTCCCTCGTCGAACGCTCCCGCGCGTGCTTGTCATCCTGCTTCTCCTCGTCGTCCTCGCCCTCGTCGTCCTGATCGCCTCCACAGGATGGCTCGACGCCCTCGGCGCGGCGCCACAGGGTGAGCGACTCGCCCGCATCCAGCGCTCACCCAACTACCGCGACGGCGCATTCAGGAATCCTGAGGCCACCGCGCTCGGCGTGAAAGGGGGCACCATGCGCATGCTCCGCCAGTGGCTGGGCGGACACGAGCAGCGCACGCCCCCGGGACCGCTCCCCATCCTGCGCCTCACGCGCGCCAGCTTCGATCGGCCGCCCGCATCCGGGCTGCGTGCTTCCTGGCTGGGACACTCCACCGTCCTGGTCGAGATCGATGGCGCGCGCATCCTCTTCGATCCGGTGTGGGCCCGGCGCGCATCGCCGTCCTCGCTCATCGGGCCGAGGCGCTTTCACGAGCCGCCGCTGCCAATCGACGAGCTGCCGCCGCTCGATGCGGTGATCGCGTCGCACGACCATTACGATCACCTGGACCGCGGCGTCGTGCGCGCGCTGGCGGCCAGCCCCGCGCATGCAACCACGCGCTGGATCGTTCCACTTGGCGTCGGCGCCCATCTCGAGCGCTGGGGCATTCCCGCCGCCCGTATCACCGAATTGGACTGGAACGACAGCACCACCCTGGGTGCGCTGACGGTGACCGCGACGCCTGCGCGACACTTCTCCGGCCGCGGCTTCGACCGGAACCATACGCTCTGGGCATCGTTCGCCGTGACGGGGCCGGCGCATCGCGTCTTCCATAGTGGTGACACGGGCCCCTTCGCCGGGTTCCTGAATATCGGCCAGCGCCACGGTCCCTTCGACCTGACGCTCATCAAGATCGGCGCGTATGGCGAGACGTGGCCCGACATTCATGTCACGCCGGAGCAGGCCGTTCAGGCGCACGCCGATCTGCGCGGCCGCGCGCTGCTCCCCATTCACTGGGGCACGTTCAATCTGGCATTCCATGCGTGGGACGAACCCGCCGAGCGCGTCGTGCGCGCCGCCGCGGTGGCCGGCACTCGGCTCATCATGCCGAAACCGGGGGAGTCGGTGGAGCCTGACAGCGCGCCGGCTGTGGATCCCTGGTGGCGGCAGGTCAAACCGCGCTAGAACCCGGCCGTCACCGGCACCCCACAGTCGAACAAACAATGTGAATTCGAGAATGCCGGAATGTGGGAATCAACCACCTGCCCGGTAATGGCAATTCCTGAATTCTCGCATTCCTGCATTCTGTTGCACCTGTCGCTGTAGAGTCGAAAGGCGCCCGCGACCGTTTCAGTCCGCTCGGCTCTCGGCCTCGCGAACAAAATTGTAGCGCGCGGCAATTGATGGATGACGCACCTGTCGGTCGCTCACGCGAACCTGGGTCGTGCCAACGATCAGCACCTTTTACGGGGTCACGATCCGGATGTACTGGGACGACCATCCGCCGCCGCATTTCCACGCCCGCTATCGCGACCACAGAGCGGTAATCGAGATCGACACGCTGGGCATTTTGCGTGGCGACCTTCCGCGCCGAGCGTTAACGTTGATCCTGGAGTGGGCCCTCCTCCACCGCAAGGAACTTGCTGACAACTGGAGCTTATGCGCGCGAAAGCTTCCGCCAAGAAGGATCGCACCTCTGAAGTAGTGCGCACGCCCTGGCGCGTCGTCAGCGTTCAGGTCGTTGGCGACTACCGTCTCCGCGTGCGCTTTGCCGACGGAACGGAAGGCGATGTGGATCTCGGTCCGCTGTTGTTCGATGATGACCCTGGCGTTTTCGCGCCGCTGAAGGATCCCGCCGTGTTCGCGCAGGTCTATGTCGATGAGGATGCGGTGACGTGGCCAGGCGGACTCGATCTCGCTCCGGATGCCATGTACGACGACATCAAGGCCACGGGCCGGCGCATCGTCGGCCGTTCCTCTCGGTAGCGCCAGGGACCGGTGTACGCACCCCGTCGCGATCCGGCGGCTGATTTCCTCACCGAAGGTCTCGCAACAACTGCGCGAGCAGCGACGCCCCACAGTCGAACAAACAATGTGAATTCGAGAATGCCGGAATGCGGGAATCAACAGCCTGCCCCGTAATGGTATTCCTGGATTCTCGCATTCCTGCATTCTGTTGCATCATGCGACTGTGGAGCCCTGAATGGCGTCGACGCGTGAGTCCGCCCTACCACGGTATCGGAATATTTCGTTCGAGTGCGACTCCCGTGGCCTGTTCATAGCGAATATTGACAGTCACCCCTCGCGACAGCTGCAGCAGTCCGTCATTCGGCCGAGGAGTGACCGTATAGTCGAGCGGCAACCCGGCCAGCGTCTGGGAGAGTGGCAGGCTCGTGCAACTGCCGCATCCGAGGGCGTCACGATCGACGAGTCTGACGCCAGAGACTCTCCTGAGCTCAGCGATGGCATACTGCACCCTGTGCCATTCAGTGACACGGGCACCCGCCGTCCTTGAAGAGTATGAATACACCCGGACCGGCAGGTGCGCGATGCGCTCCTCGAGCTCACCGGCGTGATAGTCGTCTTCCATTGAGACAATCAGACCGGTACAGTCTCGGCTGCCATCACAGAGATACCGGCCCATTCTGAACGTCTCGACATCGCCCGCGGATGTTGAGACAGCAAGCAGCAATCGCTCGTCGTCGGCAAGCCGAAAGGCCGTGTCCGATGGAGCGCCCATGACGACCAGGACGCCGCGGGCACTCAGGCGAGTGTAGAACGGTTCAATCCAGATGGAGTCCAATGCTGGATTTGCCACCCGCAGCGGCGGTTCGGTGGAACCTCTGCATGCGGTACCCCAGAAGGCGCACACCGCGACAGCGGTGACCCAGCGCGCACTGCTCCGGACAGCCGAATGCACATTCATCGTCTTGAAGTTTAGCGGCGCGAGCGGGGACGCCCCACAGTCGAACAAACAATGTGAATTCGAGAATGCCGGAATGTGGGAATCAACCACCTGCCCGGTAATGGCAATTCCTGAATTCTCGCATTCCTGCATTCTATTGCCCCTTTGACTGTGGAGCCCTGAATGGCGCGCCACACAGGTGATGAACCTTCAGCGAACGAGGCTGGACTCGGCGTGGCCGCCGAGGATACGTTGAATTCGACCTGAGCGCGAGGGAATGGTGATGATGCAACCGTACCGTCGACGACCGTTAACCGGGAGCGAGCTCATTGGCATCGTGGACCGGGCGGCCAACGACATATCCGAGTTGCGCGGGGATGTCGCCGAACTGCGCCATCAGATGGAGGTCGGGTTCAGCCGCGTCGACGCACGGTTCGAGACCATGGGGAGACTGGTCGAGACAGAGCTGCGCAAGCAGACCCAGTTTTTCTTTCTCGCCTGGGCAGTCATCCTCGCGGCAATCATCGGCTTGTACGCGCGCTGATCGTGGCGGGCAGGCATGCCCCACAGTCGAACAAACAATGTGAATTCGAGAATGCCGGAATGCGGGAATCAACCACCTGCCCGGTAATGGCAATTCCTGAATTCTCGCATTCCTGCATTCTATTGCCCCTTTGACTGTGGAGCCCTGAATGGCGCCCGCGACCGTCTTCACTCGTCCGCTCGCGCGCGTTACAATGATCTGATGTCCGTATTCACCAACCCCGCGTCGCAGTCGCGTGAGCAGGCGACGCAGTACACGGCAGCAGTCCTGAAGCTGCTGGAGCATCGTGATCCCCTGACGGTCCTCGCGGCGACCGCAGACCGGCTGCGGTTCGTGGTCGCCGGCATGGAAGCCCGCGCGATCCGCACACCAGAATCCCCCGGCAAGTGGTCGGTGACCCAAGTGCTCGCGCACCTCGCCGATTCCGAGGTCGTCTGGGCCTGGCGGCTGCGCCTCATCCTCGCCCAGGACCGGCCGGCCATCACCGGCTACGACCAGGACGCCTGGGCAGAGAACCTCCACTACGAAAAGGCCGATCCCGCGGAATGCGCGGATCGATTCGCCATCCTGCGCGATTCACACCTGCTCATGCTGCGGCACCTGACGCCGGAGCAGAAACAGCGCGTTGGCGTCCACGCCGAGCGTGGTGAGGAGAGCGTGGACCACCTCATCAAGCTGTACGCGGGGCACGACATCCTGCATCTCAACCAGATCGAGCGTATCCGTAAAGCCGTTCGCGGCTAGAAGCCGTTCAGCGCGTCCGCCTCCGACGGGAACACCCGCAGGATCGCGGAGAAGCCGGAGATGTCGAACACCTCCCGCACCGTGTCGTTGAGGCCGAAGGTGCGCAGTGCGCCACCCGCCGCCATGAGCGTCTTGGCCGTTCCAAGCAGGACCCGCAATCCTGCGCTGCTGATGTAATCGAGCCGCGAGAAATCCACCGCGATCCGGCGGGCGCCACCATCCACGATGCGCTCCAGCGCCTGCTGCGCCTGCGTGGACGTGACGCTGTCGAGCTTCCCCGCGATCGCCACGATCGAAACGTCGCCCTGCGTGCGTGTCGTGATCTCCATCGGCCTCTTTCAGGTGTGAGTCGCTGATCCTGCCGTCAAGTGCTTCGTCAGCGTGACTTCGTTGCGGTCCGCGCGGCGCTGATAGCTCACGTCGTCCACGAGCTGCCGCACCAGGTGAATTCCGAGCCCGCCCACCGGCCTGTCCGTCAGCGGCGACGTGGTGTCCGGCGCCGGACGCCCCAACGGGTCGAACGGCTCGCCATTGTCGCTCACCGTGACGATCAGGCGATCCGGGCGCAGCTCGACCTCAAGGGTGACCTCACCGCCCTCCCGAGGCAACCCGTACGACAGGGAATTCGTGAGCAGCTCGTCCAGGGCGATGGCCATGCTCCGCCGGACGGCGTCCGGCAGGGCATGCGCGTCCGCGACGGTGGCGAAGGCGGCGTTCAGCTGCGCCACCGCATTCGTCCCCACGGTCATCGAAGTCCTGAAGCTCGATCCCATTTGCCCTGTCGCCCTCCGGCGTGCACGTTAGTCCGGTCGCGGCCCACTCGGCTTGGGCCGCCCCGACCACGTTTCCAACCTTTGCCGACCTCGATTGTACTTTGGACGAGAGACCTCGGGCAGAGGACGACCAGGACCGGGAGTTGGTCCGACGGTGTCTTTCCGGTGAGCAGGCGGCGGCCGTAACGCTGGTCGCCCGCTACGAACGCCGGCTGTTCAACATCGCACTCCGGATGCTGGGGAACGTGCAGGACGCGGAAGACGTGACGCAGTCCGTGTTCTGCAATGCCTTCCTGTCGCTCGCGTCGTATGACCCGCGGTATCGGTTCTTCAGCTGGATCTACAGGATGACCATGAACGAGTCACTGAACATGCTCAAGCGGCGGCGGCCGATGGTCACCCTGAACGAGGAGTCGTCCATCCCCGGGCGGGAACCCGCGGCGGATGCCGCGATGGAGGCCGAGGACCGCGTGGGACGCGCGCTCAATGAGCTCAACGCGAACGACCGCTCGCTGGTGGTGCTCCGGCATTTCCAGTCCCTCTCGTACGACGAGATCGCCGAAGTGCTCAAGGTTGCCGTGCCCACGGTCAAGTCCAGGCTGTTCACCGCGCGCCAGCGCCTGCGGCTCGTGCTCCTCGGGCAGAGGGTCTAGCCATGCTGCAACCGGAGCAGATCGAGTTGATCCACCGCGAGCTGGACGGCGACAGTACGCCGGAATCCAGCGCCGCCTTCCGGGAATTGCTCCTGGTGGACGCCGAGGCCCGGGCGCTCGCCGCCGAGTTGCGCGAGATGCATGAGCTGCTCGGCAGGGTGAAGGACCAGGCACCGCCGCCGCACCTGCGGAATACCATCCTTGCCTCTATCCGAAACTTCGCGCGCGCTGCACCGGCTGTGGCAGCGGCGCCGTCGTCCCTGCAGTCATTGGTTCGTTGGTTCACGTTGCAATTGCGATCGACCACAATTCGAATGGAGAATGTGATGCTCATGAAAAAAGCCTTAGTGATTGGCGGTGCGGCGGTCGCGGTGATCGCGATCATCGGTTTTGCCGTCACCGGCTACCCGCCGTCGGGCCGCGAGTCCGGCACCATCGGTGGGCTCAGCGATACCACCCCGGTCGGCGTTCAGCAGGCATCGCGCTATCGCAACCGTACGGTCACCGAGCGCGACGTCACGCTCGCCAATCCCGAGATCCAGGTACTCCTCCAGAACCACGAGATCCTGGAGCTCGTGAAGAGCGACGTGTTCCGCAACGCCATGCGGAACGACGAGTTCCGTGCGCTGCAGTCCAGCGACGCCCTCCGCCAGCTGACGGCGAATGACGCGTTCAAGAGCCTCATGGCCAGCGAGGCGTACCACCAGCTCATGGCCAGCGAGGCGTACCGCAGGCTGGCGAGCAACGACGCGTTCCGTCGCCTGCAGGCCAGTGAGGAGTTCCGCAAGGCGCTGGCAAGCGACGCCCTGCGTTCGCTGCGCGGCAACGAGTTGTACCGGAAGCTGGAGGCGAGCGACGAGTTCCGCGCGCTCCGGGCGAACGACGCCTACCGCGCCGTGATGGCCGACGAGGCCTTCCGCCAGGTGCTGGAGAACGACGCCTTCCGCGCCATGGCGGCGAATGATGCGCTGCGCAGCGCGTTGTCCAGCGAGGCGCTCCGCGCCGCGATGGCGAACGATGCGTTCCGCGCCGTCATGGCGAACGACGCCTTCCGCAAGGCGATGGCGACCGACGCGTACTTCCGGCTCCACGCCGCGGACATCTTCCGCGCCCTGTCCCGGAGCTCGGCGGCCTCGGAAGCGTTCCTCAGCGAGGCGATGCGCGCCAAGCTCTGACCTGAGGCGATACCGTTCCATCAGCTGGCCCCGGCTCCGTCCCTAACGCGAGCCGGGGCCAGCTTGTACTTTCGGGGGCGACGAACTTCCCCTTCCCCCGCCCCCCGTTCGCGATGCTCGCTGTTCGAAGAGGGACGGCGGTCGTGCCGCTGCTCGCGTGCCTGTGTACGTTCTGGCCGTCCGCTGCACCCGCCCAGTTCCAGGCACTCGAGACGGGCACCATGCGACTGGTGTACACGTCGCCGCTCCAGTCGTACCTGGTGCCGCAGGTGACCGCGAGCTTCGAGAACGCGCTGCGCTTTCATCGTCGCCTGTTCGACTACGCGCCGCGCGGCCGCATCGACGTGCTGGTGCACGACCTGTGGCACCAGGGGAACGCCGGCGCGCGCCCCGTGCCCGAGAACCACGTCACCATCGGCATCGCGCCGTACGGCCACGACTACGAGTCCGCGCCGGCGCCGGAGCGCATGGCGTCGTCCATGAACCACGAGCTCGCGCATATCGTCACGACGGACAAGGCCACCGCATCGGACCGGCGCTTCCGGGCGCTCTTCTTCGGCAAGGTGGCTCCCAACGCCGACGTGCCCCTGTCGATGCTGTACAGCTACCTCACCACGCCGCGCTGGTACGCGCCGCGGTGGTACCTCGAGGGGATCGCCACGTACCTCGAGACGTGGATGAATGGTGGACTGGGTCGGGCGATCGGTCCGTACGACGAGATGGTCTTCCGCACGCTGGTGCGCGACAGCATAGCGATGTACGACGTGGTGGGGCTCGAGTCCGAGGGAACCACCATCGACTTCCAGGTGGGCGTGAACTCCTATCTCTACGGGACGCGGTTCGTCAGCTACCTGGGGCTGCGATATGGCCACGACTCCCTGCTCGCCTGGGTGAACCGGAGCGAAGGCAGCCGGCGCTACTTCTCCGGCCAGTTCCAAAAGGTGTTCGGCCGCTCGCTCGAGGACGAGTGGGCGCGCTGGATCCAGTGGGAGCACGAGTGGCAGCGCGCCAATCTCGACACGATCCGGCGCAATCCCACCTCGGGGTATCGGGTGCTCACCAATCGCGTGCTCGGCTCCGTGTCGCGGGCCTTCCACGACAGCGCCACCGGGAGCGTGATCGTGGCCGTCCGTTATCCCGGACAGGAATCGCATCTCGCGTCCATCGGCATCCAGTCGGGGACGTACACCAGGATCCGCGACATCGCGGGCGCCAGCGGCCTGTCGGTGACGTCGCTGGCGTTTGATGCCACGACGCGCACCCTGTTCTACACCACCAATAACGCGGACTGGCGCCACCTCATCGCGCTGGACCTCGGCACCGGCCGCACGCGCGTCCTCATTCGCAATGCGCGGATCGGCGACCTGGCGCTCAACCAGGCAGACCACTCGCTCTGGGGCATCCGGCACGACAACGGCTTCTCCACGCTCGTCCGGATGCCCCCGCCCTACGCCGAGTGGAAGCAGGTCCTCACCCTACCATATGGAAGAGACCTGTTCGACATCGACCTGTCGCCGGACGGCACGACCCTGATCGGTTCGATGGCCGAGACGAGCGGAGACCAGCGGCTGGTGCGCATGGATGTGGCGGCGCTCCTTCGCGGCGACACGACGCACGCGGTGCTGTTCGAGTTCGGCGAATGGTCTCCGTCGAATTTCGTCTTCTCACCCGACGGACGCTTCCTCTTCGGATCGTCGTACTACTCCGGCGTGAGCAATGTCTTCCGTTACGATGTGGCGCAGCGCAGGATGGAGGCGCTGAGCAACGCCGAGACGGGATTCTTCAAGCCGGTCCCGGTGTCCGGAGATTCGCTCCTGGTGTTCGCGTACTCACGCACTGGCTTCGTCCCCGCGCTCATCGCCAACGCTCCGGTGCGCAGCGTAAGCGCCATTCGATTCCTCGGGAACGAGATCGCCGTGCGCCGCACTGAGGTGCAATCGTGGATCCCGCCGGATGATGCGACCACCAGCGTCGACTCGCTCGCGGCGGCCACCCACGGCTACAGCGCCTTCCGCAATTTCAAGCTCGACAACGCCTATCCCATCGTGGAAGGGTACGAGGACGCGGCGGGCAACTACGCGGTGGCCGGCGGCGTGCGGCTGAACTTCTCGGACCGGCTCGGAGCCACGGCGCTGGACGTGTCGGCGTCATTCTCCCCGGGACAGCAGCTGGACCCGTACGAGCGGATGCACGCCCGCGCGGTCTTCCGCCACTGGAACTGGAAGGTCTCCGGTGCGCTCAATGGTGCCGACTTCTACGATCTCGTGGGGCCAACGAAGACGAGTCGCCGCGGCTACACGCTCGCCGTCCAGTACGACGGCAACCTGTACATGGATGGCCCGACCAGCCTGGGATATACCGTCCAGGCAGCGGGCCATGGCGATCTCGCCACGGTCCCGGAGTTCCAGGGCGTCGCCGCGTCGTTCGACCGGCTCGCCACGTTTTCCACGGCGATGCATTATCAGTCTTTAAGACGATCGCTGGGCGCGATCGAGGACGAGCTGGGCGCCAGCTGGGAGTCCGCCGTGCAGGGCAACTACGTGAACAAAGCGCTCCTGCCCAGGCTCAGCATGGAGGCGTCGCGCGGCGTGCTGCTCCCCCTGGACCACTCCTCGCTCTGGTTCCGGGCGGGTGCGGGAACGTCGCTGGGCGGGAACCGGGCCGACCCCTTCGCCCGGTTCTACTTCGGCGGCTTCGCCAACAACTGGGTGGATCACCGCGAGATCAAGCAGTTCCGGAGCACCGGGAGTTTTCCGGGACTCGACATCAACAGCGCGAGCGGCGCGACATATGTGCGCGGACAGGTGGAGTGGACGTCGCCGCCACTGCGCTTCCGCAGCGTCGGCATGCCGAGCGCGTACCTGCGGTGGGCGGCCGTATCGCTGTTCGCAACGGGCCTCGTCACGGATCCCGACCAGGCGATCACCCGGCGCACCCTCGGCAGCTTTGGCGCCCAGCTGGATGTCCGTCTCGTGACGCTGAGTCACCTGGATTCGACGCTGTCCTTCGGCTCCGCGGTTGCGGCGGGTGATGGTGTGTCCACGAAGCCGGCCGCCATGGTGTCCCTGAAGATCATGTGAGCGCTGTGATCGCGATCGCCATCAGCGTCCTTCCGGTCTTTCTCTTCCTCGGCGCGCTGGTTCTCATCGACAGCTACAAGCTCGTGTCCGTGCGCGCGGTGCTGCTGGCGGTGGGCGCAGGGGTGATCGCGGCCGCCGCCAGCTACGCGGTGAACGTCTGGCTCAGGACAACTGGTATCGATGGGGTGGCGTACTCCAGGTACGTTGGCCCCGTCGTCGAGGAAACGTTGAAGGCCGCGTACATCGCGTTCCTCATGGCACGCAACAGGGTGGGATTCGTCGTCGACGCCGCCATTCTCGGATTCGCCGTCGGCACCGGCTTCGCCCTGCTCGAGAACACGTACTACCTGAGCGATCCCAATGCGACCGTGTGGACCTGGGTGGTCCGCGGCTTCGGCACCGCCGTGATGCATGGCGGCGCCACGGCGCTGGTCGCGATGGTCGCCCGGGTGCTGCACAACCGCGCGCGCGTGTTCAGCGCCCATCTCCTGGTGCCCGGCCTGCTCCTGTCCATCGTCCTGCATTCGCTGTACAATCACTTCATCGTGCAGCCGCTCCTGGCCACCGCGCTGATCATGCTGGCGTTACCGTCCCTGGCGATCGCGCTCTTCAACCAGAGCGAGCGGGACACGCGCGCCTGGCTCGGCACGGCGTTCGACACCGACCAGGAGCTGTTGCGGGCCATGCGGTCCGGGCACGTGTCGCAGACGCCGACCGGGCAGTATGTCTCTGGATTGCGCAGCCGCTTCGCGCCGGAGGTGATCGTGGACATGCTGTGTCTCCTGCGGCTGCGCGCCGAGCTGGGCATCCGGGCGAAGGGGATGCTGATGCTGCGCGAAGCCGGCTTCGACGCGGCACCGCAGGTGGGGGACGATCTCGCGGTGCGGCACACCTTCGACGAAGTGCGCTACCTGGAGAAGAGCATCGGCCGAACGGGGATGCTGGCGCTGCATCCGCTCATCCACACCAGCACGCGGGACCTGTGGCAGCTCAACCTGCTGGATGATGCGACCGGTGAGACGGAGGCGGGAACATGACCGCGGCGCCGGTGCCGATGCAGGGGACGCAGACCACCCTGCGCGTCCCGAGAAAGGCGCTGCTCATCGGGCGCGAGCGTTCCGACGCTGGTGGCCTGGTGCGCCTGGTGGAGGAGGAAGGGTACTTCGTCTGGACGGTCGCGAATGCCGATGACGCGCTCGATCGCCTGCGCGCGGACCGGTTCGAGCTCGTCCTGCTGGATGTCGGCGTGCCGGGGATGGGCGCGGTGCGGTTCGTCGAGGCGCTGCGACGCGACCCGCACCTGTCCGGCATGCCGGTGCTGGTGATATCGGATGCCGGCGACGTCGACGACGTCGACGCGGTGGAGCGGTGCCTCACCGGCGGCGCCGACGATTGCCTTCCGGCGCGGTTCGGGCCCGCGATGTTGCGCGCGCGTGTGAACGCCGCGCTGGATCGTCGCGGCCTGCTGGACAACCAGCATCTCCGGCGCGACATGGACGTCGCGCGGAAGATCCAGCGGGACTTCCTCCCGGAATCGCTTCCGGTGGTGCCGGGGGTGACGCTCGCCGCGATGCTGGACGCGGCGCGCCAGGTATCGGGCGATTTCTACGATGCCTTCCAGCTGCCGTCCGGCAGGATCGTGCTCGTGCTGGGTGACGTGTGCGACAAGGGCGTTGGCGCGGCACTGTTCATGGCGCTGTTCCGCAGCCTGATCCGCGCGTCCGCAGATCCGGTGGGCGGGGGAGCGATCCAGATGATCGGCGGCCGCCATACCCTGGTGATGCAGGCGGTGGAGCGCGCGTCACCCGCCGACCTGTTGACGCGAGTGGCGCAGTTCACGAACAACTACATCGCCGTGCTGCACGGGCGCACGAACATGTTTGCCACCGTCTTCCTCGCGGTGCTCGATCCGCTCGACGGATCGCTCGATTATGTCAACGCGGGTCATGAACCCGCGCTGATCGTCGGGCGGAGTGGCATCAGGGAGCTGCGGCCCACCGGTCCGGCGCTCGGCATCATCCCGGACGCAGACTTCCGGGCCGCGGAGGCGAAGCTGGAGATCGGCGAGAGCTTTCTCGCGTTCACCGACGGGGTGGTGGAAGCACGGAGTCCAACGGACGAGTCCTTCGGCGGCGAGCGGTTGCGCGAGCTGGTGCGCGGGCTCGGCCCGACGTCGGCGCCGGATCTCGTGCGAGAATTGTGGGGCGCGGTGAAAGCGTTCGAGGGCCAGGCCGAACCGCACGATGACCTGACGGTGCTCGCCGCGACTCGGGAGTAGTCGGCTTACGGCCAAGAGCTTGCTGCCAAGAGCTTACGGCCAAGAGCTTGCTGCCAAGAGCTTACTGCCAAGAGCTTACTGCCAAGAGCTTACGGCCAACGGCTTACTGCCAACGGCTTACGGCCAATAGCTTACTGCCAACGGCGCCCTGAGCTCTTGGCCGTCAGGCACTTGGCCCTTAGCTCTTGGCGGTTAGCTCTTGGCGGTTAGCCGTTTGGCAGTAAGCGCTTGGCCGTCAGGCCTTCCCCGCCGTACATTCCTGCCGGTCGTCCCCGCCCGCCCCACCTCCTCGAAAGGCCTGAATGTCGGACCTGCGCGCCCGCGCCCAGCAGTCGCTCTCCGGCAGCTACACCATCGAGCGCGAGTTGGGCGGCGGCGGGATGTCCACGGTCTTCGTCGCCGAAGAGCATCGGCTCGGCCGCAAGGTCGTGGTCAAGATGCTCTCCCCGGAGCTCGCGGCTGCGATGTCCACCGGCCGCTTCGAGCGCGAGATCCGCGTCGCCGCATCGCTCCAGCAGGCCAACATCGTCCCGGTGCTCGCCGCCGGGGAGCTGGACGGGCTGCCGTACTACACCATGCCTTATATAGAAGGCGAAAGCCTGCGCGCACGGCTCAGCCAGGGGCCCATGTCCACCGCCGATGCGGTGAGCATCCTCCGCGACGTGTCCCGCGCGCTGGCGTACGCGCACGAGCATGGCGTGGTGCACCGCGACATCAAGCCGGACAACGTCCTGCTCTCGGGACACACGGCGGTCGTCACGGACTTCGGCATCGCCAAGGCCATCGCGGCCGCCGCCGAGTCGACCAAGGGCGCGACGCTCACGCAGCTCGGCACCGCGGTGGGGACGCCCGCCTACATGGCGCCGGAACAGGCGGCGGGCGACCCTGCCACGGACCACCGCGCCGACATCTACGCGTTCGGCTGCGTCGCGTACGAGCTGCTCGCGGGACAGCCACCCTTCCATGGCCTCGCGCCGCACAAGCTCATGGTCGCGCACATGAGCGAGGCGCCGAAGCCGGTCACGGAGCTCCGGCCGGACTGCCCGCCGGTGCTGGCGTCGCTCATCGCGCAGTGTCTGGAGAAGGACGCCGATGCGCGCCCACAGAATGCCGTCGAGTTGCTGCGTCGGCTCGAGGCCGTCGCGTCGCCATCGGCAGCGCAGGCAGCCATGCCCGCGCTGCTCATCGGCGGCCGATCGATGCTGCAGCGCGCGCTGCTCGTCTATGCGCTCGCCTTCCTCGCGGTGTTCATCGTCGCGCGCGCGGCCATCATCGCCATCGGTCTCCCGGACTGGGTGCTCACCGGCGCCTTGATCGTGATGGCGCTCGGCCTGCCGGTGATTTTGTTCACCGCGTACACGCAGTACGTGTCGCTCCGCATGGCGAGGGCGACGCCCACGTATACACCCGGCGGCACGCCATCGCTCGCGACAGCAC
>Ga0196976_1000969_pt1 | contig 14913 bp, 18 predicted proteins | sample S3v_513CmetaG_FD_148644 | JGI IMG/M metagenome (GOLD analysis project Ga0196976, IMG submission 148644) | Soil microbial communities from Anza Borrego desert, Southern California, United States - S3+v_5-13C | ecosystem: Environmental > Terrestrial > Soil > Desert | place: USA: California...
GCTCGGACTCCAGAAGCTGTGCAAAGCCGCGCGCGTGAACCAGCGAAGCATCACCGAGGACGATGTCGGGTTCATGCTCGCGCCGCGTATCAACGCCGCCAGCCGCATGGGCAATCCTACCGATGCATTCCGCCTCCTCACGACCGATGACGAGGTCGAAGCGGATACGCTTGCCAAGGAACTCGAGCGCATCAATAGGAGCAGGCGTGCCGCTGCAGCTGCGATCACGAAAGCGGTGCATGCGCGGCTCGCTACGCGTACCGACGTTCCACGCATCATCGCCATGGGAGACCCTGAGTGGCGGCCGGGGCTTCTTGGCCTTGTCGCAAATTCGATCGCTGAGGAGTACGAGCGGCCAGTATTCCTCTGGGGGCGCGAAGCGAACATGCGTGCGAAGGGCTCATGCCGCGCGGGGAAGAAAGGCATGCATGTCGTGCGCATCATGGAAGCCGCGAAGGATATCTTCAAGGAGTACGGCGGGCACGCGGCATCAGGCGGTTTCACCGTCCACGAGGACCAGGTGTTCTTCCTCGAGGAGAAGCTGAACGAGGCGCTCGCCTCCCTTGAGGAGATGGGGGAAGATGAAGCGCTCCACGAAGCGGACGCGTCAGTCGCTCCGCATGAGGCGAACATCAGCTTGCTCTCGTCGCTCGAGAAGTTCGCGCCATTCGGGATGGGGAACCCGAAGCCCGCGTTCCTCTTTAAGGATGTTTTGATACATGAGGTGTCATGGTTTGGGAAGGCGGAGGAGCATCTGCGCGTGCGCATCGCACATGACACGGGGCAAATAGAAGCCATTTCGTTCTATGCGAAGCGGGAACTCGGGAAAGACATGGAGCGTCTTTCGGCAGGAGCGCGTGCAACGGTGCTGGCCAATTTGGAGCGCGACCAGTTCGCGCGCGGCATGCCGGTACGCCTGCGGCTGGTTGCCATCCGCTAGAAGGGTGGTAGGGTAGAGGCTTCCAAGTTGTAGGGAGGTTACATTGGACGCAGGCTCTTTGATCAGACAAAAAGAAGACGAGCTGCGCTGGGGCGGACACAAACCGCTTCTCTGGCTCGAGCTCGAGCTCCTGAAGGCCGATGCCCTGGATCTGACGCTCCCTGAGCGCATCCCCGGCTTCAGCCTCACACCGAACATCGACGTCGTGGCGAATCCCGACATCGTTCGGCTCGCCAAGGCGCTCGAGTATCGGCGCAACCGCAAGAAGCGCCTGTCGGCACAGTTCGAGGTCGCGAAGAACGCGAACGCGATCAAGGTGCTCGACATGCACCTGCAGCAGACGCTGCTCGCGCTCGCCGGCCCCAAGTACGCGGTGTGCCACTTTGCGCTCGTGCAGTATGCCGACGGCTACATGGTCGTCGCCAAGGGCAGGGTCGATTGCAGCAAGCCCTGATGCAGAAGCGTTTCTTTCTAGTTCTTACCACCCCGGGCCGGCGCATTGCGTCGGCCCTTGGCTTGTTATACTTCCCGTATGAAATTCACCCTCTACGCTGACGGAGGTGCGCGCGGGAACCCGGGACCTGCAGGCGCAGGCGCGGTCGTCTTTGATGAGAGCGGCAAGCGCGTCGTTGAGGTTGCGGACTTTCTCGGTGTCGCGACAAACAACATCGCTGAGTACGAGGCGGTGCTGCGTGGACTTACAGCGCTCAAGGATGCGTTTCCTGAGGGCTACTTCCGGCATGCAGAGGTCACCGTGAAGATGGACAGTAAACTTGTGATTGAGCAGATGAAGGGCGCGTACCGTGTGAAGCACCCGAACCTCATTCCGCGGCACATGGAGATCAAGAACCTCATCGCGCGTCATTTCTCAAGGGTTGAATTTATTCATGTGCCGCGCGCACAGAACGCAGATGCGGATGCGCTCGCGAATAGGGCGATGGACGCAGGGAGATGAGTGCAAATCTCTTCACAGGCGCGGTGCTCGGATTCTTGAGCGGCATAGTATGCCGCTCGCTCTTTTACATGAGTGCGCCCGCATCCATTTTTCTAGTCGCACTTAGCGCGGTCGCCATGTTGTTCTATGCCAGGTACAAGCGGAAAGTATATGTCGTTGTTGCGATCACACTTATCACTTCGTCTATAGGGATTACGCGAGTCGCCATGGTACCTATGGAAGCTCCGGCAGGTATAGCACAGCAGTTCGGACTGGAGTCGACGATAAGCGGAAAGATAATCACAGATCCCGATATTCGCGAGAACTCCCAGCGTCTCCTTGTAGAGAACTCAGCAGGAAGTCGCGTACTCATCGTTGCCCCGCGATTTCCTGAAGTGCGATACGGAGAATCGATAGTGGTTGAAGGCCGTATAGAGCCTCCATCCCCGTTCGCTACTGATGGCGGTCGCGTATTTAGGTACGATCGCTTCCTTGCGAAGGATGGCGTATTTGCGGTTATGCATGAAGCATCTATACAGTCGGTTTTACCGAGAGAGACGATACTCGACAACGCGCGAGGTAGCCTTGCTGACATTAAGTACGCATTCACACGAGCAATAGGCGCTTCGCTTCCTGAGCCGCACGCATCGCTTGCTGCAGGTATGTTGCTTGGAGGAAAACAGGGGCTTGGAGATGCACTTGTTGATGCGTTTACGGTAGCTGGCCTTGTGCACATAGTCGTACTGTCGGGCTATAACATTATGATTATCGCCGAGGCCGTTATGCGCGTCCTTGGTTCGCTCCCGCGCCGTCTCGCGTTTAGCGCAGCCGCAACGGCGATAGCTGCCTTCGTGCTTGCAGCAGGAGCGGGCTCGGCGGCGCTACGGGCAGGAGTTATGGCGGTGCTCGCGCTTGCCGCGCGTGCTACGGGACGTACGTACGACGTATTTCGCGCTCTTGGGTTCGCTGTCGTGCTTATGCTCATGTGGAATCCACTACTTCTTGCATTCGATCCAGGATTCCAGCTCTCGATCGCAGCCACTATCGGACTTATTCTTGGAGCGCCGATCGTAGAGAAGCGACTCACCGTAGTGCGTAGTGAATTTATGCGAGAGATACTCTCAGCGACAATTGCAGCACAAATATTTGTCTTACCGCTACTTCTGTATCAAACAGGCAGTCTATCAATGGTATCGCTCTTTGCGAACGCGCTCGTTCTTCCGTTCGTACCTCTTGCCATGTTTCTCTCATTTGGTGCGAGCGTTACGGTTCTAATAGTGCCAATATTTGGCACACTAGCAGGGCTTCCTGCGTATATAGTCCTGGAGTATGTGATACGAGTCACAGAATTGCTCGCTTCGCTCCCGCTCGCACAAGTCATCGTACCCCCATTCCCGTTCGCACTAGTCCCGCTTATATATGCGCTTCTCGGGTATGCGGTGTTCGTCCTAGGAAAACGCTAGACAACCTCTTCGAGCATGCGCCTTTCTACGACGCTCCAATTCACATTGTTCAAGAATGCGTCGACGTACGACATCTTTTCCGCAGGCAGGTAGTCGACCATGTATGCATGCTCCCAAAGATCGACTGCGAGAATGATGGGGAGCCCAGCAAGCTGGCCAAGTTCATGATCGCCAACAAATACGGTGTGGAGGGTACGGCCTGCTGGGTCGTAGTAGACGATTACCCAGCCGATGCCGCGGGTGCCGGCGACCTCCTTCACATGCTCAATGAACGCGTCCCAGCTGCCATACTTTTCAATTGCAGCAGTCGTAAGTGCACTGTCGTCTGCATGGGATTGCGCGCCGCTTTCAAACTGCTCGAAGTAGTACTCGTGCATGCGCATGCCGTCGAATTCGAAAGAGAAGCGGCGACGCAGCTCGCTGATGACGTACGTGTCGGTTTCGCTCTCTTTCAGCTCCGTAATCTGGGAGCGGATGAGGTTCACATGCTTTACGTATCCTTGGTAGAGGCCGAGATGCACCTCCATCTGCTTCTGCGAAAGACCAGCAAGCTGAGGGATATTGAACTGACGGGCGACGTATTCCATAGAGAGTTCTTAGGCTCGAAATAGCTTATATACATAGTATAGCGCGCGCTCCTGCAGTCTGTGGCTGGGTATTGCGTACCTTAAATAGTTATGCCATAATATAGACCGCCTTGTTGTTGGCGTTGATGGGGTAAATAAATGAAGCTCTCTGAATGGGACGAGATTCGGGGTAACTACCCGATGCGCGCCCAGGAGATAAAGCGTCTGGGCGCTGAGCTGTACGAACTTGGGGCCGAAAAGGCACTCGAGGATAAACGACTCGACGAACTGGCAGAAGTGATGCGCTCACTTCCTGTCTCGGTGCTCAACAGCTTCGGCCTCGCACCGTCTTTCACAAAACACCAGCTTCTTACCACGGTCTTCGAACTGGGTAGGGACATGATCCTACGTCTTGAACACGGTGGTTCGTAACGAACTGCTGCTAACTCGGCCGCTCTCGTCTAGGGGGCGGCCGTTTTGTTTTTCTCGGTCTCCTCCATCTTGCGCACGACGATGCGCAGCTGTTCAACAGCGTCCGCAACGATGGCCCAATCGCGCATTAATTGCCGGTCGCGTATCACGTCAGTTGAGAATACAACCGCCTGTTCTTGTGAAGTACCTGGCGCCAGGCTCATTCCTGGTTTCCAAGCAATCGGTGCTGGGAACGTGACGAGGTCCTGGGCTTTCAATAGAAAGTTATTAAACGTAGTGAGTGATGCCATGAGCGCCTCGTGCACACGTCGTCGTTCAGTGTCAGCGCGAACGAGCATATCTCGCAGTTCCGCATCATTAGCGCGCGCATATGCAGTACGTGAAGTGTGGAACTTGACCACGGTTTCAACATAGCGGCGGGACCATCGATGCATCTGTGCAGCCTGGCCTTGGATCAATTTTGCATGCGTGACAGCTTCGACGTCCTCAGGATCCTCACGTAGCGCATCGATAGCGACCTCGGCCGCGCGGTTCATCGAGTCAAGCGTCGGAGCGGTCCCTGCCTCGTACATGTGAAGCATCTCAGCTGCGTTCAGCTGCTCAAGCTTGTCGTGTAAGGTGTGCGTGATTGCATCCCGCTCCTCGGCGTTGTATACATGGCCCTCATCAAGTGCGCAGGATTTGCGGAAATCTGCGAGCACCGCCTCGGTCTCAGTTGGCCTGCGTTCTGGTGGTGATGCGGGTGGGTGCTCAGACATGGGGGTAGTATATACCGTATGGGCAAACGCGGTCTCCTTATTGCAGTACTCGTTCTCGCGGTGCTTAACGGGGCACTTCTTTTCTTCCTCCTACACATAGAGCGCGAGCTACAAGTTACATTCCTTAATGTAGGCCAAGGTGACGCCATCCTCATTCAGACACCAGAAGGTCGGCAGGTATTGATCGACGGAGGACCGGACCGTTCCGTGCTCCGGCAGCTGCCTAGGTTCATGGGTCCGCTTGATCGGTCCATTGATCTCGTGATCGCAACGCACCCCGATAAGGACCACATTGCAGGTCTTGCGGATGTATTTGCGCGATACCAGGTGTCAGCGTTTATGGATCCGGAAGTAGCAAACGATACGTCGTACGCACAGGCGCTGACTTATGCTGCTGCAAACGAAAAGGAAATTACAGAACTTGCCGCGCGGCGCGGTATGCGCGTTCATCTTGGGGAAAGCGCATATATGGATGTTCTGTTTCCTGACCGAGATGTTGAATACCTGGAATCGAACACAGGATCCGTTGTGCTCCAGCTTGTGCACGGAGAGAACGAATTCATGCTTACGGGTGACGCTCCCGCCTCCATCGAGGAATGGCTCGTGCTTCTCGATAGGGAAGATCTCGAGAGTGATGTGCTAAAGGCCGGACACCACGGGTCCCGTACTTCAACTAGTGAAAGTTGGATTGATGCTGTGTCACCGCGCTACGTAATCATCTCGGCAGGGGAGGGGAATTCCTATGGACATCCGCATGCAGAGGTCGTTGAACGGGTTCAGGATTCAGGTGCAGCTATGCTCTCGACCATGGAAGGATCCGTTACCTTTGTGTCGGACGGAAAGTCGCTCAAGATAAAGTAAAAAGCCCCGTTTCCGGAGCTCGTTACTTATTTTACGACGCCTACTTTCTTGAGGGTGGCGAATGCACCGTTCTTTTTGATGGTGCGGAGACCCTTGGTGGAGACATCCACGAGGATGGTCTTGCCGAGTTCGGGGACGAAGATGCGGCGCTTCTGGAGGTTCGCCTGGCGGCGTACCTTACCCGTCGGGTTGAACTGGGTAGCACGCGTCCGGTTCGAGTACCGTCCGCCGATCTGGGTCGTCTTTCCTGTAACTGCGCAGCTTCGTGCCATAGTTCCAGGATGTTACCATAGCCGTATCCTTATGCAACCTGAATTCGCCTTGATGGGCTTCACCATCGTCATCCTTATTCTTTCGGTCATCCTCCATGAGGTGGCCCACGGCTACGCCGCCAACTGGCTCGGAGACCGGACCGCAAAGCTTGCCGGACGCCTCACCCTCAACCCGCTTCCACACATCGACCCGATTGGTTCGGTCGTTATCCCAGCCCTCCTGGTCATAACGAATGCTGGCTTCATGTTCGGCTGGGCCAAGCCGGTGCCCTATAACCCGTATAACCTCCGGAACCAGCGCTGGGGCGAGACATTCGTCGCTGCTGCCGGAGTTCTCACGAACCTCCTTATCGCGGTCCTGTTCGCGGTAATCTTCCGCATCGCGGATGCGCAGGGCGCCGATACGTTCGCGATGCTCGCGGCGCTCGTTTGTATGGTGAACCTGTTCCTCGGTCTCTTCAATCTCATCCCGATCCCGCCTCTTGATGGCTTCGGTGTGCTGCGCGGTATCGTACCAGTGCGCATGGGCATGGCGCTCCGTGATTTTGAAGAGAAAGTGCATCGCGGCGGCATTCTTTCTTTTGTCGCGATACTCTTCCTGTTCATGTACTTCCTCTCCTCTCCGTTCTATTGGTTCGTGTCGTTGGTCGCTGGAGTATTGCTCGGGCAGTAGTGTAGATCAAACACGCCCTTAATCTGATACCCAGAAACAAGGGGTATAGTTAAGGAATGAAGATCACGAAGTTCGGTCACGCGTGCTTCCTTATTGAGGAGGGGAATGCGCGCATACTCCTTGACCCAGGAAGTTTCAGTACGGTTCCGAAACTTCCTGACCTGAGTGCCGTCCTTGTAACGCACGAACACTTCGATCATCTTGATGTTGAGGTAATCAGGCGGCTGCGCCTGGAGAATGAGGCCGTGCAGATCATCACACACGCCGGCGTCGGTACGAAGCTCATAGAAGCAGGTATCGCATACACGGAGATACAGGATGGGGAGGAAATCGATGTCGCTGGCGTAACAGTTCGCAGTTTTGGTGTAGACCACGCACCTATATATGGTCCCGTGCCATGCCAGAACACGGGGTTTATGGTCGCTGACCGGTTCTTCTACCCCGGCGATGCGTTTGTCGTGCCTCCAACGAGAGTTGAGATACTTGCGCTCCCAACCGGAGCGCCCTGGATGAAGCTCGCGGAGGCTATCGACTACGCGAAGCAGGTAGATCCTAAGGTCATCATCCCCGCGCATGATGCGCTTTATATCGCGGAGTTCAGAGAAGGGCCGATACAGCGCACCATTACCGCAAACGTTGCTATACCGTATCGACAAATGTCCGAGGGGTCAGTTGAGGAGTTTTAGGCTATTATGGCCGTATGAAGTCAGCGTCCAATCTGTTTGTAGAATACCTGGGATGGTGTGGAGCGCTGGCTATTGCTGCGTCCTACGTCCTCTATTTCCTTGGAAAGCTCGGGGCGGAAAGCATCTGGTTCCAACTGCTTAATCTATTCGGAGCACTCGCGCTTATGATCTTCTCCCTATACAAGCGGGTATGGCCTGTCGCTCTTGTGTGTTTAGTGTGGGGAGGTATTGCAGCGTATTCGCTGTATGTCTATTTGCAATTGTAAATTCCTAATGTTTTCTCTGCTTGGCGTTTAGGGTGTCGACGGCTATGAGGATTACGCTAATGAAGGCGTAGAAAGATGCCAAGACCCACGTCACTTCAATCCGAGTCAAGGGAATAATATTTAGCCAGCCTCCTGCTCTTGTATCAACAAAGAAGAGCAGAACCAGAGAAGCTAATAGCCACCACAATGTGAAAACATGCCAGTTCTTGTAGATTTTTTCAGGGATAAGCAAAACTAACCCCGAAATAGGGAGAATCCACAGTGAATACAAAAATACTGGATTAAAGATTTCTGCAGAAAGATTTCTCATTGACCTCGTTTCAAGGCATGTTGATGAGAACGCACATTCGGTACCAAGGTATGCCGCAAGCGAAATTGCAGCTACCAATACAGGGATCCAAATTCTCTTAACGTGCATAAGCAAATGTTAGGAAGAGGCTAATTTTCTGAAATACACCCTCAATGAAAGTATAAACCCACGAGGCAAGCGTATTGAGCCAATGCATCGGCTGGCTGTTTGTAGTGACTGAAACAACATCTGGCGTCTTGGCCTGATCTAGAGCGCCCAAGACCTCACCCTGGATCCCTTTAGGAATGTTTATCGACTCTTTCTTTTCCGAGAGCTGAATCTGTATCGATCCATCTGGTAGCAGTTTGGTTTGCGTAGGTGTCATGACCCCTGCAACTTCGCTAGATCCCTCTCTACTACCTAACCCGCCAGAACCGGTGCCGCTCGAACCGTTCCCATCGACTGGCTCGCTTGGCGCATAAATGACCTCTTCGTTGAGCTGCGCAGCGAGCACCGCATCCTCTTCACTGTTGCCATCTATATCGATCGAAAGGAAGGTATCCTCGCTTAACGAACCTGGAACGCTGATGTGGGCGAAGGTTTGAGGAGTCGTGGGAATTCCTGCGAAAGTCACCTGGGTCTGTATTTCCTCGCCTTTTAGCTCCTGTATATCGAGGTTGAATAGCCCATCGTCATAACCGACAAGTTCGGCGCGGTATTCGTTGCCGGCGGGCACGGTAATAAGTTGCACCTCGCCGAACATCTCATACTCACTGCCTTCAATTTCAAGATCAACCGTTCCATCTTCATTCAGGCCCACGCGGTTTCCGTTCGCATCAAATACTTCCAATGTAAGGGGGGAGTGGAGGAAAAAGCGAAGCCAATGAGTGTCATCTTCAAGTACTGGTTCAGATGTGTAGACGTCGTCGGTCAACTCGGGCACGTCGGTCTGGGTGAGTATGTTTGAGATGAGTCCTAAAACTGAGTCAATCTCGAGTAGATTCTCGTGAATATAACCTGCAGAAAGTCTGTCACTTGCCTTGTCCAGGTCTATCCAATAGGAATATGCATTACTGCTATTACTAATAGACAGCGCACTGCTTGTCGGGACGACTTCGTCACCTCCGTAGTTGAACAAAGGCATATAGTCATGAGCAGTAGTCCCAAACCATGGAAGCGAGAACTCGCGTAGTTCAATTCCTGTAAATGTTTTCTCCCCCCATCCCGCAATTTGATATAACTGAATGCTTGCAGGAGGCGCCCACGAGTCTAGTTCCACATGGCTCGCCTCAGCATATGAGAGGAGATCCGCGTTCCCTATGTTTGCTAAATGCAGGTCACTCTCGTGAGGCTTCTCGCGTCCACCTTCCGTAGCTTGAATGAATGCGCTCAGCTCTTCCCAAGAGTCGATTGTCTCTCCGTAGGCCGCGATTTCCTCGCTGTAAAGCGTGTTTCCCTTAAAGCGTGTGACTGCTGACTCATCATCCGATAGCTGATCAAAGTACTTATCAGACGGGAGCAAGTGATACGCCATGGGCGAATTCTCTGCAAGTGCACGAGACACCGAAGCTGAGGCCATTACAGGGAGGGCGGAAAAGGGAAGATTCTCACCATACCCATACAAGAGTGCGGCAACTGCTTGCGGCGCTCCAGCTTGTGGTACGCCGACGAACACGACCTCATCTATAAGCGACTCGGTCTCAGTGTTTCCGAGTTTCTGCATAAGGGCCTTTGCAACCAAGCCACCGTTGCTATGCGCGACTATCGTTACCTTTCCGGTCTTTGAGGACGCTGCAAGTTCGCGAAGCGTCTGTTCTATGTACGGCGTACTTGTCGCCTTCGTGTAGTACACCTTCCCGTCAGTTTCGAGCCCCTTGTTAATGATATCTGGGAGAGAAAGGCGCCAATCGTACGGCACCGCTTCCCAGTCACCGATTACTCCCGATGCTTGTAATGTATCCATCTGCTCCACAAAGGATTGGTAGAAGCGTTTTGAGACAAGCGGAATGCTCACCTCGGAGAGTACGTCGCCCACGCGTACGTGGATGTCGTCTCGCGTGCTCTTGCCGACGAGGTCGAGGAACAGCTCGCGCATGTCGCTGTCGCCCCCGGGTATCCAGAGTCTCCCGTCGCTGTCTCCATACAACCTGCTCCCCTTGATGCCTGGGAGGAAGAGGACATTCGAGACTTCCGGTTCTATGGGGAGTATCTCGCCGACTAGCGGGATGATGGGCGTAGACGAAGTGGCAAAGTTTCCAGACTCATCAACAAGGAAAAAGGAGAACGATACCGAGGTCGCATCAGGATGAAGGCTCATACCGTCCTGTGCTTGAACTACGAAAGGCAAACCCACTATAGGTCCTGCGCCTCGGGAGAATATCTCGTTCGTGCCAGGCATACCCTGGGTTCCAAACTCGCGTACTACCCTACCGGCAGCGTCATACTCGTGCTGCCAAATGTAATAGAAGCGTGTATTGGTGCCGGTCCCGTCGACCGTTCCGGAAAGGAGGAGAGTGCTCCCCATCATAAGCGGCTGGTCATCCGTGCGGTCGATGTCGGTAAAGCTGACTTCCGGTGCGACATTATCGATATACACGGCATGCGTTTGGAAAGTAGTATTTCCAGAAGGGTCGGTGATTGTGATGCGTACTGTCTTTAACCCCTCAGATGCAAGAGCAGGTATGGCGTAGGAGTCTCCAAAGAGCTCTGCGCCGTAGCGGGAAGCATATACTGAGTTTGCTTGTACGGTGAGAGCAATCGGCTCAGGGAATCCTAATTCGCTCATGTCGACCATTACGGTAGGGGCGCCGCCCTCGTCGTAGACATCGAGGACCAGCCAATATCGCGTATCACCTGCTTTGAGGGCAGTCTGTCGCCTATGGTTTGAGCCTGCGGGATACTGCAGCTCATCGATAGTAAAAGTGGACTGGTAGATCTCGGGCGGAACGGTGTCACCACTTAGGGAGGCTGCAGCCAGACCCGTATCGAAGGCTTCCTGCGCCATGAGCGCCTGCGCGGGATCGGTTAGAGGCTGTGGCGCGGGAGTACCAGCATCAGAATCAGTAGAGACAGGTGAGCGAGGCTCGGTGGGTAGCGCTTCCCCGAGAGCAGGGAGAGTCTCTCCTAGCGTTGTTTCGACAGCAGGCTCATCGGCTACGACCGTAAAAGGGCCAAGAATCACACCTGCCAGCACGACAAGCGTAGCAAAACGGGCTGCCGGGTGCCCAAGCCGCTCCATATATAGAAACGGTAGCACCCATAGGAGCCTGACGCTATAGAAAAGGTTGCATTAATTACCTAGCTCCTATATATTGCCTAGGACTCCCACGGGGGAGTTTTCATTTACGAAATGGCCACCATCAACCAGCTTTCCAAGAAGCCTCGCTCAAGCAAGGCCCGCAAGACCAAGGTCGTCGCCCTCGGTCGCGGCTTTAACACGCTTAAGAACCGCCCGACCTTCTATCCGGCGCCGTTCAAGCGTGGCGTGTGCACCAAGGTGACCACCAAGACCCCCCGTAAGCCTAACTCCGCTATCCGTAAGATCGCCCGCGTCCGTCTCACTAACGGCATGGAAGTGACCGCCTACATCCCTGGCGAGGGCCACAACCTCCAGGAGCACTCTGTCGTGCTTCTACGCGGTGGCCGCGTGAAGGACATCGGTGTCCAGTACACCGTCGTGCGCGGTAAGCTCGATGCCGCTGGCGTCGACAAGCGCCGCCGTGGCCGTTCCCGTTACGGTGCTAAGAAGCCTAAGGCCTAATATCTATGCGTCGCCCTATCAAGAACAAGCCTGTCCGCCGCCCGGACATCCAGTACAAGTCGGAGGCAATCTCCCGCTTCATCAACACCGTCATGCTCGACGGTAAGAAGGACACCGCTCGCAAGGTCGTCTACGATGCGCTCGACCTTATCGCAGCGCAGGAGGGCAATCCGGACCCGCTCGAGACCTTCGAGACCGCGATCCGCAACGTCGCTCCTCTCATGGAGGTCCGCTCCCGCCGCGTCGGTGGTGCGAACTACCAGGTTCCCCGCGAGGTTCCGCAGCAGCGCCGTGTCTCGCTTGCATACCGCTGGCTCATCAACGCCGCGCGCGCTAAAAAGGGCAAGCCGATGGCGCAGAAGCTCGCCGACGAGATCATGCTCGCCGTTAAGAACGAGGGAACCGCGATCAAGAAGAAGGACGACATGCACCGCATGGCAGAAGCCAACAAGGCATTCGCCCACTTCGCTTGGTAAGAAGGACCGCCCGAAAGGGCGGTTTTTCGTGCTAGCATCAACTATGAAGCGCCTGAGGATAAAGCTGCGCTCGAGTCGCTCATCGACTCACTCCGCTACGTGCCGTAGAACGTTACATAGGCCGCATTTGTGCATAGCGCTCGAGTCGCGGACCCTTAGTGCTACCATTTTGGAATACCAGCAGTAATCATCCTATGAGAAAGATTCAAGATTTTGCCGCAGGCTTCTTCATCCTCTGCGTCGCCGCGCTTACTGTCATCTCGATACTCGGCGTATGGGAGTTCTTCGGCACTGATGTCATCTGGAAATCATTCCAGACGCTCGGACTCGTCGCTATAGTCTCCATTATCGTCATCGTTGCTGGTCGTTTCATCGGCAACCAGCAGGAGGTAGTACCAGGCGCGCTCCCGCCTACGAGCCCCGGCTTCAAGGGTATTCGTAACGTAACTTTGGGCGTGCTCATCATCTCTGCTGCGCTGCTTGCACTCATTGGCGTACTCGCTATCTGGGAGGTCATTGCGAACCGCGAGATCGTTTTCAAGTCGCTCAGCTCGGTAGCAATCCTGACGTTCTCTTCGATCATAATCGTCATGGCGTGTCTTGAGCGCGAGAACGGCAATGTCTGGAAGCGTCATGGACATCAGCTCTCAGGCGGTGCGGTCCTCTCCTTCATCCTCCTTGCGTGGGTGTTGGCAGCGACCATGTTCTAAGGGGAGCACATGGTGCAAAGAGAAGCGCGGTCCATTGCGGGCCGCGTTCTCGTTTACGCGTATGCGAACTAGTTCGTAGTGAATCTGTCGGTCACGTCGCGGAACCCGTGTTCGGTTAGGTCGAAGTCGCTGTTTGCAACCCAGACCGCATCGACGCCGGGGACGTACGCGAAGGTCACGAATAGATTGAGCTGAGCTGCGCGGTAGAACACGGGCTCAGCATCGGTACTGCTCGCGTCGCGCATACGACGGAGAACGCGCGGAAACTCGGTATAGGATTCGAACTTGAGTTCGCGAAGGATCTCAACGGGTTTCTGGTTGGCGGCGTGGTCCATCGTACGCTCCTCTCTCCCCTCCACAGATAAGACGTATGAGCATGCCGCAGGGTTACCTTTTTCTTTCAATTGGGGTTATGGTATGCGGGACCTAGGGCAGAACGTGCCCGGGATGGTCTTTGGAGAACGTAATGGACATCACCCGACAGGAGCCGCTCGGCTCGTCGGGGATCATCCTCGACGGCCAGATGCAGGCTTCCCACGTACGCGTGTGCGTTGATAATGCACAATGCTACGCATACGACGACCAAGGGGAGCTCACGAACTCGAGCTTCCTGCTGTTTGGCGAAACGGTCCCCGTGCTTGAGGACTGCGGACAGCTTCTGAAGGTCCGTACCTTCGACAAGTACGAGGAGTACATCAGCCGGCGCCATGTCTCGACGGTGCTCATCGAGCCCACGCACTTCATCTCGGTCCCGCTCGCCCGCGCGGTGGAGGGTCCGGACGTGAAGTCGAAGTACAAGATGAGCCTGCAGATGTCCTCGCCCGTGCGCGTCATCGACCGCGTCGACCGAGGAACCGGCATCCATGTCCTCGTTGAGGACGCAGGCTGGATCTGGGAAGGCGCCGTCCGCAAGGCCGGCGACCACTATCCCGACTTCGTCGAGGTGATGAAGATGCTCGACCGCGGTGTCTACGGACACGGCGAACGGGCTTCACCGTTCCTCGACTGCTCGTCGCTACTGCAGACGGCCTGTACGGTGAGCGGCATCCCATGCCCGCGCATCGCCAGCGCCCAAGCGAAGGAGTTCGGCGTCGAGGTGCCGCTTTCCGCGCTTGATGGCGGGCTGCGGCGCGGAGACGCGGTCTTCTGGGTCGGCCACGTCGCGGTCATGCTCGATCGTGATACGGCCATCCACGCGACCGAGCACTGCATGGGTGTCGCTGAGGAGCCGCTTGCCGCCATCATGGCGCGCCGGCGGGTGAAGGAACTTCCCAACAAACAAGAGGTCATCGCCATCAGGCGCTGGCCCTTCTACAAACCACTCCCCTAATGGGGAAAGGGCGCGGACCACCGGTTCCGCGCCCTTTTTGCACATTGCGCACGTACCGATGGCGTGATTAAGTAGCATCTTGTGCCTGGCGAATGGTCGTCCAGGCCAAAGGGGAGAAGTTCAATGCGAAAGTACACTCTTGCCAAGCGGGTGACGACCGTATTCATCGTCGTCGGCCTCTGGCTCCTCCTCCCCACGTTGCTCATCTTGCTCCTGGCTCCCGATTCGCCCGGCGAACCGGAATCCGGATATGCGCAAGCCATGATCTGGGCCGGCGCCGTTTTCGTCGTCCTGGGCTTCATCATGAGAATCGGTGTCTGGCAGAATAGCCGGGCAGCCTAGCAAGGGGTGGATTAGGGCTCTGCGCGCCACGCGCGGAGCCCTTCTGCTATTCGCCGCTTCCGTATTCTTGCGTTTTTCACGCCAAAACCGTATCGTATCGGTAACGCCTCCGCGGCTTTTATTTTTATTCCAAGCTATATGCAACGCGATTATCC
>Ga0196976_1000970_pt1 | contig 14909 bp, 18 predicted proteins | sample S3v_513CmetaG_FD_148644 | JGI IMG/M metagenome (GOLD analysis project Ga0196976, IMG submission 148644) | Soil microbial communities from Anza Borrego desert, Southern California, United States - S3+v_5-13C | ecosystem: Environmental > Terrestrial > Soil > Desert | place: USA: California...
GACGCCTGGAACGCCCTCACCGCCACACCCGACCGCCTCCGCTCCCTCACCAGCTACCCGTGGCTCCCATGTGTCAATGCTTAGGCTCGGCGGTATGATCCGGCCCCAGCCCCGGTCGCAGACGGCAGCCGGAATCGGCGGAACCTCCGTCAGTGCTGGCCCCCTTAGCGAGCCCGAACGTCTGCACTGCGAGGAAAAGCTCCGGGAGGCGTGCCGGCGAGCCTGGGGAGGGTGGCCCCGGCTGTACCGGTTGGAATTCGTCAGGAACGAATGGGTTGCCCGCTTCTACAACAGCCCAGCCGACACCAACCCATCGTCGATTATGACGGAGACATACTCGACTCCCTACCTGCGGGGACGGGATACCCATCGGGTCCGGGGGCGGCTGGATCGCCCGCTTGGCGAACTGATCCGGATCTGGTCCATGACCTGTCGGTCCCGCCACGCCGCTGTCCAGGCAGCACTGGGCGAACTGGAAGACACGGTTCCCGCGGTCGAGGACGACAACGCGAACATCTGCTGAATCGACGCCGTCCGGAACCGCGATCTGACCCCACTTGAACTCCAGTTCCAGGAGGGGGCGACCAGCCGGGCGGCGGTCGGTGACCTCACCCGCCGGGCCGTCCTGGAGTCGTTGGTCGGCCACGACTTTGTCTGGCTGAAGGGGCCGGAAGGGGCCGGGAAGACCAGCGGGCTGATGGCCGTCCACAGCGACATCATGACCCGGATCGGGGCGGCTGGCCGCCTCTCGATGTACGGGTTCGTGAGCTACGAGGCGGCCAAGGACAAGGCCAAGGATTTCAACGCCCTTCAGGCCCGGACCAATGGCCGATACCACGCGGTGGTGGTGAAATCCTGGGAGGCGGAATACCGGGAGATCTGTGGGCGGTTGCAGGTCGAGGCGATCACCTTCGGGGCGGCCATGGAGGCCGGATATCCCTCCCTCTGGGAGGCGGTGGCCAACCTCCAGCCCCAGGTGGTCGCCGCCCTGGAGCAACGGCACCGGGCGGTGTGGGGCGAGATCGGACACCAGTGGCCGGTGTTGATGACCCAACACGGGCTGATGCAGGTCTGGGCCACCTGGACGCATTCGCGACGATTCTGGCACCGCGATTTCTGGAAGGTGTGGCGGAACCGGTGGAACGATCCCGACCGCTATGGCGGCCTTCAGGCCGAGATGGGGCTGGCCCTGGCCGTCTATGACGAGGTCGCCGCCAGCGACCTTCTGGAGTGCCGGCGTGCCGATGTCGTCGAGTGGATACGCGACCTGAAGCGGTCGAACCCGGTCTGGCGGCGATCCGGCAAGATCTTGGAGAAGTACCGGGCTTGGGACGACCTTCGGGAGGTTCCGGCCGGCTTGACCTTTCACGACGCCCGCATCATCGCCGAGGGGACGAACAAGGCGTGGCGGGAGGTCATCGTCCGCGATTCCGGGGAGTACGGCGAACCGTCGGAGCGGTCGATCTACAGCCGGTCTGTGGGAAACTGCTGGTACGTTCGGCAGCGGAACTGGTGGGCTGGGCTGGCCCGGCGGGTCGTCGTCACAACGACGGAGGTTCTCCCCACCCTGGTCGCCGGGAAGCTGGAGCCCGTCACGCTCCTGGGCCAGTCGCACAGGAAGCGGGCGGATCGCCAGCGGGCGGGCTGGACCATGATCGAACTGGAATGCCCGCGGTTGGAGCGGGACACTGTCCGGGTCACGTTCGACCGGGCCTGCACAGCGGCTAACGTCGTCGGTGTCGTTGAGCGATTTCGTGAAGCCCACGGGCAGGATTTCTTCGTCATCACCAATAAGGGCCAGGAGGTGGCCCGGACGGCGACGCACGCCGGGGCAAAGGGGTCGAACGGGTTCGTCGGCCGGGACATCGCCCAGATCATGCTCCACATGAGCCCGGACGAGCACGAACTCCATGAGGTCTATAACGCCTGGGCTGGCGTCGATATCTGCTGTCGGCTCCGGCACGTGGACGAGTTCAACCAGTCCGCCGGCCGGAACCTCGGCTTCCGGAAACGCGGGGATGATCCCCACCACTGGCTGGTCATCTCCCGGAGCCTCTGGCTGAAAATCGACCGAGTTCTGGTCGAGCACAGCCGCTATAATTTCCGGCTTTGGATCTCGGATCGGGAAATCAAGGAGATCAAGATCCGGCAGGATGACGGGCTGATTGTGGAAGAGGCGGCCTGAGTTGGTCTCAAAAACCCCCGCGTAAGGTACAGTCATAATATTAATAATAAGGACTGTACCTTACGCGGGGGTTTTTCTCCATCACGCCCGTCTTCGTTTAAGTTTGCGGCACGCCAGTCACCTCCTTTCTCTTGCTGACCCGGTCCATGATCTCGTACCAGATTCGCTCTGCAAGCCGTCCCAATTCGGGCCGGTCCACGGCCGTATCCTCCGTGTGGTGCCGAAGACGGGAGTAGAGCGTCAGGAGCACGTCGGTGCCGGGCGTCCTGGTCGCCGCCCTGGAGGTCATGGACGAGACATAGCTGGGCTTCCGGCCGAGCCAAACCACGCTGAACTCCCTTTGGGAGGTGACGCAGCCGGCTGCCTTGAGCGTGTCGAATGCCTCGGTGATGATCAAGACCGCCTCCGCGGCGAACGTCCAGATGGTACTGCCGTCGCGGCCCATGCCCCGTCGGTCGCGATGAATCTGACTTCGAGACCGCGTCCGACTGCCACGCTCACGCGGCCATTGGCCAATTGCCGGACGCACCGGAAGCCGGACACGTTTTGCTGAAGCCATGGGATCGTCCAGCCGGGCATGTGCCCTCTGGTCACGGACACTTTGGCTCGGAGGAAGCCGGCTCCGGCGTCGGTGGTCATCATGGTCTCCACAGGCGTCGCCTTGACTGCGACGGGTGACGAGGGTGCCTTCAGGATCGCTGCTGCCGTCATGGCGGGCTCCAGTTCGGTCGGGACGCTGGCTGCCCGAGCAGCCAACGGTATTTATTCCGTAGGCGTAGGAGCACGGTGATCTGGAGCACTTGCTGGAAGTACGCGTGACGCGTACCATATTGGCATGTGGACGCCCGCCGACATCACCGTGGACCTCGACGATGCCGAGTGGCCGGTGGTCATCATCACCGTCACGACGCCCGCTGGCACGCTACGGATCGCCGGCAACGTCACGGTGGTGGACAACGTGCTGGTCGTCGATCAGGCCCACGTTGAGGGGCTGTCGCCGGGTGCCCTGGGGCGGTCAGGACTGAATGCCGTCGGCCGCAAGCTGTTGGAGGTCGCCAATGTCCGAGAGGTTGTCGTTCAGGGAGCGACTCGAACGACGGGAAAACACCGAAGCCAGAAGCCCAGCCCCATCCGGTTCCCCCGTTAGCATCGTCCTGCGGCTCGGCGGGGCGGTCGGTCAGCCCGTCACCCTGATCCAGACCCTGGCCTGCTGGGGGCTGGGGCTCCGCAAAGCCCACGAGGTCGTCACCCGGCTGGTCGCCGGGGAGAAGCTGCCGGTCCTGCTGGCGAACGCTCCGGAGCCGGCCGAGGTGGCCTCCACGCTGGAGCGGCTGGGTGTTGCGGTGGGCTTCCCGCATCCGCCGACCTCCATCGACGTGAAGGCGATCCGGGCCAAGCTCGGGTTGACCCAGAAGGAGTTCGCGGCCCGGTTCTGCTTCGATGTCGATTCGGTGCAGAACTGGGAACAGGGTCGGTACCAACCCGATTCCCCGACCCGCATCCTTTTGAAGGTGATCGAGCAGCACCCCGAGGCTGTCGAGGACGTACTGGGATAGGGTCTCAGGCTGGGGTGAGCACGGTTAGAAGGAGAAGGCCGCAGCCTCAATGTACTCTCTCGTCCTCTTGCCGCGGTTCGGTTCGGTGGCCCTGAAGCTGGCGTTTTCGTCGTTCACCCTCCATCCATTCCCGAAGGTTTCGGTATTGCTCGGACTGGCGTGTGCCGGCCGGGTATCGGGTGTTCGACTGGTAAAGCAGGGTCGCACACGCCCGGCACCGATGGTTGAAGCAGTCGTCAGCGACCTTTTCCAGCCAGATGTCGCCGCCCCCGCAGGCGTAACAGGCGACCGTGCCGTCGCGGCAGCAGTCCGGATGGTTGTCCTTGTACTCGGCGAGTCCATTGCCATTCCCGAAGCGTGCAACCTCCTGGCTTCGAACGGCAGCTTCCAGGACCTTCGTGAGCACGTAGAGGAACAAGCCGAAGAAGACCACAGGAAGGATGAGGAACATTTGACGTGTGCCCGTCCGGGGTCATCGACGGCCAAAATCGCGGCCGAACTTTCGCACAAGTGCAACGGCATGCTGGAACGGTGCTTCAAACACCTCCCGTGATCTTCTACCGTTCCCGCTGACCAAACCCTCAGCCCGACCATGCCGCCTCTTGAGAACTCCATGGGCAATTCGCTCGGCCTTTTCGGCATTCCAAATCCTTTGGGCGAATGCAATCCGCCACCGGTCTGAGCCCGCGTACGAACCGAGACAAAGCTCTTCGCCACGTTGCCTTGGGTGATCCGAGATTCCAACCTTTACGCGATTTGGGTGATCAACGGAAACCGCAACATATAAAAAGCGTGATCTGTATCCCATCGATGCCCCCAAAGTGAGAAATTCATGGTACGTGAACTTCCGGGGCGTGTGCAACCATGCCACAGGGAAGACCCGCTGCCGTGACGGGACTGCGGTCTTCGCTGTGGCGGCCCTGATGAATGGCAGACTGAGCCGCGACACTGCTGGGCGGCATGCCGGCGGGCACGACCCAGTGTCCAGAAGCAGAACCGCTTCCGGAGTTGTGTCGCAAGTTGAGAGTGGCTTCTGTTCATGCTATCCCGAGAGGATACTGCATGCTGAACACTCAATCGGAAATGCAAATGCCCCGGCTCGCTCTTCCCGCGGTTCTGGCCGCGACGCTGATGATCTCTGCCTGCCAGACCAGCAACGGCGGGGGCGGAATCCTCGCGAACACCGATCCGGCCCTCGCGTTGGCCAACTCCAACGACGTGGTGTCCTTCGCCAAGGTCCGGTTCGTCGATCACACGACCGGCCTCAGCAAGGTGATCGGCAGTGCCAACGAGCTAAAGGGGCAAACGTACCAACGTGTTCAAAAGGACGTGGCCTCGGCGGCTGGCGGGATCGCGGCCTTTCATCGGGATTTCGCCGCCTTCTGTGCGAAACAGAACGGCCGCTACGCCTACGGGATCTGTGCCGCGGGTGACCGCATCCTGTTCGTCGCGGACATCTTCTCGACTCAGAGCAAGCGGAGTCCATCGCCGGTGCACGATTTCGTCGGCGTCGATCTCTTTGCCAACACGGGGGCGGACAACGAAGCCTTCCTGGCTGAAGTTGCCCCTCTGTCGTCCACGCTGAAACCGATCCGGTTTGCCCAGCCGAAGGCCAAGGCCGCCAAGGAGTTGATCGCCCAGTACGACGCCCTGGCCACTCAGATGACTGGATCGCCGAACCTTTCCCGCCTCGTCGAGACGGAGCGGCAGCAGATCGCCAAGGCCGTTCACGATGCCGCGACGAACCCGGAGGGCCGCTCGGGCTGGCTCATGGTGGAGGCCGTTGGCGGCAATGTCCGGGCGGGCGAGCGGTACAATCGCGGGGGCAACAATTGCCGCGACGTGACCATCCAGCGTGTCGTGGACAAGACTCCCAGCTTCACGGGTGACCTCGCCGCCATCGTGAGCGGAGCGAAGGACGTGAACAACTGGACGATCAAGCACACAGTCTGTCAGCCTGCATCCAGCGACTTGATGGGATGGCAGATTACCGCCTGATTGAGCGAGAACTCCTAAACGGCGGCGTCCCTCATTGTGATCACGCCGCCGTTGTAGCATCTACTCCGAAGAGCTTGCGTCGGCGGCCTCGACGACCACCGTTATGTTCCGTCCGTCGATGTGCGAGGATCTGGAGCGGGCGGGCTGCCTCCCAGGGGCCTCGGTCGTCTACTCAATGTGGGACGGGTATCTCCGGGACGAACGCTCGGAACCGTTCTTAAAGTGGCCCGACCGGCATGGCCTTCCGATGGTGAAGGTGCACACCTCCGGACACGCGTCCATAAGGGATCTGAAGCGTCTGGCCGACGCCATTCGGCCCCGGCGTCTGGTCCCGGTGCACAGCTTCGGCCCGGACCGCTACTCCGACTACTTCGACAACGTGGACATCCGGGGAGATGGGGAATGGTGGAAGGTATGACGCTGGATGGCACGACCATGCCGGCGGTGTTCGACCGTGGTATCGAGGAGGCGTTCGTCTCCGCGTTGAATGTGGCGTACGACGAGGGCGGTTGGTGGAGGACGCTGGCCGACGACGCTGATCTCGTCGTCGCCATCCGGTCGAACTACTTGAACGTCTATTGGCGGGGTAACAGCCTGCTGCGGGTGACCCACGAGAAAGGCCGACTCGTTGGGCGGGTCCACTACAAGTACCTTCTTCGGGCGGGTCGGACTCCTGAGTACGTTGTCGTCAAGGATGGCCGTGCCGTCATTCCAGACCCGGCGTCCTTCTTCACCCAGGACATTGGTGACGTGTGGTCCTTGAAGGCAGCCGCCAAGCCGTACGCCGGGGCCGAAAAGATCGGCGTCCACAACATCGTGATGAGCAACCCGAACATCGTGGATGTGGAGGTGGCATTCGCGGTCGCGGGGGTTGAGGAGGGCGACGCCGGCAACCCGCGAGTCGATTTCGCAGCCGTCCACGAGATGGCTGACGAGGTCCGGCTGGTGTTCTACGAAGCGAAGCTGTTCTCGAACGCCGAAACCAGGGCCAGCGGGGACATTCCGCCAAAGGTAATCGAGCAGATCACCCGGTACGCCGGCCTGCTGCGGCAGCACGGCTGGCAGGTCGAGCAATCCTACCGGCGGGTGTTCTCGAACCTGCTGACGGTGAAGGGCGTCGTCGGCCGGCACCCTGAGCGGGATGCAGTGCTGCGGAAGGTGGTCTCAGGGGAGAAGCCCTTGGTGATCTGCGACCGGCCCCGGTTGGTCCTGTTTGGCTTCGACGACGACCAGAAGCGGGGAGCGGTTTGGGCCAAGCACAAGGGCAAGCTCGTGGATCTGCTGGGAGCGGACCGGGTTCTGCTCCGCGGCAGCAGCGTCAGGTTCATCGCTGGGATCTCAGCACCGTAGGGAAGAAGGACGCCACCTACTCCTTCCGCATGACTTCGAGGATCTGGAGGACGCGGAAGAACGGATTCACCGCGTCCTGGGTCTCGGCCTTTGCCCGTAGCCGTAACTTCTCGACGCACTCGCGGTACCGGCCGTTGATCACCAACTCCGGGCCGTCGATCCGGGCCAGCCGCTCGCTCAGGTAGCCCTTGGGGACCCGCGGCGACCAGAACTTCGCCACAACTGGCTGCCAGCCGGCATTGCATTGCTCCTGCGTGACACGTCGTGTGCTTCACTCTACAGTTGCTCGCATAAGGGGAGAAGCGAAATGGCGGTACACCTCCATACATCGAAAGCAGACGGACTCCTGCCCCGGATCTCGGAATCCCTGGAAGGGTTTGACCTGCGGTTCAAGCGGCGGCACGAGCTACGCATCCTGTCCTGCTACCTCGACTTTGAAGCGGTCCGGAAGCTGATCACCAAGGTGGCGGAGCAGGTTCGGCTCACCGACGTGGATCTGATGTTCGAGATGATGGAGGTGTACCGGGGTCGCCTGCCGAACGAGGCCGAGTACGAGTTGCAGAAACTCGAAAGGTGGTGCCAGCGGCACGACCGTACCTTCCGGTGGTTTCCCATCCGGGCCGGAGCGTTGATGCACGCGAAGGGCTACTGCGTCGTCCAGCGGGTGCAGGGCGAGGCGGGCGACGGGGTGGTCTGGATCGGCTCCGGCAACGCGACGGCCCGCGGCCTCGGAGCGAGCCGCTCCCCGGTGAACGTCGAGTTGTCCAGCGTGTCCACCGCCGCAAAGGATGTGGCCGACTTCCTGGAGATCTGGGACCGTCTCGCCGCGAAGACCCGCGACATCTCCGCGGCGGCGGAGCGGGAGGACGCCTACGCCTTCACCTACGCCCTTCTGGCTTCCGGCGTCTTCCTCCACGACTGGCGGGACTCCCTCCGGTCGCAGGTCGGCGTGCGTTACACGCTAACGCCCGAGGGCCGGAAGGCGGTCACGGTCGATCCCCAACTGGCCGCACTCGGTTTCGACCTGGAGCAGGCCACGGTGAACCGGAACCCGCTCATTGCCGAGGTGGACTTCCCGAGCGGTCGCAGCCTGCCGCCCAGTTTCGCGAGGCGGTGCACCATCGATACATGGCTGGGCCGCTGGTGCCCGCGGCCGATCTGGACCCTGGTGGAGGAGGCGGTCGGACGGGACGACGCGTTCAGTGCCTTCCGGCAGGCGTTCCTGAAGGCGACGGAGCCGGAGGCTCTGGATCGCGTTGTCGAGCGGGAGCAGGGGATCGAGCGGTCCCTGGTCGAGAGTGGCTTCGTGGCGGCCGACGACGAGCGGCTTCCGCGGTGGCGGGAGAAGGTGGAAGGGCTGCGGGAGAGCGAGGCACGGCTCTCCCGGATCTTCCTGCGGTTCGAGCCGTTCGACCTGCCGTACGACTACCAAGCCCGCGAGGAGGTCGAGAGTCTCCGCGACAACCTGTTCCAATCCCTGGCGATCCGCAGCCGGCAGTCCCCGGCCGCCCGGAAGCTCCTGGAGGCCGAGCAGCGGGGCAACCTCGCCGCCCTCGACCTGACCGACGACGAGCGGTGGGAACTGGAGGAACTGTTGGCCGGCCGGGGTGACGGCACCGATGAGTAGGAGGAGCAGGACGCCGGTGCCGACCACGACCGCCGCCTCCACCACGCCGCTGGAGCCGGTCAGCCCACGTTTGGTCCGCTACATCAAGTTGGGCGAAGGGGGCTGTTGGGAACGCGAATGCATCGACACTGGCATCATCCGCCTGGGGTTTGACTCCGCCACTTCGACCCATTTCGACCTCTGCACCCAGGGGCGGTGGACGGAATTCCGGCAAACGTTCATTGATGACGGCCGAAAACCGGGAACGGCCACCCGCTTCACCAACGAGACCCGGATCTTCTTCGAGGACGATGGCTCCACGTTGTGGCTGACCTTCGTCGGCGAGCATCTCTGGTGGGGGTTCATGGACGGAACCCCGGCTCGGCCGCATCCCGATGGTGATGGGACGTTCCGGGGCATCCGGGATGGCTGGCGGTGCACCGACATCCGGGGTGAGGTGCTGACGAAGGACAAGCTCTCCGGGAGCCTGACTCAGCTTGCCGGATACCGGGGGACTTCCTGCTCGGTTGGTGCGGCGGTCTACGCCATCAATTGCATCAACGGGAGGAAGGTGCCGGAGGTGGAACGGGGAATCGCCGCCGTTGTCGAGATCAAGGTGGCCATCCAAGGCATGCTGACGCTCCTCCGCCCGAAGGATTTCGAACTGCTCGTTGATCTGGTGTTCACCTCCAGCGGCTGGCGGCGGCTCGGCCCTGTGGGCAATGTCCAGAAGACGCTCGACCTCGACATAGTGCTGCCGAGCACGGGAGAGCGGGCGTTCGTTCAGGTGAAATCGCGGGCGACCGACGCCGATCTGGCCGATTACATCCAGAGGTTCGAAGACCTCGGTATCTTCAGCCGCATGTTCTTCGTCCAGCACACCGGACGGGTGTCCACGACCGACCCGCGGGTGACGGTAATCGGCCCGCAGGAACTTGCCGAACTGGTGCTGGACGCGGGCTTGGTCCGGTGGCTGATCGAGAAGGCGTCGTGACGACTGCCTTAGGCTTTACCTTCAACTTTGCCCAGATCGTCATTTGACGACGCCGGGGCGACAGAAGCTGCGGGATGGCAATGACAAACAAAGTCAAAAACCAGGGCGATGGGAACATCGTCATAACCGGGAATGTGACGGGCGACGGAAATGTCATCGGCAGCGTTATTCACGGGTCCGCTGATCGAGACCCCCTCGCCCGTGTAGAGGTGAACGCTCACCGGACGTTCATTCGGCCGCTTGGAAAGCTGAAGGCCAAGCACCTCGGCATCATCGGCGGCATATCCTTCGGGACCTTCGCGTTGAACACCCTGTCCATGATTGGCAGCGTAGCCAGCATCTACAGCGTTATGTACGGGACGCTGCCACCGGACACGGTGCCGTTCATCCATGGTGTGGTGATGGAGGTCGCACTCATCGGAACCATACCCTTGATCTTGTGGGCCTATTTCCTGCGGAACAAAGCCGTGCGGCTCGGCATGTTCGGAAGCGTCGAGGTTGGCCGAAGCGGTCGCTTGTTCCTGACCAACGTCCGAACGGACTGCCCATTCTGTCAAGGTACAATGACGATGTTCTCAGGAGCTAAAGGAGGGCCATCACCTGTTTTGGTCTGTAACCGTGGCGGCTCTGGACACCGGCTGTGGTTCGACATGACGACCCTGCCCGATGTCGAAGACGAGTACGAGGAAAGGCGGGAGCAGCAAGCCGGCCAGCGAGACAGGTAGGAAGACGCGGGATACCCCTCACCATGTTCGCAGACGCTACCTGACGTTCTGGCCTACCGGAAAGACGGGATCGGTGACCCCGACGCCTTCCCGACTGACGATGCGGACACGTTCGGTGGCGAGGCCCGAGAGGACGGTCATGTGATTGGCAATGATGTAAATCACCTCACCACTAGCCCCCCAAATGCAGTCCTCGGTGATTGTCGAAGACCGCCGATGCGGAGTTGGTGGTCAATCTCTACCCGTTGTGAAAATCTGGAGACGAATTCACCGGTCGTCCGAGTTGCCGATTTTCCCAAGCCAGAAACCTCTCGAAATAGCGGCTCCACATGCCCTCGTCGGTGCCGTCAACCCTGGTATGCAAAGGCGATATTGCCCCACAGGTGTATCCGGTACACCTCCTCGGCAAGTCGAAGCATATAAGGACGGTGCCGCCGGCTTCGGCGAATAGCTGATCCGCGGTCAGACGGGCCGTAACGGCTGGTGACAAGCCGACGAGCGACATTTCGATCTCACTCTCGGTGCGGTTCGTCACTTGCGGCGATGTTGCAAACCGGTGGGCATTCTCCGCCAACCACAACAAGAAGCACTGCTGGAGTCGTAGGATATGCGATTCCGTGGCTCGGTCTGCTGGGCGATCACCCATCGAAACTCCAAGTGGCCGTGGACGGACCATTTCACCACTGATCGGGACGCCGTCAATGACCTGCGATTACTGCTCTCGGCTACACGACGCCACGAGGAAGGACGCAGACCGACACCGGCCCCACCGCTGCCTGCCAAGGCGTCACCTGAACAGGGACAGGATCGCCTGCTGGCTCTGGTTGGCCAACTCAAGAGCCGTCTGGGCCAACTGCTGCCGCGTCTGGAACGTCAGGAGGTTGGTTCCCTCCTCGTTCTGGTCCGCCAAGGTCAACTTGTTCGCTCCTTCATCGAGCACATCGGAAAAGCCCCGCATGAAGTCCTCGCGGGTCGTGATGATGCTGAGACCGGTTGTAAGGGCCTGGGACACCGACCGGAGCCGCTGCTCGGCGGTGTCGAGGCCCTTGACGGCGTTCTCGATGTCGGCCCGGTCGGTCCAGCCGCTCTGGCTGAAATCCACGTGCAGGCCCTTGCCCTCGACCTGGAGGTTCTGGGATGCGACCGTGACGCCGTTCGTGTGCGAGGTATCGAACGCCACAAACATGTCGTTCGCGAGGTCGGCCGGCTTGACCAGAGCAGTCCTCAGCGACGCCGTTTCGCGGGTGCCCTGCGGCCACTTGATCTCGACATCGTGCCAGAAGGGCGTGAGGGTCTGGCCGAAGCCAGTGCCGAGCCGGGAAATTACGCCGACCCGCATTGAGGACGCCGGAGCGGCGTCCGTCTCTGCGAAATTCACATCGACGTACGTGAAACCGGCGTTCGGAACGGCCGCTTGGAACGACCGGCCAAGGTCGTCGGTGACCGTGAGCGTTGCCTGCCCTGGCCCTGCACTGTCCAGCACCCCCTCCTGGAAGCGAAGCCGGGTGTTAACGCCCGGCACGAAGCCCTGGATGCTCTCGGGGACCAGATTGTAGACGCCCTGCGATGCTGACGACGCCATGTTGCCGACGTTGTCGGCGAACGGCGGAATCCCGCCCATCCCGTCGAGGATCGGACTGTTGGTCGCAATTCCGACCCAGCCGGTCGAATGCGGCTGCGTGTCGGTGATGCCGAGCCAGCCAGGGGTTCCCTCGGTGACCGGGCTGGGAATGCCGAAGTCGAAGGCGTACGGGGTCGGCGGGGGCGAACGCGTCGATGTTCAGGCGGATGGTCGAGCCCGAGTTCGGGTTGCTCCCCGCAAGCGTGACCGGGAAGTAGGTCTGCCGCTCATTCGGCACGGTTACCTGGGTCACGGAATCGTACCGCGTGTCCCACACGTAAAGGTCTCGGAAGCCGGGCGAATTCCCGTCCGGCAGGCCCAGTTTGAACTGGAAGTAGGTGGACTCCGGAACGCTCAGGTACTGCTCGGCCTGGGCGACCGGGACGCCAACCGGAAGGTACGGCCCGGTGCCCCGCAGATCGTCCACCCCGATCTGCGTGCCGCGGGCGAAGGGGTCCGTTCTGGAACACAGCTTCTGCCCATCAACCTCGATCCGAACGGTTCCGCTCGGGAACACGAAGTCGTTGACGCCATTGGCGAGCTTTCCCTGTCCAAGGGGGCTCATGAGGTCGCGGGTCACGGTGAGGCCCTGGTTGTTGGTCACCTGAACCGCCAAGGCGGCGTGCTTCTCGATCTCGGCCGAGCGGGTGCCGTCGTTCCTGGCGGTCGCGTCCATGAGGTCGAAATCCACGTCAAAGCGGACGCGGGAGCCGCTCTGGAAAGCGTGGTCCAACGACAGGGGGATGCCGGCGGCGTCGGCCACCTTCCATTCGTCAACAGTGAACTTCCGGGTGTACGTCTCGGGTGGATTCGAGACGGTGATGGTCTTGTCCCGGCCGGGACTGCCGGTGACCGTGATCTGGATGTTATTAAAGTTGCCCTGGGTCGAACTCATCAGCCCGCTGATCGAGAGGCCCACAAGGCCGAGTTGCTGTTCCGCGTCGGCGATGCCTTCGGCAGACCCCGAGATCTCGCCGTTGCCGACCACCCGGATGTCGTAGCTGTCGGGGGACGTGATGTCGGTGACGCGGGCCTTTGTGACGCCGACGATCCGCCGCACGTCGAGCTTGCTCTCGACGGTCGCCTCCATCTTCGAGCCGTCACCGACCAGGAGGTTCTTGCCCCCATAGCTGCTGTCTTGGGCGACCCCGTTGATCTGGCCCAGGATGGCGTCGAATTGGCCGGCCAAAGGATCAGGCTCTCGATTTCGTTCGGCAGGTTCGCCCCAAAGTCTGTCCGAACCAGTCTGATGATCAGACTGGCCGACGATATTCTAAAGGCCAGAGGGAGGCTGCTCCGAAGCATGGTGGGCATGAAGACAAGGTTGGCCCAGCATCAGCGGTCGTCGGCGTAGCGTTTTCCGTACTCAAGCTGGACATTGGCTGGGCCGGCATAGATACCCCAGTCACAGGCGTCGGCGATGCAAACACCGAGACGCCAAATGTTCCAGTCGATTTGGAGTCGGGCTTCGAGCCTCCCTACAATCCACCTGCCGAGGCGTAAAGTCCAGTTCGGGATTTCATTTGGATTCAACGGCCAGGGCTCGTCACGACAGAAATCGCAATACAGGGGGCCGACCTCAGCCCAGAAGTAGGCTGGTCGTAAGTCAAAGCCAAAGCCGACACTCCAAGATCCGAGATCGATGCCGATGGAGGCGACCCAGGACCCGGTGGAGTACTCGACCAATTTCCACAACCGCTTCATCGCTCGGCCCAACCCAGTCACTGCATCCGCAGGGAGGTGGAGGAAATGTACGGGTCGGACCGTTATACTTCGCCTTGGAGCCGGAGTGCGACCAGGGTCAGCACAAGCCCTTCCGTGTGCTCCAGCATCGAGTCAAGGTGGTAGACTCGCGGGCACCCGGCCTCGGAGTCCCACGCCACGGGCTGCGGCCAGTCTTGGTCGGGCAATGACAGGTAGACCAAGTAGACCACAAATCGCTGGATTTCCAAGGCGGTAGCGGCGGTGAACCGTTCGCGGAACGCGATGGGCTTGTCGGCGACGGTCATGTCGTTCGCGACTTCCAGTACCGTGCTGGCCAGCCGGGTCATGCGGTCGCGGTAGCGGCCTTCCTGCTCGGTGTCCCACCGGGCAGGGAGCCGATCTGCGAGATCGATCATTTTCTGAAGGGCACGAGGGCGATCACTGTAGCGGTCGATGAGCCAGTCGAGGGGATTGGGCATGACGTACTCCTGCCGTGATCCCATTCGAGTACCCCCGATCCGAGACCTGTCAAGCGAGCCCATGCTGGCGGCGAGGACGCGGTTGTACGTGTCCGCCACACGGCCGCATCGGTCCCCCAGCCCGGCTGCGACGTGGGAGCGTCTCGGGCGATGCCGAGGCGGTCGTGATGCTTCACCCCCTTCTGGGGCGGCCATAGCTTCGCTGAGCCCCTGACGTGGACGGCGGTGCCACATGGCCCTACCGGTGCGGCACCGCCGCCCTGAGTGCCACGGGGGTCGATTTGACAGGTCTGGAACTCGTGCTTCACTGGGTCGAGAACCCTGTGGAACCGAGGCCCTGGATGCTTGTGGGATATGCTCGCACCTCTACGCTCGATCAGGTCGCCGGGTTCGAGGACCAGATCGACTGCCTGAAACGGCTCGGCGTCGAAAAGGTCTTCGCCGAGCAGGCATCGGCCGTCGGGCCGCGGCCCCAGCTTGATGCGTGCCTGGATTTCCTCCGCGAGGGCGATACGCTGATCGTCACCCGCCTGGACCGCCTGTGCCGATCCACCGCCCACTTCTGCGAGGTGTTCGACCGGCTGGAGCGGAAGGCGGCGGCGATCCGCGTGCTCGACCTGGGCATCGACACCTCCAGCCCCACCGGCCGCATGGTCGCCGAGATCGTCGTGGCGGTGGCGGCGTTCGAGCG
>Ga0196976_1000972_pt1 | contig 14903 bp, 12 predicted proteins | sample S3v_513CmetaG_FD_148644 | JGI IMG/M metagenome (GOLD analysis project Ga0196976, IMG submission 148644) | Soil microbial communities from Anza Borrego desert, Southern California, United States - S3+v_5-13C | ecosystem: Environmental > Terrestrial > Soil > Desert | place: USA: California...
CGACCACTTCACGCGCGTCGTGCGCAGCGACAAGCGCCGCAAGGGACTGCTCTTCGCCGGCACCGAGCGGGGGATGTACGTCTCGTTCGATGACGGCGCGAACTGGCAGTCGCTGCAACTGAACCTGCCCATCGTGCCGATCACCGACCTGGCCGTGCGCGACGACGATCTCATCGCCGCGACGCAGGGACGCTCGTTCTGGATCCTCGACGACCTCACGCCGCTGCAGCAGCTCGACGCCAACGTGACGAAGAAGACCGCGCACCTCTTCGCGCCGCGCGCGACGTGGCGCACGGGCGGCTTCGTCAGCGAGCGGGCGCGCAACCAGGGGACGAATCTCCCGAGCGGCGTCCTGGTCAACTACTGGATCAACCCTGCCGTGAAGAGCGGTACGAAGGTGAAGATGGCCTTCCTCAACGCCGACGGCTCGGTCATCCGCGAGCTGGAAGGGGAGGTCAAGCCGCCCCCGCCGCCCGTCGAGGCAACCGAGCAGAAGGATCCCCCCGCGCAGCCGGAGAAGAAGATCGACATCAAGAGCGAAGGCGGCGAGCAGGAGGCGAAAGCCACCGAGCCCGAAGAGAAGGACCCAAAGGCGGAGAAAGAGAAGGAGCGCAACAAGCTCCCCGACTCCGTCCCCGGCTTCAATCGCTATGCGTGGAACCTGCGCTATCCCGAGGCGAAAAAGTTCGAGGGACTGGTGCTGTGGGGCGGCGGGACGGACGGGCCGCGCGTGCCGCCGGGCGCGTACACGGCGCGCCTCACCGTGGGCGAAGAGACGACCACCGTTCCCGTGCAGTTGAAGCAGGACCCGCGCACGAGCGCATCCCAGGCCGATCTCGAGGCGCAGTTCCGCTTCCTGCTGGACGCCAACCGCAAGCTCTCGGAGATCCACGAGCAGATCGAGCGCATCCGCGAAATGCGCGCACAGCTCGAGGACCTGCGCACGCGCGTCGGCAAGGAGGAGAGCGGCAAGCCGATCGTCGAGGCCGCGAAGGCGCTCGACAAGAAGATGACCGAGGTCGAAGAGGCGCTGTATCAGACCAAGAACCGCAGCTCGCAGGACCCGCTCAACTTCCCGATCCGCCTGAACGACAAGCTGGCCTCGGTGGCCGACTCGGCGTCCGCCGGCGACTTTGCGCCGACCGCGCAGCAGCGCGCGGTGTACGCGCAACTGGTGACGCAGATCGACGAGGAACTGGCCAAGCTGAAGGCGGTGTGGGAGACGGACCTGCCGGCGTTGAACGCGCTGGTCAAGTCGTCGGAGATCGCGGCGGTGAAATAGTCTTAACGTAGGGCGGGCTTCAGCCCGCCTCCCCCGTGGGCGGCGGGCTGAAGCCGAACAAATCGACAGCACCAAACGAGCAACGCAGCTCTGAGCGCCAGACCCAAACAAGACCGGGCGAAGCAATCGACAGCACCAAACGAGCAACGCAGCTCTGAGCGCCAGACCCAAACAAGACCGGGCGAAGCAATCAGCAGCTCCAAACGAGCAACGCGGCGCTGAGCGCCAGCGCCGAAAAGGGCGGGCGAAGCAATCGACAGCTCCAGACGAGCAACGCAGCTCTGAGCGTCAGAGCCGAACAAGGGCGGACGAAGCAATCGACAGCTCCAGACGAGCAACGCGGCTCTGAGCGCCAGAGCCGGATCGCTCCGGCGAAGCAATGAATGAGTTGCGCCGGTCTGTGCGTCGCTGACCGCCAGCTTCGGGAAGCAGCGAACTATCTTCGCGTAACGTCGCGTCACTCATCATGTAGGGCGGGCTTCAGCCCGCCACCCCCGGGGGAGGCGGGCTGAAGCCCGCCCTACGTCAGGGAGCTGTACTCAGGCAGGTGTGCGCAGCTTCTCCGCCAGCGCGTCTGCCGGCGCGATGAGCGCCGGCAGTGCGACCGTCAGGGAGGCCGCATCGCGGTAGCGCTGCGTCTCCAGCACCCACGGGTGGCGCCGGCGCAGGTCGTCGAACATCGAGAACTCGGTGTCCCCTTCCAGCAGCAGCGGCAGCACCGGAGTGTTCGGGAGGTCGCGCACGACGTACGCGAGCTCCAGCGGAACGCTGCGCGGGTCGGTGATGTCGGCGATGATGAACCGGGCCATGCGCGCCAGCGTCTCGACCGTGCCGATGATGTCCTTGCTGGCTGGTTTGTCGAAGTCGAAGAGGATCGGCGTCTTGTCGAGCTGCCGCAGGGCGGTGCGCACGGCATCCAGCACCGCCTTGCGCTCCTCGGAGAAGCGGCCGAGGATCAGCACGACCTTCGACGTGACGTTATCGATCACCTTGCGCACCTTCGCGTTCTCGAGCAGGAGGTGGATGAACTGGGCGATCTCCACGTCGTCGCAGGTGATGACGGACTCGCCCCCGCGCGTGATCACGAGGTCGTCCTGGGTTGCGCCCTCCAGCTCCACGTTCCACGCGGCCAGGCCGTAGATCTTCGTGCCGACCAGCGTCGCGCCGGAGAGATTGCTGTTGACGATGTTGGCCATACCGAGGTCGGCCCCCGTGAAGTTCGTCCGCCGCGCATCGGCCAGGATGAGCTGCGCCGTGAGGAGGTTCGCCCCGGTCAGGTCGGCGTCGTCGAGGTTGGCCATGTGCAGGACGGCCGAGAGGAAGTCCGCGCCGGCCATGCGCGCGCCGGTGAACTGCGCCTCCGCGCATTTCGCGCGCTGGAACGTCGCGCCGGTGAGGGTGGCGCCGGAGAAGTCGGCCTTCCAGCACTCGGCGTCGGTGAAGTTCATCCCGGCCAGGTCGAGATTGCGGAAGCTGGACTGTACGACGGACGCGTAGCCGAAATCCGCGCCTCGCAGGTCGGCACCGGTGAAGTCGATCCCGTCGAGCCGCGACCTGGCGAACGAGGCGCCGAGCCGTGCGCCCTCGACCTTCGCCCCGCTCAGGTCGCAGTCCTGGAGGCGCGCGTTCTCGAAGAGACAGTGCGAGAGGTCGGCGCCGGCGAGCCGCACCGCCAGGAACCCGGTATTGCGGAAGTCGTATCCGCGCAGGTCCCGCCCCTCCAGCATGGCGTACCCGAGGGGTACCCGTGTCCCGGGATTCTCCGCACGCCAGCGGTTCCACTCCTCGGCGCCGCGCTCGAGAACCTCCAGCGGGTCGGTCATTTGCACAATCTACACGAATGCGCATCGGCCTCTGCGGCTGGACGATCAACGCCGCCAGATACTTCGAGCTCTTCGACACGCTCGAAGTGCAGCAGACCTTCTACGAGCCGCCGTCGCGGGTGACGATGGACCGCTGGCGCGAGCAGGCGCCGGCGGGCTTCGTCTTCACCATCAAGGCGTGGCAGGTCATCACGCACCGCTCCACGAGCACCACCTACCGCCGCCTGCGCAGCGAGATCGATCGCGACGAGGCGGGCGCGTTCCGCGTCAACAAGACCGTCCTCGCGGCGTGGCAGAAGACGCGCGAGTGCGCGCGCATCCTCCGGGCGAAGGCGATCCTCTTTCAATGTCCGGCCAGTTTCAAGCCGACGGACGAGAATGTGGAGAACATGCGCCGCTTCTTCGGCGAGATCGAGCGGATGCAGGGTGTGGACTATCCGTGGGAACCGCGCGGCGCGTGGCCCGACGATCTGCTGCTCGACGTCTGCCGCGAGCTCGACCTCGTGCACACCGTCGATCCCTTCCTGCGAGACACCGTCACGCCCGAGCTCACGTACTGGCGCCTGCACGGCATCGGCAGTGCGTACCGGCCGTACACGGATGAGGAGCTGCAGTCGCTCGCCGCGCGCGTGCCCGCGGGGGAGACGTACGTGATGTTCAATAACATCCCACGCGTGGACGACGCGACGCGTTTCCGCACCGCGTTCAACGCGTAGCGTCTGGACTGCGCGAGCGCCAGCTCGCGCTCTCCAAGCGTCAGCCGGGCAGCCTCTCCTCGAACTTCGCCGATGCCGGGCGTTGCGTGCGCGCGCTCTCCTCGAACGCGCGATACATCTGCTCGCTCTGGATGAGCCACACGTCCGCGGTCGCCTTCGCTTTCTTCACCAGCTCCCACGCCCGCGCGTAGTCGCCGCGCGCGTAGGCCAGCCGTGCGCGATAAAGATGACAGCGATCGCTGACGCGCCACGCCTCGGCGCGGTCGAGCCAGCGCTCCGCCTCCGCGAGCGCGCCGCCGCGGATGGCGGTATAGGCGAGCGCGAGGTGAACGTCGCGCGCGACCTCCGGATCTGCCAGCGTCGCGAGCTTCTGCAGCGCCGCCGCGTTGTGCGCGCGCGCCGCCTCGAGGTCGCCGAGCTTCGTCTCGGCCACGCCGAGGTTCGCCAGGATCACCGCCTCCACGCGGGGGTTGCCGACCTGTGCCGCGACGGCTGCCGCCTCGCGGGTCGCCGCCACCGCCTCGCGCTCTTTCCCCTGCGCCCAGAGATAGAGGCCGCGATTGACGAGGCCGTACACGGAGCTGGCCGTGTCGCCGATCTCGCGCGTCAGGACGATCTGCCGACGGGTCATCTCCTCGGCGCGCGCGAAGTCGCCGCGCGCCGCGTACACGCCGGCCAGGTTTCCGACGATGGTCGCGCTCAGGTAACGATCGTTCATGCGGTCCGCCAGGGCGGCGGCCCGCGTGAAGTGCTTCTCGGCGAGGGCCGGATCGGGGATCGAGTCGGCGAGCACGCCCAGGTTGTTGTGGAACTGCGCCTGCTTGCGGACGTCGTGCAGCGCGACGGCGATGCGCAGTCCTTCGTCGAACTGCGTCCGCGCCTCGTCCAGCCGCCCCATGCGCCAGCTCGCGTGGCCGAGGAGGGAGAGAGCGCGCGCGTGCAGCTCGCGGTCGCCGAGGCCGCGCGCGATCTGCAGCGCCTCGCGCGCGCTGGCTTCGGCGCCCTTGTAGTCGCCGCTGTCGATCTTCCACCTGCCGCGCCCGATCATCGCGTCGAGGAGTCCCTCGCGGTCGTTCCGCGCGCGCGCCTGTGCCATCGCCTCGTCCATCAGCCGCGCCGCCGCCTCGTGCTCCGCCATGGCCTGCCGGCACTCGGCCAGGCGCACTTTCGCCGCCAGGAACTCCGGGTCGCGGTCCAGGCAGACCGTGAAGTAGTGCGCCGCCACCTTCGGCCCGCGCGTCCGCAGCTCCTGCATCCCCATGGCGAAGAGCATGTTCGCCGTGGCGTCGAGCGACATCCGCGCGCGCACGTCCGCCGCGCTGGAGGGATCGATGCGCTGGGCCAGGTCGACGCTCATCTGCCGCGCCGCTTCGACCAGCACCGTGGACGTCGCCTCGCGCGGCGTCTCCGCGCGGTCCGGCCGCAGCGCGGCATAGCGGATCGTGTACTTCCCCTCGTCCTGCGTGACCACCGGCTCGATGAGCACGTCCGCGCCGAGGGCCGTCATCAGCGCTCCGCGATTGCCGCGGAATCGTTCCATGGCTCGCGCGACCTCCTCCGCCGCGACCACGTCCGCGCCGCGCGCGCGCCGCGTTCCTTCGATCACCAGCTCCGTGAGGCCGGTCTCGATCCATTTCAGCGAGGCGTCGCCGGTCTCGTTGCGGAAGGGGAGGATGGCGATGCGCCCGTGCGACGCCGCGAAGAGCCGCTCCGGCGTCCGCCGCGAGAGGAAGGACGCTCCGGCGATCAGTGCCACGACGAGCAGCAGCGCCGCGCCCGCGAGCATGCGGCGCCGCACGCGCGCGGGGCGCTCGCGGATCGCTTCCAGCTCGCGCACGGCCGTCGCCGCGTCCGCGCGGTCCGCGGGATGGAGCGCGAGCATGCGCTTCAGCAGCGACTCCAGGGCGCGGTCGTGGAAGTCGTACGGCGCGACTTCGCCCTTGCGCACCAGGACCAGCAGATCCGGCGGCGTCTCCACGGGACCGTACGCCCCGCGTCCCGGCGCGAGCATCTCGTACAGCACGATGCCGAGCGAGTAGACGTCGCTGGCCTCGGCGATCGGCAGGCCGTGCGCCTGCTCGGGCGACATGTAATGCAGCGTCCCGACCAGGCTGCCGGCCGAGGTGTGCGAGTCGTCCGTCGTGGCGGCGGTGCGGCCGAGGACGGCGGTGCGCTCCATGTCGTCCGGCACCAGCACGTCGGGAGGCGGCGCCGCGACGCGCATCGGGTCGACGGGCCGCGCCAGCCCGAAGTCGAGCACCTTCACCTGCCCCTGCGGCGTGAGCATGATGTTCTCGGGCTTGAGGTCGCGGTGCACGATGCCGCGCGCGTGCGTGACGGCCAGGACGCGCGCGACCTGCAGGGCGACGTCGAGCGCTTCCGCTTTCGTGAGCCCCGCCTCGATGCGCGCGCGAAGCGTCGTCCCCTCCACCAGCTCCAGGACGAGGTAGTCGCCGTCGTCGCGCTCGAGGACGTCGTAGATGCGGCAGATGTTGGGATGGTCGAGCTGCGAGAGGACGCGCGCCTCGCGCAGGAAACGGGCGCGGACGAAGGCGTGCACGCGCTTGTCGGCGTGGATGACTTTCAGCGCCACGGCGCGCTCGAGCTTCTCGTCCCAGCCGCGCCACACTTCGCCCATCCCGCCGGCGCCGAGGAGCGCGTCGACGCGGATCCGGCCGATGCGCATCCCGGTCTCGAGCGGCATGTCACGCGATTGTAATCTCCACGCAATCTGCATCCCGTACCCTGCTGGCGTGGATAACCTGATTCACTTCCCGCTGCGGCGCATCTGCGCGCTCGGCGTGCCCGACTCCGCGCTCAGCGCCGTCCGCGCGTCGATGCCGTACGTGGCCATTTCGACGGACGGCACCATGCTGCAGCGCTGCGATCTGCTGATTCTCGACCGCGACGACGTTGGCGCGCGCGACCTCATGCGCTGGATCCGCCAGCGCGTGCCGGAGTTCCCCGTGCTGCTGTGGGACGCGGCGGCGACGGCCTTCGCCGAGCAGTGCCGCAGGCTGCTGTTCCCGACCTCCGCTGCATAGGCACCCGCGTACAATGGGCGGCGAATGCCGCCGGCGATCTTAGTCGTCGAGGACGAGCTGCTGACGCGCCGGACGCTGCAGGATCTGCTGCAGCGCGAAGGCTTTGCGGTCAGCACCGTGGGATCGATCGCCGAGACGATGGGCGAGGTGAACCGCCGTGCCTACGACCTCATCCTGCTCGACCTGATCCTCCCCGACGGCGACGGCATCGACGCGTGCGGCCGCATCCGCGAGCGGCACCGCATGCCGATCGTGATCCTCTCCACGCGCCGCCAGCTCGAGGACCGTGTGGCCGGGCTGGAGACGGGTGCCGACGACTACATCGTCAAGCCGTTCGAGCCGGCGGAAATGATCGCCCGCGTCCGCGCCCAGCTCCGCCGCGCGCAGCAGCTCAGCGCGAGCGACGGCCAGGAGATCATCCGCGCCGGCCGCCTGGCCATCGACCCGTCGATGCAGGACGCCCTCATCGACGGCCGCCCGGCCGGCCTGACCCAGAAAGAGTTCCAGCTCCTCCACTTCCTCGCCACCCGCGCCGGCAAGGCCGTGAGCCGCGAGACCCTCATCGACCACCTCTGGTCCGAGGACGAGCTCGGGTCGGACAAGAACGTGGCCGTCTACATCCGCAGGATCCGGCAGAAGATCGAGAAAGATCCCGACGAGCCGGAGATCCTGCTCACGGTGCGCGGCTTCGGCTACCGGGTGGCGGGGTAGGTCTGGAGTGCGGCAGCGCCAGCTGCCGCCCTCCATGCCGCAGCGCCAGCTGCGGCGGGGGGGCGGAGGCTGGCGCCTCCGCATGGAGAGCGGCAGCTGGCGCTGCCGCACTCCAGACGCTTCGCGTAATCTCCCCGTAACCTGGCCGGCCGTAAGCTCCGTGGGACGCACGATGCACGACGTGTCCACAAACGAGCAGGAGCGGCTGGCGGCGCTGGCGCGGTATGCGATTCTCGACACCTCCGCCGAGGACGCGTTCGACGAGCTGGTGCAGCTGGCGTCGACGATCTGCGGGGCGCCGATCGCGCTGATCAGTCTCGTCGATGCGTCGCGGCAGTGGTTCAAGGCGCGCATCGGGATCGCCAAATCCGAGACGCCGCGGCAGATCTCGTTCTGCACGCATGCCATCCGGCAGCGCGACCTGTTCGTCGTCCACGACGCGCGGCTCGATCCGCGCTTCGCCGACAACCCGCTCGTCACCGGGGAGCCGCACATCCGCTTCTACGCCGGCGCGCCGCTCATGACGCCCGACGGCCACAACCTCGGCACGATCTGCGTGATCGACCGCCGGCCGCGCCTCCTCGCCGATCCGCAGCGCCGCGCCCTCACCGCGCTGGCGCGCCAGGTCGTCGTGCAGCTCGAGCTGCGGCGGGAGATCGCCGAGAAAGCCATCGCCGAGGAGCGGCTGGCGCGGGTGGTGGAGGGGAGCAACGACGGCTTCTGGGACTGGAACATCGCCGGCGGCGCCGTCCAGTTCAGCGAGCGGGCGGTGGCCATGCTCGGCTACGCACCCGGGGAGCTCGAGCCGCGCGTCGACACGTGGGAGCGCCTCGTCCACCCGGACGACTATCCGGCCATGATGAGCGTCCTCAACGATCATCTCGCCGGCCGCCGCGAACAGTACGAGAGCGAGCATCGCCGGAGATCGAAAGACGGGGCGTGGGTGTGGATCCTCGACCGCGGCAAAGTCGTGGCCCGCGACCGCGACGGCTGTCCCCGGCGCATGGCCGGCACGTACAGCGACGTCTCCAAGCGCAAGCGCGCCGAGCGCGAGCTCGACCGCTTCTTCGACGTCTCCCTCGACCTCCTCTGCATTGCCGGGATGGACGGCCGCTTCCGCCGGCTCAACCCCGCTTTCCACCAGGTCCTTGGCTACACCATCGACGAGCTCTGTGCCGTCCCCTTCATCGATCTCGTCCATCCCGACGACCGTGCCGCCACCGCGGCCGAGGTGGCGAAGCTGCGGGACGGCGAGACCACCCGCTACTTCGAGAACCGCTACCTGCGCAAAGACGGCGCGATCCGGTGGATCGCCTGGACCGCCTCTCCCGCCACCGACGAGGGACTCATCTACGCCGCCGGGCGCGACGTCACCAGGACGAAGCTCACCGAGCACGAGCTGCGCCGCAGCGAGGCGCGCACGCGCTCGATCATCGACAACGCCCCGGGCGGCCTGATTACCACCGACGCGCGCGGGGTCATCGAGAGCGTCAACCCGGCCGCGGAGCGGATGCTCGGCTACGCCGCGGCGGAGATGCAGGGCGGCCGTCTCGACATCCTGCTCAACGCCACCTTCGACCTCTACACCGCGCTCGACCGCATCACCGAGCTGCCGGTGCGGCGGCGGAACGGGGAGACGTTCACCTGCGAGCTGTCGCTGTTCGAGTTCTACGCCGCCGACGACCAGCGCCACTTCGCGGCGAACCTGCTCGACGTCTCCGAGCGCCACGTCGTGGAGCGGATGAAGCGCGACTTCATCTCCACGGTCAGCCACGAGCTGCGCACGCCGCTCACGGCCATCCGCGGCTCCCTCGGCCTGCTCGCGTCGGGCGTGGTGGGCGAACTGCCGGCCGAGGCGCGGCCGGTCATCTCCGTGGCCGAGCGGAACAGCATCCGCCTCATCTCGCTCATCAACGACATCCTCGACTTCGACCGCCTCGAGAGCGGCAAGATGACCATGCAGCTGCGTCCCACGCCGTTGAAGCCGGTCCTGGAGCGCTCCATCGAGAGCATCAGCGCCGTGGCCCTGCAGGACGGCGTGCGCATCGAGCTGCACTGCAACGGCGCCAGCGTCCTCGGCGACGAAGAGCGGCTCCTGCAGGTGACGGTCAACCTGTTGTCCAATGCCGTCAAGTACTCCAGCCGCGGCGACACCGTGACCGTGTCGGCCTCGGTGGAAGGGGAGAGCGTGGAAGTGCGCGTCGCCGACCGCGGCCGCGGGATCCCCGCCGACCTGCAGAAGAAGCTCTTCCACCGTTTCGAGCGTGCCGACTCCAGCGACGCGCGCCCGAAGCCCGGCACGGGCCTCGGCCTGGCCATCTGCAAGGCCATCGTCGAGCAGCACGGCGGCGCGATCGGCGTGGCCAGCCGCGAGGGAATGGGGAGCACGTTCTGGTTCCGCATCCCGGCGGCAGGGGCGGCGCAGTGAAGGTGCTGGTCATCGACGACGAGGAAGACGTCCGCTACGTGGCCCGCCTCAGCCTCGGCCGCGTCGGCGGCATGGACGTCGTCGAGGCCACGAACGGCCAGGAAGGGATCGCCCGCGCCCGTGCCGAGCGCCCCGACTTCATCCTCCTGGACATGATGATGCCGGGCATGGACGGCGCCGCCACGTTCCGCGCGCTGCACGCCGACCCGGAGACCGCGGACATTCCCGTGGTCTTCCTCACCGCCAAGGCCATGGCCTCCGAGGTCCAGCGCCTGAAGAACCTCGGCGCCCGCGGCGTCGTGCTCAAACCTTTCGATCCCATGACACTGGCGGACGAGATTCGTGCGATCCTCGGGGGATGACCGACTCGCTGCTGGGGGAGCTGCGCGGACGATTCCGCGAGGCTGCCCGCATCCGGCTCGTCGAGATGACGGTGCTGCTCGGCCTGCTCGAGCGCGATCCGTCCGACGCCGTGGCGCTGCAACAGCTGGCGCATCACTTCCACGCCCTGGCGGGGATGGGCGGCACGTACGGCTTTCCGCGCGTGACGGAGCTCGGCGATGAGGCGGAGAGCGCGATCGTGCCGCTGATGCGGCGCGGAGGAGTGCCGGACGCGGAGATGGTGGCGTACTGGTGGGAGCTGGCCCAGGGCGTGGGGCGGGAGCTGGAGCGCGAGCCGGAGCCGCTGAAGCCGGTGGCGCGCTCGTTCGACGTCCTGATCGCGCTCGACGACGCGGAGCTGGCGGCGCGGATCTGCGAGGCGCTGGAGCGGGAGGAGATGCTCGTGCGCATCGGCGCGCCGGGCGGGCGCAGGCCGGACGTGGCCATCGTCGACTCGGTCGAGGCGCTCGACAAGCTCGAAGGCGTGGACGTGATCGTCATCGGCGAGGCCGGCTTCGAAGAGAAGATGCGCGCCCTGCGCAGCGGCGCCGAGGCCTTCGTGACGCGGCCGCTGGACGTCCTGGCGCTCGTCCGGCGCGTGGCCGCGCTGCGCGAGCGGAAAGAGCGGCCGGCGCGGCGCATCCTCGCCGTCGAGGATGACACCGTGACCATCGCCCTCATCCGCGGCATCCTCAGCGCGGCGGGGTACGAGATCGAGATCTGCCGCGATCCGCGCGACTTCGAGAAGATGCTGGTGGCCTTCCAGCCCGACCTCCTGCTGATGGACGTGCAGCTCAGCGACGATGTGACCGGACACGATCTGGTGCGCTACGTCCGCCAGAGCGAGCGCTTCTCCACCGTGCCGGTGATCATCGTGACCAGCGACAGCGAGCGGCGGGCGATCCTCGAATCGACGAATGCCGGCGCGGACATGCTGGTGACGAAGCCGGTCGACTGGGACCTGCTCCTCTCGCAGATCGCGGCGCGGCTGGAGCGGGCCACCGTGGTCCGCGAGCTGACGGACCGCGACCCGCTCACCGGCGTCCTGACCCGCGGCGCGTTCGACGCGCGGATGCGGCAGCGCGGCGCCGGCGGCAACGCCGTGCTGGTGCTGATGGACCTCGATCACTTCAAGGTCATCAACGACACGCACGGGCACGCGGCCGGCGACCGCGTCCTGACGTCCCTCGGCACGTTGCTGCGCCGCCGCCTGCGCTACAGCGACGTCGTGTCGCGCTACGGCGGCGAGGAGTTCGCGCTGCTGCTCGAGAACGTGAGCCTGGCCGGTGCCGCGGACCTGTGCGAACGGCTGCTGGCCGAGCTGGGGGAGATGGAGCCGGGCGTGACCTTCAGCGCCGGCCTGGCGCCGCTGCAGGAGTCGTTCGAGGAGAGCTACCGCCGCGCCGACGCCGCGCTGTACGAGGCCAAACGGGCGGGACGCGCGCGCATCGTCAGCGCGTAAGAAGGTTGCTTGTTGCTGTGTTGCTGGTTCGTTGCGGTTCATCGCGCAACCGGCCATGCGCCGCAACGAACCAGCAACCAGCAACGCAGCAACCTTTTGTGCTACAACGCCGCGCGTCATGTGGACCGCCCGACGCATTCTCAAAGAGCTCGCCGACGCCGACCGCCGCCGAGCCATCCTCACCACCTTCTGGAAGACCGCCGACCAGCAGCACCGCATGATCGTGCAGATGCAGCTGGCCCGGTCGCTCAACTTCCGGGAGGAGACGGTACGCAAGATGCCGCCGGAGAAGAAGGCCGACCTCCTGGCCTCGCGCATCGGCGTCCCCGACTTCGACCAGTACCTCGAGATGGCGCTGATGACCTATCACACCACCCAGAAGAGCGAGATGCTGGCCGCCTTCCTCGACCGCTGGAACGTCCCGCACGAAAACGGCTCCATCGAGTCCGACGACTACAAGGTGCCGTCCGCGGATGAGGTCCGCGCCGCCGCGAAGGAGCTCACCCAGTTCGACCCGCAGGACGTGAAGATCTACCTCGCCACCGCGGGGCTGCTGATGGCCGAGGGATGGCGCGATTCGACGTGGCCGGTCGTGGATTCTTTGTAGGTACGAGGGACGAGGTACGAGGTACGAGTGCTCCGCTGCGGCGCACTCCGGGCATGAAGCTCAGGCGGCGAGTGTGCCCGAGCGGAGCACTCGTACCTCGTACCTCGTACCTCGTCACTCGATTTTCAGGATCGTCCACGCCGTCCCGTCCCACATCAGCGTCGCCCGGCCATCCTGCGGCGCCGCGAAGCGGTCCGCCACGGTGCCGGTCTTGAACGCGGTGCCGACCTCGTTGGCGAGCCACTTCCAGGCAAAGTCCACCGTCACCGTGCCGTCGGGGTTCGGGCGGACGGCGGTGACGTCGCCCATCTCCTTCTTCGCCAGCGGCACGATGTCGAGGAGACCGTTGGGGCGGAGGAGGAAGCGCTTGTCGTTGCGCGACTTCTCGTTCAGGGCCACGTCGCCGCTGCCGTCCACGGTCACCCAGCCGGCGGCGGACAGCTCCTTGACCGCGGCGCGCTGCGGGTCGTTCATCGCCGCGCCCGACACCGGCGTCGTATAACCGGCGTTGGTGAACTCGTACTCGCCGAAGTCGGGCGAGTTCGCGATCAGGTCGCGCGCCTGCTGCGCCGAGGGTGGGGGAGGCGCGGCCGGCTTCGCCGGGGCGGCCTGTTCGATCGGTTTCTCGTCACCCGAGCATGCGGCAAGGAGCAGGAGGAGCAGGGCAGCCAGCGCGCGTTTCATGCGGAGAGTAAACCCGCGACTTCCTCCGGCGTCAACGCGCGCGTGGTCCCCTCGGCCAGCTCGCCCAGCGTCACGCCGCCGATGGCCACCCGCGCCAGCGACACCACCTTCGCCTCCAGCGCCTCCACCATCCTCCGCACCTGACGGTTGCGCCCCTCGGTGATGGTGATCTCGAACACCGTCTTGCCGCCGGGATCGCGCAGCCGTTTCACCGAGGCCGGGCGCGTCGCCCCGTCCCGCAGCTCGAGGCCGTTGCGCAGCCGGTCGAGCTGTTCTTCGGTCAGATGCTTCGACGCCTTCACCACATACGTCTTCGGCACGTGGTACTCCGGGTTCGTCAGCCGCTCCGCGAAGGCGGTGTCGTTCGTCAGGATCAGCAGGCCGCTCGTATCCATGTCCAGCCGTCCCACCGGAAAGAGGTAGCGCTCCCGGTCCGGCAGGAGATCGTAGATCGTCTTCCGCCCCTCGGGGTCGCGATACGTCGTGAGATAGCCGGTCGGCTTGTGCAGGAGGAGGTAGACCGGGGCCGCCTTCGACAGCGGCTTGTCGTCGACCAGCACCTCGTCGCGCTCCAGGTCGACCCAGCGGTTCGGGTCCCCCTCCACCCGCCCGTTCACCTTCACCCGCCCCCCGCCAATCCACTTGCGCGCCTCCGTGCGCGAGCCGAGGCCGGCCTTCGACACCACGCGCTCCAGCGTCTTCAGCGGGCGGTCGCCCGGCGGGGGAGCCTTCACCCCTTTCCCGGCCGGCTTAGGGCGCAATCGTCAGCTCCACCTTCTCGCCGATCTTGACCCGGGCGATGCTCGAATCCGACTTGCGCACCGACACCTCGTGCACGTCGCCGGTATTGGCGTTGGTGAAGCGATAGAGGTTCGTCTCCCCCTCGGACGAGACGAGCAGCGGGACGCCCTCCTTCTTCTGCGGGTCGAGCGCGAGCGTCACGCGCTGATAGACGCGGTTGCCGTACTCCGGCGCGTCGGCCGTCTTCCCGCCGCGCTTCCAGACGATCCCCTGCCGGGTCGCCTCCGCCTCCCACGATTCGCCGTCCGCGCGGAAGCGCACCTTCTCCGCGCCGGGCGTCTTGCGCGTCATCTCCCCCTCGGCCCGGATGTCGTCTTCCACGAGAGTGAACGAGAACCGCGGCGCGGAGCGCATCCAGAGCAGCGCCTCGTCGTACGTCCCTTTCTGCAGCTCCGGGATGCGCGTCTCCACCGCCACCGGGCGCTGGGTGGCCGTGGTCTCGGTGACGGGCGCGGTCGCCGTCGGGGCGGGGGACTCGCGGGAGCAGGCGAGGGCGAGTGCAACAAAAACGAGAACGAAGCGACGCATGTCCCCAACTTTAATGGAGCCCGGAAATCTCCGTGCTACATTCATGTTGGAGTCCGATCATGCGCGACAAAACGTGGATGTGGTGGGTGGTACTCGGAACTGCCGTGGGGTGTGTTCTGTTCGGTACGCTGCGGCTGCCGTTGTGGGACGGCGGCGAAGTGCAGCAGGCGGGAATGCTTCCGCCGCCCCATCGTCCCGCGCCGCAGCCGGTCTTCGTTCCGGAGCCGCCGCCCGGCGAGCCGTCGCGCGAAGTACCGACCCTCGTCCAGGTCAGCAACGAGCAGACGGAGCTCCGCATCAAGGCCCTGGCCCACGAGATGGCCGACATGTGGACGCGCGACCCCGAGAAGCTCGTCGTGGCCATCGACGACGCCGCGCGCTCCACGCCCAGCGCTCCCTCGGTCACGCTCCTTTTAGCCATCGCCCATGCCGAGAC
>Ga0196976_1000973_pt1 | contig 14881 bp, 11 predicted proteins | sample S3v_513CmetaG_FD_148644 | JGI IMG/M metagenome (GOLD analysis project Ga0196976, IMG submission 148644) | Soil microbial communities from Anza Borrego desert, Southern California, United States - S3+v_5-13C | ecosystem: Environmental > Terrestrial > Soil > Desert | place: USA: California...
CACGAGGTTCGCCACGTCGACCAGGAGGTCGGCGGTCGTGCCGTCCTGCCGCACCTGCCCGTTCACCCGGGCGGTGATGCGCAGGTCCTCCACGTCGAGCCCGGGGACGATGTACGGCCCGAGCGGACACGACCCGTCGAACCCCTTGGCGCGGGTCCACTGCGCGTCGCTGCGCTGGATGTCCCGCGCCGTGACGTCGTTGCCGACGGTGAAGCCGAACACCCGCTGCAGCGCCCCCTCGGGCGAGACGTCCTTGGTGACCTTGCCGATGACGACGGCCAGCTCCGCCTCGTGGTGCACCTCCGTCGACCACGGCGGCAGGACGATCGGGTCGTCCGGACCGATCACCGAGGTGTTCGGCTTCAGGAAGAGCAGGGGGGCCGCGGGGATCTCGTTGCCCATCTCGCGCACGTGGTCGGCGTAGTTGCGCCCGACGCCGACCACCTTCGACCGCGGGATGACGGGCGCCAGGAGGCGCAGGTCGTCGCGGTCCAGCGCCACCCGCTCGCCCGTCGGCTGCACGGGCATGTACAGGGGATCCCCGGAGATGACGGCGAGCTCGTCGCCGTCGACGACGGCGAACCTGGGGTCGCCGCCCGTGGTGAACCTCGCGATGTGCACGCCGACAGGCTAACGGCCCGCCGACGCGCCCACCGACCCGTAGGGTGCCAGCGTGGACCAGCCCGCTCGCCCGCGGATCGTCGGCATCGACGTCGCGCGGGGCATCGCCGTCCTCGGCATGTTCACGGCCCACCTCGGGAACAAGGCCGACGTGGCGCTCCCGAACGGCGGCAGCATGCTGGAGGCCTTCGACGGGAGGTCCGCGGCGGGGTTCGCCCTCCTGGCCGGCGTGTCCGCCGCGCTGCTGAGCGGCGGAGACCGGCCGTACCGCGGCCCGCGCCTGACCCACGCCCGGGTCCGGGTGCTCGGCCGAGCGGCCGTGCTGTGGCCGCTCGGCGCCGTGATGATCGCCCTCGGCACACCGGCGGTCGTGATCCTGCCGACGTACGCCGTGCTCTTCGCCGTCACCGCCGGCCTTCTGCACCTGCGGCCGCGGACCCTCGGGGTGGTCGCCCTGACCGTCGCCGTCGTGGCGCCGCCCGTGGTCGTCCTGGTGCGGGACCGCCTGTTCGCCGGTGACCGCCCGGTGCAGCTCGTCGACATCACCCTCGGTCACTACTACCCCGCCGCCGTGTGGCTCGCGTACCTGGTGGCCGGGCTCGCCGTCGGTCGCCTGGACCTGCACAGCTCGCGCACCCGCGCCTGGATGCTCGGCCTGGGCGCCACCGCGGCCGGGGCGGGACTCGTGACGAACGCCGTGGCGATGCGGACGGTCGACCTCTCGCACTCGTTCCGGCTCGCGATGCTCACGACGCGCCCGCACTCGTCGTCGCCCGTGGAGGTGCTCACCAACATCGGCGTCGTGGTCGCCGTCCTCGCCGTGTGCCTGGTGCTGGCCGACCGCTTCCCCCGCACCGTCGCACCGCTCGCGGCGACGGGCGCACTCGCCCTCACGGCTTACTGCGGGCACCTGGTCGCGATCGCCGTCCTGGGTCGCATGGTCGTCTTCGACCCCAGCAACGTGCGGCTGGCGGTCTTCGTCGTCGTCACGGTTGCCGTCGCGTGGGGCTGGCGGGCCGCTCTGGGCCGCGGACCGCTCGAGCGGGTGCTGCACGAGGTGTCGACCGCCGTGGCGGATGCCGTGGTCCCGGAGGGTCGGCGACCGGCGCATCCCGCTCCCGCCGGCCCGGCTCCGGACGGCCCGGCTCCGGACGGCCCGGCTGCCCCCGGCGCGCCGGAGCCCGCTGCGCCGGGCGCAGGCGGCGCTCAGCCCTAGACGCGCGCCAGGACCTCGCCGTGCACGGTCGCGAACCAGCCGTCCGGCTCTTCGCCCCAGGCCTCCCAGGCATCCCGCAGCGTCTCGAGGAGCACGTCGTCGGCCAGGCCGTAGTCCTGCGCCTGTCGGGCGAAGTCCGAGGAGACCACCCGCTCGGCCCAGAGGGCGGACCACCAGTGCCGGTCCTCCGGGGTGGCGAAGCACCAGACGCCGGCGCTCGGCGTCACCTGCTCCGGGGTGAAGCCGGCCTGCAGGGTCCAGGAGAGCAGGCGCCTGCCCGCGTCCGCCTGCGCCCGGTTCGCGGCGGTGACCTCGTGGTACAGGTGCCGCCAGTCCTCGAGGCCGCCGGACGTGGGGTACCAGCTCATCGCGCCGTAGTCGCTGTCCCGCACGGCGACGAGCCCGCCCGGCCGGGCGACCCTGCGCATCTCCCGCAGGGCGGCGACGGGGTCGGTGAGGTGCTGGAGCACCTGGTGCGCGTGGACGACGTCGAACGAGTCGTCAGGGAAGTCCAGGGCGTAGACGTCGCCCACGCCGAACGTCACGTCGACCCCGGCTCGGGACGCGACGGCACGCGCTCGGTCGAGGACCTGTCCGGAGGCGTCGATCCCGACGACCTGACCTGGCGCCACGAGGGCGGCGAGATCCACCGTGATGGTCCCCGGACCGCACCCGACGTCGAGCAGACGCAGCCCGGGCCGCAGGTGGGGCAGCAGGTAGGCGGCGGAGTTCTCGGCGGTGCGCCAGCTGTGCGAGCGCAGCACGCTCTCGTGATGACCGTGCGTGTAGACGTCGGGCGACATGGGGACAGTCAGTCACCCCCGGAACGGCGTATCAAGCCCTAAGACGGCGCGTCTCGACATGTGATCATGGCGCATGTCACCGGGCCGGGACACCGCGGTTCGCGAGCTGGTCCGCCCGCTCGTTCCCGGGGTCGCCGGCGTGGCCCTTCACCCAGCGCCACGTCACCGCGTGGCGACCCAGCTCGGCCTCGAGGGCGCGCCACAGGTCCGCGTTCTTCACCGGCTGCTTCGTGGACGTGACCCAGCCGTTCCGCTTCCAGCCTGCGAGCCAGGAGTTGATGCCCTGCATCACGTACGTCGAGTCCACGTGCAGGACGACGTCGCAGGGCCGGTTGAGCGTCCGGAGCGCCTCGATCACGGCCGTGAGCTCCATGCGGTTGTTCGTGGTGAGCGCCTCTCCCCCGAAGAGCTCACGCTCGTGCGCGCCGAAGCGGAGCAGTGCACCCCAGCCGCCCGGCCCGGGGTTGCCCTTGCACGCACCGTCGGTCCACATCTGGACCGCTGTCACGGCCACGGCTCCAGCTCCGGCAGCGCCACGCCTCGACCTGCCCGCTCCGCGCGCACACCCACGGCCGAGCGCCCGGCGAGCCAGACGATGAGGTCGGTCGCCGAACCCCGGAGGACCACGACGTCCGGGCCGTCGCCGAGCACCCGGCGCTCCGGGACGTCGTCGGCGACGAGCTCGAGCGTCATGCCCCGCGGGACGCGCGCGGCCAGGTACCCCGCGAGGTGCTCGCGGAAGGCCGGGTCCCACGAGCTCGCCTCGAGGCCGAGGTCCAGGTCCACCAGGTGCACGGAGACCTCGCGCCACCAGAGCTCGAGCACGCCCTGGACCGACCGCCCCCGGGCGCCCGTCACCCGTTCGAGGATCCCCGGCGTCACGTCGGCGGCCACCGCCGCCATCCGGTCGGCCGCGGCGGTCACCCGCGCGACGTGCTCCTGCGCGGATGCCGGTGCCCCGGCTTCGATGGCGGCATTGCGGCCGGCCATGCCCCCGTCGTAGTACGGCACGGGCTGCCCGTCGGCGACGGCGACCTCCAGCTGCCGGGCGGCCGCGTTCCCCACCCCGGCGATGTGCGCGAGCACGTGCCCGCGCGTCCACCCGGGCAGACGCGACGGCTGCGCCACCTGCTCGTCGGTGAGGCCGGCAAGGGTGGCGACGAGCAACGCATGGACCTCTCCCACGCGTCGCCGCAGCACCTCGAGCCCCATGCGGCGACCCTAACCTCCGCACGCCGCAGCGCCGCACGACCGCGCCGCACACCCCGTGACGCGCGGCGCGGTCGTGCTCAGCGAGCTGTGGTCGTCAGGCCCACAGCCACTGGTCGAAGCGCATCAGGAAGGCGGCCATGGCCTGCCGCTCCACCTGGTTCCCCGGCCGGAAGGTGTGGTCGGCCCAGCCCGTGGAGATCCCCGTGTCGGCTAACCACTCGACCTCGGTGAAGAACTGCGAGGACCTCGGGACGTCCGTGAACGACGCCGTGGCCGGGTCGGCGAAGGCGGGTTCCTCGGCGTAGCGGTACAGGAACGCGGCCATGGCCTGCCGCTCGACGCTCGCCATCGGCCGGAACGTGCGGTCCGGCCACCCTGTGGTGATACCGGTGTCAGCCAGCCACTCGATCTCCTTGAAGAACGGGTGGGACCTCGGCACGTCCGTGAAGCTCGGGGTGGCCGGCGGGGTGAAGGCGGGCTCCCCGGCGAACCGGTAGAGGAACGCCGCCATCGCCTGCCGCTCGACGGAGGCCGACGGGTGGAACGTCCCGTCCGGGTAGCCGGTCGTCACGCCCGACTCGGCGAGCCACTCGATCTCGTCGTCGAAGGGGTGGCCGACGGGGACGTCGGTGAAGAGCGGGATGCTGCTCGACGTGAGCACGGCGTCGATCCCGGTGACGGCCTGGTCCTCGGCGACGGGTACCAGGTCCGCGTTCCGCCAGCTCACCTGGTCGTCGTAGTACTCCTGACGGAGGGACTCGTCCGGCGGGGTGAAGCACACCTCGTACTGGTCGGGCGCCAGTCCCGTGATCACATAGGTCCCGTCGGTGTCGGTGTAGCCCGAGCCGTGTCCGATCCCGTCGGTACCCCAGGCCGACACGTACACGCCGTCCACCGGTCCGGCCGGACCGGTCACCGTGCCGGAGATCGATCCGCCCACCTCGAGGACGGCGTCGATGTCCCAGACGTCCTGCCCGGTCGTCACCGTCACCGTCTCGGCGGCGGCGAGCGTCAGCGAGTCGTCGTAGTACTCGGAGACGAGTCCGATGGAGGCGGCCTGGAACGACACCGCGTAGGTGCCTGCGGGCAGCGCCTCGATCGTGTAGTCACCGTTGACGTCCGTGACCGAGTTCCCCGCCTGCACGCCGTCGACCGGGTCCACGGCGGCCACCCACACGCCCTGTACCGGACCCTCAGGCCCGGTGACCGTGCCACTGATCGTGGCACCCTGCACGAGGACGGCGTCGATGCCGGTGACGGGCTCGGGTGCCGTGACCACGACGTCGGTCGCGGCGTCCACGGTGAGGGAGTCGTCGTAGTACTCCGAGACGAGGCCGAGCTCGTCGGCGTCGAAACGGACCCGGTACGCACCCGTCGCCAGTCCCGACACGGTGTAGGAGCCCGCAGCGTCCGTCATCGCGGTCCACCAGCCCGTGGGTCCGCTGATGTTCACCCACACGCCCACGACGGGGCCACCGGGTCCCGTGACGGTGCCCGAGATCGACCCGCCCGCCGCCAGCGCGGCGTCGATGTGGGACGTGGTCTGGGCGGCCACCACCGTGACCAGGTCGGCGTCGGGCCGCAGGAGCGCGTCGTCGTAGTACTCGTCGACGAGCTCCACCTCGGACCCCTCGAAGCGCACCGTGTAGCTGCCCGCGCGGAGGCCCTCGACGAGGTACGTGCCGTCCTCGCCGGTATATGCCCCGACGCCGATGCCCATCGCATCGGTGACGCTGACGTAGACCCCGGCGACAGGCAGCCCACCCGGGCCGGTCACCGTACCGGAGATGCTGCCGGCGGCGTCGAGTGCAGCGTTGATGTTGGGCGTCACCACGCCCGCCGTCACCAGCACGGCGTCGGCGTCGAGGTACGTCGCGGCGTCGTTGTAGTACTCCGTCGCGAGCCCGACCTCCGTGCCGCTGAACTGGACGAGGTACTCGCCGGGCTTGACGCCGTCCATCCGGTAGCGGCCGGCCGCGTCGGTGTAGGCGACCTCGCCACCCTCCTGGTCACTCGGATACGCCCACACCGTGACGTTCTCCGCCGGCAGGCCGCCGGGGCGGGTGACCGTACCGGTGATCGAGCCCCCCGCGACGAGCGCCGCGTCGATCCCGACCGTCTCCGTGTCCTCGAAGACGCCGACGGGTGTCGCGGCACTCCAGTCGCGGACGTCGTTGAAGTACTCGGAGACGAGGCCGAGGGTCCGGCCGTCGAACGCCACCGTGTAGTCACCGGGCATGAGACCCTCGATGGTGTAGGTGCCGTCGGCCGCCGTCGACACCTCGGCTCCGGACTGGCCGTCGAAACCGATCGCCGAGACCGTGACGCCGGCGACCCCGACCCCGCTCGGGCCGGTCACCCGCCCGCTGATGGAACCGGGACCGCCCAGCGTGGCGTCGATGGACGGCGTCGTGCCACCCGCCGGGACGGCCACCGGCACGGCGGACGCCTCGTCGTAGGTGTTGTCGTAGTACTCGGAGGCGAGCCCGACGGCAGAGCCGTCGAACCACACGGTGTAGTCGCGCGGGAGGATGCGCGGGAACTCGTAGTAGCCGAACTCGTCGGTGTCGACGGTCCGGACGGTGTCGGCCCCGTACAGCCAGACCGACGCTCCGGCGACCGGCTCAGCGTTGCCGTCGGTCACCACGCCCGAGAGCGTCCCACCGAGCTCGAGGACCGCGTGCACCCCCTGTGTCGTCTGGCCGGCGGTCACGGGCACACCCATGGCGTCTTCCCAGGCGTACACCTGGGGGTAGTACTGGTCGACGTAACCGCCGTCCCAGCCCCAGAACTGGACGATGAAGTCGCCCTCCGGGAGGCCGTCGACCTGGTAGTCGCCCTCTGCGTCGGTGTAGGCACCCAGGCCGACGGGTGACCCGTCCTGGGCGTACACGGTCACCAGCACCCCCGCGACGCCTGCGCCTTCGACGTCGGTCACGCGTCCTGCGAACGAGCCCGTGGTCGCGGCGGCAGTGGCCGGGGCGGTGACGCCCAGCAGAGCCACGACCACAGCCGAGAGCATCACCACCCACCGGTGCAACGCCCTGCGGGCCGACCGGACGGGTGACGGTGTCATGGCAGCTCCTGTCGCCTCGACGCCGGCACGGCTGGGTGGTCCCCGGGCGGTGCAGGCGTCTGGATGTGGGTGGCTGGAGTCTCCCACCAGCGCCTTCACCACGGAGCGGGTCTGATGTGATGTCCGACACACCGGGGCGCCGGTGCTCTCACGACCCGTGCACGGCCTCCTCGAACCTCATCAGGAACGCGGCCATCGCCTGCCGCTCGACCCGTGCCGTCGGCCGGAACGTGTGGTCCGGCCACCCCGTCGTGATGCCGGTGGAGGCCAGCCACTCGACCTCCGGTAACAACGGCGACGACGGCGGCACGTCCGTGAACGTCGGCGAGGCGGGCGGTGTGAAGGCGGGCTCGCCCGCCCTCGAAACTCCGGACACCACGAGCCTGGCACCGCACGGGACCGCGCGGGGCCCGTTGATCAACGGGTCGGGCCGCCCTCCGCTAGCTCCACAGCCACGTGTCGAAGCGCATCAGGAACGCCGCCATCGCCTGCCGTTCCACCGTGTTCGACGGCCGGAACGTGTGGTCCGGCCACCCCGTGGTGATGCCCCGTGTCCGCGAGCCACTCGATCTCCGTGAAGAACTGCGCGCTCGTCGGGACGTCCGGGAACGACGCCGTCGCGGGGTCCGTGAACGCCGGCTCCCCCGCGTACCGGTAGAGGAACGCGGCCATCGCCTGCCGCTCGACGGTCGCCGTCGGGCGGAAGGTGCCGTCCGGCCAGCCCGTGGTGATCCCGGAGTCGACGAGCCACTCGATCTCCGTGAAGAAGGGTGAGCCGACCGGTACGTCGCTGAACGTCGCCGTGGCGGGCGGCGTGAAGGACGGCTCGCCCGCGAACCGGTACAGGAAGGCCGCCATCGCCTGGCGCTCGACCGGCGCCGAGGGGTGGAAGGTCCCATCGGGGTAGCCGCTGGTGATGCCCTCCAGGGCGAGCCACTGGATCTCCGCGGAGAACGGCGCCCCGGCGGGGACGTCGGAGAACAACGGGGAGGACTCGAGCGCCAGGGTCGCGTCGATGCCGGTGCGGTCCTGCCCGATCGAGAACGGCAGGGGTGTGGCCAACGACTCCGCCACCTGGTTGTCGTAGTACTCCGCCCGCAGACCTGCTCCAGATGGGCCGTGGAAGGCGACCACGTAGGTGCCCGGTGCCAGACCGACGACGGTGTACGAGCCGTCGGCGGCGGTCAGCGTGTTCCCGTAGCCACCACCGACCAGGTCGTAGACCGAGACGTGCACGCCCTCGACCGGCCCGGCCGGGCCGCGGACGACACCGGAGACGGATCCGCCCTGCAGCAGCGACGCGTTGATCCCGACGGTGGTCAGCCCGACGGTCACGCTCACGAGGTCCGCCCCGTCCCAGCGGAACGAGTCGTCGTAGTACTCGGAGGCGAGATCGGCGAAGACGCCGTTGAACTGGACCCGGTAGGTGTCCGCCGGCAGCCCGATGAGGTGGTAGGTGCCGTCGGCGGCCGTGTACACGCCGTCGTAGTAGCCGCTCGTGGTGCCCGTGACACCGACCCACACGAACTGCGCCGGGCCGCCGGGGCCGGTGACCGTGCCCGCGATGCCACCGCCGCCCGCGAGGACCGCATTGATCCCGGAGGTCGTGGCCCCGGCCGTCACCGTGACCCGGTCGGCGTCCTGAGGCTGCAGGCGGTTGTTGTAGTACTCGCTGACGAAGCCCGTGGTCGCACCGTCGAAGGACACGACGTACTGCCCGGCAGGCAGGCCACTGATGACGTACGACCCCGCCGCGTCAGCGGTGACCGGCCCGCCGCTCGCCCCCGTCGCGCTGTCGTAGGCGCTCACCCTCGCCCCCACCGCCGGACCGCCGGGACCGGTGACCGTGCCGGAGATCGCGCCGGTCGCGACGGCCACCGGCGCCGCGCCCGACGCCGGTCCGGTCCAGACCAGCCCGAGGGCCATCACCGTCAGCACTGCGACCCAGGTGCGCATCACCAGCCCGCCGCGCCGGGGTGAGGTGGACGACTGCATCGCGCGGGTCATCATCGCTCCTGGTGGGAACCATCGTCACGCCGCCGTCGGCGGTCCGTCGGGCAGCGCGGCTCTCGAGAGTCCGGACACTCCGGAGTGTGGCAGCGCCCCGCAGGCGAGGTGGTGGGTTTGGCGGGTGACCTGTGCGGCGCCGTCCGCGGTTCGGCCGCCGCACCGGCGGACCTGCGAGGATCGGGCCGATGACCACCGACGCCGCCCGCACTCTCGCCGACCGCCTGCCGGCCGGCGACGACCCCGACGCGCTCTACGAGGCGTTCGTCGCCTGGGCCTCGGAGCAGGGCTTCGACCTGTACCCGGCGCAGCAGGAGGCGGTCCTCGAGCTCGTCACGGGCTCGCACGTGATCCTGTCCACGCCGACGGGGTCCGGGAAGTCGCTCGTCGCCGTGGCCGCCCACATGCTGGCGATGGCCCAAGGACGCCGCAGCTTCTACACCGCACCCATCAAGGCGCTGGTCAACGAGAAGTTCTTCGACCTCGTGCGCGTCTTCGGCGCGGAGAACGTCGGGATGATGACCGGGGACAGCGCGGTCAACGCGACGGCGCCGATCATCTGCTGCACCGCCGAGATCCTCGCGAACATCGCCCTGCGCACCGGCGCCGGCGTCGTCGCGGCCGGCGAGGGCGACGACCCTGCGGTGCCGGGGGACGACCACGTCGGCCTGGTCGTCATGGACGAGTTCCACTACTACGCGGACCCGCAGCGCGGCTGGGCGTGGCAGGTGCCCCTCCTGGAGCTGACCGGCACCCAGTTCCTCCTCATGTCCGCGACGCTCGGGGACGTCTCGTTCTTCGTCGAGGACCTGCGGCGCCGCACCGGGCGGGACGTGGCGGCGGTCACCAACACCGACCGCCCCGTGCCGCTCACCTTCGCCTACGCCGTCGACCCGCTGCACGAGGTGATCGAACGGCTGGTCGAGACGGGGCACGCCCCTGTGTACCTCGTGCACTTCACGCAGCGCGACGCCGTCGAGCAGGCGCAGGCGCTGACGTCGGCGCACGTCGCGTCCCGCGAGAAGCGCGACGCGATCGCGGCGGAGCTCGCCGACTTCCGGTTCGGCACGGGCTTCGGCAAGACACTCGGACGGCTGCTGCGCCACGGCGTCGGTGTGCACCACGCCGGGATGCTGCCCCGTTACCGCCGCCTCGTGGAGCGTCTCACGCAGCGCGGCCTGCTCACGGTCGTGTGCGGCACGGACACCCTGGGCGTGGGCATCAACGTACCCATCCGCACGGTCGTCCTCACGTCCCTGGTGAAGTACGACGGGACGCGCAGCAGGCACCTGTCCGCCCGCGAGTTCCACCAGATCGCCGGTCGGGCCGGCCGTGCCGGGTACGACACCGTCGGCGACGTCGTCGTCATGGCGCCCGAGCACGTCATCGAGAACCGGCGGGCGCTCGCCCGGGCCGGGGACGACCCGAAGAAGGTCCGCAAGATCGTCCGCAAGGCCGCCCCGGCGGGGCAGGTGAACTGGACGGAGAGCACGTTCGAGCGCCTCCGGGAGGCACCGCCCGAGCCGTTGACGTCGCAGTTCCTCGTGACGCACGCGATGGTCCTCAACGTGCTCGCCCGGGCCGGCGACCCCGTGCAGGCGATGACCGCCCTGCTCACGGACAACCATGAACCCCCGGCAGCGCGCGGCCGGCACGTGCGCCAGGCCGTCCGCATCTACCGCTCGCTGCGGGAGAGCGGCGTCGTCGAGCGGGTCCGCCGCGCGGACGGCCGCTGGACCGTCCGGCTGGCCATGGAGCTCCCCGAGGACTTCGCGCTCAACCAGCCGCTCTCCCCCTTCGCGTACGCGGCGCTGGACATGCTGGAGCCCGGGCCGGAGTACGCGCTCGACGTCGTCTCGGTGATCGAGGCCACCCTGGACGACCCGCGCCAGGTGCTCGTCGCGCAGGAGAAGCGGGCGCGGGGCGAGGCGGTCGCGGCGATGAAGGCCGAGGGCTACGAGTACGACGAGCGCATGGCGTTGCTCGAGGACGTCACCTACCCCAAGCCGCTCGCGGACGTGCTGGAGGGCGCCTTCGGCATCTACCGGCGGACGAACCCGTGGGTCGCCGACCACGTGCTGTCCCCGAAGTCCGTGGTGCGCGACATGGTGGAGCGCGCCGCGACGTTCACCGAGTACGTCTCCCAGTACGGGCTCGAGCGCACGGAGGGCGTGCTCCTGCGCTACCTCGCGGACGCCTACCGAGCCCTGCGGCAGACCGTCCCTCCCGAGCGGCGGGACGAGGCCGTGGAGGACCTGGTCGAGTGGCTGGGCGAGGTCGTGCGCGGTGTCGACTCGAGCCTCCTCGATGAGTGGGAACGGCTCGCCGACCCGTCCGGCGCCGGCTCTCATGCGCCCGATGACGGTGCGCGCCCCCCGGGTGCGGACCGGCTGACGGGCAACGTGCGGGCGTTCCGGGTGCTCGTGCGGAACGCCCTCTTCCGGCGGGTGCTGCTGGCCGCCCGCGAGGACTGGTCGGCCCTGGGCGCCCTGGGCGACACGGACGCCGACGGCGTCGGGTGGGACTCCGACCGGTGGCACGCCGCACTCGACCCGTTCTTCGACGACCACGACGACATGGGCACCGGTGCGGACGCCCGGGGACCGGCGCTGCTGATCCTGCGCGAGGGGGTGCCGACCCCGCGGGCGTGGACCGTCCGGCAGCTGCTGGACGACCCGGCGGGCGACCACGACTGGCACATCGACGCCGTGGTCGACCTCGACGCGTCCGATGCCGCCGGCGAGGTCGTGCTGCGGATCACCGACGCGGGCCGCCTGTAGCGCTCGGCAGTGGCCGTACCCTGGGCCGGTGGCCAGGAAGAACGCTCCGTCGGGCACCCCTGCGCTCGTCGCGCTGGCCGCTGCGGGAGTGCCGCACACGGTGCACACGTACACGCACGACGCCGGCGGCGACGTCGGCTACGGCATGGAGGCCGCGCAGGTGCTCGGCCTACCCGCGGAGCAGGTCTTCAAGACTCTGCTGGCGGACGTCGACGGCACGCTGACGGTCGCCGTCGTCCCGGTGACGACGATGCTGGACCTGAAGGCCCTGGCGGCCGCTGTCGGGGGCAAGCGCGCGACCATGGCCCGGCCCGCCGACGCCGAGCGGGCCACCGGCTACGTCGTCGGCGGCATCTCCCCGCTCGGTCAGAAGACGGCCCACCCCACGGTGATCGACGAGACCGCGGAGCTCTTCGACACCGTGTACGTGTCCGGTGGGCGCCGGGGCATGGACATCGGCCTGTCGCCGGCGGACCTCATCGCGCTCACCGCGGCGACGGTCGCCGACATCGCCCGCGCCTGACCCGGGGTGGTGCGCTCGGTCAGACGACGAGACCGTCGATCGTGCTCTCCCCCACGATCCACGGGGCCTGGACGTCGGTGTGGTCCACCACGAGCGTGGCCCGCTGCTCCGGCGCGCACTCCATGAGGTAGAGCCGCTGGCCGTCGCGGTACCGGCTGAGCAGCCGGTCGTCCAGCGGCACGCCGTCGCGCGTGGCCATACGCGTGAAGGCGACGGCCATGGGGGCGCGGAGGAAGACGGACAGGTCCCAGACGTGGGCGAGCTCGTCCCGGTGCAGGAAGACGCCGTCGACGACGACCACGCCGCCCGGACGGACGCGCACCATCTCCCCCGCCACCGGCGCATCGGTCCGGTAGTCGAACGTGGCCGTGGTGACGACGCCGGTCCCGCCCGGGCGGAGCGGCTCCGCCACGGTGCGGAGGAACGCGGGCAGGTCGAACGAGTCCCGGAAGTAGCCCTCCGCCGACATGCGGCCCCGGCGGTACCGATCGGCGCGCGGCCGGTGGAAGCTGTCCAGGCCGATCCGCAGGACGTCGACCCCCTCACGCCTGAGCACCTGGGCGAGCTCGTCGGCGAAGACCGTCTTGCCGACGCCGTCGACGCCGTCGATCCCGACGAGGCGGGGTGCGTCGTGGGGCAGCGCACCGATCCGCGCCGCCAGCTCCGTGAGCACCGCCGCCCTGGGCCGCATCCGGCGATCATGGCACACCACGGTGCGCCCAGGTCCAGCAGTGACCAGAATTCGATACCGGTCAAGACGCCGGGCCGACGGACGGGCGAGGGAGCCCCTCCGCCGGCCTGGGTAAGGTCCCGTCATGACCACCCCGACGGCCGACGACGCGCGCATCGCCGCCGTGCCGGCGCGCCTCGCGGCGGTGCGCGCGCGGATCGCCGACGCCGCGCGGGACGCGGGTCGGGACCCTGCCGACGTGGCCCTGCTGCTCGCGGCGAAGACCCTGCCCGACGCCGTGGTCCGGGCCGCCGTCGAGGCCGGCGCGACGCTGCTCGGCGAGAACCGTGTCCAGGAGCTCGTGAGCCATGCCCCGGCCCTGGCCGACCTCTCACCGACCGTGCACCTGATCGGCCACCTGCAGTCGAACAAGGTCGCCGCCGCGCTCCCGTGGGTCGCCTGCGTGCAGAGCGTCGACTCCCTGGACCTCGCGCAGCGGCTGTCCCGGCGGTGCGCGGACGCCGGGCGCGAGCTCGACGTCATGGTCCAGGTCAACGTGTCCGGGGAGCCGACGAAGTGGGGCGTGGCACCGGACGAGGCCCCCGGGCTCGCCGCCGGTGTGGCGGCCCTCGCCCATCTCCACGTCGTCGGGTTCATGACGGTCGGGGCCAACTCCCCCGACGCCGCCGAGGTCCGCGCCGGGTACGCGCGGCTGCGCGCCGTCCGCGACGACGCCGTCGGCTCGGCCGGGCTGCAGGGCGCCACAGGGCTGTCCATGGGCATGAGCCGCGACCTGGAGCTGGCGATCAGCGAGGGCGCGACCATCGTGCGTGTCGGGACCGCCGTGTTCGGCCCCCGCTGATCAGCCGCACAGCACCTCGTCCGGGTCGTCGGCCGTCCGGATCGGGAGGTCGGGCTCGGCGGGCGGCGCGGGCGGCGCAGCGGGTGGCCCCGCCGGAGCAGCCGGGCCGGTCGGTGGCTCGGCCGGGGCCTCCTCGCCCGGCGCACCGGGCGGAGCGGGCGGCACCGAGCTGAGGGGCTGGTCCGCGAGCAGCCGGCTCCACACGAGGTCGGCGTCGTCGGTCCAGTCGACGTAGCCGCCACTGCCGAACTCCCACGGCACGGTCAGGAACGTGATGTCGGCGGAGCGGAGGTCACGCAGCCCCCACACCAGGCCCAGCTGCGTCGTCGGCGCCGCGAGCTCGGCGGAGACGGTGAGGGACGACGTCGCGGCGTCAAGGAAGCGCGTCAGGTCCAGAGGGCTCGTGAGGACGTCGGACGAGAGGACGCGCCGGAGGAGCGCGCCGATGAACTGCTGCTGGCGGGCGATGCGCGTCGGGTCCAGCCCGTCCCCGCCGTCGATGTGCCGGGCGCGGACGTACTGCAGCGCCTGGACGCCGCGAAGGTCGTGCCAGCCGGCCGCCAGGTCGAGTCCGGTGTAGCGGGAGTCGCGGAGCGGCTCGGGAACGCACACCCGCACCCCGCCGACCGCGTCCACCATGTCGACGAAGCCCACCATGTCGACGATGACGAAGCCGTGGATGGTCAGACCCGTCATCGTCTGGACGGTCGAGATGGTGCACGCCGCTGCGAGCGCCGGGTCTCCGGTCGCCCAGCCGATCGCGAACGCCCTGTTGAACTTCCCCTCCTGCGGCTCGGACACCGGACCTGCCGGGTCGCGGTCGAGGTGGCAGGCGGGGATCTGCGCCCGGGAGTCGCGCGGGATGGAGACCACCTCGGCCCGGGAGCGGTCCGCCGGGAGGTGCAGGATCAGCGTGGTGTCGGAGCCGCCGCCGGGGTCCTCCCCGGCGAGCGCCGCGTTCTCACCGGAACGATCGTCCGTGGCCAGGACCAGGATGTTCACCGCCTGGCCCGCGAGCGCGTCGTCGGTGGAGGGCTGGGCGGGCGTCTCCGGGGCGGCGTCGGGAGCTGGCGGCGGCGCGACGAGGTGCGCCACCGACGGCAGGGTCGTG
>Ga0196976_1000974_pt1 | contig 14873 bp, 20 predicted proteins | sample S3v_513CmetaG_FD_148644 | JGI IMG/M metagenome (GOLD analysis project Ga0196976, IMG submission 148644) | Soil microbial communities from Anza Borrego desert, Southern California, United States - S3+v_5-13C | ecosystem: Environmental > Terrestrial > Soil > Desert | place: USA: California...
CCGATCCTGGAAGGCGCCTTACGCGACTGCCGCGTCCTGCGCGACACCCGCGGCTGGGAACCCAGGCCGTCGGACCATGCCCCGGTGGTGGTGGATCTGGACGTGTAGTTCCTCTCCAACCCTCCTGCGCCAGGATCGAGATTGACCCACGACTGTCTGGCACGGGGGCATACCGAAGGCGGTTGATGGCTTCCATCAACCGCCTTCGGCTCAACCTCTCGTGCAAGCTGTGCTTGCCGTATCAGCCGGCGAGCTTCTCGCGGATCAGGGCCTTGGTTTCCTCAAGGCCGTAGATGGCGATGAACGACCCCATGCGCGGGCCGGTGGCCTGACCCAGCAGCACCTCGTACAAGGCACCGAACCAAGCCTTCAACTCGACGAACGGGTGGGTCTTGCCGACCTCGTAGACCTCGCCCTGGATGGCCTCGGCGGTGGCCTCGGCGGGCAGTTTCCCAAGACGGGCCAAGAGGTCTTCCAGCGCCGCCCGCTCGACGTCCGTCGGCGCGCGGTATCGTTTGGTCGGCTTGATCTGGTCCTGGTAGTAGGTGACGGCGTAGCCCACCAGCCGATCCAGGAACGGCATGGTTTCCGGGCTGGCCTCGGGCGCGTAGCGGGAGATGAAACCCCACATCACGTCCTTGTTCTCCGCGTTCGCCGCCGCCGCGAGGTTCAACAGGATGTTGAACGAGATCGGGCTGCGGGCCGGCGGCGGGTTGCCGTTGTGGATGTGCCACGCCGGGTTCTCCAGCTTCCTGGCCGGGTCTTCCTCGGTGGGCAGCTTTTCCGCGAACGTCAGGTACTCGTCCACCGCGCGGGGGATGACATCGAAGTACAGCCGCTTGGCCGTCTTCGGTTTTTGGAACATGTAGAGCGCCAGACTCTCGGGCGGAGCGTAATGCAGCCATTCGTCGATCGACAGGCCGTTGCCCTTGGTCTTGGAAATCTTCTCGCCCTTGTCGTCGAGGAAGAGTTCGTAGTTGAAGCCCTCGGGCGGGCGGCCGCCCAGGATGCGGCAGATCTTCCCGGCGAGATCGACCGAGGAAATCAGATCCTTTCCGGCCATCTCATAATCCACGCCCAGCGCGTACCAGCGCATGCCCCAGTCGGGCTTCCACTGGAGCTTGACATGGCCGCCGGTGACGGGGACCTCGGTCTTCTTGCCGTCCTCGTCCTCGAAGACGATGGTGCCGGCGTCGGCGTTGCGCTCCAAGACCGGAACCTGAAGTACTTTCCCCGTGGTGGGGGAGACGGGGAGGAACGGGCTGTAGGTCTGGCGGCGCTCCTCGCCGAGCGTGGGCAGCATGACGGCCATGATCTCGTCGTAGTGCCGCAGCACCTTCAGCAGCGCCTCGTCGAAGCGGCCCGACATGTACCAGTCGGTGGACGACTGGAACTCGTACTCGAAGCCGAAGCGGTCGAGAAAACGCCGCAGCATGGCGTTGTTGTGGTGGCCGAAGCTTTCGTACTCGCCGAAGGGATCGGGCACCTTGGTCAGCGGCTTGCCCAGGTGCTGGGCCACCATCTCCTGGTTGGGGATGTTGGTCGGCACCTTGCGCAGGCCGTCCATGTCGTCGGAAAAGGCGAACAGGCGGGTGGGAATGTCGCTCATCCGCGCAAACGCCTGACGCACCATGGTGGTGCGCGCCACCTCCCCGAAGGTGCCGATGTGCGGCAGGCCCGACGGGCCATAGCCGGTTTCGAACAGGACATAGCCTTTGGCCGGCGCCTGCCCTTTGGCGCGCGCCACGAGTTTGCGCGCCTCCTCGAAAGGCCACGCCTTTGCCTGCAACGCCATGTCGCGTCCGCTGGTCATCTCTCCTGATCCTCTAGTGAGACTATTAAAGACGGCGCACGCTAGGGCGGAAGCGGAGGCGCGTCAACGAATCGCTAGGGGCGGGGCCGAGGGGCGGTTGTGGCGGATCGACATCATCTCCACGATTTATGTGTTATGCGGCCCTGATCCGGGCTTGATATACGGCCCGTTTTCAGACATTATGCCGACCATGAACGGGCGGTGAGAAACCCCATGCAGTTCCGTGAACGCCGGCGGGTCATCCAGGTGATCCGCACGATCTACGACCCCGAGCTGAAGCGCGGCCGGTCGGAAGTGGTGGGCAAGATCGATAAGGACAGCCCCACCATCCCCGACAAGCTGGCCCATGCCTGTAGCGCCGAGGAGATCGGGGAAATCACGGCTTGGCTGACCGCGCGCGGCGAGTCCCTGAAAAGCGCCAGCGCGCGCGGCTCGGTCGCCACGCTGCCCGAGGAAATGCGGCAGGCCGCCGCCCACTTCCACGGGCACCACTCCGGCGAACCGGAGGCCGCAGCTCAGGCCGAAGCGATCTGGCGGGCCTGGGACGAGTTGAAAAAAGCCATGCGCAAGGCCGGATACGCCAAGCCCCATGGCAAGCACCATACGGGCTCCCGCAACAGCCCACCACCTCAGTCAAGAAGGGCATCGCCATGAACGACACGCCGCACTGGGCCCAGGCCACGCTGGAACAGGTCCGCATCGCCCGCCGGACGCTGGAGATGCTGACCCTGGTCAACGTCGCGGCGCTGGCCTTCACCCTGGCGATGCTGGGCTGGTCGCTGCACACCGGCTCATTCTGACGTCTTGCCGTTCCGGCCGCCGTCGCACTAGGGTTCGCCGTATTTTCACGGCGGCCGGGACACCTGCCAATGACTTCCGACTGGACCGAAGGCTACGTCGTCGACGTCGGCTACGAGGCCGGGTTTCAACGCCTGCTGGCGCCCTCGCTGATCGACCTGGTGCTGGCGGTGCGCGGCGTGCGGCCGGTGCTGCACGGGCGGCCGTTCACCTATCTGGAGCTGGGCTGCGGCCAGGGCTTCACCACCAATCTGCTGGCCGCCGCCAACCCGCACGGCCAGTTCCGGGGCGTGGACTTCAACCCCGGCCACATGGTGGCGGCGCGCGAACTGGCGCAAGCCGCCGGCATCGGCAATGCCACCTTTTCCGCCGACAGCTTCGCCGAGTTCCTGGAAGCCGACACGCCCGGGTTCGACATGATCGGGCTGCACGGGGTGTGGTCGTGGATCAGCGAGGAAAACCGCCGGCTGGTGGTGGACATCGTCGCCCGCAAGCTGAAGCTCGGCGGGGTGCTCTACATGAGCTACAACTGCCTGCCCGGCTGGGCGGCGATGATCCCGTTGCGCCGGCTGGTCGCCGAACAGGGGCGCGCCCTGCCCGGCCCCACCCCCGCCCGCGCCCGGCGGATGCGCGAGATGTTCGCCCGGCTGGGCGAACTGGATGCCCGCTATCTTCAGGCCAACCCGGCGGCGGCGGCACGACTGGCCGACCTGCGCCGGCGCAGCGTGCCCTATCTGGCGCACGAGTACCTGAACCGTGACTGGCACGCCGATACCTTCGCCGACGTGATGCGCGACTTAGGCCCGGCGCGGCTGTCGTGGGTGGGGTCGGCCCGGCTGTCGGACCATGCCGGCGAGTTGTCGCAACGGGCCGAGGATTATCTGGGGAGCATCGAGGATACGGTGTTCCGCGAAACGGCGCGCGACGTGCTGGTCAATCAGGCGTTCCGCCATGACGTCTTCGTGCGCGGCCCGCTGCCGCTGTCCGAGGCGGCGCGGAAAGAAACCCTGGCCACCACCCGCCTGACGCTGGCCGCCCCGCCGCCGGAGGCCGAAGGGCCGGGCAAGGCGATCCTGGACGCCCTGGCCAGCGGGCCGCAGCCGCTGGACCGCCTGCTGGAGCAGTCGGACCTGGCGGCGCTGCTGACGCTGGTGGCGCAGGGCGCGGTGCTGCCGGCCGAAGAGGCCGACGCCGGGCGCCGCGCCGCCACCGACCGCTTCAACGCGGTGGTGCTCGACCGTGCCCTGGACCTGGACGACCCGCCGGCTCTGGCCTCGCCGGTGCTGGGCTCGGGCGTGGCGCTGTCGCGGCTGGAGCGGGTCTTCCTGCTGGGCCGGCGCCGGGGGGTGGCCGACCTGGGGCAGTTCGCCTGGGACCAGTTGTCGGCCATCGCGCCGGCCTTGGCTGAAGAACGCCCCTTCGAAGCCCTGGGCGGTACTCGTGACTCGCTTGCCGCCCGCGCCCAGGCTTTCACCACCGTGTGGCTGCCGGCACTGGAGCGGCTGGGGGTGGGCTGATCCCCGCGGGATGGCGGGGCGAGGGGGGAATCAAACCCGCGCGCCCAACGCGCCCCGGCGATGGAAGGCCAGGGTGGCGGACAGCCGGGCCAACCAGGGGTCGGCGGGGGCCAAGTCGGCGGCAAGGTGGCGACGGCGGCGGGCGAGACCCAGGCGGGTATCGGCGGCCAGCCGTTCATGCAGGCGTTCGGCGGCTTGGACCGCCAGTTGGCGGCAACGGGCCCGCCCCCCCAGACGTGCGACCCGCTCCACGCCAAGCGGCAACGGGCCATCGTAGGCGGCGTGGAGCTGGTCGAAAGCGGGTGGGGAAAAGAGGGGTGTTTCCATGGCCATCGATAAGACCATAGTCACACATTGTTAATGAAGAATTAATTCCTTGCCGACACATTCATCCCCGGCCGCCTGTCCGGGAAGACGCTCGACGCTATCGGGACCTTCACGTCACACCGTCGTCATGGCCGGACTTGATCCGGCCCTCCCCGTCCCGCGGCCACTCCGCGGCCCGGCGTGGAGACGCGGGGCAAACCCGTGCAGGACGACATAAGGCAACGTCGTGGCAGGACGGTAATTGTTCCCGGGCAGGCCCTTACTGGCTGGCCCAGATGACGCGGGCGATCCACGACACCTCGGATCGCGCCAAGATACGGTCGGGGTGGGCGCGGTTGATGGACATCAGCTCGATCCGGGTGGCGGTTTCGCGGGTCAGCTGCTTGGCCATGACTTCGCCGCCCTTGGTCTTCACCACCACACGGTCGCCACGCCGGACGCTGGCGGCCGGCGACACGATCACCACGTCGCCGTCGCGGTAGACGGGTTCCATGCTGTCGCCGGAAATTTCCAGGGCGTAGGCGTGCGGGTCGCCGAGGCTGGGAAACAGCAGTTCATCCCAGCCGCTGCCCGCGGGAAAACCGCCGTCGTCGAAAAATCCGTCATTGCCGGCCTGGGCGAAGCCGATCACCGGCACGCGCTGCATGGCGCCCTGGCTCTGGCCGTCGCTGATCAGCCCCACAAACTCCGACAAGGTGGCGCCGGTGGCGTCCAGCACCTTGGAGACACTTTCCGTGGAAGGCCAGCGCAGCTTGCCTTCGCCGGTAGTACGCTTGCTCTTGTTGAAGGTCGTCGGGTCAAGTCCGGCCTTACGGGCAAGGCCGGAGGCCGAAAGCCCGTGTTGGGACGCAAGGCGATCGATCGCCCGCCAGATGTCGGCGTGTTTGAGCATGGGATCATAGTCTCACAAATCGGCCGATGCGTCCCTAGGAACATATTCTGAATTTGCTTGACAGCCATCTCTCTGCGGAACATAAAGGGAACAAATGCGCTCCACCGGAAGGAAGTCTCCTGAATGAGGAGTCTTCTCAACACGGGTGTACGCAAACCTTTCCTCGCCGTTCCAAGGAGGCCGCCGTGGCCCGAGACCGCTTTATTCCCCGCCCCCAGACCTGCCTTGCCGGCGTGCCCTTCGCTTGCGCCCAGGATGCCTGGTTCTGGTTTATCCAGGCCCATGACGCGCGGGCCGAGGGCGCGCGCGTCGTCGCCGGCCTGTCCAGGATTCCCCGCCCCTGCGAACCGGCGGACATCCTGCGGCTGGTCGACCGCCTGTACCGCCAGCGCCGGCTGATCCGCGACCACCTTTGTGTGCTGGTCCACTACGGCCGCCGCCTGTCGGCCCCCGATCCCCGCCGCCGTACCGAGGCGCGTGCCGCCCTGCTGTGGCGCGAGGCGTTCGACAGCCTGACGCCGACGCTGCTCGCCAAGGGAATCATTCAAGATGACAGCCCGGCCCGGCCGGAGAGCCTTGCCGCATGAGCCGGCTGACCCTGCCCGCCGGCGAGGCCGCCCGCCCCTTGCGGGCCTGGGTGGTGTTCCGCGGCGATGCCGAACTGGCGTGGCTGCGTTTGCTGCGGCCGGGTTTCCGGCACTGCTTCGTGGTGCTCCACGACGGCTGGCGCTGGATCACGCTCGACCCGTTGGCGCCGCACACCGAGGTGGCAGTGCCGCCGGTTCCGGCCGAAGCCGACTTGCCCGGCTGGTTCGCCGGCCAGGGCATGACCGTAGTGCCGGCGCCCGTGCGGCGCGACCGGCGCCGGCCGGCACCGTGGGCGCCCTTCACCTGCGTCGAGGCGGTCAAGCGCGTTCTGGGAATCCATGCCCGCCGCGTGCTGACCCCCTGGCAACTCTACCGCCACCTGACCCGCTCTTCCGCCTGATCTCCCCCGTCCCTTCTGGAGACGCTTCCATGTCCGCCCTGTTTTCGCCCCCCGCGCCGACGGTAGTCTATGTGCCCACCACGGCGGCAACGACGACAGCCAAGCCGGCCGCTACCACATCGACCCGTCCGGCGACGACCACCTCAAGCACCACGGCGGCGCGTCCGGCCACGACCACAACCGCCACGACGACAGCCTCCTCGGCTCGACCGGCGACGACGGCGACAACGCCTCGGCCGGCGACGACGGCGACCGCACCTCGGCCGGCGACAACGACCACCACGCCTCGGCCGGCGGCCACGACGACGACCGCGCGCCCCACGACGCCGGCCGCCGCAACGGCCCCCCGTCCCACCACCACGGCCACCCGCCCCGCCACGACGACGACAACGCCCCAGCCGGCCGCGCCCACCACCACCACGCCGCAGCCGCAGGCCGCGCCCGAACCGCCGGGTGTCGTCGTGCAGCCGACTCCGGCCGTACCGACGATGCCGGTTTCCACCCTGCCGGACCTGGACCCGGAGGAGGACCCGCTGAAGGTGGGCGAACGGATGATGGCACGGCGCGCCCGCGGTCAGGCCGGCACGGTGTTGACCTCCTGGCGCGGCGTTTCGTCCGCCGCCGCCCCGGTTCGCAAACGCCTTCTGGGGGAGTGACGCGCCATGGCCACCCGTCCCGCCGCCACCGCCGGCATCACCGCCGCCCGCACTCCCGACGCCCGCGCGCTCCTGGACCGCTACGCCGCCGCCAAGGCGCGGCGGGCACCGTGGGAGTCGCACTGGCAGGAATGCTATGACCACGCCCTGCCTCAAGGGCCGGGCTTCACCCGCAACGCCCAGCCGGGCGAGCGCAAGGTCGATCGCCTGTTCGACGGCACCGCCCCCGATGCAGTGGACCAATTGGCGGCCAGCCTGCTGGGCCAGTTGACGCCGCCGTGGTCACGCTGGTTCGGGCTGGTGCCCGGCCCCGACCTGAGCCCGGCCGAACGCGACGCCGTCACCCCGCTGCTGGACAAGGCCGCCCAATCCGTCCAGACCCATTTCGACCGTTCCAACTTCGCGGTCGAGATGCACCAGTGTTACCTGGATCTGGTGACCGGCGGCACCGGCTGCCTGCTGCTGGAAGAGGCCCCGCCCGGCGACCGCTCGGGCCTGCGCTTCACCGCCGTGCCGCTGGCCGAAGCGGTGCTGGAGGAAGGGGGCGAAGGCCGCCTGGACACCACCTTCCGCCGCAGCGAACTGACGCTGACCCAACTGGAGGCTCGGTTCCCCCGCGCCCCATTGCCCGACCAGGTGCGCGCTGCCGGTACCCGCGACCCGCAGGCGCGCTTCGTGGTGGTGGAAAGCGTCGTCCCCGATGGCCCTGCCTACCGCTACACCGTGGTGCTGGACAGCCATCTGGCCGAACCGGCAACCCTGGCCGAAGGGCGCTTCGGCCAGTCGCCCTTCATCAACTTCCGCTGGTTGAAGGCGCCGGGCGAGGTTTATGGCCGTTCGCCGGTGATGAAGGCCCTGCCCGACATCAAGACCGCCAACAAGGTGGTGGAGTTGGTGCTGAAGAACGCTTCCATCGCCGTCACCGGCATCTGGCAGGCCGACGATGACGGCGTGCTGAACCCCGCCACCATCCGGCTGGTGCCCGGCACCATCATCCCCAAGGCGGTGGGCTCGGCCGGGCTGACGCCGCTTCAGGCGCCGGGGCGGTTCGACGTGTCGCAACTGGTGCTGGACGACCTGCGCGCCCGCATCCGCCACGCCCTGCTGGTGGATCGGCTGGGGCCGGTGAACGACCAGCGGATGACCGCGACCGAGGTTCTGGAACGTTCGGCCGAGATGTCGCGCATTTTGGGCGCCACCTATGGCCGGCTGCAATCGGAGTTGCTGACGCCGCTGATCCTGCGGGCCGTGGCGATCCTGCGTCGGCGCGGCGAAATCCCGGACATCGCCGTGGACGGCCGGCTGGTCGAACTTCAGTACCGCTCGCCGCTGGCCCAGGCCCAGGCGTTGCGCGACGTGCAGGCGACGTTGCGGTGGCTGGAGTCCGCCTCGGCGCTCGGTGCCGACGCCATGGCCACGGTGGACGCGCCGGCCGCCGCCCGCTGGCTGGGCGAGGCCTATGGCGTGCCGCCGACCCTGATCCGCGCCGCCCCCATCCAGCCCGTGACCGCCCAGGAGGTACCCAATGTCTGAGGCCGATCCCGGCTGGGACTGGTTCGAGAGCGCGCCGGTCCCCGCCGGGGACGATCCCGTTGCCCACTTCGCCCGCTGCTTCGCCACCCCGGACGGCCAGCGCGTGCTGGCCCACCTGCGCGCCATCACCACCGGCCGGGCGCTGGGGCCGGAGGCCAGCGCCGCCGCCCTGCGCCACCTCGAAGGCCAGCGCCAGCTGGTGCGCACCATCGCCGCGCTGGTTCGGCGCGGTCTTGAAGAAAACCGGGGAGCTTGCCCCCGGCGCCCTTGATCCCTTGATCCTTTGAAACCTGGAGAGACAGCCATGGCTGAACGCAACCCTCGGCCCGCCAACGTGCCGGAAAAATTCTGGGACCCCGAAACCGGCACCGTCCGGCTGGAAGACCTGCTCGCGTCCTATCAGGAGTTGGAAGGACGATTCGGCGTGCCCGACGTCCCCGACGGCTATCGGATCGGCTGCGATCACGGCCTGTTCGAACCGGACCCCGACATCAACGCCCGGCTGCATACCGCCGGTTTCACGCCGGAACAGGCCCAGCTTCTCTATGACCTGGCGGCCGAGCGGATGATTCCCATGCTCCAGGAGATGGCCGCCCAGTTCCAGTCCGACCGCGAGCTGGAACGGCTGGTCGACCACTTCGGCGGCGAGGACAAGTGGCGCGAAATGTCCCGCCAGCTCCACGCCTGGGCGCGCAAAAATCTGCCGCCGCCGGCGGTGGAGGGCTTGACCACCACCTATGAAGGCATCCTGGCGCTTCACCGCATGATGACCGGGAACGAGCCGCCGGCCATGCGGGGAATGGGCGGTTCCGGTTCCGCCACCGAGGCCGATCTTCAGCAGATGATGCGCGACCCCCGTTACTGGCGCGACCGGGACTCCGGCTTCATCGCCCGCGTCACCGAAGGCTTCCGCCAGATGTACCCCGACGGGATGCGCTGATCCGGCTTTCGGCGCCCGCCTCTCCTTAAGGGGTGGGCGCCGCGAGGCGACGCCGCGGCCCGCCACCGCTCCCGGATGGGGACAATCTCCCCGTTGCGGGTGTTGTTTCCCTGCCAACCGATACCACGTGTCATTTGATAACAAAGTCAGGAGAAGCGGCCATGGACGTTCCCTTGGAGATCGCCTTTCACAACATGGAGCCTTCGGAGGCGGTGGAAGCGCGGGTTCGCGAGCGGGTGGCCAAGCTCGAAAAACTTTATGACCGCCTGGTGAGTTGCAGCGTCGTCGTCGAGGCGCCGCATCGCCAGCACCGCACGGGCAACATCTTCCGTGTCCGCATCTATATGTCGGTCCCCGGCGGGGATCTGGTGGTGGATAAGGAGCCCAACCATGCCAAGGAGCGGTATTCCGGCCCGGATGTCTACGTTATCATCAATGACGCCTTCGACGTGGCCGAGCGCCGCCTGAAGGACTTCAAGGCCCGCCAGCGCGGCGAGGTCAAGACCCACGACATGCCGATGCACGGACACATCATGTCCATCGACCCCACCCAGGACATCGGCTTCCTGCGCAACGCCGAAGGCAGCCACCTGCGGTTCCACCGCAACGCCGTGATCAACGAGGACCTGGAAAAGTTCAACCCCGGCGATCCCGTCCACTATGTGGAAGCCATGGGCGACACCGGACCGCAGGCCAGCAAGGTCTGGCGCGTGCAATCCGAACATCAGATGCAACACCCGGTGGAATAGGGCTCTACGACCCCTTCCGTGTACGCCGCAAATGCGGCAGCGCGGCGGCGGAGCGGATGACGGGTTTGCCGTAAACGTGCGTGGGGGGCGGTTCGGTCGGCCCGCCCGCCCGCACCGGGCGCTCGGCGAAACGGCCCAGGCTGATCATCCGGTCGTACATCACGATGGCCCCGGCTATGCCGACGTTCACGCAGAACTTCATCGGGATTCTCACGACGTGGTCGCACCGCGCCACCATCTCGGGCGACAGGCTGCCGCGCTCCGGCCCCAATACGTAGGCGGCGCGCAAGGGATGGCGGAAGCTGGGCAACTCCACCGCCTCGTCGGTCAGTTCCACCCCCACGATCCGGCAGCCGCGCGGCAGTTGCAGCTCGGCGGCATCCTTGTAGGTGTAGAGCGGCATATGACCGGCGGCGTCCGAGGTGTCGACGAGGCGCATCTCCTTCATGTCGATGCCGGCCTCGATGATGAAGGCGAAGCTGGCGCCGAAGGCGTGGGCCGAGCGGACCAGAGTGCCGACGTTGCCGGCCTTCGAAATGCGCTCGGCGCCGATGGCAAAGTAGCCGCGCATGTCAGCCAAGGGGATGGGTTTCCAAAATCAGCCGGTTCTCTGGAACACGCTCATCACCCGATACGGCTCTTCATCTTCGAGAGGGTGCCGGTTCGGATGGCGTTCTTGATGCGGATATAATACGGCCCGGGCCGTGCCCTGTCGAGGGAGACCCGGCAGGCAGAGGGATGCCGGGAACGGGGCGCGGACCGTCACGACAGCCGGCTGTAGCGGGTGACCGAGCGGAAGTCCCGGCACGGGCCAGTGACGCGCCACACCACGCACCAGTTGCGCTGGTCCAGCACGGTGTAGTGGCCGCGCCAGCGGGTGCCGTCGCGCTCGATCTCCACAGTGGCGTCGCCGGTGGCAAGGTCCAATTGGTGGAACGGCTGGCCGTCGGGGAACTGCACTTCGGCGCGGGTGGGGGCGGGAAAGTCGAACAGCAGGCGGCGCACGGCGGCTACGGTGGAACGGCCGAACGACAGGCATCCCTGCTCCTCGTAGCGCATGGTCTGGCCCGACGGCTCGAATCGCGCGGTGCCGCGCAGATGGCCCAGCGCCAGGGGACTCTCACCCATGACCGACCGCTCCACCTTCCACACGCCGGTGAGGAAGGCGCGCAGGTTGGGCACGGGCCAAAGGCGTGGGATTGCCGACTCCACGGATTCCTCTAGTATCGCAGACTAATCAACTCGTAGCCCAAGCGCGGACGCTCCGCCAGAGAGAATGAATGCTAAAGCCCACGGATAAAATCGTTATCCTCACCGGCGCCGGCATCTCGAAGGAATCCGGCCTCGACACTTTCCGTTGCGCCGATGGGATCTGGGCCAAGGTCCGGCTGGAGGACGTGGCCACGCCGGATGGCTTCGTCCGCAACCCGGCGCTGGTTCATGAATTCTACAACCACCGCCGCCGCGAAGTGCAGAAGGAGGCGATTCAGCCCAACCCCGCCCACCACGCCATCGCGCGGCTGGAGCGGGAATGGCCGGGCGAGGTGCTGCTGGTAACGCAGAACATCGACGACCTGCACGGCCGCGCCGGCTCGACCAACCTCATCCACATGCACGGCGAGCTTCTGAAGATGCGATGCGAGCACTGCCGTGTCGTCTCGGAAATCCGCTCCGACCTGTCGGTCGAGGACGCGTGCGGGCGCTGCGGCCGCAAGGGCGGCTTGCGCCCCCACGTCGTGTGGTTCGGCGAGATGCCGCTGGAAATGGACCGTATCTACGACGCGCTGGCCGACTGCGATCTCTTCCTGTCCATCGGCACGTCGGGCAATGTCTACCCGGCGGCCGGCTTCGTACAGCAAGCCGGCATGTACGGCGCCCACACGGTGGAGCTGAACCTGGAGCCATCGCAAGGCGCCACCCTGTTCCGCGAAACCCTCTACGGCCCCGCCACCGAGATGGTGCCGGCCTTCGTGGAACGGGTGCTGGCCGAGACATGAGCCGCGCGGCGCTGCTTGCCGACCTTGCCGCCCGCGCGCGCGCCTGCCGCCTGTGCGAAGCGCACCTGCCGCTGGGGCCGCGCCCGACGTTCCGTGTATCCGCCGCCGCGCGGCTGCTGATCGTCGGGCAGGCGCCGGGGACCAAGGTGCATGAAACCGGCATCCCGTGGAACGACGCCTCGGGCGACCGGCTGCGGCAGTGGCTCGACCTCGACCGTGCGGCTTTTTACGACGAATCCCGCGTCGCCATCCTGCCCTCGGGCTTCTGTTATCCCGGTGTGGACAAGAACGGTGGCGACAAGCCGCCGCGCCCGGAATGCGCGCCGACGTGGCACCCCCTGTTCCGGGAACTGCTGCCGCAAGTGGAACTGACGCTGCTGGTCGGCTCCTACGCCCAAGCCTACTACCTCGGCCGCCGCCGCAAGCCGACGGTGACGGCGACGGTGACGGCATGGCGCGAATATCTTCCGGCCTTTCTTCCCACCCCGCATCCCAGTTGGCGCAACACCGCGTGGCTGCGGAAACACCCCTGGTTCGAGGATGATCTCTTGCCGGTGCTGCGGGAGCGGGTGCGGGAATTACTGGACGGCCCCTGACGCCTTCTCGAAAATATACAGCTTGCCGTTTTCGGGGATGGTGAATTTCGGCCCGGTGAAGCCCTGCCGCATCAGCTCCTTGCGCAGGAACAGCATGAAGCCGCCATGGCCGACGACCAGGGTGTTGCCGTCGCCCCGCGGCAGGATATCGTGGGCGAACCGCTTGACGTTACCGAGGAACTGGCGCTTGTTCTCAAGCAGCGACCGATGGGACGAGTACCACGCCAGCCGCACCAGCAGTTTCCACACGGAGAACGGCAGGCGGATGTCACGGTTCATCACCGCTCTGACCGTCATTTCGCGCAGCATCCCGGTGGCGATGATGTCGCCGCCGTAGATGCGTTGCGCTGTTTTCAGGGCACGCGGCAGGTCGCTGGAAAAGCACCGCTGCCATGCGATGCCGCCCAGATCGACAGACTTCTCCTTTACCTCCGCCATGTCGTAGCGGGCAAACCAGTCATTGAACTCCTTGGGGTTCAGCCACTTCTTTTCGGGCAAGCCCGTTACGACCTCGAAATGGCGCACCAAACCGATTTTCATCTCATTCCTGCGACGCAAGGATGCCGTTCCTCCGGCGACGCCGATCGAATGCTGTCCCAAGGTGCCGCCAGAGCCTTGCGGAAACCCTCGAAACACCGAGCCTTCCGGTTAAGCACCCCGCGATGGCGCCCGGTGAGGCGTGGCCACCGCGATTATCGATAGAAATCAGTCCGTTCGCCGCATCAGATAGAACACATAGCCGTAGCTGTCGCCGAACCGGCGGTACAGGTCGATTTCCATCGCCGTCAGGTCCAGGATTTCCGCCCACTCGGCATCCCCGGCGTGCTGTTCCCGAAACGCCGCGACGCGCTCGGCCAGCGGCGTGTAGTAGCCGTCCCACCACGCCGAGGACGGCAGGGGGAAGGCGTCCAGCACCCGGTAGCCCTGGCGCTCGGCGGTGGCGCGATTCTCGTCAATAGTGCCCATGGACGGATAGCCCTCGGCCCAAAAGCGGGCGGCCTCCTGCGGGCGATCATCGGTCAGCCACGAGCATTCGGTCACCGCCATCACGCCACCGGGCGTCAGCCACTTGCGCCAGCGGCGCAGGCCGTCGGCGAAGCCGATGATGTAGATGGCGCCTTCCGACCAGATCAGGTCGTAGCTGCCGGCCTCGAAGTCGTCGAGGTCGAACATGGACGCCTCGTGCGCCTTGACCCGGTATCCCAGGCCCGCTTCCTTCACCCGTGCCTGAAGCTGGTCCAGGTAGGGGCGGTGGACGTCCAGCGCGTCGATCCGCCCGCCGGTCACCCGCGCCAGCGCCATGGTCTGGGCACCGGCGCCGCAGCCGATGTCCAGCACCTTCGCATCGGCCGGCAGATAAGGCTTCAGCCGCGTCAAGGCGTCCTGGGTCACGGCGTCGGCCCCCGGTCCCTGACGCGGCAAATCCTCGTGCAGCTTGAACAGGCGTTCGATATCCATGGAAGTCAGTCCTCGTCCGGGGCGGCGTCGATCGCCTCCATATCCTCGTCGGAGAAGCCGAAGTGGTGGCCGATCTCGTGGATCAGGACGTGGCGGACGATGTCGGCCAGATTTTCGCCCGTCTCGCACCAGTAGTCCAGGATCGGGCGGCGGTAAAGGTGGATCACGTCGATGTGCTGCTGCGGGGCGGTAACGCTGCGATACGGCATGCCAATGCCGCGATAAAGCCCCAGGATATCAAACGGCGACTCCAGTTCCATATCGCGCTCGGTTTCCTCGTCGGGGAACTCGTCCACCCGGATCAGCACGTTACCCACATGCCGGCGAAGTTCGTCCGGGATGATGGCCAGCGCCGCCTCGCCCAGAGCCTGGAGGTCGTCCAGCGTTGGCGGGATGGTGATGGCGGGGGCGGGCTTGGGCTTGGCGCGGAACATGGTTGCGGCACCTTGGTGTCAGGGTAACGGTCCCGTCAAGCTGGCCGCCCGCCTTGACCCATCCGGCGAACGACGCCACTTCCGACTTAAGGGACCTCAATGAACATAGGGGGCGGAAATGGCTGAGAAACTGGTCGGCGCCAAGCGTCAGGCGGCGTTGCACGAACTCCACGGC
>Ga0196976_1000975_pt1 | contig 14872 bp, 10 predicted proteins | sample S3v_513CmetaG_FD_148644 | JGI IMG/M metagenome (GOLD analysis project Ga0196976, IMG submission 148644) | Soil microbial communities from Anza Borrego desert, Southern California, United States - S3+v_5-13C | ecosystem: Environmental > Terrestrial > Soil > Desert | place: USA: California...
CGCGCATGAACCAGGACCCGAACGCGGTTCCGGACGATATCGATCACCTCGGCTTCCGCCGCGTCCGCTTCGTCGGCGAACTCCTGCAGGCGCGCATGCGCGTCGGCATGTCGCGCATGAAGCGCAACATCCAGGACCGCATGAGTACGATCGAGAGCGAGACTACGCTCCCGATGGCATTCATCAACCCGCGCCCGTTCCAGGCGTCGGTCCGCGAGTTCTTCACCGCGAACCAGCTTTCGCAGTTCATGGACCAGCAGAACATCCTCGCTGAGCTCGAGAACATGCGTACGCTTTCCGCCTTGGGCCCAGGCGGCCTCACGCGTGAGCGCGCAGGCTTCGAGGTCCGTGACGTGCACCCGTCCCATTACGGACGTCTCTGTCCGATCCACACGCCGGAAGGCCAGAACATCGGTCTCATCCTCCGCCTCGCGCTTCACGCGCGCACGAACGAGTTCGGCGTCATCGAGACCCCGTACGCAGTCGTGAAGAACGGCGCAGTGACCGAAGAGGTCGTATACCTCAACGCGCTTGAGGAGGAGAGCCGCGTCATCGCACACGGCGCGACCCCGATCGATGAGAAGGGCAAAATCGTCCCTGACGTCATCGAGGCCCGCAAGAACGGAGAGCCGGCTATCGTGACACGCAATGAGATCGATCTCATCGATGCGTCCACGTACCAGATGTTCTCCGCAGCTACCGCGATGATCCCGTTCGTCGATCATGACGACGCGAACCGCGCGCTCATGGGTTCGAACATGCAGAAGCAGGCGACCCCGGTCCTCGTTCCCGAGGCACCGCTCGTCGCTACCGGAATCGAAGGCCACGCCGCGAAGAACACCGGACGTCTCGTCATCGCTGAGGAAGCGGGCGAGGTGACCTACGTCGACGCGCGCAAGATCACCGTCGAGGGATCTAAGGGCAAGAAGGACTACAAGCTCCAGGGCCTCACCCAGACCAACCAGAACTCCGCGTTCCAGCAGCGCCCGTCCGTGCGCCTTGGCGACAAGGTGAAGAAGGGCGACGTGCTCGCGGACAACTCGTCGACCGACCAGGGGCAGATGGCGCTCGGACAGAACGTCCGCGTCGCCTTCATGAGCTGGAGCGGAGCCAACTACGAGGACGCCATCATCGTAAGCGAGCGCCTCGTGGAGAACTCCAAGTTCACCACCATCCATATCGAGGACTTTGAGGCAGCCGTCCGCGACACGAAGCTTGGTCCGGAGGTCACCACGCACGACATTCCGAACGTCGGCGAGCTCCGTCTTAAGAACCTCGATGAGGAGGGCGTCGTCCGTATCGGTGCAGAGGTGCGCCCCGGCGACATCCTCGTGGGTAAGGTCACGCCTAAGGGCGAGACCCAGCTCACCCCAGAGGAGCGTCTCCTTCGCTCGATCTTCGGCGACAAGGCCAAGGACGTGAAGGACACCTCGCTCCGCATGGAAGGAGGAAAGCGCGGCCGCGTCATCGGCGTGCGCGTGTTCTCCCGCGAGAAGGGCGACCAGCTCGAAAGCGGCATCATCAAGAAGATCGTCGTCACGGTCGCGCAGGTCCGTAACGTGTCGGTGGGTGACAAACTCGCCGGACGCCACGGTAACAAGGGCGTCATCTCCCGCGTGCTTCCGGTAGAGGACATGCCGTACGACAAGGACGGCAACCCTATCGACGTGATCCTCACCCCGCTTGGCGTTCCGAGCCGTATGAACCTCGGACAGATCCTCGAGCTTCATCTCGGGCTTGCCGCGAACACCCTCAACTACCAGGCAATCGTGCCTCCGTTTGCAGGCGCAACCGCAGATGAGATCCGCAATGAGCTCGAGACTGCTGGATTCGACCGCTCCGGAAAGATGCAGCTGTTTGATGGTCGCACCGGCGCCGCGTTCGCGCAGGCGATCTCGGTCGGATACATGTACATCCTGAAACTTCATCACATGGTGGAGGACAAGATCCACATGCGCTCCATCGGCCCGTACTCCCTCATCACCCAGCAGCCGCTCGGTGGAAAGGCGCAGAACGGCGGCCAGCGCTTCGGCGAAATGGAGGTGTGGGCGCTTCTCGGCTACGGCAGCGCATACACGCTCCGCGAGATGCTCACTATCAAGTCCGACGACATCACGGGCCGTTCCGCGACCTTCGATGCCATCGTGAAGGGCGAACCGGTATCGCATGCAGGTACGCCGGCATCGTTCTCCGTACTTACCAACCAGATCCGCGGTCTTGCGCTCGATATCGAGCCGCTCGCGCGCGATAACGACATGGACGCGTAAGTCCTGTCCTAATCCACATTCCTATGGCTACACCAAACACCACCGGAAAGCGCAACCCAGGACCGCACGCGCGTGACTGGAACGCATTGCGTCTCTCGCTCGCATCGCCTGAGCGCATCCTCGAATGGTCCCGCGGCGAGATCACCAAGCCAGAGACCATCAACTACCGCACGCAGCGCTCCGAGAAGCACGGCCTCTTCGATGAGAAGATATTCGGTCCTGAGAAGGACTACGAGTGTTACTGCGGCAAGTACAAGGGCATCCGCTACAAGGGAATCGTCTGTGACAAGTGCGGCGTGGAGATCACCCGCTCCATCGTTCGCCGTGAGCGCATGGGCCACATCGAGCTCGTGACTCCGGTCGCACACATCTGGTTCCTCCGCTCGATGCCGTCCCGCATGGCGCTCCTTCTTGGAATTCCTGCAGCGGACCTTGAGAAGGTAATCTACTTCGCGGGCTACATTGTCACTAAGGTGAACGAGGACGTAAAGAAGCGCCTTCTTGCTGAGCTCGAGGCCGAGTATAAGTCCAAGCACAAGGAGTGCGCGGATGATAAGCAGCGCGATGCGCTCAAGGAGCGCATGACGCTCGCCAAGCAGGAGATCGACACGGTCGTCGTCGGCAAGGTCTTCGATGAGATCGCGTACCACCGCTACTCGGTGAAGTACGGAACGCTCTTCGAGGCGAAGATCGGCGCCGAGGCTATCTACGACCTCTTCCGCGGTCTTAAGATGGAGGAATTGAAGACAAAGCTCGAGGAGCGCTATACCTCCGCAGGCCAGGCAGAGAAGGAGAAGCTCGCAAAGCGCATCTCCCTCATCTCGAACATGATCGCTGCGAAGACGCGCCCTGAGTGGATGTTCCTCACGAAGATCCCGGTCATCCCGCCAGCGCTCCGCCCGATGGTCGCGCTCGAGGGCGGCCGCCACGCGACCTCCGACGTCAACGACCTCTATCGTCGCGTGATCAACCGCAACAACCGCCTGAAGAAGCTTCTCGATATCCACGCACCTGAGGTCATCCTCCGCAACGAGAAGCGCATCCTCCAGGAAGCGGTGGACGCGCTCCTTGATAACTCGATCAGGAAGTCGGGAGCTAACGCAGGCGCAATGACGCCGGCACAGCGCCGTCCTTTGAAGTCCCTTGCGGACTACTTGAAGGGCAAGCAGGGCTACTTCCGCCAGAACCTTCTTGGAAAGCGCGTCGACTACTCCGGCCGCTCCGTAATCGTGGTGGGTCCTGACCTCGAGCTCGACGAGTGCGGTCTCCCGAAGCACATGGCTTTGGAGCTCTTCCGCCCGTTCGTCATCGCAGGACTCCTTCAGCGCGAATTGGCCTTCAACATCCGCGGCGCAGGCCGCCTCATTGAGGACGGCGTACCGGAGGTCTGGGAGATCCTCGAAGAGGCTATCCAGGGCAAGTACGTGCTTCTGAACCGCGCACCGACGCTTCACCGCCAGGGTATCCAGGCATTCCGCCCGCGCCTTATCGAAGGTGACGCTATCCAGCTCCATCCGCTTGTATGTCCGGCCTTCAACGCCGACTTCGACGGCGACCAGATGGCGATCCACGTGCCGCTCTCAGAAGAGGCGCAGTGGGAAGCTAAGAACGTGATGAGCGCGAACAAGAACATCCTGAAGCCAGGATCTGGCGAGATGATCGTCATGACCCAGAAGCCGCTCGATATCGTGCTCGGTACCTTCTGGCTAACCAAGGCCGTAGAGGGCGCAAAGGGCGAGGGAACGCACTTCGATTCCCCGAACTCAGCGATCCTCGCGCACGAGTACGATGCAGTGGATCTGCGCGCGATGGTGAAGATCCTCCCGAGGACGGACAAGGCCAAGTACGCGCAGTTCAACGGCGAGCTGTTCGAGACTACGGTCGGACGCCTCCTGTTCAACACCGTCCTTCCGGCTGACTACCCGTTCATCAACGATGCCATCACGAAGAAGGTGCTCTCCAACATCATGCATGACTGTATGATCCGCTACGGCATCGACGCCGTTCCGGGCATCGTCAACAAGGTGAAGCGCTTCGGCTTCGAGTACGCGACCAAGTCGGGCGTCACCTGGTCCATTGACGACGTATCGGTCCCCCAGAAGAAGGGAGCGATCATCGAGTCAGCGCGCCAGAAGGTCGCCAAGATCGACGACGACTACCGCAACGGTCTTCTGACCGAGGAGGAGAAGCGCCGCATGGTGATCGAGATCTGGCACGGTGCGAAGACCGAGGTTGAGAAAGCCGTCGAGGAGCAGCTCGATCCGGCAGGTTCCGTCCATGACATGGTGCGCTCCGGCGCCCGCGGTACCTTGGGCAACCTCACGCAGATGGCGGGTATGAAGGGTCTCATCCAGAACACCGCCGGCGAGACCATCGAGGTGCCGATCGTGTCCTCCATGACGGAGGGCCTCAACCCGGTCGAGTACTTCATGAGTACCCACGGCGCGCGTAAGGGTCTTACCGACACCGCGCTCGGAACCGCACGTGCAGGGTATCTTACGCGCCGTCTGTTCGATGTCGCGCAGGATTCCATCGTCACCGAAAGGGATTGTGGTACGAAGCGCGGTACGGCGATCAGCCGTGTTAGCGCATCGGGCATCCGCATCGACTTTGCGGAGGCAATCCGCGGCAGGACGCTCTCGGCTGACGTGCCTGAGCTCTTCAAGAAGAACCACTACCTCACGACCGAGGACGCGGTGAAGATCGCTGAATCTGATGTGCAGGCAGTGACGGTCCGTTCGCCTATGGCGTGTGAGACGCGCTACGGCATCTGCGGTACCTGTTACGGCATGGATCTCACGAGCCAGCAGCCGGTCGACCTCGGCGAAGCCGTCGGTACGGTCGCGGCCCAAGCTATCGGCGAGCCGGGAACCCAGCTTACGATGCGTACCTTCCACGCCGGCGGTACGGCGTCGGTCGGCGGCGACATCACCCAGGGTCTCCCGCGCGTCGAGGAGATCTTCGAGAAGCGCTCGCCGAAGAATCCGGCCGTTATCTCCAAGACCGACGGTATGGTTACCGAAGTGAAGGAGGAGGGCAGGGAGCGCATCATCATCGTTGCGCCTGAGGCAGGCCAGGGCAAGAAGAATGGTGCTGCGATCGAGTACACCGCGCCGCACCCGCGCATGGCGCTCGTGAAGGCAGGCGACGCGGTCGTTAGGGGCCAGTTCCTCACGGACGGTTCCGCAGACCTCGACGACCTGTTCGAGTACGCAGGACGCGCAGCGGTCCAGGAGTACATCATCGCGGAGACCAGCAAGATCTACGAGCTCCAGGGCGCATCCGTGTCCCGCAAGCACCTCGAGGTCGTGGTCAAGCAGATGTTCTCCCGCGCGAAGATCACGGACACCGGCGATTCCGACTACTCGGTCGGCGATGTCGTCGAGCACTGGGAGTTCGCTGAGGTACTGAAGACGATGGAAGCGGAGGGCAAGATCCCGCCGAAGGCCCGCGAGATGGTCCTCGGTATCAAGGAGTCCGCGCTCTCACGCCGCTCGTTCCTCTCCGCAGCGTCCTTCGAGCAGACCACGAAGATTCTCATCAACGCAGCCCTCAAGGGTTCTGTCGACACGCTCCGTGGCCTCAAGGAGAACGTTATCCTCGGCCGCCTCATACCAGCCGGTACGGGCTTCGCAGGCAGCAAGAAGCACGAGGCTATCGCTGAACTCCAGATGGAGCGCGCGAAGCTCCGTCGCGAGATGGAAGAGGAAGAGGAGGCACGCCAGATGGCAGAAGCAGCCTAACTTCCTTATAGACGCAAAAGGCCCGCACGTGCGGGCCTTTTGCTTTTATTGGCCCGTGGTACGCTCCGAAAGGGAAGGAGAAGCACATGACCCACACCAGCCCGCCTAACCTTATGGCCCTGGGCAGGCCGATCGAAGGCACCGCGAAGCCGATTCCGAGAACACCAGAAACAGAGTGCCTGTTCGACTGGGAACCCTCCGAAGAGGCGAAGCGGGATATGGCCGAGATCCAGTCGCGCGGGAGGTTCTATTTCTGAGGGCCAGCTCGCACTGAATACACAAAGGCCGCGTCGTGCGACGCGGCCTTGGTCTTATTACTCGCGAAGCCTGTGCGGAATGCGGTGCTTGTCGAGCTCATCGGTCAGAATGCGGATCTTGTCGGACCCGAACCCTTTGATGAGCCGAAGCGTCGATCCTTCGCACTTGGCGACCTTGCCGACGGTCGCGAGCCCGTAGCTCTCGCACAGTTCCTTGAGGTACTGCGTTATGTCCAAGTCCCCGATGGGACTTGAGTTTCGTATATGTGCCATTGCGGCCTCCATGCAGACTATGGGGAGTTAAATACGCATGAGGGAATCTGTCAAACGGACAAACGAAAAGACCGCCTAGTTGCCTGGGCGGCCTGATAATCGTACTGGATGCGTCAGAAAACGTCTTCCTTGCGCTCCCAGAAAGGATCCTCCTCGAGGAGCTGTTTCAGGATCGTGACGTCGTCGATCTCGAAGACGATCATCACGACCTCGCGCGGCCGGCCGCACAGGCGTTCCCAGAAGTTCCGGGGCACCCTTTCGTGGACCACGTCGGCGACGCGGAAGATCTTGTCGTCCTCGACGAGGAAGAGCTCGTCGAAGAGGTCCACGTCGTCGAGCCACAGATACTTCTCGCCGATCCGGGGGACACAAGGCCACCGATCCCATCGCCGGATCACTCCCGGATCACCGGTCGTGTGATTCGGGTCCGTGTTCTTCAGCCAGATGCAAATTTTCAACGCGGTATCCTTTCGGTTGTTTCGTGGAGGCGAATTGCCGCAAACCCGATATAATATGACATTAATATCTCTCCTAGTCAATACGGCGGGTGAAGCGGGTCTTAGACAAGCAAAAAGATGGATACGCGGTAAAATGACCTAAACCATGGATACCGTCGAACAGGTAAAGTCCAAGCTCTCAATCATCGATGTCGTGGCGCCCTACGTGAAGCTCACGAAGTCCGGCCGCTATCTGAAGGGCCTTTCGCCCTTCACGAAGGAGAAGACCCCGTCGTTCTTCGTGAACCCGGAGCGCAACTCCTACTACTGCTTCTCAACTTCGCAGGGAGGAGATATCTTCACTTTCATCGAGAAGATGGAGGGCGTCGATTTCAAGGGAGCGCTGAAGATGCTCGCGGAGAAGGCGGGCGTCGAGATCGTGTACGAGAAAGGCGGGAACGACAATAAGGGGAAGCTGGACCGGTTGCGCGAAGCCATGGCGCGCGCTGAGCAGAAGTATGTCGAGCACCTCGACCCTAAGGGTGCGGCATACGCATACGCTAAGTCGCGCGGGCTCACCGATGAAACCATTCGGAACTGGAGCATCGGCTATGCATCGGACGCATGGCGCACGCTCCTTGAGGAACTGACCGCTGCAGGTTTCTCGACCAAGGAGATGGAAGCGGCCGGTCTCATCAAGGAGGCTGACGAGAAGCGCGGCACCTTCTACGATAGGTTCCGCAACCGCCTCATGTTCCCGATAAAGGATATCGCCGGCAGGACCGTCGCGTTCACGGGCCGATCGCTCGACCCGAACGACCAGGCGAAGTACCTCAACTCGCCGGAGACCGACCTGTATAAGAAGTCGGAGATCCTCTTTGGCATGGACAAGGCAAAGGACGCCATACGCCAGCGCGGTTTCGCGATACTCGTAGAGGGGCAGTTCGATCTTATTCTTCTGCATCAGATCGGCTTCACCAACACGATCGCTATCTCGGGCACTGCGCTCACCGAGCGGCATATCGCGCTCATCAAGCGCTACGCGGACAACCTTATGCTCGCGCTCGATGCTGATAGGGCAGGGCTTGCGGCAAGCGCAAAGAGCGCGCACGCGGCCTTGTCTGCCGGCATGCGGGTGAAGGCAGTACGCCTTCCCCTCGGGAAGGACCCCGCAGACATCGCGAACGAGGATGCAAAGGAGTTCACGCGCCTTGTTAAGGACGCGGAGTCGATCGTCGAGTTCTTCCTTTCGGTCCTGGCTGCTGCCGAGACCGATTCCCATAAGCTCGTCATCGCGGTCGAGCGGACCATCCTGCCGCTTGTTGCCGCCATCCCTTCGGCCCTGGAGCGTGAGCACTTCGTCGGCGTCATCGCTCGCTCGCTCGGCACGACGCCTGACGCCGTACGGTCAGGGCTGCCGAAAGGAGACCGTCATGTCACCTCACCGAATGTTCAGAAACCTGCGGTTCAATCGTCTACTTCAATGACGCCCAGAGAGCAGCGCGCCACCCTCGTTCGAGCCGTCATCCATAGCTACCCGGACCTTGCCATTGCGAAACGCTTGACGAACGAGTATAGTCGTATTACTGGAGCAGCGTTACCGGAGGAGCCTCCTCCCGAGCGCGCCCTTTTTGAGGGCGGACTTGCCTTCGGGGAGTCGCCACGAGAAACAGACGCAGATGATCTTGTGCATGCATTCGAACGGGCTGTCCTGACGGAAAAGCTCGCCGACGCCACGTCGCGCCTTCGGCTTGCCGAAGCGGCGCGCAATGAAGCCGAGATCACCGAGCTGTCGAATTTGTGCAAGGAGCTTTCAACGCAGCTCGCCTCCCTTTAGACCCCTTCACACATTTCCCATGCCAACCCCAAAGAAGAAGCCTACGAAGGCTAAAAAGCCTGTTGCCAAGAAGAAAGTAGCCGCAAAGAAAGCGGTGAAGAAGGCTGCTGCTAAGAAGACCGCCAAGAAGACGTCAGCTAAGAAAGTGGTAAAGAAAGTCGCAAAGAAGCCTGCAAAGAAAGTTGTCGCAAAGAAGGCGTCGAAGGGCGTCCGCGCGATGGCAGTAGTACGCACTGCGGCTAAGGGCGCAAAAGCGAAAGCGCAGGCGCAGAAGGCCGACAAGGCAGAGCTTCTCATCCAGAAGGGAAAGGAGCGCGGCTACATCACCTATAGCGAGATCCTGAAGGAGTTCCCGCATGTCGAAGACGACGTGATGTTCCTCGACGAGCTCTACGAGCGCTTCACGATCGCAGGCATCGACATCCTCGAGGGCGGCATGCTCGAGGATAATGCCGACGAGTATCTTGCGACCCGCAACATAAAGGGCAGGGAATCGTCCGGTTACGATTCCATTCAGATCTACCTCCGCGAGATCGGCCAGTACCCGCTTTTGACCGCCGCCGAGGAGCGCGAGCTCGCAAAGCGCATCGAGGCCGGAGATGACGAGGCGCGCAATATCCTTGCACGCAGTAACCTCCGTCTCGTGGTCTCCATCGCGAAGAAGTACGTGGGCCGTTCCCCGGACCTTACGCTCCTCGACCTTATCCAGGAGGGCAACCTTGGCCTCTTCAAGGCCGTCGACAAGTTCGACTGGAACAAGGGATTCAAGTTCTCGACCTACGCGACGTGGTGGATCCGCCAGGCCATCACCCGTGCGCTTGCCGACCAGTCCCGCACCATCCGCATTCCGGTGCATATGGTGGAGACCATCGCGAAGTACAAGCAGGTGTCCCGCCGCCTCGCGCAGGCACTCGGCCGCGACCCGCAGCCGGAGGAGATAGCGGTCGAGATGGGCGTCGAGGTCGACAAGATCTACCAGATCGAGAAGATCAACCAGGACACGCTCTCCCTAGAGAACCCGATCGGTTCCGACGATGATGAGAAGTCGACGCTTGGCGACTTCATCGCAGACGATAAGATCCCGTCTCCTATCCAGGAGTCCTCTGAGCGCATCCTCACCGAGCAGGTCCGCGACATTCTCGATGACCTCTCCCCGAAGGAGCGCAAGATCCTCGAGATGCGCCACGGCCTTCTTGACGGTGTGTACCACACGCTTGAGGAGGTGGGGAAGGAGTTCGGCGTCACCCGCGAGCGCATCCGCCAGATCGAGGCTAAAGCACTCGAGAAGATCCGAACGCACGAAAAGTCTAGACGGCTTAAGAGCTACTAAGAAAAGGCCCCACGGGGCCTTTTCTCGTACTCTTGACAAATTGGTATTATTTGTATAATATATACCTATCGGCCAATTGGCCCCTCACCAAGGAGAACACCAATGAGGAACGTGCTCGCCATCATCGCGGCCGGAGTCCTTTCAACCTTCATCGTCACGCCGGCCGTCGCGCAACAGCTCGACATCAGGCCCGCCGACCGCATCATGGATCCCGCGACCGGCTCGCCCGTCTCGGCCCTGCGCTACTACGAGGTCAACGGACGCGCCCGGTTCCTGGACGCCTACTCGATGTCGCAGACCTACTGCGACGCCGCCGGCCACCAGAACCGCGCGAACCGCTACCGCGGCCACGACTTCGACCTGCGCGCCTCGATCGGCGCCCGGAGCCGCAACGGGAGCGCCAGCGCCCGCTACGCCGGCGACTTCCTCGATTACTACGAGGATCGCGAAAGCGACCGGATGCGCGAGGCAGCCCGGTTCCGTCGGGGCTTCTGCAGCGACCTGCGCCGCCTGACGCGCCGCCTCGACTAGGTCGAACGCGACGATGAAGAGAACGCCCCGGAGGGAGACCTCTGGGGCGTTTTTCATATTCAGGTACACTAGGAGGGATGAACCACCAGGAGCGATTCAGCGAGCTGTACCAGAGCCTCACTCCCGCACAGAAGAAGGCGGTAGATATGGTGGAGGGACCGGTGCTGGTGGTTGCAGGCCCTGGTACCGGCAAGACCCATATCCTCACGCTCCGTATCGCGAACATCCTGCTTAAGACCCAGGCGAACCCGACGAATATCCTCGTCCTCACCTTCACGGATTCCGCGGCGCGTACCGTGCGCAGAAGGCTTATCGAACTCGTGGGCGAGAAGGTCGGACGCGAGGTGTTCATTTCGACCTTCCATGGATTTGCGGAGTACATTTTGAATACGTACGCGGAATCATTCCCGGACTTCGCATCGCGCCGCCTGATGGGCGACGTAGAGAATACGCTCCTGTGGCGCGAGGTACTTGAGACCGAGCAGGTGGTGCACCTGAGCACCCCGAAGTCACCGTTCCATTACCTGAAGGACCTAGCCTCCCTCCAGAAGGACCTGGTGCGCGAACGCATCACGCTCGACGACTATCGCGCCTGGGTGGGCGATGAAGGAAAGCGTCTTGAGGCGGATCCCTCGCTCAGGTATATACGCGGCGAGAAGGAAGGAGAACTGAAGCCGGAGGGGCAGAAGAAGCTCGAGCGCCTTGAGAAGGCGTACGAGGCGGCGCGCATCATCGAGGCGTACGAGGCGCTCAAGGAGAAGCGCGGGGTCTATGATTTCGGAGACATGCTCCGACGGGCCGTCGATGCGCTCCAAGAGGACGCAGCGCTTGCCGCCGAGCTCCAGGAGCTCTACCAGTACGTGCTTGCGGACGAGCATCAGGACGCGAATGCGCTCCAGCATGCGCTCCTTGACGCACTCGCGTATGATGAGCACCCGAACCTGTTCGTGGTAGGGGACGAGAAGCAGGCGATCTTCCGCTTCCAGGGCGCCGACGCGACCCATTTCAGCGAGTTCACATCCCGCTATCCGCGCGCAGAGGTCATCGCGCTCGGCGAGAGCTTCCGCTCATACCAGGGCATCCTCGACGCTGCGCACGTGCTCATGAACGAGCATGCAAGCGACAGGGAACATGCGGAGCTGAAAGCGACGCGCACAGGAGACGCTGCTATACGCCTCCTTGTTTCTCCTGACCCGCTCGCGGAGCGGGACCAGGTAGCGAGCCTGGTCGAGGATGCAATCGCCAGCGGCACGAAGCCGCATGAGATCGCCGTGATCACGAGCCGTAACTCGACCGCCGACCTCATGAGCGAGCACCTGCGCGCCCGCGGGGTGCCGGTGCTTCGCGCAGGCGACATGGCGCTCGAATCGAGGCCGCTTTTGCGCGCGCTTCTTGCGTACATGCGGGCCGTTGCGAACCCGCTCGATACCGCATCCTTCAGGGAGTCCCTGCTCGCCCCGTGGTGGCAGATCCCGCTAGACGAGCGTGCATCCTTGCTGTTGCGGTACCGCGATCACGAGCTTCCTGACGCGGTGCGGACTACGTACCCGAAGATAGCGGAAGCGCTTGAAGAGCTTCAGGCAGCGGCACTCGCAGAGCCTGCGCTCGTCCTGTTCTCGAGGCTTCTGGAGCGATCCGGCGCACGCGGATACGTGCTCTCGCACGCACAGCACATCGAGGACGATCTCGCGCTTTTAAGGAAGCTCTACATGCACGTGGAGGATATGGTCGCGCGCGACAGCAGTATGACTTTCGCACGCATCGTCGATGCGCTCACCAAGGCGAGCGAGCACGGCCTTGCGGGAGTGAAGTCGTCCGTGCTCCAGCGCGAGGGGCTCGTGACGGTGATCACCGCGCATAAGGCAAAGGGCATGGAGTTCGAGAAAGTGTTCGTGGTCGGACTTACCGCAAACGAATGGGAGAAGGGCGGGAAGGCCCCGCTCATCCCGACGCCCATAGACCAGAAGCGCACCTTGGGCGACGTGCTGCGCCAGTTCTACGTTGCCCTCACGCGCGCGAAGGACGAGATCGTCCTCTCCTATGCGAGCGAGACCGGGGACGGGAAGGAGCGCGCACCTTCCATGCTCATACCTGCCGGCCTTCCGCGCCTCGAAGCCGCATACGACCCCGTGCCGCTTCTCCATACCGATATCGATGCGTCCACGCTCGTCTGCGACCTGACGAAGACGTTCCTTACTGACGAAGGCCTTTCGCCCTCGGCGCTCAAGGAATACCTCGAGTCGCCCGCATGCTTCTTCGCAAAGCGCGTGCTCAGGCTTCGTGAGCCCGAGACGCAGGCGATCACCATCGGAAACGCGGTGCATGAGGGCATCGCTGCGTTCCTTAAGTCAAAGGAGGAAGGAGCGGGATACGCGGCGCTCGAGCGCTCGCTGCGCAGGTCTCTCCTCCCGCGCAATGCGGCGTTCGACCATCTGGCGCGCGACGCTCGTGCGCGGCTTGCAGCATACCTCGCGCACGACGGCAGGCATGACGAGGTAGTCGCGATAGAGGAGACGTTCACCCTCACGTATCCCGTAGCCGGCGAGGCGGTATTGCTACGAGGGAAGGTGGATGCGGTCTTTAGCGGCGCGGACGGGGAATGTATCGTCGATTTCAAGACCGCAAGCGCCATACGCGCCCACGACGAGGAGTACCGGCACCAGCTCGCGTTCTATGACCTACTTCTGCGGGCGAACGGGCACGAGACCCGTAGCGCGAAGATCGTACAGGTCTCCGCCGACGCGGTTGTCGAGCATCCTGTGTCGCTGACCGATGAGACACGCGCCGCGTTTAAAGCCTTGCTTGACGAGGTCATAGAGGAACTTCTTTCCGGCAAATGGCGCAAGGGGGAACCTACGCCGTACGACGATGTACTGAAGCTGTTCTCATAGCGGTATACTAGGGAACATATGGCAGACGAATTCGATACTTCAAAGGCGATGCAGGAGCAGCGGAGGCTACTAGAGCGGGTGCAGGAGGTGCGCAACCTCCTCACGCGCGACGTTATTGACTATAACTGGGAACGGCAGCCGCGCTCGGAATCCGATGCTGAGCGCACGCGCGCGGATATACGCAAATGGCTGCGCGATGCGAACGACCGTCTCGAGAGCATTCTCCGCGGCCTCTAGGGCGCAGCTTCGACGATCTCCTTCAGGGTGGCGTACGGGACCGAGCCGTTAATGACGGCCGGCTCCTTGCCGCGCACGAGGAGGATGCTGTACGGAGAAGCGTCTGCGCCAACCGCAAGCCCGTTCGCGAAATCAGCCTCAACCTTTGCCGCGTACTGGTCGGAGGATAGGCACTCGTTGAATGCGGTCGCATCGACGCCGAGCTGCGCGATCAGCGCGGGGTATCCCGACGGGTTGAACTGCGTCGAGGCGGGCGCATTCGCCTGTACCAGGTCGATGAAGCGCCAGAACGCGGTCCGGTTGCCTAACGAAGCGACGCATTCCGCAGCCTCAGCGTGCTCGATGGAGTAGCGGTGCTGGTCGACGAGCGGGAAATGGCGGTACACCCAGGCGACCTTGCCGGAGGGGCCGTACTCGGTCACCAATTGCGAAAGCGTCTGCTGGAACTCCTTCGCGTACGGAGAGTCGATATCGGCATACTCGACGATGATCACGGATGCCTCAGGGTCGCCGATGATATGCTCGTTCGGGTGTATGGGGTGAAGAGCACCCACATCGCCCTCGGGTGCGCCGAGGATATGCGTCGTTCGGATGGAGTAGATGGTGAAGGCGAGGATGAAGCCGGCGAGCACGATCGCGCCGGGGATGAGCCATGTCCTGCGGTCCAAGTCCATATGTCGATGATAGCACGCGGAATTATCTAGAACGGGAGCGTATGGGTAAGGGCGACCGGTTCCTCCGGCGAAAGCCACCCCGAGGTATCGAGCTTCACGTCGCGCTTTGTCTTGAAGTCCATGTACTTCAAAGAGTTGTTCTTGAGCGCGTAGTCGAAGAGTTCGCGCGTGATGCGGACGTCCTCGATGCAGTACTCGCGCACTTTGTCGACGAGCCCCTGCTGCCACCACTCGACCGACTTCAACCCGTCTCCGCCCTTGCCGCGGCCAAGCGTCGCCTGCGCGAGCGATTGGAGCTTCAGGCGGCGCCCGAGCACCTTCTGCACCTCGACCATGAGGTCGAGCGAGCGGAACTTCGTGAGGTCGCCCGGGTAGTAGCGGTTCAGGAGTGGGAT
>Ga0196976_1000976_pt1 | contig 14869 bp, 16 predicted proteins | sample S3v_513CmetaG_FD_148644 | JGI IMG/M metagenome (GOLD analysis project Ga0196976, IMG submission 148644) | Soil microbial communities from Anza Borrego desert, Southern California, United States - S3+v_5-13C | ecosystem: Environmental > Terrestrial > Soil > Desert | place: USA: California...
TCGCGAATGCCGATGTACGTGTTGCGCAGAATCGGCAGCAGCGCGTATAGGAAGAGGGCAGACAGGGCGGGCGGCGTGCCGATTCCCAGCAGCGGAATCATGAACGCCAGCAGCGCGACGCTGGGAATCGTCTGCAGCAGGCCAACAGCGGTCATGACCGGTTCGGCCAGCCCCTGTTTCCGGGTCAGCAGAATCCCTGCCGGCAGCGCCACCAGAACAGCCAGCAGCACCGCCGCCCCTGCCAGGCTGACGTGAATCATGGTCTGCTGCATCAGTTTCTGCTGTAAGCGTGGGTCGGACAGCACTTTGAGCAGTTCGGTCATTACGCAGCACCACCATCCGTCCAGGTCGACCGGGAGAGGACCTCCGCCACGGACGACCGGGTAATCAGGCCCACCAACCGCTTCTGATCATCGACCACGGGCAGGTAGTCCAGGCCGTCCAGGTACATGCGGCCGAACGCCTCCCGCACCGGGGCGTCCGGCGGGACCGTCACCGGCGAAGCGTGCATGACGCTGGCCACCGTGCCCCGCTTCACCCCTTCGATCTCCTTGACCGTGACTACCCCCAGCAAGCGGTCCTGCTCGTCAGTGACCAGCAGCGAATTGACGTGCCTGTGCCGCATGGTAAGAACCGCTTCGGCAATGCCATGCTGCGGGTCCACCGTCACCGGCCTGGTGGTCATGATCTCCCGGACCAGCAGGGTACCGGGGTTGTCGGAGAGCCGGTCACGGCCGATGAACTGCGCCACAAACTCGTCCTTGGGATTGCGCAGCAGTTCTTCGGGGGTGGCCACCTGGTGTGCGCGCCCTTCCCTCATAACCACAATCCGGTCCGCCAGTTTCAGGGCCTCATCCATGTCATGGGTGACGAAGACAATCGTCTTCTTCAACTTGGCCTGTAGCCGCTTCAACTCGTCCTGCAGGCTCTCCCGGGTAATCGGGTCCAGGGCGCCGAACGGCTCGTCCATCAAAATCAGGTCCGGCTCCGCCGCCAGTGCCCGAATCACGCCCACCCGCTGCTGCTGGCCGCCCGAAAGCTCCTTGGGGTACCGGTTCCGGTACATGGCCGGGTCCAGGCCCACCATGGGCATCAGCTCGTTGACCCGCTGTTCCCGCCGGGCGGCATCCCACCCTAGCAGGCGGGGCACCAGCTCCACGTTCTGGGCAATGGTCATGTGCGGGAAGAGCCCAATCTGCTGAATCACGTAGCCGATGGACCGGCGCAACTCCACGGCGTCCATCTGCATAATGTCCCTGCCATTGATGGAGATTCGGCCGGCAGTCGGCTCGTGGAGCCGATTGATCATCTTCATTGTGGTGGTCTTTCCGCATCCTGACGGCCCGATAAAGCAGACGAATTCACCGCGCTCGATCTCGAGCGTCAGGTTGTCGACCGCTTTCTGACCCCCGGCGTATACCTTGCTGACCTGCTCAAACCGAACCATAGGCACCCTCCTTCTGACCAACGTGACTGACAACCGACAACTTTACTTTATGTAGTGGGTTGTCTGTTGTCAACGAAAAAATCAATCCGACAACTTGGAGGTTGTCGGATTGTTGTCTGTTATTGGCTATTCTTCTGCTAGCGGTTCAGTCATTGCCACTATCTCCCGGGCCCGGGCCCGCTGCGCCTCGGCCCCGACCAGGGTCACCACGTCGCCCGGCTGAAGCAGCATGTCCGCCGGCGGGGAGAAGTAGTCGACTTCGGCCCGGGTCAGCGCCACCGCAGTAGCGCCGGTGCGGCTGCGCAGGCGGATTTCGACGAGCGATCGCCCCACCACCCAGGCACCATCCTTGACGACAACCTCCTCGACATTACGCGAGGAGAGCACTCCCGTTGCCTGGCTCAGAATGCGGTCCAGGGCTGTGCCAATCCGTTCGTCCATCTCCTGGCGCTCTCTGAGCAGTGACCGAAGCTCCAGCGCCGCCTCCTCCAGCGTGGCCCGCATATGCATTGATTCGAGGTACTCCATGGCCGCAAAGCGAGAGAGTACGCGAATGCCGCTGCCTGCCACAGCCTGTACGATGGAGCGCTCAGCGAGCATGGCCACCGCCCGTCGGATGGTTTCAGGTGACACGTGGTACTTTCCGGCCAGCGCAGAGCGGCCCAGTACCCGGCTGCCTTCGGCCAGGTCCCCGTGCGCGATTTGTTGGGCCAAGTCCTGCGCAATCTCTTCATACCTGGCCCGTCCGGCGGCTTCCCGTTTCACCTGGCCCCACTCCTGTTCCCAAGGGTTGCCATCAGTATGGTATCACAACCCGGGGAAGCCGGCAACGAAGGAGCTTAGCCCGCCTCACCCGTGGCCGCCATGCGGGCCAACACTGTCTCCAGCGCCGCCAGGAACCGCCGGTTCTGCTCCTCCGTACCGATCGTCACCCGCAGCCAGCCGGGCATGGCGAACGTCCGCCCGGGCCGGACGATCACTCCCTGCGCCATCAGCGCCTGGAACATGGCCTGATCATCGCCGGGGATCTTGATCATCATGAAGTTTGCCGCCGTGGGGATATACGGCAGGCCCAACTGCTCAGCGCCGGCGTAGAGAATCATCTTGCCCAGGTCATTGACGGCCCGGCTCCGCGCCACATGGTCTTGGTCAGTAATGGCGGCCATGGCTGCCGCCTGCGCCACCAGGCTGATATTAAACGGTTCCCGCACCCGCCGCAGGGCGCCGACCACTGCCGGCTGTCCAATGCCATAACCGACCCGCAGACCGGCCAGGCCAACGATTTTCGAAAAGGTCCGAAGCACCAATACGTTGTGCCCGGCCTTTACGTAGTCGATTCCATCGATGTGGCTGGGCCCAGAGGCATACTCGAAGTAGGCCTCATCGAGTACGACCACCACGTGGGGCGGCACCTGGGCCAGGAAGGCATCAAACTCGGCCTTCGTCACCGTGGTGCCGGTGGGATTATTGGGATTGCAGATGATGACGACCTTCGTCCGGGGCGTAATGGCGGTAGCCATGGCCGGGAGGTCATGGCGGTGCTCAGCGTCCAGGGGCACCACCACCGGCGTGGCACCGGCGAGGTGCGTCACAATCTCGTACATGATGAACGAAGGGTTGGCGTAAACGATCTCGTCGCCCGGCATCAGGAACGCTTCGGAGATCATGCGCAGCACGGTACTGGACCCGGCGCCAAAGGCGATGTTGTCGGCGCCTACGCCGAGTGCCCCGGCCAGTCGCTCCTTCAGCCGGTAGTTGCCGCCGTCAGGGTACAGGTTGCATTCCTGCAGCGCTGCCATCATGGCGGCCACGGCCCGGGGGGAGGGGCCCAGGGGATTCTCGTTGGAGGCGAGCTTCACAACGTCGGTCAGGCCGAACTCCCGCTGAACCTCTTCCAGCGGCTTCCCTTGCGAATAGGGACGGATCCGGCGGATGGACTCCTTGCAGGTCTCGGGCAAGCTCATTAGGCTGCGCCCTCCTATTGTTATTATCTAATATTATACCTCTTATTCACGTAATTTCCATACACGAAAAGGTTGGGCAGACCAGTACTTTGTGACGATCTGCCCCCCCATTTGGCAGATCCGGAGCGGGTCAACCTGGGCCGAGGCGAGTGCACCTTCAGCCGTACCAGAGCTGTGCGATTATTCGTCAAACATGCACCACCCAGATTTCGCTGCGGGCTGAGAGGGGTACCCATGTCAAAACGACTTCTGTATCCGTTCGCATGGATCGTCCTTGCGACCGCGGTCCCCATGGTCCTGCTCCTTCAACTGAAACTGCATGCCGCTCATGATGCGGTTTACGCCACGCCACAGGGCCATTTCTACGTGGTGAGCGGGGCCGCTTTTCTCGCGGCCGTCGCGGCCCTCATCGTCGGCGTTGCGGGCGTCCGCCTCAGGCATATCCACGTCACGTTTCTGTCGATGGCCTTCACTTCGCTCGCACTGGTCTTCATGCTGCACGGGCTTGGCACGCCGGGATTCATCCTCCCGCTTACGCCCGTGCCAGCCATCGCCGCCCAGTTCAGCATCCTGCTGACGGCCGGCTGGCTCTACCTCTCATCCTGCCCGACCGATCACGTGCTGGTTCGTCTTCTCTCCAGGTGGCAGCGCTGGCTCGTTCCCGCCTGGGCGGCGCTGCTGACCGCCGCCGGCGCCATGCTAATGCTGTCTCCGGGACTGGTCCGCTTTGTGCCTATCAATTCGAGCCCCCTCAAGTGGATCGCCACAGCCCTGGTGCTCGTCCTGGCCGGGCTGGCGGCGCGCCATTACTGGGTCGCGTACCGGTACGCCCGTTTCCCCCTGCAGTTCGCCATCCTCTGCAGCATCGGCTGGCTGGCTGGCGCCCAGATCGTTGTGGTCACGACAGAAGTGTGGCGGGCCAGCTGGTGGATCTACCACTTCCTGCTGCTGGGCGCCATGGTCGCCATGCTCCTTGGGCTGCTGCGGCAGTACACCATGGGCTCATCGATTGGGCTGGCGGTCAAAGGCCTCATGGGCCTCGACCCGGTCGAGCGGATTGAGGCAGGCATCGCCCCGAGCATCCGGGCGCTGGTAATCGCCACCGAGACCCGCGACCGGTATACCGCCGGCCACAGCTACCGGGTAGCCATCGAAGCCCTGCGGCTGGGACAGGCCATGGGACTGCCCCCGGAGCAGTTGCGGGCGCTGGCTCAGGGCGGCATCATCCACGACATCGGCAAGATCGAAGTGCCCGATCAGATCCTCAACAAGCCGGGGAAGCTGACCGAAGCGGAACGTACCGTCGTGGAGCGCCACCCGGTCACCGGCTATGAAGTCTGCAAGCGGCTGGGCTTCCTCAAGGAAGAGCTCGATGTGATCCGGCATCATCATGAGAAGTGGGACGGCACCGGGTATCCGGACCGGCTGAAAGGGGCCGACATTCCCTTGCTGGCCAGAATCCTGGCGATTGCCGATGTGTATGATGCGCTGACCTCCAACCGCTCCTACCGGCAGCCCTGGCCCCATGAGAAGGCTGCCGCCCTGATTGTGGCCGAGTCAGGCCGCCACTTTGACCCGGAATGCGTCGCAGCCTGGGTGCGTATTTCGGAGGCGGCGCCGGGGAGCAACCGGTACCCCGCCTGGATGCAGCCGGAGGCCGCGGGATAATCCATCGCACGCGAAAAAGCTCGGAAGGCCATCTTCCGAGCTTTTTCGTGCATCCGACGTTATCGCCGTGACGCCCCCACCGTCGATGATTACTCGCTGGAGTCCTACATCCTGGGCCTCAATCACTACCAGATCGAGTTGCTGACCAACCTGGACCAGGTGCCGGAGGCCGGCCCCTTGGTCGTGGTCACCTTCCCCAGGCCCGTGGACGGTTCCGGGTTCCCGGCGCGGGTGTTGGAACAGGCCCGCTGTCTTTTCTCCAGATATTGCTGGGCTTTTCATTATGCCCAACCATGTCAAAGGCTAGACAGGCAATACCCTGGTCAATAAAGGTCAGGGGTGGTTAATGATGCCGAAGGGAATGACCCGAAGTCATCTACGCAACAGACTTTTGATGATGAGGACTTACCGCGGGCTGACGCAGTCCGAACTCGCGGAGTTGCTTCATGTTCACAAAAACCAGGTTGCGCGCTGGGAGAGCGACATCAACCGCCCAACCCCCGCGATGGTAGATCGATTGATTGAGGTCCTGAGTTGCCGACGCAGCGATCTGTTCCCACTTGATTAGCTGTAGACATCCGACGGAGGCGTTGCGCATATAAGTTTTCCAAAGCTGCTGCAGTACGGTGGAAAACGCACAGCCTTTCGCCATGCTGGGGACGGCACTGGTTTCTCATCTGGTCGACGACAAGAAGGACCGGGGAAATCCCCGGTCCTCAGATTTGCAGGTCGGTCCGCCCATTGCAAAAGGGTCTGCGACCAAGTGCCGCAGACCCTTCGTTCTAGTTGGTGCCCGAGGCGGGACTCGAACCCGCACGGCCGTGAAGCCCCGGGATTTTAAGTCCCGTGCGTCTGCCATTCCGCCACTCGGGCATGCTCGCTATGCAATGATAAAGGCTCAAGCAAAGAAAAGCAAGGCTGCAAAAAGCGGGCGCCCAAGGCGCCCGCTTCCTTAATTCCCTTTGCCCGCGCCCTTCTGGTAGACCGTCTCATTCGGATAGACATAGCCCATCGACTTGGCCATGTATTCGAGGTACTGGTCGCTCGACATCTGCTGGACCTTGTCCTCCAGAGCCTTGACCTGGCGCTGCTTCAGCTCAATCTCCTGGTCAAGCTGCGCGGCCCGCGCCCGGACCCCCTCCAGCTCCCGCTCCGTCTGGAAAAAGCTCTTGCCGCTGTAGACCGAAACCGTCGCCAGGGCAAAAATTAGCGCGCCCGACAGCCAGTGCCGCTTCAGCGCGTTGCGCTTGGGTCGGCGGACTGGTGCAGGCGCGGCGAATGAGTCCTGATCGTATGCTGGATGCTCTTTCAATCTTACTGTGCTCATTCTTCTTCCTCCCCATCGGCGGAGTCAAAGAGTCCGAGCGTGTCTCCAGGCAGGACGATAACGACCTGATACCCCTTTGTTTTTGCCCGGTTGTACAAAGTCGCGACAGTGCCTGACGCCAGGGAGAGGCGCTTTGCAACAGCGTCGTTGCTCATGCCCATTTCCTTCAGAACGACAACCTGTCGTTCCCGAAAGCTGAGCTTTTCGGCACCGCGGATTTCGATGTTCACAGCTGCGACCCGCCTTTAATCTTGTGCACAGATTGTGGATATGCTGTGTACAACCTGAGTACATTCTGTGTACATCATTGATACAGTTTTTATACGTTTCTCGGGCAACGCCGAAAATCCTTCTCGCGCGCTGTAAAATTCTACAGCCAAGCGCGCTGGAAGGATTGTCAGGCACTTTTGACAGGGGCTATCGCCGTTTCCGCCCCCCTGGCGGACCCAAAAGCCAGTGTCGCAACCGCCGTTTAATACGGCGCTTTGTCAGCAAGTAATGGAGCTTCATGAACCGGTACGGACCGACCAGCGGCTCGAGCAACCAGGCGCCAAGACCCTCTATGAGGCGCCACAGCCACCTGCCAAGCCCTTGGAGCCACCCTGCCAGAGTCTGTGCACCCGCCCAGGCCAAACCGGCCACCCAGACCACGGGTGCCACCAGCAGGCGCATCACCAGCGTGGCAATCAGGTTCAGTACCCACTCAAAGGCGTCAATCAAGGCCTGGCACAGCCAGCGGACCACGGGGCTTGCCAGCCAGTAGTACAGGCCGACGCCCAGCAGTAGCCCGACGATCACGTAAAAGCGAATCTCGCCCCAGTTCCCAAAGAACAGGGCGCTGGTAAGCGCCAGCGTTCCGACCGCCCAGAAGAGCAGGTCGGCCGCAGCACCCAGCCAGACGTTAGGCCTGTAGTGGCCCCGGGCCACTCTCAGCAGGTCGAAGAGCGTGCCCAACACGGCTCCGCACAGCACACACATGTAAAAGGCATAAAACTGCAGGTCAAGCCGCTGCAAGACTCGTCCTCCTCCCGGGCACCGCAGGCGCCTCGGTAGGAATGCTATGCGACAAGCCTCATGGACAGACTCCTAGTTTCTTCGCGGTGCGCGCGCGAATTCCTGCGCGCCCAAACCAAAAGCACGGGGAAAATGCCCCGTGCTCCACTACAAAATCAGTACAAAATCCAGATCACCGCAGCAGCCGTTCCAGGAAGCCGCGCGCCCCCTTCGGCTTCCCGCGCCCCTGCCGGGTTGTCGAATAGACGACCGAATTGACATAGCCCTCTACCGCAAAGCGACCGGTATCCAGATCCAACTGCTTGATATTCAGGTCCTGGCCCTTCAGCGTCAGCGTCCCCAGCAGCGTCTCCATAATAATCTGAGCATCATCATAGCTCTCCACCGCCGTCACGCCCGTGACGGTCAGATTCTCCCGGTCAAGCAGCTGCAGCCCGTGCCGCCCCTGGACGCCCACGGGGACGGAATCCATCCTGTTCTCCATACCTCGCGTAAACCTCCTCGGAAAGAGAACCCAGGGGTCGCTTTCATCCCTATTCCCTTTCCGCCGGCCACATGACAGCTACCAGTATAACTCCACCGCCACATCATGAAAGTAGTGCCGAATGATCTCCTCCGCCGTAAAGTCCTGCTTCGCCAGCGCCGCCGCTCCCCACTGCGACAGGCCAACGCCGTGGCCAAACCCGCGCCCGCTCATCCGCACCCCGCCGCCTTCCAGCCGCACCGCAGTCAGGTAGGTCGACCGCAGCCCCAGCGCATCGCGAAACCGGAAGATGCTGACCGGCTTGCCGTTCACGACCAGCGCCAAAGCCCGCCCCGACGGACCCCGCTCCCCAATCGCCACCGAGCGGACCGGCCCCTGCAGCCCGGCGGCCGCGGCCACCTCCCGGCCCACAAAGTGCTCCGTCCAGGTCTCATCCCGGGGGCAAGGCGGGTCCGCCACCGGCCGCAGATACGGCTTGTCCGGCGCCTGCATGCCCTCCTCCGCCGCCGCTGTTCGCCCACCGGCGCAGGAGTGGTAGACCGCGTCCACCAGCGCCCCCTGGTGCGTCATCACCGCGCCCCGGGTCCGGTCCACCGCCTGGCGGATGCGCTCGGTAATCCGCTCGGGCGCGTAGGCCTGCACCGTGCCCGGGTCGTCCGACAAGGGCGCCCCCACCTCCATCCGCCGCAGCGAATAGGTGCGGGCCAGAATCGACTGGGCAGCCAGCGCCTCGTCCGGAAAGGCCTCGCCCATCTCGGCGGCGACCACGCCCGCCACGTACTCCTCCATCAGCAAGGAGATGCGTTCGCCCGTCGCCGTCAGCAAAAGCGAGACCGTCGGCTCGCCCCGCATGGGCGCCGCCGGCGGGCCATGCCGCCCCAAAGGAGGCGGCACCCACATCGGCACACTGGTCGCCAGGAGGAAGAATCCCAGCAGGATTGCACCGAGGATCCGTTTCACGCGAACCGCTCCTCCGTATCGAACTTTTCCGCCACACCCACGTATTGGGATATAAATGCACCATTCTTCGCTCTGTCATTTCAACGGTGAACGTTTCTGCTCAGCCCCCCATTTTCGCCCCAAGCAAGACATACCAGGAGGAGGCGGTCGTATTGCATAGTCTCTTGAAGCGCCTGGAGGAGCATCGGCTTAGCGAGGGCAAGCTCACCTGGGAGGGAACCTTCGCCGACTACCTGGAGTTGGTCGCGAAGAACCCCCACATCGCTCAGTTTGCCCATGCCCGCATTTACCACATGATCGTGTCTGCCGGTGTCAAAGAGGTCAACGGTGTCCGCCATTACAACTTCTTCGAGAAGGAAATCTTCGGCCTGGACAAGTCGCTGGAGCGACTGGTGGAAGAGTACTTCCACCACGCAGCCCGCCGGCTTGATGTACGCAAGCGCATCCTGCTGCTGATGGGCCCCGTCAGCGGTGGCAAGTCCACGCTGGTCACCATGCTCAAGCGTGGCCTGGAGGCCTTCAGCCGCACCGAGGAAGGCGCCCTGTACGGCATCAAGGGCTGCCCGATGCACGAGGAGCCCCTGCACCTGGTCCCCAAGGAACTCCGGGCGGAAGTCGAGCAGCAGCTGGGCGTCGTCATTGAAGGCGAACTCTGCCCCTCCTGCCGCCTCATGCTGAAGGAAAAGTACGGCGGGCAGGTCGACAAGATCCCCGTCGAGCGGGTCGCCCTCTCCGAGTCCGAACGGATCGGCATTGGCACCTTCAGCCCGTCCGACCCCAAGTCGCAGGATATCGCCGACCTGACCGGCTCCATCGACTTCTCCACCATCGGCGAGTACGGCTCCGAATCTGACCCCCGGGCCTACCGCTTTGATGGCGAACTGAACAAGGCCAACCGCGGCATCATGGAGTTCCAGGAAATGCTGAAGCTGGACGAAAAGTTCCTCTGGAACCTGCTCAGCCTCAGCCAGGAAGGCAACTTCAAGGCCGGCCGGTTCGCCCTCATCTCCGCGGACGAAATGGTTGTCGCCCACACCAACGAAACCGAATATCGCCAGTTCATCTCCAACAAGAAGAACGAGGCGCTGCAGAGCCGCATCATCGTGATGCCGATGCCCTACAACCTCAAAGTGACTGAAGAAGTCAAGATCTACGAGAAGCTGATCGCCCAGTCCGACTCCGGCCACGTCCACATCGCCCCCCACGCCCTCTACTCAGCGGCCGTCTTCAGCGTCATGAGCCGCCTGAAGGAGTCGAAGAAAGCGGGCATGGACCCGGTCAAGAAAATGAAGCTGTATGACGGCATCGAAGTCGAGGGCTTCAAGCTGAAGGACGTCTACGAACTCCAGCAGGAGTTCGAAGGCATCGAGGGCATGGCGGGCGTCGATCCCCGGTACGTCATCAACCGCATCTCGTCCGCCCTGATCCAGAAGGGCGAGAACAGCGAAAAGGCCTGCATCAACGCCCTGGACGTGCTCCGGGGGCTGAAGGACGGCCTGGACCAGCACCCCTCCATCACCAAGGAAGAGAAGGACCGCCTCCTGGCCTTCATCTCGCTGGCCCGTCAGGAGTACGACGAGCTGGCCAAGAAGGAAGTCCAGAAGGCCTTTGTCTACTCCTACGAGGAGAGCGCAAAGAACCTGCTGAGCAACTACCTCGACAACGTCGAGAACTACTGCAACGGCAGCAAGATCAAGGATCCGATCACCGACGAGCTGCACGACCCCGACGAAAAGCTGATGCGCTCCATCGAAGAGCAGATTGGCGTCAGCGAAAACGCCAAGAAGGCCTTCCGCGAGGAGATCATGATCCGCATCTCCACCTACGCCCGCCGTGGCATCAGCTTTGAGTACCACAGCCACGAACGGCTCAAGGAAGCGATCGAAAAGAAGCTGTTCGCCGACCTGAAGGATGTGGTCAAGATCACCACCTCCGCCCGGACGCCGGACGCCGAGCAGCTGCGCAAGATCAACGAAGTCGTCGCCCGCCTGATGGCCGAGCACGGCTACTGCGCCTCCTGCGGCAACGAGCTCCTGCGCTACGTCGGTTCGCTTCTGAATCGGTAAATCAACCGGAGAGGGGCGGGTGGCTACCCAAGCGCCGCCCGCCCCTCAATCGCCTGTAGCCCAAGGAGGGACGGTCGCATGGCAGCTTCCCGGTTTAGCATCTCCAGAGAGGACTGGTCCCTGCACCGCCAGGGGCAGATGGATCAGGAGCGCCACCTGGAAAAGGTGCGTGAGGCGATCAAAAAGAACCTGGGGGATATCATCAGCGATGAGTCGATCATCACCAGCGACGGTAAGCGCATGGTCAAGGTGCCCATCCGCTCGCTGAACGAATACCGCTTCCGCTACAACTGGGACAAGCAACAGCGGGCCGGCCAGGGCAGCGGCAACAGCCAGGAAGGCCAGGTCATCGCCAAGGACGGCTCCGCCCAGCAAAAAGGCCCCGGCAAGGGCAAGGGCGCCGGCGAAGATGCCGGCGAGGACTACTACGAAGCGATGATGTCGGTGGACGAGCTAGGCGCCCTGATCTTCGAGGACCTGGGCCTGCCCCACCTGGACCCGAAAAAGCAGCCGGACCTGACCGCCAAGAAGTATCAGTGGGAAGATGTCCGCAAGACCGGCCTGCAGGCCAACATCGACAAGAAGCGGACAATCATGGAAGCGATGAAGCGCAACCTCCTGCACGGCAAGGCGCCGCTGGATGGCTTCAGCCGCCAGGACCTGCGCTACAAGACCTGGGAAGAGAAGTACGAGCCGCAGACCAGCGCCGTCGTCCTTGCGATGATGGACACCTCCGGCTCCATGGGCGAGTTCGAAAAGTACATCGCCCGCGGCTTCTTCTTTTGGATGGTCCGCTTCCTCCGCACCAAATATGACAACGTCATCATCCACTTCCTTGCGCACTCCACCGAGGCCAGGGAGGTTACCGAGGAAGAGTTCTTTACAAAGGGCGAAAGCGGCGGCACCCGCTGCTCGTCCGTCTACGACCTGGCGCTGCGCCTCATCAATGAAAAGTACCCGACCAGCCTGTACAACCTCTACCCCTTCCATTTCAGCGACGGGGACAATCTTTCATCGGATAACCCCAAGTCGGTGGAACTGGTTGGCAAGCTGCTGGAGCTCTGCACCATGTTCGGTTACGGCGAAATCGACGCCACCTCCGGCGGGCCGGCCTACTACCGCAGCAGCACCCTGCACGCCCTGTTCCAGCGGGAAATCAGCCACCCGCGCTTCGCTTCGTGCATCATCAAGGACAAGTCGGAGGTCTTCAAGGCGCTGCGGACCTTCTTCGGTCCCGACGCCCTGCCAAACATGCAGGGGGTGAGCTGAGCCATGAAAATCACGCACCCAGGGCACAGCGAACGGCAGCCCATGTCTGACCATGACCTGGAGCAGCTGCAGAACGCGATCGACATCATCGTGCAAAAAGCCCAGGCCTTTGGCCTGGACTTCTACGAAATGCGCTATGAGGTCTGCCCGGCGGATATCATTTACACCTTTGGGGCCTACGCCATGCCGACCCGCTTCTCGCACTGGTCCTTCGGCAAGTCATTCCACCAGATGAAGACCCAGTACGACTATGGCATGTCGAAGATCTACGAGCTTGTGATCAACTCTGACCCCTGCTACGCCTTCCTCCTGGACTCCAACAGCCTGCTGCAGAACAAGCTGATCGCCGCCCACGTGCTGGCCCACTGTGATTTCTTCAAGCACAACTACCGTTTCCGGCACACCAACCGGCAGATGGTCTCCGCCATGGGCACCTTCGCCAACCGGGTGCTCCAGTACGAGCACGACCTGGGCCGGGCCAAGGTGGAGCGGTTCCTGGACGCCGTGCTGGCCATTCACGAGCACGTCGACCCGTACCCCGACTCCGTCCGGACGGCCAAGCACGTGGTGGACAAGCCGGCTGCCCGTGAGGAGACGCCCTACGACGACCTCTGGTCGCTGGACGGCATCGGCAAGCCGGAGCCGGCCAAGGCGCCCGAGCAGCCCGCCAAGCCGCCCGCCAGCCGTGACCTGCTCATGTTCCTCATGGATAGGTGCCCCGACCTGCAGGACTGGCAGAAGGACATTCTCTCCTCCCTGCGGCAGGAGATGCTCTACTTCCGCCCGCAGATGGAGACCAAGATCATGAACGAAGGCTGGGCCTCCATCTGGCACGCCCGGATCATGCGTGACATGGACCTGGCGCCCGATGAGAGCCTGGAGTTCGCCCGCATGCACGCAGGCGTGCTGGCGCCGAGCCGGTTCCAGCTCAACCCGTACCACCTGGGCTTCCACATTTACGAGGATATTGAGAAGCGTTACGGGCGGGAGAAGATCTTTGAAGTGCGGGAAGTCGAAAACGACGTCTCCTTCATTCGGAACTACCTGACCCGGGAGCTGGTGGAGAAGCTGGATCTGTTCCTGTTCGCCAAGCAGGGCGATGAGTGGCGAATCACCGCCACGGGCTGGCAAAAGGTGCGGGACGGCATCGTGCAGCAGATTACCAACTGCGGCTTCCCGTACATCTACGCCGAGGATAACGACTACCAGCGGCGCGGGGAGCTTTATCTCCGGCACTCCTTCGAAGGCGTCGAACTGGACGGCAGCTACGTCAAAAAGACGTTGCCCCACGTCCATCACATCTGGCAGCGGCCGGTTCACCTGGAGACCTTTGAAGATAACCACCGGGTGCTCTACAGCTTCGACGGGCAGAACGTGGAGCGCAAACTGCTGCAGTAAATCACAAGAGGAGCGGGACAACCCCCGCTCCTCTTTTCTCATGCGGTAATCGGTTCCGGCCTGAGGTTGTCGGGTTAATAGAAGATGCGAGTATCACCGAGGGCCTGCAGTTTCAGGGCCTCCCTGCGGGTTAGCTCCAGCATCTCTTCCGGTGTGCGCACCTTGTGCACGAGCGAGTCCGGCTTCGTCCTCCCGGGTTTGCGGTTCCTGACGACGGTCACCGATGTCCCGAGTATCGTGAACTGCACTGAGCCTCATCCTCCCTGGATCAGGTTGAATCCCTGCCCAGTATAGAACGTCGCCCAGGAGCTGGAAAACCCTCGCCGGACATATCACCCGGCAGCTAATCCGGGTCGTCCTCCAGGTGCGGCAGCTCACTCTCCATCCGGAAAGTCTCCGCCGTCACCTCATACAACTCCCTGGCCTCCGCAGCCCTGACATTCTCCCTGACCTCAAGAATCTGCACCGTCAACTGCCGGCGCCCAAAATCAATGGCGACCGTATCCCCCACCTTGACCTCAGTCCCAGCCTTGGCCCGCCGCCCATTGATCATGACCCGGTCCCCATCACAAACTTCCTTAGCCAAAGTCCGCCGCTTGATGATCCGGGACACCTTGAGAAACTTATCGATACGCATGGTGCTCACCTCGATACTCAGTAAAAACGCCTAACCAAAGTCATCGGGCCCGCAGAGCTTTCCGCCCGGGGGGGCCGGTTTTCGGCTCCGGTGCGGGTTGTTGTGGGATGCCCGCCGCGACATTCCGGGGGAAGGTTAGGGGCAGTTAGCCCACGCTACCAGACTGCTAAGGCGGCGTCGGCGGTGCGATACCAAAGGGGGGCCCTGAACGCGGTTCCGACGCCGCCGCTAACCCGAGGGTTTACTGCCCCTTACCGCCCCCCGGCTCGAGCAAGGGTATCCCACAACAACACGCCCCCAAAAAGCCAAACAAAACCGGGCCCCCCATAAAGGAAGGCCCGGTCCGGGTGCGTGAACTTACACGCTCTCCTTGAGCTCCTTGCCGGGACGGAAGGCGGGAACCTTGCCGGCGGGAATCTTAATCGTGGCGCCGGTCTGCGGGTTGCGGCCCGAGCGGGCAGCGCGGGTGCGAACTTCAAACGTGCCGAAGCCGACGAGCGAAACCTTGTCACCCTTGTTCAGAGCAACCTTAATGCTCTCGATAACAGCGTTGATGGCCTTTTCGGCGTCCTTCTTGGTCAGATCGGCCTTCTCAGCGACGCTAGCGACCAATTCCTGCTTATTCAAGATTCAAA
>Ga0196976_1000977_pt1 | contig 14863 bp, 12 predicted proteins | sample S3v_513CmetaG_FD_148644 | JGI IMG/M metagenome (GOLD analysis project Ga0196976, IMG submission 148644) | Soil microbial communities from Anza Borrego desert, Southern California, United States - S3+v_5-13C | ecosystem: Environmental > Terrestrial > Soil > Desert | place: USA: California...
TGATCATGCCCAGGTCTTCTGCGATGAAGGGCAGCCGCCCACATTCGTTTCGGACAGCTTCAAACAGTTCGTCTTCCGGTCCCTTCACCCACTTGCCGTTCACTGCCGTCCGCTCGGCCGCAGGAATTTCCCAGTACGCTTCGAAACCTCGGAAGTGGTCAAGCCGAATGATGTCGCACGTCGTGAGCGCCCAGCGAAGCCGCTGTATCCACCAGTCGTAACCTCGCGCACGCAGCACAGCCCAGTTGTACAGTGGATTGCCCCACCTCTGTCCGGTTGCGCTGAACGCGTCCGGCGGCACGCCCGCCACAGCGCGAGGCAGCAGCGAATCCGGGTCAAGCTGGAAAATCTCCGGATGCGTCCACACGTCGGCGCTGTCGTAGCTGACGAAAATCGCCACGTCTCCGATGATCTTGATTCCGTGTCTGCCGCAGTGTTCGCGGAGTGAACCCCACTGCTCGATGAAGAAGAACTGAAGTGCCCGGGCAATCTCCAGCCGGTCTCGTAATTCTTCCGAGATGCGCGTTATCGCCTCCGGTTCGCGATGCGCGATTTCCCGCGGCCACTCGTTCCAGCTTCGTCCCTCGAAGCGCGTGCGCAGAACGGCGAAAAGGACGTAATCTTCGAGCCACCATGAGTTGTTACGGCGGAACGTATCGTAGCGTTGCCGCGTTTCGCCATCGGCGCTTCGAATGAAGTTTGCTGCGGCTTCCCGCAGCATCGGCAGCTTGGTCGCTCTCACGCGTTCGTAGTCAACGTCGCCGTGGTCTCCCGGATGTTCGTTCAGCCTTGCCCAGTCAATCCACCCATGCTCAGCCAGCCTTTCGAGACTGATCAGCAGGGGATTGCCGGCGAATGTCGAAAGCGAAGAATACGGCGAGTTGCCATACCCGACCGGATTCAAAGGCAGCACTTGCCACAGCCGTTGGCGCGCCGAAGCCAGCCATTCGATGAAGTCATGTGCGGCTGGACCGAAATCGCCAATGCCTCCGCGCGACGGCAGAGACGTAGGGTGCATGAGGATTCCAGAAGCTCTTTCGAATTGCATCTCGACCTGATCGTACCTGAGCTAATTTCGATGCGGGAACCCGAGCGATACCGGCTTCGCCGCTGCTTTTTGCCTTCGCGCCGGCGGGCGCTAACTCGCTCCTGCTGCTCTGGGCCGCAAAAAGAAAATCGGCCCAGCGGAACACCGGGCCGACGTTGCAGTTTCGCGTGATGTTAGTCGCCGAACGGATTACCGCCCTTCGGTGCGATCCGGTCGCGCTCAGCCTGGTTGATGCGGATCTTGCCTTCCTTCTGCAGACGGCTGCGAAGGTTGGAGACAAAGACCTCCAGTGCCTGCTGCCGTTTCTGGTCGGCCAGTTGATCCCGAATGCTGTCCTTCTGGTTCTCGAACTCGGCCGGTCCTGGCTCCTGCTTCTCATGCAAGGCAATCACGGCGCCGCCCGACGGAGTCTGGACAGGACCGCTGATCTCCCCGGGCTTCATGCCGAACACGACTGAAGCTGGACCGCTCATCGTCCCCAGGTCAGGCACCTGCTGCGACAGCGAAACCATATCGCTCGCCTTCACCGTCGCTCCGACTTCCTTTGCCGCTGCGCGGAGGTTGTGCTGTGCGCGGGCGCGGTCGGCGAGTTCCTGAAGTCGCTGCACCAGCAACGCCTGCGCGCGCTCAGCCTTGAAGTCGCCCTCCACCTGCTGCCGCGCCTGCTCGAACGTCGGCGTAGCTGCCGGCTGGACCTGCGTTACCTGGAACACGGCGTAACCCTGCGGAACCTGCACTGCCTCAGGCGGGTTCTTCTCGTTTACCGAGAAGATAGCTTCCACCAAGCGCTGCGCATCGCCCAGCGCGGGCATGCTGTCGTTGCGCGCGATCAGGCCCGTGCTCTGGACTTGCAACCCCTTCTGCTGTGCGGCTTTCTCGAGCCCCTGCGTCCGAGCAGCACTCTCAACCGTGCTCGCCACCTGCTGCCCCTGCTCGGCGGCCTTCTCGCGGGCGATAATCGGCTGGATCTGTTCGCGTACTTCTTCCAGCGTCTTCACGCGAGCCTGCTGCTTGTCGTCGAGCTGGATAATGTGGAAGCCGTACGTGGTTTGAATCACTTCGCTGATCTGGCCCTTGTTCAGCGTGAACGCAGCTTTCTCGAACTCCGGCACCGTGCGGCCGCGTCCAATCCAGCCAAGGTCTCCACCCTCCTGCGCCGTCGTGTCGTCGGAGTACTTCTTCGCCAACTGCGCGAAGTTGCCGCCCGCACGCAACTGCTTCAGGACGTCCTGCGCCTTGTTGCGCGCCGCTTCAACGGCCTTCTCGTCCACCTTGCCGTCCGCGCCTGGAGTCGGCGTCTTAACCAGGATGTGACGGACTTTCACTTGTTCCGCCACTCGGAACTGGTCCATGTTCTGGCTGTAGTAACGCTTCAGGTCTTCCGGCGTAACCTGCACGTTCAGCTTCGAAGCGTCCACGAGGACGAAGTTCGCGCTGCGCTTTTCCGGAAGCGAGTTCTTATACCGCTCGAGGTTCTTCTGGTAGTAGGCCTTCAGTTCCTCTTCCGTCGGCTTCAACTGCTTCTGCACGTCTTCCAGCGTAAGCACGGCGTAGTCGAACTTCGCTTTCGTGTTGCGCCGCTGGAACTCCTGGCGGAGCGACTGCTCGTCAACCGTCGTGCCGCTGGTCACCAGTGAGATCAGCTTGAAAAGCAGCATCTGCTCCCGCAGGTCTTCCTGGAACTGGGGAACGGTCATCTGGAACTGCTGCTGGACCATCTGCTCGTAAGCAGCGTCTCCGACATAATTGCCATTGGGGAACAGCACGTCGAAGCGGCGGAGTTGCGCACGTATTTCGTCATCGCTGACGCGAAGACCCATGCGCTTGGCTTCGTTCAGCATGGCCTTGCGGTCGATAAGCGAATCAATAGCGCGATCGACCAGGAACGGCATCAGGCCCGGAACGGACCGGCCACCGAACTGCTGACGCGCCTGACGTTGCGCGAGGGCCTGGGCTTCCGCAACGGTGATCTCCTCGCCGCCGACCTCAGCCACTACTCCCGCCCGCGACACACCGTCGTCGCCCTGGAAACTCGGCACCAGGTATGCAACCATGGCTGCCGACAGCATGAGAATGAAAAAGCCAATCAGGTACTTGCTGGCTTTGCCCTTGTTTTGCAGAAATCTGATCATTGAAACTCCGACGTGCTCTACAACGATGACAGGAATTCCAGATTATAAATCAGCATGCTTGAATTCCCTGCGATTCTCCTTTGCTGAGCGCTAAATCCGCTTGTTTAGCGGCTTCGGCCTGGTCCATGTTCAGCCGCTGATTCTCACACCCTGTGGCAGCTATCGATTCTCGACCAGCTCCGGCAAACTCCCCGCCTGCCAAGTCCTTCTAAATACCCATACTTCAGAAGATTTCACACACGGGAAAAAAGAGGGCTTGCATGAAGAAGGGGATCGTTCTCACACCATTTCTGTTTTTGTCCTTGAGCGTAGCTGTGGCCCAGGGCACAGGGTCCGGGGCCGGTGCCAGCGCTGGAACGTCCAGCAGCACCATCGGCACTACCAGCTCTACGACAACGAGTGACAGCGTCACCACCGATCAGTCCACCACGGGCACCGATCAGCAGGGTCAGCAGACTTCGACTGACCAGCAAATGAGCACCGACCAGTCCGATGCTCAGACCGGCGTCGGCACCGCTCAGGACCCGACCAACCCGGCCAACGCGCCTGCAGGCCAGAATCAGGGCTCCGCGCCTCAGGGCCAGAACACCACTGACCCGTCGGCTCTCGGCTCTCAAACCGGAACGGCTACGCAGCCCGGAACCGGCAGCGAAATGGGACAGTCGGGCTCGACCAGCCAGTCTGGAGCGACTGGCGCAGGGACCACGACCTCCGACCCGGCCGGTAACCAGACCGGATCGATGGATCCGTCCGCAACCGGAACTGCCGGCACTGACCAGGGTCAGACTGGAGGCAGCGCGACCGGTTCTGCTGCGGGAACCACGGGCGCCGGAACGACGACTCCTGACGCCTCCACGAGCGGCGCTGCTGCTGGAACGACTGGAACGACCGGTAGCGACATGAATCAGACCGACCAGTCCGGCACTGCTACCGGCTCTTCTACGATGGACCAGAGCACTGCTGGCACCACCGGCACAACCGATACCACCACCACGACGGGCACCACCGGTTCTGACGTGAACGCCGGTGCTGCTACTGACCAGAGCGCTGGCACCACCGCTGACCAGGACGCCGCCGCTGCTGCTGACCAGACCGGCGACCAGGCTGCGCTTCCGCAGACCGCTTCGCCGTTGCCGCTGCTTGCCCTGTTCGGCCTCGGCTCGGTTGCGGCTGGCCTCATCGCCCGTCGGCGCAAATAGCACGGTCAGACACTGCGTACTCAAGGGGGACGGCCAACCGTCCCCTTCTTGCTTGTGTGGGGGGCCGGTCTCGAACCGGGCACAAACCCAGCGAAAACGGGTATCTCCAGCAAGACTGCGGCATTAACATCACGGTTTTTCCACACTTTCCGTCATCTCTTCTGTTGACCGCCTCTCCCTCCCGGCTGACAATCACATTTCAATGATCGTGTATCTTGCAGGGGGTATTGAATATGCCCCGGACAAAGGCAAAGCTTGGCGCGCCGCCATCACTCCGTTCCTCCAGTCCTTGGGCCACGAGGTCTATGACCCCGCCTCTGACGAGGAAAAGAACCTCACGCCTGAAGAACAGCGTGACTTTCGCCTCTGGAAGACGACGGACCTGGAGCGCTTTCGGCTCACCATCCGCAAGATTATCGATTGGGACCTCGACTGGATTGAGCGCAAGTGCGGCTGCATCGTCGCCTACTGGGACGAGTCCGCGCAGCGCGGCGCCGGCACGCCTTCGGAACTGACGCTTGCTTACCGCCGTGGAATCCCGGTTTACCTCGTTGCCGGAATCCCCGTCGGCCAGATCAGCGGATGGGTTCTCGGCTGCGCAACGCGCGTGTTCTGCGATTTCGACGCACTCAAAGAATTCTTAAGCGCGAACTACAATGAAGCACCTGGGCATCATCTCGCGGATGCCTTCATTGGCAACTGACAACTGGCGACTGATAACTCACAATGAATTTCTCGAACCGTCATCTCGGCTGGATTGAAGTCATCTGCGGACCCATGTTCAGCGGCAAGAGCGAAGAGCTCATTCGCCGCCTTCGTCGCGCGCAGATTGCCGCGCAGCGCGTGCAGATTTTTAAGCCCATCATCGACCAGCGCTATTCGGAAGACCACATCGTCTCCCACAGCGAACAGAAGATCCGTTCCGAACTCGTCCGCGACGTCGCCGAGTTGCACGCCAAGCTCGACATCCGTACCGAAGTTGTAGGGATCGACGAAGCGCAGTTCCTCGGCATGGAAATCATCGAAGCCGTCCTGCGCCTCGCCGACATGGGCAAGCGCGTCATCATCGCCGGGCTTGATACCGACTATCTCGGCCGCCCATTCCATCCCATGCCGGAACTGCTCGCCATCGCCGACGAGATATCGAAGGACCTTGCCATCTGTATGCGCTGCGGAAATCCCGCGAAGCACACCCAGCGGCTCGTCGCGAGCGAAGATCTCATCGTCGTCGGTGCTGCCGGAATGTACGAAGCGCGTTGCAGGCGTTGCTTCGAACCGAACCTGGCCAAGATGGAAGTGAAGGCAAAAACCGCCGAAACAACGAAGTAGGTATTCAGTATTCCGTATTCAGCGGTCAGCACCCCGGTGCGACGCAGCTTCATCCGTTGCGCCAGTCTCGGTACCTCCATACTGAATGCTGGGACACTGAATACGGAATACCTGCTCTTCTACGGAATGCCGCTTTTGCGACTTTTTCCAGAAAACCTTCACCGGTCGTTCCCATTCCAAGCCAAGCCAACGGCACTATAATGCGCCCGTGTTAGTGCCATTGTTCCCTTGTGATGCTCCTTCAGGGCGGCACCTGATTCGCTGCCCCTGGCCCTGATTGTTAAGTGTTTTTCTTGGAGGAGACCCGCAATGGCCAGCCCCGCACCGGCTAAGTTCCGCATTGACGTCGCTATCCACGACCTCCTGATGAATTCCGCGCCGCAGCCTCCGGCGCCACCTGCACCCAAGGGCAAGACGCTTCCCGAGCCTGTTTTCCCCCAACATCCGAAAAGACTCAATGACCCTGGCCCGGAGGTGCCGCCCGTAAAGCGGGGCGCAACCCGAGGTCGGATTTGGCGAACGTCTCGCGGCTGGCTGTTCCCTTACATCAGGTCGCGCGTACTCCCCGGTCCGTTCCACCCCATCACCGCTTATCTTTTCGTCGAGTACAAGTGCAACCTCGACTGCTGGTATTGCTGGGCCTACAACAACAAGGTCAAGGGCATGACCGAGGACATCGCGCGCCGCGCCATCGATTGGCTGCACGACCACGGCTGTCGCGTAGTAGCCCTCATGGGCGGCGAGCCGCTGCTGCGTCCGCAGTTCGCGCACAAGGTCGTTTACTACGCTGCTAAGAAGGGTTTTTGGGTCTACATCGGCACCAACGGACGCCTTCTCCGGCCCGAAGTGCTCGATCGCCTCGGCGACGCCGGTCTCGGCGTCATCAACTTCGCTCTCGACGCCTGGGACCTCAAGCCCGGACTCCCCAAGGCGCTCGTGCCCGCGCAGAAGAACCTCGAGTACGTCATGCGTAAGCAGTACGTCCATGACTATCTCGTCTTCTTCAACATCAACATATGCCGCAACAACCTCGAAGACGTCCTGCAACTCACGGACTACGCCCACCAGCATCGAGTCGCCACCGACTACCACATCAACGAAACGCCGATGCTCGAGCAGGACGACCACTTCAAGCACCTCTACGACAACCCCACATACATCCGTCCGGAAGACTGGCGCGCCGTTGACGACACCATCGACGCCATCATCGAGCGGAACAAGGCGGGATACCAGATGGTGAACTCCATCCCGCGCCTCCAGGAGATGAAGGCCTTCATGCGGATGTCTTCAGGCCGCGACCTTCGCCAGGTCGGCTGGTATGGCGATGGCACAGGCGGCGGCGACGAGATCAATCAAATCCTTGAACGCACACCCGGCATCGTCCGCGAGCCCGACGGCGAAGTTCACTTCACCGACTGGAACTGCCGTGCCGGACAAAACAACGTAATCATCCGGACGGACGGCACCGTCGCCCCCTGCTTCCCCATGTATCCCTCGACCTATCCATGGGGAAACATCGACAACTTCACTTTCGACAAAGTGCAACTGGACGGAATGAAGAAGACCTGTCAGAAGCACTGTTTCTCCACCCTGAACCACAACCTCGGCTACTGCTACAACGACGCCCGTGTAATCAAGTGGCTATGGAAACAAGCTAAGACGGGCTGCCAGGGAGGAGCAAAGAGCTTCGAGGACTGAGAGATTGTATCGTGTGGGGGCGGGTCTTTGACCCGCCCTCAGTTTGCTGACAAACCCAGAATTGTCATCCTGAGGTGCGCTTCCGTTGCGCACCGAAGGATCTGGGCGAGTGCGGGTCCCGCAACGCGCCCGTTCGCGCGTCGTGGGGTGTTCTCCAGGCGCCGCAACCACGCAGTGGTTGCTCTAAGCGCCGAAGCGAGTTCCTGTTGATAGCGGTGTTCACTTCCGCGATCGCGCAGGCACACGATTACGCAACTGCGAGACCCTCGGAACACAGAGTCGTTTCAGGTACCAAAATGTTGTTAGGAATGCCGGGACGTTTGTTTTGGCACTGGATCGGGCTGAACGTAGAAATAGCGAGCGAGGTGGCCTGTTACCAGCAACAAGCTGGAAATGAGCGCGAATTGAGCGTAAGTTGCTGACGATGCCATCTCGTACGGCTCTCGTCGTCTTCTCGATCTATGGGTTGGTGCTGTGTGCGATAGGTATCCTCGTTGCGGGTTCCGGCCACGGAACGTATACGCTCGTTGGCTTAGCTGGCGCACCCTTCTCCTTCTTGGACGGGTGGCCCACTCAAGCTGGTTTTGCATAAGTGGGGCGGTTGATTCGGGCAGGCCAACGGCACTGGAGCAGCTTTCGGCACTACGAAACTGGAATTGCAGCAATTTTAGAGTGAGCAAGAAGAAGGGGCGGATTTAATGACCCGCCCCTTCCAGTTTTGCTCGCTGAAATTCTACTTCTGAGCCCTGACTTCCTCAGGCACGGCAAATGTCACCTTGTCTGACGTCACCCACTTCTTGTCCAGAGGCTTCAGCTTCTTCAGGGCTTCACGACCATCGCTTTCGCCGGTCGGGATTAGTCGGCCACCCCCGCGCCAGTTCCCAGTAAGTATCACCATCTCCATGAATTCCAACTTTCCCGCCTTGATCTCTATTTCAAGCGGATCGTGCTTCATGCTGGACGAAAGCTTGTACTTGCCCGGCTCAAGGTGCAACACGAAGAATCTGCCGTTGTCCAAACGCGCCACCTGCTCACCATTCACGTACACCGAAGGCGTAAGCCCGCTACCCACGAATCGTTTCGGACGGTAAAAGACGATCGCGCTGGACTGCGGCGTGTCCGCGCTTGCTGCCGGTTGGGTTGCAGGCACAGGCTCACTCGTTTGGGCGAACAAGGGCACGGCAATCGCCATCACGAGCAGGAAGAGAAAGAAATGTTTCACGAAACCTCCTCACCTCGAGGCCAACATACCCGGATTACGCAGACAGGTAAACGGGAAAAGTTGATCTGCCTGACGCAAAGCGCATCCGCCGCCGGTCTTCACCTTCAGCGTCCTTCAACGTTCTTCAGCGGCCTTGTATCATGGACGGCTCTCGAAGGGAGACCATGCGACGCGTGCTCCAAACTGTCCTGCTGCTCATCGTTGCCGTATGGCTCGCGCTTGCGCTGCTCGCCGTTTTCTCCGACCGTTTGATCTTCCACCCGCAGTCCTCGACATATCGCGACGCCGACCTCGCCCAGCAGGGCGCACAGGTGTTCAAGCTCAGGTCGGGTGACAAAACAATCACGGCCGCCTACCTGCCCAACGCGCAGGCCCGCTACACGCTGCTCTTCAGCCACGGCAACGCCGAAGATCTCGGAGACGACCTGCCTCTGCTGAAGGCCTTCCGGAGTGCGGGCTACGGCGTATTCGCCTACGACTACCGTGGCTATGGCACCAGCGAGGGTACGGCTTCTGAAAAGGCGGTCTATCAAGACGTGACCGCCGCCTACGACTACCTGACGCGAACGCTCAGCGTTCCACCCGAGCGCGTCATCTCTTTCGGACGCTCTCTCGGTTCGGCCGCGGCCATCGAACTTGCCGCCACGCGGCCCGTCGCCGGTCTGATCGTCGAAGCGCCATTCCTCAGCGCCTTTCGCGTCATTACTCGCGTCCAACTACTGCCCTGGGACAAGTTTGAGAACGCCCGCAAAATGCGCCACATCCGCCAGCCGGTTCTGGTAATTCACGGCCGCAACGACGGGATCGTGCCGTTCTGGCACGGCCAGCGCATCTACGACCTCGCCAGTCAGCCCAAGCGGTCCCTTTGGATCGACCGCGCCGGCCACAACGACGTCCTGTTCGTGGCGCAACAGCAGTACTTCGATGCCCTCCGCGACTTCGGCCCCTGGCTCGACCAGCTATCAAATGACCGACAAGCCGCACCCTGACCCGATACTCCTGGCTCGAACAAAGGTTTGTGTCGATTTTCGCGCCCCGCTCGAACGGGTGCCCCTGCCCGGTGCGAGGCACAGGCTGGGTTACATGCATGCACCCACGCCGAACCTGGGATAGCGTTCATCGGGGGATTTTCAGGGTTGCGGCGCCGTTCGACCTGCCAGTTAGCCCCCGCCTCAGCGTCCTTCAGCGTTCATCAGCGGCCCTGATTCTGCTTGTCAAGCCCCGGTAAGCGGCGAAAGCTTCGCAACCTGTTGCATCCAATCGAACGAAAAATCCCTGGCCCCTGTCACATCCGCCCACACAGAATCGCTATCCTGAGAATAGTCGCATCTGTAGTGTCATCCTGAGCGAGCGCGCCGGACTTCCTGTCTCGCGGGCGAGTCGAGGGATTTAAAATAGCAGCCGCGGCGCGCAAAAGTACGCCCAGCAGATTCATAGATTTAGCTCTCCGCCCCTTGCGAATCATAGATTTTGCGCAGATCGCCCCCGCCAAGTACATGAAACAAATAGATCAGGGTAGGGAGGGGGTACTTCGATCGGGAAAACTTGCGGGAGATGTTTGGTGGAGCTAGTCGGAATCGAACCGACGACCTCTGCAGTGCGATTGCAGCGCTCTCCCAGCTGAGCTATAGCCCCACTCGCTGGTGAACTAATTCTAACAACTGCTCACCTAGTTTGGGAAGCACAACGGTACGAAACCGTGCCGCAAACTACCAGTGCTGTCCCGCTATAATTGACCTGTGAACACCTCGATCACCAGGATTGCCGAGGCAGACTTCCCTACCCGCTGGGGCAAGTTCCGCATCCTCGGCTTCGAAGGGTATTTCGGCTCCGAAGGCGAGCGCCGCAAGGAAACCGCAGTCGCGCTCGTCATGGGTGACATTCATTCCTGCACGCCGCTTGTACGGATTCACTCGCAGTGCCTCACCGGCGACGTGTTCGGGTCTCTCCGCTGCGACTGCCGTCAGCAACTCGAAATGGCTCTCTCCATGATTGCCGCCGCCGGCTGCGGCGTCCTCATCTACGAACAGCAGGAGGGACGCGGCATCGGACTCATGGCGAAACTGCAAGCCTACGAACTCCAGGACCGCGGGCTCGACACCGTCGAGGCCAACGTCGAGCTCGGCTATGCCGTTGATTGCCGCGAATATCGACTGCCGGTCGAGGTCATGAAAGCCCTCGAACTCACGGAAATCCGCCTGCTCTCGAACAATCCGGCAAAAGTTGCCGCCGTCGAGAAGGCTGGAATCAAGGTCACCGAGCGCGTCGCCTGCGAGGTGGAAGCCACGCCCTTCGCGGAGAAGTACCTCCGCACCAAGCAGGAAAAGATGGGACACCTCTTCACAAGCAACGGCAAGTAGTCCTTCGTCCACCGGAGCCGCACGGCTCCGGTGGGGCATCACGCGTGTTATCCTGCGCGAAAGTGAGCGCGAAGACTCCAACCATCACGATCGTCGGCCCGGGACGCCTCGGCACCGCGCTCGCGCTTGCCCTGCACCAAAACGGCTTCACCGTTTCGGAAATCATCGGTCGCGACGAACCTGCCTCACGCAGCCGGACTCGGTCGCTGGCGCGACGCGTTGGCGCGCGGGCCACAACTGTCGCCGGCGCTCGTCTGGACTGCGATATCCTCTGGATCTGCGTTCAGGACGCAGCCATCCAGTCCTGCGCGAGGACGCTGTCCCAAAAACAAGCCGACTGGAAACACAAGATAATCTTCCACTCAAGCGGCGCCCTTACCAGCGATGAACTCGAAGTGCTGAAGCAGCGCGGTGCGGCGACCGCCAGCCTCCATCCGATGATGACCTTCGTTTCCGGTGCGCACCCTTCACTGGCCGGCGTGACCTTCGCCGGGGAAGGTGACTCGCGGGCGCTTCGCACCGCGAAACGGATCGTCTCTCGCGTCGGCGGAACGTTCGTCGCCATCGAGAAGCGCGCGAAGCCGATGTACCACGCGTGGGGAGCGTTCGGTTCACCTCTGCTCGTGAGCCTGCTCGCGCTGGCGGAGGAGGTCGCAGCCGTCGCCGGACTTCCTGCGAAGCAGGCACGAAAGACCATTGCCCCAATGCTGCGACGCACGGTTGAGAACTACGTCGAGCACGGCCCCGTTGCCGCCTTCAGTGGGCCACTCGTACGCGGAGACACCAACACGGTCCGGAAACACCTTGATGTCCTTCGGTCTCTGGACGGCGCTGCCGAGGTTTACCGCGCGCTTGCAGACGCGGCTTTGCGCCTGCTGCCGGTCACTCGGCGAGAAGAACTGGAATCCCTATTAAAGGAAGCGCAAGCCAGCAAGACGGCCCGTTCGAAGTCCAAGCGTGTACGAGAACCTCTCAGTCGTGGGCGGTAATCCGGGCGGGAGGAGCAAGGCTCTGAAGTGGAGTGCCTCAATCCGAATGCTGCGCTCGGCTGAATTGCATCCACAAACGCGATTGAAGGCACTCCCACTTACTCAAGGTTCTCAGGCCGCCGCGCGGTCAAACCGGTCAGAGCCCTGCTGCTTCACCAACTTGTTATAGACGCCCATGATCAGGAAGGCGGGCGCCCACTGGCCGACAAATATGGACCAGTCATCCCTTCCCGTAAGTTTCAGGATTGCAGAAACGGCCATCGAACCTACTGCGAACCCGAGGTAGGCGGTGCTGGGCAGCTTTGCCGTCTGGTTCTCGAGTGCGCTTGTGTAACGATCTTCTCTGGGTGTTCCGTAACTCCTCGTAGCCATGTGAAATCCTTTCAGCGGTGTGATGATGGCCTGTTGGATGGCATGGGTCAGTCATCACGAAACTGCTGCTCGTGCGTTTTCTAAAAGCTGGGTTAACCAGACTGAAAAGGCCCACAGGCAACGGTTTTCATACCGGGAAAACCTGGTTCCGCTATATTGGTCGGCATGCCTGTGAAGAAGCCGAAGAGCAAAGCTCGCGAAGCGAAGACACTCTCCTCACGCACGGTATTCCGCGGAAAGGTGTTTCACGTCACCTCAGACGAGGTGATCGAACCAGGTGGTGCGCGGGTCAAGAGGGACACAGTCCGGCACCAAGGTTCGGTGGTTGTCCTGGTGGTGGACGAGGGTGAACGCGAGCCACGTGTTCTGCTGGCGCGGCAGTACAGGTACCCCGTCGGGCGCGCACTTTGGGAACTGCCCGCCGGCAGGATCGACGAAGGCGAGAAGCCGCTGCAAGCGGCGCGGCGTGAACTTCTCGAAGAAACCGGATTCACGGCCCGGAAATGGGAGCTTGCGCTAGTCTTCTATTCAAGCCCGGGATTCCTCGACGAAGTAATGTACCTGTTCGCCGCCCGCGAACTCACGCCGGGAAAAGCAACACCTGAGGAAGACGAAAAAATCACCAAACGCATGTTCCCTCTGTCCTCTGCACTGAGCATGATTTCCAGCCGAAAGATTGTTGACGGAAAGACTATTGCCGGCCTGCTGTGGCTCGACCGACAACTTTCTGGCAGCACCAGGAGCGCACGGCGGGCGTGAAACCCGCGTCAATAGCCGCCTTTCCTCTGTTTACTAGTTTGACAACTCCATCAGAATTGCGGAAAATTATGCAATCGAGAAGCCACACACAGGTTCCCCACCAAGTTGCACCGCCGTTCCGCCGGTACACCTTGCTTGTCGATACCTGGTTGCGGCAGGAAAGTCCCGGTATGGCTCCGGATCCGGGCCGTACGGGTGGTACGGAGGAAAGCAAGTGTCTCGCATCAGAGGTAAAGTCAAGTGGTTCAACAACGCGAAGGGGTTCGGCTTTATCGGCCGCGATGACGGTCCCGACGTCTTCGTGCATTACAGCGCGATAAGCGAGGAAGGCTACAAAAGCCTTCAGGAGGGCGACGACGTCGAGTTCGAGATCGTCCAAGGCCAGAAAGGCCCCCAAGCTGGCAGCGTCACAAAAGTAGCTGGTCAGCAGTGATTGGACCTCATGCACATCCTGCACATCGGTTCGACCCAGCTTCGGCTGGGTTTTTTGTTTGCCGCGGTGGTGCAGCAATCAACAGGCAGCTTCTTCTAAAATTGCTCTATGCCTGAGCACGACCAGCACGGCAGCGCCGATCTCCCGATCAGAATCTTCGACAACAGGGCTATCGCAAACGTCTTCTATGAGACGGCAGACCTGATGGAGGTCAACAACGACGATTCGTTTCGAATCCGTTCCTACAGGCGCGCCGCAGAGGCGATTGAAGCACTGCCGCAACAGGTATCCGAGCTCGTTAATGAGCCGAAGAAGTTGCTGGAAGTGCCGGGCATCGGCAAGGGGATGGTTGCAAACATCCAGGAACTGTTCCGCGAAGGCCGACTGAAGCTGCATTCGGAGTTACTGGAAAAGTATCGGCCTTCGATGCTGGAACTGCTGAAGATCCAGGGGCTCGGTCCGAAGTCGATTGCACTGATCTGGAGTGTGTTCCAGGTATGCGACATCGACGGTCTGGAAAAGCTTGCCCGGGAAGGTAAGCTGCAAACTCTTCCCCGCATGAGCGAGAAGACCGAGCAGAAAATCCTCAAGTCCATCGAGAACTATCGCAGCATATCCGGACGTTTCTATCTGGACTTTGCAGAACGCGCTGCCGAGAAGATCGTCGAACACCTCCGCGACATAGAAGGTGTCGAGAAGGTGGTTCCCGCCGGTTCGCTCCGACGAGGCAAGGAAACCGTGGGCGACCTCGATGTGCTCGTCACCGGGCCAGCATGCTGCGATGCGGCAAAACGCGCCGAGGTGATCGACCATCTGGTGCGTCTGCCCGGGACGCTGGAAATCCTTGCCCGCGGTGACAACAAGGTCAGCTTCAAGATGCGCAGCGGCATACAGGTGGACATCCGCCTGCTTGCACCGGAATCGTTCGGGGCCGCGCTGCAATACTTCACCGGCTCGAAGTCGCATAACGTCGAAGTGCGTCAGCGCGCGTTGAAGCTGGGCTACACGCTTAATGAATACGAGCTTAAGAAGCTCGACACGGGCGAACGCGTGGCGGGCAGCACCGAGGAGGAGATTTACCGCGCACTGGGCATGGAGTGGGTTCCACCGGAAATGCGCGAGAATTGCGGCGAAATCGAGGCAGCACTCTCAGGAAGACTGCCACGGCTCCTTACCACGGAGGACATCAAGGGCGATGTGCACATGCACACGGTCGAGACCGACGGCAAGTGCACCATCGAAGAGATGATTGCGGCCGCGCGCGATCGCGGCTATGCATACATGGCGATCACGGAGCACTCCAAGAACCTTGCGTTCGCGAA
>Ga0196976_1000978_pt1 | contig 14863 bp, 17 predicted proteins | sample S3v_513CmetaG_FD_148644 | JGI IMG/M metagenome (GOLD analysis project Ga0196976, IMG submission 148644) | Soil microbial communities from Anza Borrego desert, Southern California, United States - S3+v_5-13C | ecosystem: Environmental > Terrestrial > Soil > Desert | place: USA: California...
GTTCAATTTCATCTGAGGTAATGACGGTAGTGTCACCAATAACTGCGCGCTGCAGCTGCGGAATACGGCTTGCAGTGACGATGGTTTCATCAGCAACAATGGGTTCAATTGCAAAGGCATGGGTGGATAGCAGGCTTAACAAGCCCGCCGAAGCGATTTTTTTCATGAATATCCCCTAGGGACATGCGACCCCGCACATCCAGTTCAAGATAGAAATACCTAAGGGAATAGAAGAAAGCAGCCAAGCATACTGGCGTCAGACCGTCACCCCGCGGTATTCCAACGTAGGTTGTGCAGGCCGGTCTCCGGGCTCACAAGTCTTGATAACCGCCTTCCCATGGTTTCCACCACAGTGGCATTGAGGTTACCCACACTTGCTTACCGTTGCGGGGGCAGCACAGGCATTGTTTTGAATTAAAACGCACCTGTTTCCCGTTTCACCCGCTATAGAGAAACCATAGCGGGCACCTGACAACGTCCCCCGATTATAATTGAAGGATGATTTTGTCCGCAAAAAATTCTTCCCGTAACATACTGTAATACTTTCAAAATTTCACGTTAACAGTTGACCATGCAAGGATTTTCAAATTATAGTGACAGCCATGGATGCCGATTTGAAAGTCCTTGAGGAGAAGGTCGCGCGCTTGATTGCGTTGTGCCAGTCGTTACGCGAAGAGAATCTGCAGTTGCGGCAGGAGCTCGCTCAAGCGCAGGACGATACACGGCAGTTACGTGAAAACATGACGCTGGCATCGGCCAAATTGGAAGCCCTTATCGATCGCTTGCCTATCGAAGCAATGTCTAAGGAATCGGTATGAGTACGGGTGTTGATGTCAATATCATGGGTCGTGAGTTCAAAATCTCATGTTCCGAAGAGGAACGCGAAGGCCTGATCACGGCAGTCAATTACCTGGACAAGAAAATGCGCGAGATCCGTGACACCGGCAAGGTCATCGGTGTTGAGCGTATTGCCATCATGGCTGCGCTAAATCTTTCGCATGAGCTTCTGACTGCCCGTAGTGGCGGCTTTGACATCGGAGAATACAAGCGTAGAATTGCCTCAATGCAGGAACAGATTGATGCAGTAACAGCTGATCAAAACAATTTGTTCTAAATCCAAAGCTTTGTTTACCCGGATGCAACATCCGGCCAGTTTGTTCCCTGCGGTGTTGTTTAAGCTATATATTCCTTGAACTAGTCTATAGCATCGGTTTCGGTCTATTAAATTGCTGTGTGCGCGCCCCTTTGCGAGTGTACCTAACGCGTTTAAGGCCGTTACCACTTGAACCTAAAGGTTCAGGATGCTGGCTTAGGCAGCACTGCGGGGACTTCTATCTCTTTATCTCAAAGCGTGATATTCCAGATCACCGAGGTCTACAATCTCCAGCGCACGTTCATGCGTAGCTTCCAGCACCACAGGTGGTGCAATGCCGGCTTCTGCGGCTTCCTGCCAACGTGCTGCACACAAGCACCAGCGGTCACCGGGTTGTAATCCTTCAAAGCCGAACTCGGGCCTTGGCGTGCTCAAGTCGTTTCCTTGCATACGTGAGAACACCAGAAACTCCTCAGTCACTTGTACGCAAATCGTATGGCTGCCAATGTCCTCCGGGCCCGTTTCGCAGCAGCCTGTACGGGTAAACCCGGTTAACGGGTCCAGGCTACAGGGCTGGAGCGTAGTACCTAATACATTGCGTGCCATTGAATGCCTCTGCATTGAAAGTGGATGAGGTTATCATAAGAGATTATTCAATTGGATGGGGTTTCCATGCGCTACTGGCTGATGAAATCGGAGCCGGGTGATGTTTCGATCGATGATCTTGCCAATTTTCCCGGCCAGACCGTGGATTGGTATGGCGTACGCAACTATCAGGCGCGCAATTTCATGCGTGACCAGATGAAACTCGGAGATAAGGCCTTTTTCTATCATTCCAATTGCGAAGTCCCGGGTATAGCCGGCATTGTGGAGATCAGCAAGCTGGCCTATCCCGACCGCACTCAGTTCGACTCCAAACACAAGTATTTTGATCCCAAGTCCACGACAGAAAACCCCCGTTGGATGAATGTGGACGTAAAGTTGGTGCGTAAAACCAGATTGTTGAGCCTGCAGGAACTGCGCAGTTACCCTGAGCTGGCCCAAATGCGTACCCTGCAGAAGGGGAACCGCCTTTCCATTACGCCAGTAGATCCGCGTGAATGGGAATTCATCATGAGTATTCTGTAATGGCCAAACGTTATCCCGAGCTTAACGAGGAGCTGAGCGCATTTATACGACAGCAGAAGCTGTATTTCGTCGCCACCGCTTCTGATGGGTACGTCAACCTCTCGCCCAAGGGTATGGACTCATTACGCATCCTCGATGCCAATACGGTGGCCTGGCTCAACCTCACCGGCAGCGGTAATGAAAGCGCTGCGCATGTGCTGGAAGACAGCCGCATGACCATGATGTTTTGCGCATTCGAAGGTAAGCCACTGATTCTCAGGCTCTACGGCAAGGCCCGGGTTTACCATGCTCGCGATGAGCAATGGCCGGCGTTGTCCGCACACTTTGAGTTGCTGCCGGGCGCCCGTCAGATTTTCATACTGGATATTGAACTGGTGCAAACCTCGTGCGGTTTTGGCGTGCCGTATTTTGAATACCAGGGTGACCGTAGCCTCCTCATTGACTGGGCGACTAACCGTGGGCCCGAAGGATTGAAAGAGTATTGGGCGCGAAAAAACCAGGAAAGCCTGGACGGCAAACCAACTGGAATTTTCGCTGAGAAAGATATATCCGAGAAAGACTCAGCCCAAAAATAATTGGTAGGCTGGGTTATCCGTTTCTTCCCAGTAGGGGTAGCTCAGATTGTCCAGGAACGCGGTGAACTCCTTGCCGTCCTCTGGCGGGACCTGCAAGCCCACGAATACACGCCCGTAATCCGCACCATGATTGCGGTAGTGGAATAGGCTGATGTTCCAGTCATGCCCCATGGTGTCGAGAAAGTTCATGAGCGCACCCGGCTTCTCGGGGAATTCAAAACGATACACCTGCTCATGCTCAGCCTGTGGCGCGTGGCCGCCCACCAGATGACGCAGATGCAGCTTGGCGACCTCGTTATTGGTCAGGTCGAGTGCAGGTAAACCATGTTTCTTGAGCATCTCGACCAGTCTGTCCGATTCGCTGGGGTCGTGGATCGTGACGCCCACGAAGATATGGGCTTCTTTTGGATCGGAGTAGCGGTAGTTGAATTCCGTGATGTTGCGGTCACCCAGCAGTCGGCAGAATTTCTTGAACGAGCCGGGTTCCTCTGGAATGGTGACGGCCATCACGGCTTCACGCTGCTCACCGATTTCGGCGCGTTCCGCAACAAAGCGTAAGCGGTCGAAGTTGATATTGGCGCCTGACGCAATGCCGATAAGTGTCTGACCCTGGATGTTGTTGCGCTTCACATATTCCTTGATCCCAGCCACTGACAGCGCGCCTGCCGGTTCAAGTATGGAGCGGGTGTCTTCGAATACGTCCTTGATGGCGGCGCATATGGCGTCGTTATCCACCAGAATGATTTCATCCACATATTGCTGGCACAGTCGCAGTGTTTCCACCCCCACCTGCTTGACTGCTGCCCCATCGGCGAACAGACCGACCTGGTCCAGCATCACACGTTCGCCAGCCTTGAGCGATTGCGCCATGGCATTGGCATCGGTTGCTTCCACGCCGATGATCTTGATTTCGGGCCGAATCTGCTTGATATAAGCCGCCACTCCGGAAATCAACCCGCCGCCGCCCACGCAACAGAAGATGGCGTGAATGGGTTCCGCGTGGTCATGCAGGATTTCCACGGCGATCGTGCCTTGGCCGGCAATGACGTCGGGATCATCATAGGGGTGGACGAAGGTCAGGTTTTCCGAACGCTCCAGCTCAAGCGCATGCAGATAGGCGTCAGAGTAGGAATCGCCGAACAACACAACTTCGGAGCCACGGCTGCGCACTGCATCAACTTTGATCCTTGGCGTGGTGGTCGGCATCACGATGACTGCACGGCAGCCAAGTTTTTGCGCGGCGAGCGCCACACCTTGCGCATGATTGCCCGCGGAAGCGGCTATCACGCCTCGATCCAGCGCCTCCTTGGGCAGATGGGCCATCTTGTTATAGGCGCCGCGCAATTTGAAGGAGAACACTGGCTGCATGTCTTCGCGCTTGAGCAAGATTCGATTGCCGAGCCGGGATGACAGGATAGGTTCCAACTCCAGCGGCGTTTTGCGGGCAACATCGTAAACCTTGGCGGAGAGGATTTTTTCTACGTAATCGTTTTTCATCAAGCGGCGGGCAAATATAAAACTGCGGTATGATTCGAATTGCAAAGAATTATAAAGAAAACAGAGGAGTTAAAGTAAAAATGGCAACACAGGACGAATTGAAGCAGCAGGTGGCACGCGCCGCCGTGGAATATGTACGTGGCGGCATCATCGGCGTGGGTACGGGTTCCACCGCAAACTACTTCATTGACGAGCTAGCCAAGGTTAAGTCCAGGATTGATGGTGCAGTCGCCAGTTCCGAAGGCACAGCGCAACGGCTTAGAAGCCATGGCATCCAGGTGCTGGACCTGAACAATGTGAGTCCGGGAGATCTGGAAATCTATGTGGATGGCGCAGATGAGATCACCGAGCACTTCCATATGATCAAGGGTGGCGGCGGTGCGCTGACACGCGAGAAGATCGTGGCGGCAGTGGCGCAAAAGTTTATTTGTATCTGTGATGCCAGCAAGCGCGTGCCTGTTTTGGGCAACTTCCCGCTGCCGGTTGAAGTCTTGACGATGGCGCGCAGCCATGTTGCACGGGAGCTGGTCAGGCTCGGCGGGCAACCTAAACTGCGTGAAGGCTTTACCACGGATAACGGTAATGTCATCCTCGACGTATCTAACCTGAATATCCCGGATCCGGTTGCCATGGAAGCACGCATCAACCAGATCGTCGGTGTTGTCACCAATGGCTTGTTCGCTGCCCGTCCTGCTGATGTGTTGCTGTTATCTACCCAGGAAGGCGTCAAGACCTACAAACGCAGCTGAACGAAGCAAGACATAAAGCTGTCACATTTTCGCGTTAGAGTGTGGAGTTAACCGTTTAAAGACGAGATCAGAGGAAGTCCTATGCAAGAACATACCTTTAAGCAATACGATGCCGAACTGGAATCCGTGCGCGCCAAAGTGCTGCAGATGGGCGGTTTGGTAGAACAGCAGATCGTCAATGCGCTGGATGCTTTGGTGAATGCCAACACAGGTATGGCCGAGAGTGTGATTACCAATGATCATCGGGTGAATGGCCTGGAAGTCGAGATCGATGAAGACTGCAGTCATATCATCGCCCGGCGCCAGCCAGCGGCCGGCGATTTGCGCATGATCATGATGGTGGTGAAGACGATCACCGATCTTGAGCGTATCGGTGATGAAGCTACCAAGATTGCCCGTGTGGCACAGAAGATCTACGAATCAGACCGCATGTATACGCCGCGCTTTACCGAAATCAAGAACATGGTGGCAGGCGTGCGTGAAATGCTGCGTACGGCCCTGGATGCTTTTGCGCGTCTGGATGTCAGCAAAACCGTGGATGTTGCCCGTCAGGATGAGCAGGTGGATGAACAGTTCCGCGCTGCAACTCGTCAGCTGATCACCCACATGCTGGAAGATCCTCGCACCATCTCGATGTCATTGGAAGTGCTGTTCGTGGCCAAGGCGATTGAACGGATAGGCGATCACTCCAAGAATATCGCCGAATATGTGGTGTATATGGTCAAGGGCAAGGACGTGCGTCACACCAGCGTGCAGGAAATGGAGCGCGAAACGCTCCAGCCTTAAACGCTTCAGTTACCCAGCAAGTCAGGGTTTTGGTGGTACATAACCGGAAGCCTGATCTGCACCGGTGCCAAAGAAATAAGCTTCCGTTTGCTGAGACAGATACTTCCGCGCCTGGGGATCCGCCAGGTTTAAGCGGTTTTCATTGACCAGCATGGTCTGATGCTTGAGCCAGCCGGCCCAGGCCTCCTTTGAAACATTCTCGTATATCCGTTTGCCCAGATCTCCGGGATAGGGTGGGAAATCGAGGCCTTCGGCGTCGTGACCCAATTTAACGCAATGAACTGTACGTGCCATGATGATGAAAAGCTCTTGAGTTGTCTGAAGGTGCTTATCATAACGCAAGGGCAGAGCCGGTGCGAACACCGGCTCGTTTCCTGCTAGAACTCGCCGCGTAATCCCAGCAGCAGGGAACGCTCTCCCGACGGCGCTATATCCTTGAGGAAAGAGCTGTGTTCGCGGACTTCCTGATTCAATAGATTGTTGGCTTTGGCGAAGGCTTCCAGGTGGAACTTCGAAGGCAGACGATAAGCTACCAATGCGCTGACCAGAGTATAGGCATCAGTGTCCAGTTCATTCGGTGCAGTGCGGTCTTGCTCGAAGGCATGCAGCACGTCCATACGAGCACTGAAGCGCTGCCACATATAGTCCAGCCCGAAGCCCAGCCGTAATGGCGAAATGCGTGGCAAGGGCTCTCCGGTGTCGCGATTTGTGGCGTGCACATAATCCCCCCTCAGGCGTAAATCAAGATCCCCTAGGCCTTCATAAATGTGCAATTTGGCCTCGGCTTCCAATCCCTTGAACACTGCGGGTACGGGCAGAAATTGCGCTTCCGGCAAAATTTCCTCGCCAGAGGCATCGGCAAGGCCATCGTCGTCTGTATCGGCTGGATTCAATTCACCATCGACACCTCTTGTGTTGCCGGTATTGGCCAGGCTGATGAAGTTGCTGAAACGGGTGTAGTAGCCACCAACTTTGAAGGAGTGTTTGTCTGTCTTCCAGCGTAATTGGACATCCACGCCGTTAGAACGCTCTTCGTAAAGATCGGTATCACCGACTTCATACTGCCCGGTCGCCAGATGCGGCCCATTGGCAAATAATTCGAAGTAGCTTGGCGCGCGCTCATTGTGAGAGAGATTGGTGGCAAGCGACCATTGCTCATTGAGGCTATACAAGGCGCCTACGGCAGCGCTACGGGGATTAAAACCCGCTGAACTGGCGGGCCCAAAGCGCGCTCCACCGTTGGACTCTACTTCTACACGTTCTGCTCGTGCGCCAAAGCTCAGCTTCAGGTCTTCAGCACGCAAGATGTCGAGTGGCAACTCTTCATAAAGATATAGCGCTTTGCTCAAGGTGCTATTGCTCGGCACGAAGGCTTCATCACCAAGGGCTTCAAACCGCGAGTTCTGCAATTGAAATCCCACAACACCCGACAACTTGCCAATCTCGGCATGACTCGCTTCAACGGAAGTTTCCAAGCCGCGGTTCTTGAAAGTGGTGGCCACTTCACCGTCTTCAATTTCCTGGTGCATGTAATCAGTATGCGCAGCGCGCAGTTTGATTCCCTTGATGAAGCCACCCAAGCTGCCCATTTCCGATGAAAAATCCCAGCGGTCGCTGTTCTGGTCTATGCTGACATTGGGTTCAGCGACGGTGCCATACAGATTATCAAAGGTGGAATAGGACAATCCGACATGGCCATTTTCAAAGGCCAGCGAAGCCCCCAAGGCTCCGCCATGCGCCTCGGCATCGCTATTGCGAAGCCTGTCACGAGGCTCTTGTGCAAAAGGATCGGCGCGGCGCAGTTGTTTGGATCGGGCATAACCCGGGATGTCCAAATCATCTGTCTCGCGTCTGTAGGCGTCGGCATGCAAGGTCAGCAGCCCGTTGCCTGCATCGATAACAACGGCACCGCTTTTCTGGTTCTCGGGGCCGCCAGTTCGCACTTCACTACGTCCGGTCACACCATCTAGCGCTTCCTTGGGAATGCGGTGATCAATGGCATTTACAACGCCACCCACAGCACTGCCGCCATAAAGTAAGGCAGCGGGGCCGCGTACTACATCGATCTGCTCAATGATCAGCGGATCGATGGCTACTGCATGGTCGAAACTAAGGCTTGAAGCATCGAGCACGCCGATGCCGTTTTGCATGATGCGGATACGGTCACTATCCAGGCCGCGTATTACGGGGCGTGAGGCATTGGGGCCGAAGCTGCTGGAGCTGACCCCGGGCATGAAATTAAGTGTTTCGCCCAGAGTGCTTTCGCGACGTAAAGAAAGCTCTCGGCCATTGAGTACCGAAATGGGCACCACGAGCTCGTCTGAAGCAACACCCAACGGGTTGGCAGTGACGGAGACAGGCGGCAATTCAATGGGATGCTCTGTATGAGATTCCGCTGCAACGGAAATTGAGGGCACTAGCAAAATGCCGTGTAACTGGACGGCAGTAACAACCGCGAACAAACGCGGCACGGGTAGATGCAAGTTCATCTTTTCACCTTGATCGGGATAAATAGCAAGGCCAGCCATAGCTTAGCTTTGGCTGGATCTATCGGACGGGGAGCTAGATGAGCTGCGGAGGTGCGCGGGCGCGATAAAAAGTTGGCGCTAAGCTTGTGTGATGCGCATGCGCGTGAGCATGTAATGTAAAGCTATTTGCCGGTTGGAAATGCTGAAACGCTTGAACGCCAAGCGCGTGTGCAAGTGTGCTATAGCTCAGGCACTTGTCACAAACAGAATGTGCTGATTTGTCTTGCTGCTGAGAGGAGGACGCCAGGTCATCCACATGGGATAACTGGTGGACGAGTGCGCCCTGTTGGCCAATCCCAAACAGGAATGCCAGCGTCAGCGTGAGGATCAGACGTCTAAGCATGGGCCCGATTGTAACAGCAATAAGTTGAGATACAAGGTTCAGGGGCCGGAGCCCCTGAAAGGTAGCAAGAGTTAGCTAGCGAAGTTCTTGGTGGCAAACTCCCAGTTCACCAGGGAATTCATGAAGGCTTCCACGAATTTGGCGCGGGCGTTGCGGTAGTCGATGTAGTAAGCATGCTCCCATACGTCCACGGTCAACAGTGGAACATCAGCTGTAGTCAACGGAGTATTGGCGTTGCTGGTATTGACGATATCCACACTGCCATCCTGTTTCTTCACGAGCCAGGTCCAACCAGAGCCGAAATTACCAACTGCAGAGGCCTGAAACTTCTGTGCGAATTCCTCATAGTTGCCCCATTTCTTCTCGATGGCTTCCAGCAGGGGGCCACTCGGCTTGCCGCCGCCGTTAGGCTTCATGCAACTCCAGAAGAAGGTGTGATTCCAGACTTGGGCTGAGTTATTGAAAATGCCACCGGAAGATTTACGGATAATCTCTTCAAGGCTTGCATTTTCGAACTCGGTGCCCTTGATCAGATTGTTGAGGTTAGTGACGTACGTCTGGTGATGTTTGCCATGGTGAAATTCGAGCGTTTCCGCTGAAACTGCGGGTTGCAGGGCATCTTTGGGGTACGGAAGAGGGGGAAGGGTATGTTCCATGGCAAACCTTTCGTAATGCGATTTTGGGAAAGGCGTTATTTTGCCATAAAGCGTTTAGCGCTATGGTGCGATGGAGTACTTATTTTTTCCGGGCGCGCGGATGTGCTGCGTCGTACACCTTGGTCAGATGCTGGAAATCGAGATGGGTGTAAACCTGTGTGGTGCTGATATTCGCATGTCCCAACATTTCCTGTACGGCACGCAAATCGCCGCTGGATTGCAGCACATGCGTGGCAAAACTGTGACGCAACATGTGGGGATGAACATCGCTGCTGATACCCTGCTTGATGGCCCACTGCTTGAGCCGGTATTGCACCGCTCGACCTGAAAGGCGACGGCCCTGTTGGCTCGTGAATAAGGCCTTGCTGTCTGCATTCTGGACGAGCTGACGCAAGTCCAACCAGGTTTTCACAGCATGGACGGCATGGCTGCCCATGGGCACGATGCGGGTTTTGCTGCCTTTACCCGTTACGGTTACCGTACCGTTCTGCAAATCCAGTGCATCGATATCCAGTGCGACCAGCTCAGCCAGCCGAAGCCCTGATGAATAGAAAAGCTCAAGCACTGCACGGTCTCTGATCGCTAGCCAACTGTCTTCCTCAACTGATACAAGTTTGGCGGCCTGGTCGGTGGAAAGGGCTTGCGGCAGCGTTTTTGCGGACTTGGGGCCCCGTATGCCAAGACAAGGATTGCCAGAGAAGCCATGGCGTCTGCTCAGGAAGTCGAAAAAACCGCGCCATGCTGAAAGGCTACGTGAAATACTCTTGCCGCCTAGGCCCTGACCATGGATCGTCGCAATGAACCGTCGGATGTTCTGCGGCTGGATGTCTTTGAGGGGCTGCTCGCCGATTAGACTGAGCAGAAGCCGGATATCGCGTGCGTAATTTTCTCTGGTGAGCGGACTTAACCCCCGCTCATGAGCGAGATGGTTCAAGTAGTCAGCCAGATAATCCACTAATCGATATACCGCAGCAGCGCAGCGCTGATCAATTCGCCAATGCGTTTGAGATAAAGCGTGCCCATTTCAGGATAGAAGCGTCGTTCGTCATCACTCGCCAGTGCAAGCAAGCCGAACACGCGTTCTCCTTTGAGAGCAACAATGGCATAAGACTTGGGGGCAGCATTTTCACCAAACCAGCTGGCCACCTCGAACTCCGGATTATGGCCACAATAGGGTGTCCCAAGACTCTGCGCCCAATGATGATATTCCGAGCCGACTTCCTGGAATGCGGCACATTCAGCATCTTCGGTGTGCTTGGGGGTTGCCCACAGATGGATACCGAAGTAGGGAACAAGGAAGTCCTCGCGCAGGCTATGGTTGAGCAACTGCATCATGATGTCCAGGCTGGGTGTGGCGAGGAGCCCCAGGCTCAGTCGGTGAATCTTGTCGCTGGTTGCATCGTTCTGCTCGCCAAAATGCAGCAACTCGGAGAGCTTGGCCTCCAGCACCCTGATCTTGTCACGCTGCGCGAGTTGCTGCCGCTCGGCCAGGGATATCGTGCCATGTCCGTGAGGGCTGGGTAGATAGATTTCTGCGAGTAGCTCGGGGTGACGTTCAAAAAACTGGGGGTTCTCACGCAGGTAAGCGCTAACGTCGATTTCATTGGGTTCAGTGCTGGCCTGATCAGATAATTGCATGCTTGCTCCTTGAGTCATAACTGGCGAGTTCGTTCAACTCACCGGACTTGTCCTGTCCAGCTTGTCTAGATCAATGACGCCTTCAAATACGGTTTCGGCAGGGCCGGTCATCAGGACGGGGCTATCGTTGCCTGACCAGTGTATCTGCAGTTCGCCACCGCGGGTAGTCACTTTTACTGGCGTTGCTAAAAGACCCAGGCGGATACCCGCAACTGCGGCTGCACAAGCACCGGTGCCGCAAGCCAGCGTTTCACCGCTTCCCCTCTCATAAACGCGTAAGCAAATATGATGTTCATCAACGATTTCCATGAAGCCGGCATTTACGCGCTGTGGAAAACGCGGATGAGATTCAACTTGAGGTCCTAGGATAGCCACGGGGGCTGATTGGATGTCTTTTACAATTTGTACGGCATGGGGGTTGCCCATGGATAAGACGCTGATTTCCAGGCTTTCCCCCCCGACTTCCAGGGTGTAGGTGGACGCAAGCTTTTCGGCAATAAACGGAATGGCAGTAGGATCGAATCGGGGAGCGCCCATGTCAACAGTAACCAAGCCATTCTGCTCCAGCCGGGGCGTGATGATGCCTGCCGCTGTTTGTACACGTATTTGTTGCTTGTCCGTCAGGCCTCTTTCATAGACAAACTTGACAAAGCAGCGGGCGCCGTTGCCGCATTGCTCCACTTCGCCGCCATCTGCATTAAAGATGCGATAGCGGAAATCGGTATCAGGAAGAGTGGACTTTTCCACCAGCAGAAGCTGGTCGCACCCCATACCGAAATGCCTGTCAGCGATGCGGCGGATTTGGGCCGGGCTTAAGTTTACGTTTTGCGTTACTGCGTCGAAAACGACGAAGTCATTGCCGAGCCCCTGCATTTTGCTGAATTGTAGTTTCATTGATGCTGCATTGTAGGTGAATGTTCCATGGCATGCCTAGAAGACTAATCAGCGGGTCTAGTGTCTGCAGTGTGCGGCGGAATCTTGAAACGGCGATAACTCCATAGATATTGCTCCGGCTTACTGCGTACCAACCGTTCTATGTTGTCATTCATGTTTTGCGGGCTGGCCGGTCCGGCCAGAGGTGCAATATGCAAATGGTAACCGCGTCCCCACGATAGGCGTTCACCGAAAGCCAGTAACACGGCGGCATCAGTGGTATTGGCCAGTTTTTCCACCAGGGTAATCGTGTAGGCAGGTTTACCCAAAAACCGTGCCCATATGCCTTCACCAGATTCCGGTACCTGATCGGGGAGAATGCCAACAGCCTCTCCCTTACGTAGCGTGCGTAACAAATTTCGCAAACCGCCCATATTGGTAGGTGCAAGTTTAACTTTACCCCGGCTGCGGCCTTGCTGCATGATGGGCGTCAGCCATTGCTGTCGTGAGGGCCGATACAGCACTGTAATTGGATTTCGGGCCGCGTAGTAGATGGAGGTGATTTCGTAGCAGCCAAGGTGGGGCGTGAGAAAGATGATGCCTTTACCTTGGGCCAAAGCCTGATCCACATACTCCCAGCCATGACAAGCTCTTACCCACTTGAGTACGGATTGCTCGGGCCGAAACCAGATGGCAAAAGTTTCCATGAGACCCTTGCCCGTTTCTCTGGCAGATGTGTGAACTAGCCGACGGTAATGTCGCTCATTCTCAGCTATATTGATGGATAGCAGATTATTGCGCACTCTGCGGGAAAACTTGACATCGAACATATACATGCCCCAGCCTGCAAGGATGCCCAACCCGTGGATCAACGGGAGCGGTAACCGAGCATAGAGGCGTAACAACGCTATTAACATGAATCCTTTTTGAATCTCAGCCTTTTTGCTATTCTATCAACCTTTTTGCTGACGCCCCCATCATGAGCCAATACCTGTTTACCTCCGAATCTGTTTCAGAAGGCCACCCAGACAAAGTCTCTGACCAGGTTTCTGACGCCATTCTGGATGCCATCCTGGCACAAGATCCGACAGCGCGTGTTGCCGCCGAGACCTTAACGAATACCGGATTGGTTGTGCTGGCAGGTGAGATCACCACGCATGCTAACGTCGACTACATCAAGGTCGCACGCGACACTATCAAAGAGATTGGCTATGACAATACCGATTACGGCATCGATTACCGTGGTTGCGCAGTGCTGGTGGCCTATGACAAGCAATCGCCGGATATTGCACAAGGGGTAGATGGTGCACATGACGATCCACTGGATCAGGGGGCTGGCGACCAGGGCCTCATGTTCGGCTATGCCTGCGATGAAACTCCACAACTCATGCCATTACCGATCTGGCTTTCGCATCGCCTCATGGAACGCCAATCCCAGCTACGCAAAGACGGACGTTTGCCATGGCTGAGGCCAGACGCCAAGAGCCAGGTTACCATTCGTTATGTAGACGGCAAACCCGACAGCATTGACACCGTTCTGCTGTCGACACAACACGCCCCTGAGATTTCGCTGGAAATGATCAAAGAGGCTGTAATTGAAGACATTATCAAGCCTATGCTGCCCAAAGAATTGATCAAGGGCGAGATCAAGTACCTGGTCAACCCGACCGGCCGTTTTGTTGTTGGTGGCCCGCAAGGTGACTGCGGGCTGACAGGCCGCAAGATTATCGTCGATACCTACGGCGGTGCTGCTCCGCACGGTGGTGGTGCATTCTCTGGCAAGGACCCGTCCAAAGTAGACCGTTCGGCTGCCTATGCCGGGCGTTATGTGGCCAAGAATATCGTAGCGGCCGGCCTTGCTACGCGTTGCCTGGTGCAGGTGTCTTATGCTATTGGCGTAGCACGCCCTACCAGCATCATGGTCGAGACCTACGGCACGGGCAAGGTGTCTGACGAAGTGCTCACGCGCTTGGTGCAGGAACATTTTGACCTGCGTCCAAAGGGTATTGTGCGGATGCTGGACCTGCTGAGGCCGATCTATCGCAAGACTGCTGCTTACGGCCACTTTGGTCGTGACGAACCCGAATTCACCTGGGAAGCTACCGATAAGGCCGCTACCCTCAAAGCAGCTGCGGATTGCAAATAGTCATCCCGGCCCTTTTTATTTTATAATTAGGGCCTTTCACACTAACCGAGGAACGCTGCGAGGACGCTAGATCGTCCCCAGGCTCGGTTGCAAATGGGCATCGCCCGGCTGTAACGGCGTTCACCTAACTAACTCGTGCCGGACACGGGAACTGTGGGTGAACCCCAAGCTATCCCTCCGGCCATACATTCAAGGAATTTAAATGAATACTGTGGCTGATCTTAAAGATTACGTAATAGCCGACCTAAGCCTGGCCGAATGGGGACGCAAGGAAATCGCCATCGCCGAGACCGAAATGCCTGGCCTCATGGCAATTCGTGAAGAATACGCTGTGACTAAGCCCCTTCGCGGCGCCCGCATAACTGGCTCCTTGCACATGACCATCCAGACGGCGGTACTGATTGAAACTCTGCAGGACTTAGGTGCCGAAGTACGTTGGGCCTCATGCAATATTTTCTCGACGCAGGATCATGCCGCTGCAGCCATCGCAGCCAGCGGCACCGCAGTATTTGCCGTGAAAGGCGAAACCCTGCAGGAATACTGGGATTACACCCATCGTATTTTTGAATGGCCGGATGGCGGTTATTCCAACATGATTCTTGATGATGGCGGCGATGCAACTTTGCTGCTGCATCTGGGCAGCAAGGCCGAGATCGACAGTTCAGTGCTGAACAATCCTGGCAGCGAGGAAGAGGTTTGCCTGTTCAATGCCATCAAGGACAAGCTCAAGACTGATCCCAAGTGGTACTCCACGCGCTTGGGGCAGATCAAGGGTGTGACGGAAGAAACCACCACTGGCGTCAATCGCCTGTACCAGATGCACAAGGAAGGCCGTTTGGCATTCCCAGCCA
>Ga0196976_1000979_pt1 | contig 14859 bp, 11 predicted proteins | sample S3v_513CmetaG_FD_148644 | JGI IMG/M metagenome (GOLD analysis project Ga0196976, IMG submission 148644) | Soil microbial communities from Anza Borrego desert, Southern California, United States - S3+v_5-13C | ecosystem: Environmental > Terrestrial > Soil > Desert | place: USA: California...
GAGCACCGAGAGCTCGCGGAGGACCCAGTTCGGGATCCGGAGGAACCGGCCGTCCACCGGCAGCGCCAGGTGGCGCTGCTCGTACATCCGCTCGATGAGCTCCTTCCAGTTCTGCTCGACCACCTCGCGCTTGAAGCTGAACTTGTGCGTGAGCTCCCCGTGCTCCTGGTCGAGCGCGCGGGGCAGGAGCTGGAAGGTCACGACGCGCTCGAACGGCGCGAGGAACCGGTTCGCGCTGGCGACGAGCGACGAGAGGAGCTCGGTCAGCTCCTGCGGCGTGCGGCCCTGGACCGCTCTGGGGTTGGGCCAGACGAGGAGCGTGTTGTACTCGCGGTGATCGCCGACCAGGAAGGCCTGGGAGACCGCCTCGAAGTCGCGGAAGAGGTTCTCGACGCGCTGCGGGGCGATCGTCTGGCCCTGCCGGTTCTTGTAGATCTCCTTCTTGCGGCCGGTGATCGAGAAGTGACCGTCCGGGCTCTCGGCGAAGAGGTCCTCGGTGTGGAACCAGCCGTCCGCGTCCAGCCCCTGCTCCTCGTCGCCGGGGCGGAGGTACCCGGGGGACACGTACGGGCCGCGGATGAGGAGCTCGCCGTCCGGCGCGCGCCGGCACTCGATGCCCGGGAGCGGCTTCCCCACGGAGCCGTCCACGTACGCGCCGGGCGGCGTCATCGTGATGCCGCCGGTGGCCTCGGTCATGCCGTAGCCCGAGCAGAGCTCCGTCCCCGCGCCGTGGAACGCCCGGAAGACCGCCGGGTCGAGGTAGCCGGCGGCGGAGATGCCGTAGCGCAGCCGGCCGCCCGTGATCGACCGGAGGTGCATCGCCAGGTCGTCCGGGTCGTCGGAGGCCGCCTCCCAGACGGCCGCCTCGTGCAGCTCCATCCACTTCTTCGGCACGGAGATGAACACCGTGGGGCGCACCTGCCGGAAGTCCTCGAGGAGCGAGGCCTGCACGGTGGACCGGGCGAAGACGTACGTCGCGCCCCACCACAGCGTCCCCATCAGCTCGAGCCATCGCCCGAACGTGTGGTAGAGCGGCAGGTAGCAGAGGAACACGTCGCCCTCGCCGATCTCCGGCAGGGCGAACCCGCGGCAGAGCCGCTTCGTGACGATGTTCCTGTGCGTGAACATGATGCCCTTGGGCCGGCCGGTGGTTCCCGAGGTGTACATCACGGTGGCGAGGTCCCCGGCCTTCACCGCGGCGGCCCGCGCCGCGCGCACCGACTCGTCGACGCTCGCGCCCTGGTCGACCATCTGGTCGAGGGAGAGGAGCCCGTGCCGCTGGGCGCTCGCGCGCGAGAAGACCACGACCTCCTGCAGATCCGGCAGGAGCGGGAGCGACGGGAGCACCTTCGCGAGCTGCTCCTCGTCGGAGACGAGCAGCAGGCGCGCCTGCGAGTGCTTCAGCATGTAGACGATCTGCTCGGCGACCGCGTTCGCGGGGAGCGGGAAGTCCACGATGCCGGAGGAGAGGCAGGCGAGGTCGCAGAGCGCGGCCTCGAGGCAGTTCTCGGACAGGATCGCCACCGAGACGTCGTCGCCGCCCAAGGCGAGGATCCCGCGGGCGAGCGCCCGGGTCCGGCGGGCGACGTCGGCGACCGTGAGCTCGGACGCCTCGGCCCCCAGCAGGCGCATGGCGACGGTCCGGGGCTCGGTCTCCTCGCGCGAGCGGAGGACGTCACCCACCGTGACGTCGGCCCGATCCATCGCGGGCAGGAGGATGGCGAGCCAGGGATCGATCTCCTCGGCGCGGAGCTGGCGGGCGAAGAACCGCCGCCGCACGGTGTCGAGGAGCGCGAGCACCGCCCGGCGCGCCGGGTCGTGCCCGGGACCGCCGAGGTGCGGCACCAGCTGTTCGAGGAGCGCGCCCACCTCGGGCCGATCCTCGGGCCGGATGCCGCCCATCGCCTCGCGCGTCTCGGCGAGGAGCTCGGAGCCGGGGGACCCCGACGCCCAGCGGGCCGCCAGCGCGGTCAGGGGAGACTCTGGTTTCACCTGGAACATGGAGGCTCTTGGGCTCGGGATGATCCCGATCACCTAACCACGAAGCGCGGGTCCTGTGAACTCGCGCCGGGTGTGCCGGAGCACCTCGGCGGGGCTCGCGCCCGGCCCGCGCGGCCGCGGCGCCCACCCCCTCCGGTCCTTAACAGATGGTCGTCCGGGGAGGCTCGCATGCGCATCGCCGTGGCCGCCGATCACGCAGGGTGGAGGCTCAAGGACGCGCTCGCCGAGCGGCTGCGCGCGGCGGGGCACGAGATCGTCGATCTCGGCGCGCATGACGACAGGCCGAGCGATTACCCCGACTTCGCCGAGGCGGTGGGCGAGGCGCTCGCCTCGGGCCGGGCGGAGCGGGGGATCCTCGTCTGCGGGTCGGGGGTGGGGGCCGTCGCGGCCGCCAACAAGATGCCGGGAGTGCTGGCGGGGCTCTGCCACGACACGTACTCTGCGCACCAAGGCGTGGAGCACGATCGAATGAACGTTCTCGCGCTGGGGGCGCGCGTGGTAGGGGAGGCGCTGGCCGGCGAGATCGCGGAGGCGTTCGCCGCCGCGAGGTTCGACGGCGTCCCGCGCCATCAGCGGCGAGTCGACAAGGTGTGGGCGCTGGAGCGGAAGCTGACCGGGAGCGGAGGCATCAAGCAATGGACATCGGAATGATCGGCCTCGGCCGCATGGGCGGGAACATGGCGCGGCGGCTGCTGGGCGGCGGGCACCGCGTCGTGGGGTGGGCGACGGACGAGGCCGGGATCGCGCGGCTGAACGCGGACGGCGGCGTGGGAGTGCGGTCGCTCGACGAGCTCGTGGCGAAGCTCCCGGCGCCGCGCGCGGTCTGGGTGATGGTGCCGGCGGGAGCGGCGACGGAGGAGACCATCCGCGCGCTCGCCGAGAAGCTCTCGCCCGGGGACACCGTGATCGACGGCGGCAACTCGTACTTCAAGGACGACGTCCGGCGGGCGAAGCTCCTCGCCGCGAAGGGGATCACCTTCCTCGACGCGGGCACGAGCGGCGGCGTGTTCGGCCTCGAGCGCGGCTACTGCCTCATGGTGGGCGGCGACGCCGCCGCGTTCGCCCGGCTCGAGCCCGTCTTCCGGACGCTGGCGCCGGGCAAGGCCGCCGCCCCGGCGACGCCCGGCCGCCGCCCCGGCGGCAGCGCCGAGGAGGGCTACCTGCACTGCGGGCCGAGCGGCGCCGGCCACTTCGTGAAGATGATCCACAACGGGATCGAGTACGGCCTCATGCAGGCGTTCGCGGAGGGGTTCGACATCATGCGCGGGGCGGGCGGCGCCGAGGTCCCGGAGGAGCACCGCTACGCGCTGGAGCTGTGCGAGATTGCCGAGCTGTGGCGCCGGGGCAGCGTCGTCTCGTCCTGGCTCCTCGATCTCACCGCCAACGCGCTCGCGAAGGACCCCGGGCTCGAGACGTTCTCGGGCGCCGTCGCCGACTCCGGCGAGGGGCGCTGGACGATCCAGACCGCGGTCGAGGAGGCGGTGCCGGCGCCGGTGCTCGCCGCCTCGCTCTTCGCCCGGTTCCGCTCGCGGCAGGAGAGCACCTTCGGCGACAAGCTCCTGTCCGCCATGCGGCGCGAGTTCGGCGGGCACGCCGAGGCGCGCCGGGAGGAGAAGTGATGGCCGGCCGACCGCTCCAGCCGGGCGACTCCTGCGCCTTCGTCGTCTTCGGCGCGATGGGCGACCTCACGAAGCGCAAGCTGCTGCCCTCGCTGTACAACCTGCGCGCCAACGGGCTGCTCCCGAAGAACGTGGCGATCGTCGGCGTCGCCCGGCGGCCGCTCGACAACGAGGGCTACCGCGCGTACGCGACGCAGGTCCTCCGCGAGTTCGCCACCCGGCCGGTCGAGGACCAGGTCTGGGCCGACTACCTCGAGCGCATCCACTACGTGAAGGGCGACTTCGAGGACCCCGCGACGTACCAGGGGATCGCCCGCGCGCTCTCGCACGCGCGCGAGGTGCACAAGACGTCGAGCAACGCGATCTTCTACCTGGCGACGCCGCCCGACGAGTTCGGGAAGATCGTCCGCGGGCTCGGCGCGGCCGGGCTCACCGACCAGGAGCAGGGGTTCCGGCGGGTGGTGATCGAGAAGCCCTTCGGCCGCGACCTCGACTCGGCGGTCGCGCTCAACCGCGAGCTCACGTGCACGTTGCGTGAAGACCAGATCTACCGCATCGACCACTACCTCGGGAAGGAGACCGTCCAGAACCTGCTCGTGTTCCGGTTCGCGAACGGGATCTTCGAGCCGATCTGGAACCGCCGGTACGTGGACTCGGTGCAGATCACGGTCTCGGAGGAGCTCGGCGTGGAGGGGCGCGGCGACTACTTCGACCACGCCGGCATCCTCCGCGACATGGTCCAGAGCCACATCTTCCAGCTCCTCACGCTCGTGGCGATGGAGCCTCCCTCGACCCTCGGGGCCGAGGCGGTGCGGAACGAGAAGGTGAAGGTCCTCGACGCCGTCCGGCAGATGACGCCCGAGGAGGTCCTGCAGTGCACGGTGCGCGGCCAGTACGGGGAGGGGAGCGTCGACGGGCAGCGCGTCCCCGCGTACCGCGCCGAGCCGAAGGTCCCGAAGGCCTCGCAGACGGAGACCTATGCGGCGCTCAAGCTCCAGGTCGAGAACTGGCGCTGGGCGGGCGTGCCCTTCTACATCCGCTCCGGGAAGCGGCTCGCCCGCCGGGACACCCAGATCTCGATCCTCTTCAAGCGGCCGCCGCTGCGGCTGTTCCAGGAGGCGGGCGTGGAGCAGCTCGAGCCCAACCGGCTCGACATCCTCATCCAGCCCGAGGAGGCGATCTCGATCTCGATGCGCGCCAAGGTGCCGGGCGCCGGGATCGAGCTCGCGCCGGTGAAGCTCGACTTCAGCTACAAGGACTTCGGGCCGGTCCCGGCCTCGACCGGCTACGAGCGCCTCCTCCACGACGCGATCGCGGGCGACACGACGCTGTTCCACCGCGCCGACATGGTCGAGGCGAGCTGGCGGATCGTCACCCCCATCCTGGACGTGTGGGCGACCCTCCCGGCCCGCGACTTCCCGAACTACGCTGCCGGCAGCTGGGGCCCGGCCGCCGCGACCGAGCTCCTGGCGCGCGAGGGTCGCCAATGGATCTCCCCGGAGTGAGCGCGGGGCCGCGCGTCCAGCGGGCCGCGGACGCCGCCGCGATCGCCCGCGCGGCGGCGGAGGAGGTGGCGCGCCGCGCCGCCGCGGCGGCCGCGCTCCGCGGTGGCGCCGCGCTGGCCCTCGCGGGCGGCTCCACCCCGAAGGCGCTCTACCGCCTCCTCGCGGACGCCGCCGCGCCCTTCCGCGCGCGCGTGCCCTGGCCCGCGGTGCACGTCTTCTTCGGCGACGAGCGCGCCGTCCCGCCCGAGTCGTCCGACGCCAACGCGCGGATGGCCCGGGAGGCGCTCCTCTCGCACGTGCCGGTCGGGGCGGTGCACCGGATCGAGGGCGAGCGCGGCGCCGCCGAGGCCGCGGTGCGCTACGAGGACGAGCTCTTCCAGCACTTCGGGGACGTGCCGCTCCCCGTCTTCGACGTCGTCCTGCTCGGGCTCGGCGCGGATGGGCACACCGCGTCGCTCTTCCCGGGGAGTCCGGCCCTCGAGGAGCGCCGTCGCTGGGTCGTGCCCGCGCCCGCGGGCCTCGCGCCGTGGGTCGATCGGGTGACGCTCACGCTGCCGGTGCTCGAGGCGGCGCGGTTCGTCCTGTTCCTCGTCGCGGGCGCGGACAAGGCGAACGCGCTGCGCCGGCTCGTGCGGCCTCGCGCGGGCGAGGAGCCGATCCCTGCCGCGATGCTGCGGCCGCGCGGGGAGGTGCTCGTGCTCGCGGACGAGGCCGCGGCGGGGGACCTGGAAGCGGAGTGACCGTACCCGCCCTGCCGTACCCGCTCCGCCGTGCCCGTCCCCACCACCGTTCCCGCCTCCGCACCCGCTCCCGGTCCCGCACCCGGTTTCTCGCCCTTACCCATCCGGCCGCCCTCCCCACGTGTCCACTTCACCACGCGCGGAACGGCGCTAGGCTCCACCGATGCGCGCGATCCTCGTGATGCTCGTGCCGCTCCTGCTCGTCCTCGCCGGGATCGCCTGGGGCGCGACCGCGCTCGTGCAGGGCACCACGCGGCGCGGCTTCGAGCGTGACATGCGCGGCCGGGCGGAGCTGCTCGTCGGCGCCGCGCGGGAGTCGCTCGCCGGGGCCCTGCGCCGCGACGACCGCGCGCGCGCGCGGCGCGTGCTGGGGGAGTGGGTGCGCGACGAGCGCGTCCGGGCGGCGGCGCTCTGCGACGCCGCGAGCGCGCTGTTCGCCGGCACGCCGGGCCGGCCCGAGGGCGTCGGCTGCGGCGCCGTCCGCGCGCGCGCGCCGAGCCGCGACGCGCTCGCGGAGTCGTGGACGTACGAGGCGCCCGGCCCGACCGGGCAGCTCCACGTGACCGCGGTGCCCCTCGTGGACGAGGAGGCTGCGCTCGGCTTCGTGGTGGTCCTCGAGGACATGGCCTGGGTCGTCCGGCGCGAGCGTCAGATGCACTCGTGGCTCTGGCTCGCGTTCGCCGCCGTCGCCATGGCGGCCGCCGGCGCGGCGGTGCTCTCGGTGCGGATCTCCTGGAGCTCCTGGACGCGGGAGGTGCGGCGCGTGCTCTGGGGGGCGCTGCCGCTCGCCGGCGCGCCCGCCGGGCTCGAGCCGCGGACGCGGACGCGCTACGGGCCCCTCGTCTCCGACGTGCGCGCGCTGGTCGCCGACCTCGTGGCGGAGCAGGTGGAGGGGAGGGCGGGCGGCTGGGGCCCGGAGCGGCTCCGCGACGCGCTCGCGCGCCACCTGCCGGGCAGCGAGGTGATCGTGGTCTCGAACCGCGAGCCGTTCTCGCACGAGCGGGGGCCCGACGGGGAGCTGCGCGTCGTGCACCCGGCGAGCGGCCTCGTGACCGCGCTGGAGCCGGTGATGGAGGCGTGCTCCGGGACGTGGGTCGCCCACGGCAGCGGCGCCGCGGATCGCGAGACGGTGGACCGGCAGGCCCGCATCCCGGTCCCGCCCGGCGCGCCGACGTACACGCTCCGGCGGGTCTGGCTCACCCCCGAGGAGGAGCAGGGGTACTACTACGGGTTCTCCAACGAAGGGCTCTGGCCGCTCTGCCACCAGGCGCACACGCGGCCCGTGTTCCGGCGCGACGACTGGACGACATACCGCGAGGTGAACGCGCGCTTCGCGGCTGCGGTGGTGCAGGAGGCCCGCGGGCCGGACCCGGTGGTGCTCGTGCAGGACTACCACTTCGCGCTCCTGCCGCGGATGCTCCGCGAGCGGCTGCCGCGCGCCACCGTCATCACGTTCTGGCACATCCCGTGGCCCGGCGCGGAGCGGTTCGAGGTCTGCCCCTTCGGCCCGGAGCTCCTCGAGGGCATGCTCGGCTCGAGCATCCTGGGGTTCCACGTCCAGGCGCACTGCAACCACTTCCTCGAGTGCGTCGATCGCGCGCTCGAGGCGCGGATCGACCGCGAGCGGCAGAGCGTGGTGCTGGGCGGAGAGGAGACCCTGGTCCGCGCCTACCCGATCTCGGTGGACTGGCCGACGCGCTGGGCCGACGGCGCGCCGGCGGTGCCCGCCTGCCGGGCCGCCGTGTTCCGCGAGCTGGGCCTGCCGGAGCACGCGCTCCTCGGCGTCGGCGTGGATCGCCTGGACTACACGAAGGGCATCGAGGAGCGCCTCCTCGCCGTGGAGCGGCTCCTCGAGCGCTTCCCGCAGTTCCAGGGGCGGTTCACGTTCGTGCAGCTCGCGGCGCCGAGCCGCTCGCGCATCCCGCGCTACCAGGAGCTCGACCGGAGCGTGGAGGCGCTCGCGGTCCGGATCAACGGCCGGTTCGGCGCCGGCGACTACAGGCCCATCGTCCTCCTCCGTGCGAACCACGAGCCGCCCGACGTGTTCCGGTACTACCGGGCCGCCGACCTCTGCTACGTCTCGTCGCTCCACGACGGGATGAACCTGGTCGCGAAGGAGTTCGTCGCGGCGCGCGAGGACGAGGCAGGCGTGCTCCTCCTCTCCCGGTTCACCGGCGCCTCCCGCGAGCTCTCGGACGCGCTCGTCGTGAACCCGTACGACCTCGAGGAGGCGAGCGCGGCGATGGCCGCGGCGCTCGCCATGGGCCGCGAGGAGCAGCGGGCGCGGATGCGGGCGATGCGGTCCCTCGTGGCGGAGTTCAACGTGTACCGCTGGGCCGGGAGGATGCTCGTCGACGCGGGGCGGCTCCGGAAGCGGGATCGGTCCCGCGAGCGCCCCTCCCTCGCGGCCCTCCGCCCGCTGAGCTCCCCGGCGCGGCGCGACGAGAACGGCTGATTTCCGCGGCCGGGCGGGGGGGTGCCTTGAGGCCCGCGCTCCGGGCGGACGAGAGGCGGACCAGCGAAAATCGACGGGAGGGGGGTTGTCTCCGCCAGGGCCGTGCCTAACGTGACGCGCACCACCGAGCGGCTGGCCGGCGGGGAATCGGTCGAAGGGGACCGTGGGGAAGGCCAGTCGACGAGGCGGGCTTTGCCCGCAGGAGAAGAGAGCCAATGCCGCACATCGACGTCGAGGTGCTCACGCCGTTCACCGCCCGGTTCCTCGAGGGCACCAACCTCACCCCCGCCGAGCGCTCCGAGGTGCTGCGCCTCGCCCAGGGGTTCGCGTGCAAGGACTCGGCCGCGGCGGCGAACGTGTCGCCGGAGACGATCCGGGCGCGCCGGAAGCGGATCTACCGGAAGCTCGACGTGCCGGGCTCGGGTGAGCTCATCTCGGCCCTCCTGGCGCTCTCGCTCAAGATGCTCGCCAACGGCGAGCGCATCGAGCCGCGGCCGGTCACGGCGCAGCCGAGCGCCACCGCGAGCGGCGCCGAGAACGTGGCCGTCCTCCGGTAGCGGCCGGACACCCCAGGAGGCGGTGCCCTCTCCCGGGCTCCGCCTCCCGTGCGTGCGCGCGTTCGCGCTGCGTGCACACATTGCCCTTCGCGCGGTGCGTGGATCGACAGGCTCGGGACGCCCGGCCGTCACGCGCGCGCCAAGGGGGGAACATGTCGCTCGTGAATCGCGTCGCCGTCGCGGTGGCCATCGCCGCGGGGGCGCTCGTGGGACGCGCCGAGGCCGCGACCGTGTCGGTCGCCTGCGGCTCCGTCGGCGCGGAGTACGACTTCTGCAAGCAGGGCGCGGAGGCCTGGGCCAAGAAGACCGGGAACCAGGTCCGGGTCGTCTCCGTCCCGAAGGACTCGAACGAGCAGCTCGCGCTCTACCAGCAGCTCCTCTCGCAGCGCTCGAGCGAGATCGACGTCCTCCGGATCGACGTCATCTGGCCGGGGCTGCTCGCGCAGAACCTCGTCGATCTCGGGAAGGCCGTCCCGAAGGAGGTCGTCGGGCAGCACTTCCCGGCGATCATCGAGGCCAACACGGTGGACGGGAAGCTCGTCGGGCTCCCCGCCTTCACCGACGCCGGCATCCTGTACTACCGGAGGGACCTGCTCGAGAAGTACGGGCAGAAGGTCCCGACCACCTGGCAGGAGCTGACCCAGGCGGCGAAGGTCGTCCAGGAGGGTGAGCGCAAGGCCGGCAACTCGAAGATCTGGGGGTACGTCTTCCAGGGCAGGGCGTACGAGGGGCTCACCTGCAACGCGCTCGAGTGGATCGACAGCTTCGGCGGCGGGACGATCATCGACGACCAGGGGAAGGTGGACGTCGACAACCCGAAGGCGATCGCGGCCATCCAGCTCGCGTCCTCGTGGATCAAGGACATCTCCCCGGAGGGCGTCCTCAACTACGCCGAGGAGGAGGCGCGCGGCGCGTTCCAGTCGGGGAACGCGGTGTTCATGCGCAACTGGCCGTACGCGTGGGCGCTCTCACAGGGTCCGGACAGCCCGGTGAAGGGCAAGGTCGGCGTGACCGCGCTCCCCAAGGGCGGGCCGGACGGGAAGAACACCGGCACCCTCGGCGGGTGGCAGTGGTCGGTGAACCGGTACTCGAAGAACACGCAGGCGGCGGTGGATCTCGCGACGTATCTCGCGAGCCCGGCGGAGCAGAAGCGGGCGGCGCTCGAGATCAGCCTCAACCCGACGATCCCGGCGCTGTACGAGGACAAGGACATCCTCGCCAAGAACCCGTTCCTGCGCGAACTCCTCCCGACCTTCAAAGCCGCGGTCGCGCGCCCGTCGCGCCAGACCGGCGCGCGGTACAACCAGGTCTCGAACTCCTTCTGGAACGCGGTGCACGAGTCGCTCTCCGGGCAGGCGGAGCCGCAGCAGAGCCTGGCCCAGGTGGAGCGGGTCATCCAGCGGCTCAACCGCCGCGCGGCGCGGTAGGGAGGCGGCCGTGGAGGCGGTGCGGGATCGGAGCGAGCTCCTCGGGGCGGCCGCGGCCGCGGAGGCGTCGCAGCTCACGCGTCAGCGGCGGCGGTGGGCGTGGATCTTCGTCCTCCCCATGCTCGCCGTCCTCGCCGCGGTCGCCGGCTGGCCCCTCGTTCGGACGATCTACTTCGCCTTCACGGACGCCCACCTGGCGGACATGCAGGACTGGGCGGTGGTGGGGCTCGAGAACTTCCGCCTCCTCGCCGCCGACGCGGACTGGTGGACGTCGGTCCTGAACACGGTCCGGTTCACCGTGCTCTCCGTCGCGATCGAGACGGTGCTCGGGACGATCATCGCGCTCACGCTCAACGCCCACCTGCCGGGCCGCGGCCTGCTCCGGGCCGCGGTCCTCATCCCCTGGGCGATCCCCACGGTCGTCTCCGCCCAGATGTGGAACTGGATGTACAACGATCTGTACGGCGTCCTGAACCACGTCTTCCTCGCGCTCGGGCTCGTCGAGGGGCCGCTCGCCTGGACCGCGAACCCGGACCTCGCGCTCACCGCCGTCGTCCTCGTGGACGTCTGGAAGACGACCCCCTTCATGACGCTCCTCATCCTGGCGGCGCTCCAGATGGTGCCGGCGGAGATCTACGAGGCGGCGAAGGTCGACGGCGTCCACCCGCTCAAGGTCTTCTGGCGGATCACGCTGCCCCTCATCCGGCCCGGGCTCATGGTGGCGATCATCTTCCGGACCCTGGACGCGCTCCGGATCTTCGACCTCCCGTTCATCCTCACGGGCAACAGCCGCGCGACCTCGACGATGGCCATCTACGCGCGGCAGCAGCTCGTCGAGTTCCAGGACGTCGGGTACGGCTCGGCCGCGTCCACGTTCCTCTTCGTGATCATCGGGATCTTCACCATCGCGTACATCACGCTCGGGCGCGTCCGGCTCGGCGCGGGGGAGGCGTGACATGGGCGGCGCGCGCCGGATCGTGGGCCGGGCGTTCTTCTACCTGCTCGTGGCGGCGATCGTGGTCTACACGGTCTTCCCGTTCTACTGGGCGATCGTCTCCTCGCTGAAGGAGGGCTCCGCCCTCTACCGCGTGGAGGCGCTCCCGCCCGATCCGGCGTGGGGGAACTACGCCGCGATCTTCGCGCAGCAGAACTTCGGGCGGAACATCCTCAACTCGGTGATCGTCGCCGCCTCGGTGGTGGCGATCTCGCTCTTCCTGTCGGTGACCGCGGCGTACGCGCTGGGGCGCATCGAGTTCCGCGGACGGAAGCTGATGCTCCTCACGATCCTGTCGGTGTCGATGTTCCCGCAGGTGGCGGTGCTCTCGGGGATGTTCGAGCTCGTGAGCTGGCTCGGGCTCTACGACACCCTGGGGAGCCTCGTCCTCTCGTACCTCATCCTCACGCTCCCGTTCACGACCTGGGTGCTCACCACCTTCGTGCGCGAGCTCCCGAAGGAGCTGGAGGAGGCGGCGCTGGTGGACGGCGCGAAGCCCTTCACGATCATCCGGAAGGTGTTCCTGCCCATCATGTGGCCGGCGCTGGCGACGACCGGGCTGCTCGCGTTCATCACTGCGTGGAACGAGTTCATGTTCGCGATCACCTTCACGCTCTCGAACGCGAAGCGGACGGTGCCGGTGGCGATCGCGCTCATCAGCGGCGCGTCGCGGTTCGAGCTGCCGTGGGGGCGGGTGATGGCGGCGTCGGTGATCGTGACGGTGCCGCTCGTCGTCCTGGTCCTGATCTTCCAGCGGCGGATCGTCTCGGGCCTCACGGCGGGGGCGGTCAAGGGATAGGGGAGGTGTGGCATGGCGCAGGTGAAGCTCCGGGGCGTGACCAAGTCGTTCGGCGCCGTGCAGGTGATCAAGGGGGTGGACCTCGACATCGGGCACCGAGAGTTCGTGGTCTTCGTCGGGCCTTCGGGCTGCGGCAAGTCCACGCTGCTGCGGCTCATCGCGGGCCTCGAGGACATCACCTCGGGCGAGCTGCTCATCGACGGCGAGCGGATGAACGCCGCCCTGCCCTCGCAGCGCGGCGTCGCGATGGTGTTCCAGTCGTACGCGCTCTACCCGCACATGAGCGTCTTCGAGAACATGGCCTTCGGCCTCAAGCTCGCGAAGGCGGACAAGGCGACGGTGGACGAGCGCGTTCGCCAGGCGGCGCGAATCCTCCAGATCGAGGAGCTGCTCCAGCGCAAGCCCCGGCAGCTCTCCGGGGGGCAGCGGCAGCGCGTCGCCATCGGGCGGGCCATCACCCGGAACCCGAAGGTGTTCCTGTTCGACGAGCCGCTCTCCAACCTGGACGCTGCGCTCCGGGTCCAGATGCGGATCGAGCTCTCACGGCTCCACGAGGAGCTCGGGACGACGATGGTCTACGTGACCCACGACCAGGTCGAGGCCATGACCCTGGCCAACCGGATCGTGGTCCTCAACGCCGGCCGGGTCGAGCAGGTGGGCGCGCCGCTCGAGCTGTACCAGCACCCGCGGAACCTGTTCGTGGCCGGCTTCCTCGGCTCGCCCCGCATGAACTTCATCAAGGGCGTGGCCGAGGCGGTGCGGCCGGGCCAGCTCACGGTGCGGCTACCCGGGGGCGCGCCGCTCGCCGTGCCCGTGAAGAACGGCTCACGCGGCGTGCAGGCCGGGACCGAGGTGACGGTCGGGATCCGCCCCGAGCACGTGGTCGCGCCGGAGCGCGCCGACGCGGTGCTCAAGGGCGGCGTGCTCGTCGTGGAGCAGCTCGGGGCCGAGAGCTTCATGTACGTCCGCACGGAGGGCGAGCAGACCGTGGTGGCGCGCCGGGACCCGTCGATCGGCGTCCGGCCCTCGGAGCTCGTGCAGGTCGGGCTCCAGGCGAAGGCGTGCCACGTGTTCGGGCCGGACGGGCTGGCGGTGTAGCGCGGTTCTCAGAAGTCGAGCTGGAACCCGAGCGCGTGTTCGGGGTCGGGCGCTTCGCCGTTCGCGTCCACGTTGGGCATGGATCCGTACAGCCGGCCATGCGGGACGACGAGGTCGGAGAGGCGCAGCGTCGCCCAGTCGTTCGCGTTGATCCGGAACCGGACCGTCGTCCGCGCGTGGGGGATCGCAGGGGGATGCGCGGCGTCCGCCTGGTGCGGAGGGTAGAACGCCACTGCGCCGTTCAGGACGTCCAGCTCGCGGTTCCAGGAGTACGGGAAGTCCTTCTCCAGCCCGGCGTACCGCGTGAGCTGGGCCCGCGCGTCGAAGTCGACCTCCCCCTGGTCGACGAGCCAGCGATCCGAGGCCTCGAGCAGATACTCGGTCCCGGAGCTGGAGGTGGTCCGGGACGTCCACCTGCAGGTCAGGTCGTGGGGCTCGTAGCCCTCCACCGTCACCGTGCAGGACCGCGTGATGACGATGGGCGGCGGGGGCGGGGGCGGGGGCCGGGGCTGGTCCCGGTCCTTGGAAGAGCCGCAGCCCTCGCTGTCCGACTCTTCCGTGTCGCTGTCGCCGTCGCCCCAGTCCCAGTCGTCGTCCCACCCCGTGGTCATCACCAGGGCGAGGCACAGGAGCAGGAGGTGAGGCCAGCGGTGGCGCGTGCGCATGTTCGGTCCCCCCGGAGTCCCCGGAGGGTACAATGGCCGCGTGATGAAGCGCCACGGCAAAGATACGATCCCGTGCGTGGAGCCCACGCCGCTGGCCCGCCGCATGGCGGAGATCGAGCCCTTCCGCGTGATGGACGTGATGTCCCGCGCCGCCGCGCTGGAGCGCGAGGGGCGGACCATCATCCACATGGAGGTCGGCGAGCCCGACTTCCCCACGCCCGAGCCCGTGCGCCGCGCGGCGGCCGCGGCGCTCGCGGGCGGCCCGCTGCCGTACACCGTCGCGCTCGGTCTCCCCGAGCTGCGCGAGGCCATCGCGCGGTTCTACCGGACGCGCTACGGCTTCACGCTCGCGCCGGAGCGCGTGGTCGTGACGGCGGGATCCTCGGGCGCGCTGCTCCTCGTGATGGCCGCGCTGCTCGATCCCGGCGCGGAGCTCCTGCTCACGGACCCGGGCTACCCGTGCAACCGGCAGTTCGCGCGCAGCGTGAGCGGCGTGCCCGTCGGCGTGCCCGTGGGACCGGAGACGAGCTGGCAGCTCACGCCGGAGCTCGTCGAGGCGCGCTGGACGGAGCGCACGGCCGCCGTGCTCGTCGCCTCGCCGTCCAACCCCACCGGCACCCTCATCGACTTCGAGCGGCTCCGCGGGATCCACGAGGTGGCCGCGCGCCGGGGCGGGCGGCTCGTCGTCGACGAGATCTACCACGGGCTCACCTACGGCCCCGACCCGAGGACCGCGCTCGAGATCTCCGACGAGGTGTTCGTCCTCTCCAGCTTCAGCAAGTACTTCGACATGACCGGCTGGCGCCTCGGCTGGCTCGTCGTCCCGCCCGCCTACCTGCGCCACGTCGAGAAGCTCCAGCAGAACCTGTTCATCTGCCCGTCCACGCTCGCCCAGCGGGCGGCGCTCGCCGCGTTCCTGCCCGAGACGCTCGAGATCCTCGAGGCGCGCCGGCGCGAGCTGCGCGTCCGGCGCGACCTCGTCGTCCCCGCGCTCCGCGA
>Ga0196976_1000980_pt1 | contig 14839 bp, 15 predicted proteins | sample S3v_513CmetaG_FD_148644 | JGI IMG/M metagenome (GOLD analysis project Ga0196976, IMG submission 148644) | Soil microbial communities from Anza Borrego desert, Southern California, United States - S3+v_5-13C | ecosystem: Environmental > Terrestrial > Soil > Desert | place: USA: California...
CCGCCGTCCGCGCGACATTCGTCGCCCCCACGTTCCCGCTCCCCTCCTGCCGCACGTCCTTGCCGGAGAACGCCCGCGCGATGAGAAAGCTGAACGGGATGGAGCCGACGAGATACGCAAGCGCGAGCAGCGCAAGGGGGAGGAGCATGCGGGGGCTATTGTAGTTTGCGCACGCGGGGGACGGGCTGAAGCCCGTCCTACGTTCAGCATGCTCAACGTAGGGCGGGCTTCAGCCCGCCTTTGCGCTCGCATTCGGCGGCACGCTCGAAACTGACCAGGCGGCGGATTAAGGCGTGTACTGCGAGTTTGCGCACGCGGGGAGACGGGCTGAAGCCCGTCCTACGTTCAGCATGCTCGACGTAGGGCGGGCTTCAGCCCGCCCCCCACGTTCATACGCCCTCGAACGCGTTCTCGAGGTCGGCGATCAGGTCTTCGATGTCTTCGATGCCGACGGAGATGCGTACCAGGCCGGGGGTAATGCCGAGTCTCGTGCGGGTCTCGATCGGGACGGAGGCGTGGGTCATGGTCTCGGGGTGGGAGATGAGCGTCTCGACGCCGCCGAGGCTTTCGGCGAGCGAGCAGAGGCGGACGCGGTCGAGGAACTTCTTCGCGTTCTCGTGCGAGCCGAGGTCGAAGGAGATCATCGAGCCGAAACCGTTCATCTGGCGTTTGGCCAGCTCGTGCTGCGGGTGGTCGGGGAGGCCGGGGTAATAGATCTTCTGCACCTTCACGTGATTGGCGAGGTAGTTGGCCATGGCCACGCCGTTCTCCTCGTGGCGCTTCATGCGCACGGCCAGCGTCTTCACGCCGCGGAGGACGAGCCACGAATCAAAGGGAGAGAGGATCGCGCCGATCGCGTTCTGCAGGAAGCCGACCTGCTCGCCGATCTCGTCGCTGTTCGAGATCACCACGCCGCCGACCGAGTCGGAGTGCCCGTTGAGGAACTTCGTCGTCGAGTGCACCACGATGTCCGCGCCGAGGTCGATCGGCTTCTGCAGCCACGGCGAGCAGAACGTGTTGTCGACGACGACGAGTGCGCCTCCCTGGTGCGCGACGTCCGCGCAGGCGGCGAGGTCCGTCACCGTCATCATCGGATTGGTCGGCGTCTCCAGGAAGACGAGGCGCGTGTTGTCGCGCATGGCGCCCTTCACGTTGTCGACGTTCGACGTGTCGACGTACGTGAACTCGAGGCCGAAGCGCTCCAGCACGCGGCTGAAGAGCCGGTACGACCCGCCGTACATGTTCTCGCCCGCGACCACGTGGTCGCCCTTCTTCAGGAGGCGGAAGACCGTGTCGGTCGCGGACATGCCGGACGCGAAGCAGTGTCCGTACTTGCCGCGCTCCAGCGCGGCCAGGTTCGCCTCCAGCGCCGAGCGCGTCGGGTTCTTCGTGCGCGCGTACTCATAGCCCTTGTGGCGTCCGAGCTCGGGCTGCACGTAGGTCGAGGTCTGGTAGATCGGAATGGTGACGGCGCCGGTGTGCGGCTCCGGCTCCTGGCCCGCGTGGATGCAGTCGGTGGAGAATCCCATGGTGTGTGCTCGCTTTCGGTGAGGCGAATTTAGAATTGAAAATTGAAAATTGAAAATTGAAAAACGGAGGCCGCGCGGCTCGCGCACTTTTTCAATTTTCAATTTTCAATTTCCCCCGGTCTCTCCTTACGCCAGCGCGAGTAAACACCCTTCGACATGTAGCGCTCGGCGGCGTCGGGGATGATGGTGACGACGCGCTTGCCGGGGCCGAGGCGGCGCGCCACTTCGAGGGCGGCGTGGACGTTCGCGCCGGACGACGACGCGCCGAGGATCCCTTCCTCGCGCGCCAGCCGGGCCACGACGTCGAAGGCGGGGTCGTCGTCGACGCGGATCACGTCCGTCGCCAGCGACATGTCGAGGACGGGGGGGATGAACGTCGAGGCGCCGATGCCTTCCACTTCGTGCGGACCTGCTTCGCCGCCCTTGAGGATCGACCCCTGCGGCTCGACCACATAACACTCGATCTCCGGCAGGCGTTCGCGCAGGTACCTGGCCACGCCGGTGAACGTGCCGCCGGTGCCGGCGCCGGCGAGCCAGGCGTCGATGCGCCCTTCCATCTGCTCGAAGATCTCGGGGCCGGTGGTCTCGTAGTGCGACTCGGCGTTGAACGGGTTCGCGAACTGCTGCGGCACGTAGGCGCCTTCGGTCTCGCGCGCGAGCTCCTGCGCTTTCTCGATGGCCGCCTTCATGCCGCCGTCCTTCGGGGTGAGGATCACCTCGCCGCCGAGGGCCCTCATCACCTCGCGCTTCTCGATGGAGAAATGCTCGGGGACGCAGAGGATGACGCGGTAGCCCTTCTGCACGCCGGCCAGGGCCAGGCCGACGCCGGTATTGCCCGCGGTCGGCTCGATGATCGTGCCGCCCGGCTTGAGCAGGCCGGCGCGCTCGGCGCGCTCGATCATGCCGACGCCGATGCGGTCCTTGACGGAGAAGCCGGGGTTGAGCAGCTCGAGCTTGACGAAGACGTCGGCGAGCGCGCCGCCGCTCATCGTGCGCAGGCGCACCATCGGCGTGTTGCCGATGAGATCGAGGATGGAATCGACGGGGGGGAGTAAGGGGCCAGTCAAGAGGGGCGGATTCTATACAAGCAAAACGGCCGGCGCCAGAAAGCGCCGGCCGACTCTGAAGGGTTCGATCGTGTGAGGGGGGTCGTTTCGTTTACGCCCAGCTCGAGGGGCGGCTGTTCGAGCGGCGCTGGTTGTAGCAATCGCGGCAGTAGACCGGCTTGCCGCTCACCGGGGTGAACGGAACTTCGGTCGGCACACCGCAGCTGTCGCACGTGACGCTCACCATCTGGCGGGTGCGCCCTTCGGAGCCGTTGCCGTCGCGAGCGGTCTTCCGCTTGTCGCGGCAGTTCTTGCAGCGCTTCGGCTCGTTCGTGAATCCACGCTCGGCGTAGAACGCCTGCTCGTTCCGGCTGAAGATGAACTCCTGTCCACAGTCGGCGCAGTTGAGTGACTTGTCGTTGAAAGTGTCCATGAAACCTTGATCTCCTAACGGTTGTAACCTTGGTGCTTCGAATTGCCGCAGCGGGTATCGCTTGCGGGGGGCCGCGACCCTGCCCCCGCTCGATGGATGAGAACTACGAGTGCGTTTGGAATCGACCCCCTTCCGAGTCATCAGGAGCAACACGATCCCCCCAACGAACGGCGCTGTCCGGTGAGGAGTTGTTCACATTGACCCCGATGGCAGCGGTTTTAGCATAGGTTTCTCGACGAAGGCAACGCGAAAAGATGTACTCCAAATAAATCGTCAAGGTGTTGACCATTGCCCAAAGCCACCAAAATCAGAATCGGCCCCGCGGGATGGAGCTACAAGGACTGGGAAGGAACGGTCTACCCGCCGCACGGCTCGAAGTTCGACCATCTCGCCTACCTCGCGCAGTTCTTCGACACGGTGGAGATCAACTCGCCGTTCTACCGGATCCCGCCGCCGACGCACGCGAAGAGCTGGGTGCGCCGCGTGGCCTCGAACGACGACTTCCGCTTCACCACGAAGGTGTTCCGCGGCTTCACGCACGAGAGCGAGCCGCTGGCGAAGGCCGACGTGAAAGCCTTCCGCAACTATCTCGATCCGCTCATGGAGGCGGACCGCCTCGGCGCGATCCTCATTCAGTTTCCGTGGAGCTTCCGGAACACGCCGGAGTCGCGCGTGAAGCTGGTCGAGCTTTTCGAGGCCTTCGCCGATTACCCGAAGGCGCTGGAGGTGCGGCACGCGACGTTCCAGGAGCCGCAGTTCTACGACTTTCTCGAGGAGCACGACGTGTCGTGGGTGAACGTCGACCAGCCGCTCTACGCCGACTCGGTCAAGCCGGCCGACACGGTCACGGGCCCGATCGGCTACGCGCGGCTGCACGGCCGGAACTACGAGAAGTGGTTCGCGCACGGCGAGACGTGGGAGCGCTACAACTACCTCTATTCGGAGCGCGAGCTCGCGCCGTGGGTGGAGCGCATCGAGAAGATCGCGAAGAAGAAGAAGGATACGTACGTCATCACCAACAACCACTTCCGCGGGCAGGCCATCCTGAACGCGGGGGACCTCAAGGAGTCGCTGGGGCAGGACGGGACGCTGCCGCCGCAGTTGAAGGAGGCGTATCCGGAGAGGTTCGAGTAAGGCTCTGCCCACGGAGCGTCTGCGTCGCCCTCGCGATGCACGTGGAAACGTAGGACGGGCTTCAGCCCGTCGGGCACTCGCGGCGATGGCGCCCCCGCCCCGTCCGGGAGGCGGGCTGAAGCCCGCCCTACGTTTTCAGCCAACGCACGACGTCATCCCACAAGTGCGTGCCTTTCGACTTCCGGAAGAAGTCGAAGTGGCCGAGGCCGCGCTCTTCGAGGTGGACGCGGGTGACGTTCGGGTAGTGGGCGGCAAGGGCGTCGACGGCGCGCTTCGGGGCGTATTTGTCGTCGCGGAGGCTGTAGGAGAGCACGGGGGCGGTGAGGCGCGCGTAGAGCGCGGGATCGACGTCGCGGAAGAGGTAGTCGGGGTGGCGTCCCCAGCGCGCCCACTGCGCGGCCACGCCGCGCGGGAGGTCCTCGGGGCCGAGGCCGGTGAGCTTCGCCGGAAAATACCCGAAGGCATACGACAGCAGGGGCATGGCCAGCCAGAGCGCGCCGAGTCCAAGGGCATGGATGCCGGACCAGTGGCGCCAGTAGCCGCTCTGCGAGGAGACGAAGACGAAGCGCTCCACGGCATCCGCGTTCGGCGCCAGGCCGGCCAGCTGGCCGCCGGCGCTGTGTCCCACGTAATAGAGCGAGCGCGGACGCAGCTCGCTCCGGATCCAGTCGATCGCGGCGGGGAGGTCGGAGCGTCCCCAGTCGAGCATCGACGCCTCGACGCCGCGCAGCGACTCGGGGCGCGACTCGCCGATGCCGCGGTAGTCGAACGTCACCACGCTGATGCCCTGCGCGGCGGCGTGCTGCGCGAACGCCTCGTAATAGCGGCGGCGCACGCCCATCGCCGAGGCCACCAGCAGCGCCCGGTCGGAACCGGCGTCGTAGAGCGTGGCGTGCAGGGAAACGCCGTCCGCGGTGCGGATGATCATGATCAACAGTACGATTCGCGCCGATGACACGCAAGAAACGCGTGGTCGGGACGGCCGGCCACATCGACCACGGCAAGACCTCCCTCGTGCGCGCGCTGACCGGCGTCGACACCGATCGGCTCCCCGAGGAGAAGCGCCGCGGCATCACCATCGACCTCGGCTTCGCGAGCTGGTTCACCGACGAGTACCAGATCGGCTTCGTCGACGTGCCGGGCCACGAGCGCTTCGTGAAGAACATGCTCGCCGGCGTGGGCGGCATCGACAGCGTGCTCCTGGTGGTCGCGGCCGACGAGTCGATCAAGCCGCAGACACGCGAGCACTTCGCCATCTGCCGCCTCCTGGACATCTCCTCCGGCGTCGTGGCCGTCACCAAGAGCGATCTCGTCGACCGCGACATCCTGGAGCTGGTGCGCCTGGAGATCGAGGAGCTGGTGGCGGGGAGCTTCCTGGAAGGGAAGCCGATCGTGCCGGTCAGCAGCACCACGGGGGCGGGGCTGGACGACCTGCGCGCGGCGCTGCTGCAGTCGGTGTCGTCCGTCGGCGACCGCGATGCGAGCACGCGCGTCTTCCGCCTGCCCATCGACCGCGCGTTCACGATGAAGGGCTTCGGCTCGGTCATCACCGGCACGACCTACTCGGGACGCGTGCAGGTGGAGGATGAGGTGGAGGTGCTGCCGGGCGGACTGCGCAGCCGCGCGCGCGCGATCCAGGTGCACGGCGAGCCGCGCGACGACGCCTCCGCGGGCGAGCGCACGTCGATGAACCTGGCCGACATCCCGCTCGAAGACATCCATCGCGGCCGCCAGGTCGTGCATCCGGAGACGCTGCGGCCGTCGTCCGTCATCACCGTGCACCTCGACCTGCTGCCCGATGCGAAGCCGCTCAAGGAGCAGACGCGCATCCGCTTCCATCACCTCTCCGCGGAGCTCCTGGGCACGATCCGCTTCGTCGACGACACGGAAGGGGAGCTGCGTCCCGGCAGCGGCGCGTTCGCGCAGATCCGGCTGGAGTCGCCGGTCATCGCCGTGGCCGGCGACCGCTTCGTCATCCGCCGCTATTCGCCCGCGTTCACCATCGGCGGCGGCGTGATCCTCGACGCGCACCTCCAGAAGCTGAGCCGCGGCACGCGCGCGGAGATCCTGGAGACGCTCGCCACCGGCACGCTGCCGCAGCGCGTGGAGCTGGTGGCGAAGCTGCAGGGACTGCGCGGCGTGACCATCGACGAGCTGCAGGCGCGCACCGGCATCCGCGCGGAGTCGCTGGCGAAAGAGCTGCGCGGCGTGCCGAATACGTCGAAGACCGGCAGCACGTTCCTGCACAACGACGTGCTGGCCGACTTCCGCCGCCGGGCCATGGAGTTCCTGAACGGCTACTTCAAGGACAACAAGATGGCGGTGAGCGTGCCGAAGGGAGAGTTCGTGCAGAAGCTCGTCCCGCCCGGCGCGCCGGTGAACTTTCTCCTGAATGACCTGGCGAAGGAGAAGATCGCCACGGTGCAGGGGGACGCGCTGGACATCCCCGGGCGCTCGAAGACGCTGGGCGGCGCGGAAGGAGAGCTCGCGCGCATGATCGAGGCGCGCTACGTCGAGGCGGGACTGCAAACGCCCGCCACCTCGGAGCTCATCAAGACCATCCAGCAGCGCCCGAAGGTCATCGAAGGGGTGATCGGCTATCTCGTGAAGCAGGGGACGCTCGTGCGGCTCGCCGAAGGGGTCTACCTGCACCGCGACGTCGTGGCCGCGGCGCGCGAAAAGCTGTCGGCGAAGAAGGGGGAAACCATCGACGTCGGGCAGTTCAAGGATCTGTTCGGGATCTCGCGCAAAGTGGCCATCCCGTTATTGGAGTTTTTCGACAAAGAAGGCGCCACGAAGCGCGTGGGAGACTCCCGGACGGTGCTGTGATGTGACCGCGGATCACGTCCCTTGTGCCCGGGATCATTCCAAAGTGATCCTCGGTCACGTTGTAAATGACCCCATGATCACGTCGTAAATGATCCACGGAGGTCGTGCAATTGGCCTCCGGCGAGATTCAAATGATCCGCGATCGCTTCAAAGGCGACGCGGGGGCATTTCAATGTGCCCGGCGAGCACCCTGAATGCGAACCCACGTCATTTTCAATGTGCCCGGCGAGCACCCTGAATGCGAACCCACGTCATTTTCAATGTGTCCGGCGAGCACCCTGAATGCGAACCCACGTCATTTTCAATGTGCTCGGCGACCACATTGCACATGACGCTCAGTCACTGACGCCGCCGTTATAGGACGGCGGATCGCTGGCCGGGAACGATTCGGCGATGGCTTCGTCAATACGTCCCTGATCGTCGAGCGGTTCCTCGGGGTCGCGGAGCGGATCGATGCGGCCGCCTCGCTCTTTTTGCCAGTCTCTTTGCGGTGGCTCCATGGGAGTCAGCGCTGCGGATTGCGGGCCACAGGGGTGGTGTCCTTGTAGTCCTTCGGCAGCGCGAGCAGGACGTCGGGCACCTCGCGCTGGACGATGCCGGTGACGGTGCGCTCCACGATCACCTTGCCGCCCAGGGTGGCGCGGTCGACGAGGGGGAAGCCGCGCTCGTTCGCCAGGGCCTGGTCGACGGCGCTCATCATCGGCGCGAGCGGAGAGCTCGGCGCATCGCTGACGTGCATCATGGCGAAGAGGCCGCGCGGGATGGCCGGATGCTCGGCCAGCCAGAGCTCGCGGCGGTAGGTGCCGGACTCGATCACGGCCGCGCGCGCCGTGGCGCCGTGCAGCGGCTTCGTCTCGTTCGTACGCACGAGGCGCGCGCGGGGGAACTGCGGCGGGATGGCCGCGGCGTTGGCGGTGCGGCGGCGGGCGGCGATGGCGTCGAGCGGCTCCGTGCGGATGGTCCGCTCCACGTCATCGACGAACGTGACCGTATCCGCTTTCGTGTCGTAGAGGCGCCAGAGGTCCTGCTCGCCGGTGTGGCGGACGCGGTTGCCGGCGATGAGCAGCGTGGAGTCGTGTGTCTTCTCGCCTACCGTCGTGCGGATGGTGACCACCGTCGCGCGCACCTGCGGCCCGGCAGCGGAGGGTTTCGCGGGTTGCTGCTGCTGTTGCGCCGGTTTGCATGCAAGGCAAAAGGCGACGAGGAGGAGAAATCGCTTCACTATTCTTTGGCGTCGTACCAGCTCTTCCCCCAGTGCGCGTCGACGGCCAGCGGCACCGAGAGCGGGAAGACGTTCTCCATGGTCTCTTTCACGATCCCCGCCACGTCGGCCGCGTCCGGCTCCGGCGCCTCGATCACGATCTCATCGTGTACGGTGAGGAGCATGCGCGCGCCCGTGCCGTGCTCGCCGAGCCGGCGCTCCAGCTCGATCATGGCCATCTTCAGGATGTCCGCCGCCGTCCCCTGGATCGGCGCGTTCGTGGCCATGCGCTCGGCATTGCCGCGCACGGTGAAGGAGCGGTTGTGGATCTCGGGGATGTACCGCACGCGCCCGAACAGCGTGGTCACCTTCCCCGTCTGCCGCGCCTCGACCAGCGTGCGGTCGAGGTACTCCTGGATCTTCGGATAGCGGTTGAAGTACGCCTCGATCCAGTCCTTGGCCTGCGCGCCGGAGATCCCGAGCTCGTTCGACAGCCGGAACGACGACATGCCGTACAGCACGCCGAAGTTGATGACCTTCGCCGCGCGGCGCTGCTCGGCCGTCAGCTCGTCCGGCGGGATGTTGAACATCTTCGAGGCGGTGGCGCGATGGATGTCCGCGCCGCGGCTGAAGGTCTCGATGAGCGACTCATCCTGCGAGATGTGCGCGAGGATGCGCAGCTCCACCTGCGAGTAGTCGGCCGAGAGCAGCACCCACCCCTCGTCGGCCACGAAGGCCTTGCGGATCTCGCGGCCGGTCTGCGTGCGGATGGGGATGTTCTGCAGGTTGGGATCGGACGACGAGAGGCGTCCCGTGGCGGCGACGGCCTGGTTGAAGGTCGTGTGCACGCGGCCGTCCGCGGCCACGAGCTGCGGCAGCGCGTCGACGTACGTCCCCTTGAGCTTGTGCAGCTCGCGATGCTGCAGGATGAGCTGCGGCACGGCGTAGCCGTGCGCGGCCAGCTCCTCGAGCACTTCCACGCTGGTCGAGTAGCTCTTGGTGGTCTTGGTCTTCTTGATGACCGGGTACTGCAGCTTCTCGAACAGCACGTGGCCGAGCTGCATGGGGGAGTTGATGTTGAACTCCGTCCCCGCCTCTTCGAAGATGCGCGTCTCCAGCTCGGCGATCTGGTCGCCCATGGTCTTCGACATCGAGCGCAGCAGGCCGACGTCGACGCGGATGCCGCGCTCCTCGAGGCTGGCCAGCACGGGGAAGAGCGGCATCTCGATGCGCTCGTAGATGTCGAGCAGGGCCGGGTCGCGGCGGAGCTCGGGTCCGAGGACGTCGTGCAGGGCGACGGTGACCTCCGACTTTTCGCCGAGGTACTGCTGGTAGGCCCCCAGCGGGGAGGAGCCGATCTCGTGGTCGAGGGCGAAGAGCGGCGCGGTCTTCTGCACGTCCTTACGCGAGCCGATGTCCTGCTTGAGGCGGTCGCGGGCGATGTTGCCGAGGGCGTGGCTGGGGAGGCCGGGGTTGAGGACGTAGGAGGTCAGCATGACGTCGTCCCAGCGCGCGGGGACGGGCCAGCCGAGGGCACGCAGGCGGCGCGACTGCGCCTTGGCGTCGTAGGCGACGAAGAGGCGGTCGCTGGCGAAGAGCTCGCGCAGCGCGTCGTGCAGCTCCGGCGTGCCGCCCAGGTCGGCACGGATCGGGACGAGCAGCGACTCCGAGGACTTGATGGAGAGCGAGGCCGCCATCGGCGCGTCGAAGCCTTCCGGCGTCTCCGGCTCCAGCCATACTGCGACGCTTTCGTGTCCCGCCACGAAGCTGCGCACTTCCTCCGCCGTCGCGGCGATGCGGAAGTCTTTGTGCGCCGGCGGCGCCTCGGGGAGGAACTCCTGCATGAGCGAGGCGAACTCGAGCCGCGAGAAGATGTCGTGCAGCTTCGGGCGGTCGGGGTCGGTGCGCTTCAGCGTCTCGAAGTCGATGTCGAGGTCGAGGTCGCACTTGATGCGCGCGAGCTCCTTGGAGAGGTAGGCCTTGTCTTTGTTCTCCTCGAGCGTCTTCCGCTGCGCGGCCTTCTTGATCTGGTCGAGGTTCTCGTAGACGCCGTCGAGCGATCCGAACTGCTGGATCAGCCCCTTGGCTCCCTTCTCGCCAATGCCGGGGACGCCGGGGATGTTGTCGATGGCGTCGCCCCAGATGGCCATCACGTCGACGACTTTCTCGGGGGGGAGGCCGAACGCCTCTTCGACGCCCTTGGCGTCGTACATCGTCTCGCGGCCGGTGTGGTAGAGGCGGATGCCGTCGCCGACGAGCTGGAAGAAGTCCTTGTCGCTGGTGGCGATGACGACGTCGTAGCCGCGGTCGCGGGCGGTGCAGGCGAGGGAGCCGATGAAGTCGTCCGCCTCCCACTCGGTGGAGCGGATGACCGGGATGCGGAAGCCTTCCAGGACTTCGTAGACCAGCGGAATCTGCACGACGAGGTCGTCGGGCATCGGCTTGCGGTCTTTCTTGTAGTCGGCGAACTGCGTCGTGCGCGCCGTCTCCCGCCCCTCGTCGAAGGCCACGGCGATGCAGTCCGGATCGTGGTCCTTCATCAGCTTCCGCAGGACGGTGGTGAACCCATACACCGCGTTCGTCGAGAACCCGGCGGAGTTGGTCAGGTTCCGGATGGCGTAGTAGGAGCGGTAGACGTTGTTGGAGCCGTCGATGATGAACAGGCTCGGGCGTTTGGATCTGGCCACGGCGCGGAGGTTATCAGGTACGAGGTACGAGGTACGAGGTACGAGTGAAAGCTTTTACTCGTACCTCGTCACTCGTCACTCGTACCTCTATAAAGCACTAACGGACCCTTTCGGGTCCGTTGTGGTACATCAGAGCTGGACTGCTGCGGCTAGTTGGTGGGGTTCAAGGAAGCTAAGTGAGTAATCGTCCAAAATCGGTCCAATAGTCAAGGAGGGAGCCCGCAGCAGCCACTTGGCGCAGGCGAGTTTGATGGGACCCGCGCGAGTGGGGTTTCGAGGTCCATTTCGAAACCTGATTCATCGTGCTCTCCACCATTGCATGGGGGCTGCCAACTTTCAGAACGAGACGCGAATCCGTCCGGAATCAGACCCTCCCAGCGGTCGCAACCATCGCAACTACAGCAATCAAGCGAGATACGCCGTTTGCTTGTGAAAAAAGGCGCATGAAGGTTGCTGCCATTTTTGAAGGAAAGTTTTTCCACGGCTTTAAAGGCGGTTGTAAATCTGTCCTTGCCGTCCGGGCCGCCCGTTCCTTTTTTTGCTTCAGCCCGCCGCCAGGGAGTTGAGATCCCGCAGGAAATCGTCCAGCGGAATCCGGTACCCCTCGGCCACCTCTCCCAGCGTCTCGTCCCCCGCCATGCCGCAGCCGGCGCAGTGCCCGAGGTGGTAGGCGGCGAAGACCCAGCGCGCCTTGGGGTGCTTCTGCAGCGCGTCGGCAACGATGGTCTCGGGCGTGAACATGCAGCCCCCCATTCTACCGATAGAATGCGGACGATGAAGGTGCGCCTCCTTTTCTTCGCGGTCCTCCGCGACATCGCCGGCACGGACATGCACGAGCTCGCGCTCTCCGACGGCACGACGGCGCGCGACGTGTGGCAGTCGCTGCGCGGGCAGTACGCGAAGCTGAGCGACTACACGCAGCCGCCGATGATCGCCATCAACGAAACCTACGCCACGCCCGAGACCGTCCTCCGCGACGGCGACGAGTTGGCGTTCATCCCTCCGGTCGCGGGCGGTTAGATGTCCTACCTCACCGACGAGCCCATCGACCCCCACGCGCTGGTGCGGCGCGTGATGCGCCCCTCGGACGGCGCGTACGTACTGTTCGAGGGGGTGGTGCGCAATCACCACCACGGCAAGGCGGTGGAGTCGATCTTCTACGACGCCTATCGCCCGATGGCCGAAAAGGAGATGGAGCTCATCGTGCGCGACGTGGAGTCGCGGTTCCCCGACGTGGCCCTGGCCGTGGTGCACCGCCTCGGCCATCTGGTGGTCGGCGACTCGTCGATCGCCATCGTGGCCTGCTCCCCGCACCGCGCCGAGAGTTTCGAGGCCTGCCGCATGACGATCGACCGCATCAAGCAGACCGTCCCGATCTGGAAGAAGGAGCGCGGGCCGGACGGAGAGGAGTGGCTAGGTTGGCAAGGGAACGACGGGCAGGGGCAGTGCTGACGCCGCTCCCCGCGGCGAGCGCGATCGTGCTCCGCGACGCGCCGCTGGAGGTGCTGCTGCTGCGCCGCCACGGCGGCGCGTCGTTCATGCCGAACGCGTGGGTGTTCCCCGGCGGCATCGTAGAGGGGGAGGAGAGCCCGCGGCAGGCCGCGGCGCGGGAGGCGCGCGAGGAGGCCGGCGTCGCGCTCGATCCGGAAGCGCTCGTGGCCACGTCGCGCTGGATCACCCCGGCCGGACTGCCGAAGCGCTTCGACACCTGGTTCTTTCTTGCCTCCGTGCCGCGGGACACGGCCATCGCGATCGACGGCCGCGAGATCGTCGAGTGGATGTGGATCGCTCCCGCCGATGCGCTGGCGCGGCGGGATCTCCAGGTCGTGCTGCCGACGCGGAAGAACCTCGAGGCGCTCCGCGGCTTCGAGGACGTGGCCGCGTTGCTGGAGTCGCGGAGAGGCATCACCATCGAGCCGATCGAGCCCGTGCTCGTCGACGGCAAGCCGACGTTGAAGGCGGGCTGAAGCCCACCCCACATGAACATCCGCAGGATCACCGCCCCGAACCCCGGACCGTTCACGCTGGACGGGACGCAGACGTATCTCATCGGCGAGACGGCGGTGCTCGATCCCGGCCCCGACATCGAGTCGCACCTGGCGAAGATCCGCGAGGCCATGCCGCGGCTCGAGACGATCCTCATCACGCACCGCCACGGCGATCACGCGCCCGGCGCGGTGCCGCTGAAGGCGGCCACGGGCGCGCGCATCATCGCCCCGCACGGCGTGCTCGACGAGGTGGACCAGCGCGTGAGCGGCGGGGAGCTGCTGTCCGTCGAAGGCGCGACGATCGAAGTGATCGCCACGCCGGGACACACGAGCGAGCACGTCTGCTACCTGACGTCCGACGGCGAGCTCTTCACCGGCGACACGGTCCTCGGCAGCGGCACGACCGCGATCTTCCCGCCCGACGGACACATGGGCGACTACCTCCGCTCGCTGCGGACCCTGCGCGCGCGCAATCCCAGGCGCATCTATCCCGCGCACGGACCCGTGCGCGACGACGCGGTGGCCCTCATCGACGAGTACCTCGCCCACCGCCTGCAGCGCGAGCAGCAGGTGCTCGAGGCCATCGCCGCGGGCGCGAAGAGCGCGGCGGAGATGCGCGCGCGCATCTATCCCGAGCTCGACCCGCGCCTGCACGGGGCGGCGGAGATCCAGATCGAGGCGCACCTCGTGAAATTGCGCGAGGAAGGAAACCTGTCATCCTGAGCCCCGCAGCGGGCGAAGGACCCCCTGCTGAAACCCGACGACCGCGCCCGAGGCAGGGGTCCTTCGGCGTCTACGCGCCTCAGGATGACAGCCAATAGAATGCTCCCCGCATGAAACACAAAGACTTCATCGAAGTGACCGACTACACCGCGGACGAGGTGCTGGAGATCTTCCGCCTCGCCGCCGCCATGAAGAAAGACAAGTCGAAGTTCACCCGCGCGCTGGAAGGGCAGACGCTGGCCATGATCTTCGAGAAATCGTCCACGCGCACGCGCGTCTCGTTCGAGGTGGGGATGTACCAGCTCGGCGGGCACGCGCTCTTCCTCTCGTCGCGTGACATCCAGCTCGGCCGCGGCGAGCCGATCACCGATACCGCGAAAGTGCTCTCGCGCTACGTCGACGGCATCATGGCCCGCACCTTCGCGCACAAGACCATCACCGACCTCGCCGAGCACGCCACCGTGCCGGTGATCAACGGCTTGTCCGACCTCTCGCACCCCTGCCAGTCGATGACCGACTACTTCACGGCGTGGGAGCAGTTCGGCGGCGAGCTGAAAGGGCGCAAGATCGCGTACGTCGGCGACGGCAACAACATGGCCCACTCGCTCCTGGTCGCGGCGCCGAAAGTCGGGATGGACATCGCCGTGGCCACGCCCGCCGGTTACGCACCGCTCCCCGAGGTCGTGGCGCTGGCGGAAGCGGCCGCGCGCGAGGCGGGGACGAAGGTCGTCATCACCACGAACATGGACGAGGCCATCCATGACGCAGACATCGTCGAGACGGACGTCTGGGCCTCGATGGGGCAGGAGCAGGAGGCGGAGCAGCGCCACCGCGACTTCGCCGGCTGGATGGTCGACACGCGGCACATGGCGTCGGCGAAGAAGGACGCGATCTTCATGCACTGCCTCCCCGCGCATCGCGGCGAGGAAGTGAGCGAGGCGGTCATCGACAGCCCGCGGTCGGTCATCTACGACGAGGCGGAGAACCGCCTGCACGTCCAGAAGGCCATCCTGTACACGCTCATGAAGCGATGACCGACGCTCGCACACGCCACGGCCGCGGCCTGATCGTGGTCGTCTCGCTGGCCGTCCTCTTCTTCGTGCTCCTCGGCCTGATCGTCCTCAAGTCGGGCGGGAAGAAGGACGAGCCGGCGGCGACGACCGAGACGCTGACGGTGCTCTCCGCGCGGATCCGCATCCGCACGGAGCCGCACGCGCGCGCGCCGGTGGTGGCCACCGCGTCGAGCGGCGACCGCGTGACCATGCTCGA
>Ga0196976_1000981_pt1 | contig 14832 bp, 14 predicted proteins | sample S3v_513CmetaG_FD_148644 | JGI IMG/M metagenome (GOLD analysis project Ga0196976, IMG submission 148644) | Soil microbial communities from Anza Borrego desert, Southern California, United States - S3+v_5-13C | ecosystem: Environmental > Terrestrial > Soil > Desert | place: USA: California...
CTTCAGGCGAACAGCTCTGCCCAGCAACTTTTCAAAGCAGAGCAGCGTCTAAGTGGTAACGTTTCCTAAAAACGAGGCTCATCCGTCCATGACGAAGAAGCAGAGGATCTGGCTTCTGCCGGTTTTGATGTTCCTGGCCCTACTAAGCACAATCGCGTCGCGTGCGCAGGTGCGAGAACCATTGCGCCCACCAAAGGGTGCTGACGTCGCTATCGTCGTGTTCGAAGATCTCCAGTGTCCGGACTGTGCACGAGTGGAACCACTGCTGCAGGAAGCAGTGCGCACGTATAAAGTCCCGCTGGTCCGATATGACTTCCCGCTGCCGCAGCACGCGTGGGCTCGTGAAGCCGCGATTCTCGCACGCTGGTTCGATACCAAGAAACTCGGCGAAAAGTTCCGCGGATACATCTTCCAGCACCAGCGCGAAATCACTCCGGAAAACCTTCGTGGCCACGCTGAGAGATTCGCTCAGCAGAACAACTTGAAGCTGCCGTTCGTCGTGGATCCGCAAGGCAAGTTCGGAGCCGCCGTGGACGCTGACAAGAACCTGGGTACGCGAGTTGGAATTAGCCACACGCCGACGATTTACGTCGTCAGCAACAAGAAGAGCGGCACTCCGTTCGTAGAGGTGGTGGATCGCTCACAGTTATTCGCGCTCATCGACAGCATGAAACGCGAGATAGGTCGCTAACAGGAAGCTCGCTTCGGCGCTCTAGCGCCACTACTGCGTTGGTGCGGCGCCGGGAGCGAGCCCATATCCCTCGCCGGGTAAAGGAAAGTCGGCTCGGGATGACAGTTCAGGTTTCTCAGACTGAGCGCAGCGCGTTGCTGCGCTTTCTTATTTAAGTTCGTCCAACTGCTTGTTCACGGCTTCCAGTTCCTGCTCCAGCATCTGCCGGTAGCGGTCGTTCTGGACGGATTCAAGCTGGTGCTCGATGCGCTTCCGGGTCAGCAAAAGGCTTTCCCGCCTGCGCTTTCGGTCCTGGTCCTCCGTCGTTGGCGCAACCCAGCCGACCGGGCGGCTCTGGGCTTCCTCCTGCTGTGCTTCAACCGACTTGCTTTCCCATCCTCGTGCCATATGTTTTTTGATTCTTTTGCGAGCCTTCCCGCATTATCGTTCCCGGTATATTGTTGAGGTCCAGCATCACAGCACAAAAGAGTGAAGAGCAACAATGGCTGCGCCCGAATCCTCACGACAGCGACTGCTACAAGCCGGCAAACACCTCTTCGCCACACGTGGCTACGAAAACACCAGCACCATCATGATTGCTCGCGAGGCCGGCACAAGCGAGTCACAACTGATTAAGCACTTCGGCAGCAAAGACGGTCTGCTGGAAAGCATCTTCCAGGAAGGCTGGAGCAAGATGAATTTGCAGATGGCGGCAGTGCGCACCATCGACGATCCGCTGCAAAAGCTCCGGGCGCTGATTCAGCTTCCAATGGACCTGATGGAGAGCGATCCCGAGTTGAAGGAACTCATGCTGCTGGAGTCTCGCAGAATCAGAAAGCAGGGCAGCACGGTGCTGATAACCCAGAGCTTCATGGACTTCATGGATACTGCCGACGACGTCCTGAAGCAGATGCATGAACGCGGCCAGCTGCGCGCGAACCTGCGCCCTGCAGCAGTCAGGTCAGCTCTCATCGGCATGGCCGAAGGGATCATGCGCGACCAGCTGCTGGCACGCCGCATGGGTCGAGGCGAGATACATGACCGGGCTGAAGTTCAGCAACTTATCGAGGTCGTGTTGCCATCGATGCTGGCGCCGCAAGCCCAGTCTGGACAGATTTCGGCAGCCAATTCGGGAAAAACGAAAGCGGCACGCTGATAGCGTGCCGCCAATCGAAACCGCTGCGGATTACAAGCCTGCCGCCTGGCCTCTCAGTTTTCTGAGTACTTCGAGAACCTCCTCGTTTGGAGGCTGCTCGCTCAATTCGTATACCTTCACCCAGGCGATCCGGCCTTCCTTATCCACGACGAAAATTGCCCTCTCGCTGATTCCGGGCAGAGGAGGGCCTTCCCGCAGAACTCCATACTTGCTCGCGACCTCTCCATGGGGATAGAAGTCGCTGGCCAGCGGGTATCGCAGCCATCCAATTTCTTTTGCCTGCCACGCGCGGTGGCTGTAGTGCGTATCGGGTCCAATGCCCACGACCTGGGCATCAAGCTCGGCGAACTTCGCAAGGTCTGCATCGTACGCCGGCATCTGAACCCCTCAAACCGGCGTCCAATTCGCGGCGTAAAACGCCAGGACGACGTTCTTCCTGTGGCGGTAGTCACTCAACCGCACCTTCTGGAACTGGTCGCCCGTGGCCGCCATGAGTTCGAAATCCGGCGCAACGTCACCTACCTTCAGCGGCGCCATTCAGTGCTCCTATGAAAACCAAGGATATGAGGCGATTGGCTCACAATTCTATGTCTTGATTAGTAACGCGGCAAGTAGCGGACCAGATCGGTGCCAGGCAAACGTAATCAAACGCTTGAGGCATCTCAAACTTGTCATTCACGCTTCGGGAGAGCACCATAATCCCAGCGGACCAATTTGAATCGCTGCGGCTAAGCCAAGAGAGGAGCCCCAGGATGTTCGGCCTCAAACGTTATAACTATGCCTCGTTCACCAAAGATCAATTGATGAAGGACGCAGCAGTCGACAAGTTCAGCGGTCCTGCGCCGGGTGATCGCGCGCCAGACTTTCAGGGTCGCACACTTGACGGCGACTCTGTTCGACTGAGCGACTTTCAGGGTGAGAAGAACGTCGTGCTCACGTTTGGTTCGGCGACGTGCCCATTCACCGCTGCTTCGATTCGCGGGCTGAATGATGCGTTCGAGGAATTCAGCGGAGAAGACGTCCAGTTCCTGTTCGTTTACGTCCGCGAAGCTCATCCTGGCGAGAGAATGCCGGCACACGGGTCCATGCAGGACAAGATACGGGCGGCGGAATTGTTCCGCGAGAACGAAGAAATCTCCATGCCCATCATCGTGGATGAGTTGAACGGGACGATTCACCGCAAGTATGGCAAGCTGCCAAATTCCACTTTCATCATCGATAAAAGTGGACGCATCGCGTTCCGCTCGTTGTGGACGCGTCCGGCAGTGGTGGAAGAAGCGCTCGACGAATTGCTCGAATTGCAGAAGGAGCGCGGCGCCGACCACGCCATCGTGCACAACGGCGAAGACTCACGGATGCCCTCGATGTACAGCATCATGCATGCGCACCGCGCACTCGAGCGTGGCGGCACGCGCGCGGTCCAGGAATTCCAGAGCGAACTCGGAGTTTCGGGCAGACTGGCAGTTGCTGGCAGCAGGATAGCTCGTCCAATAGCTGAGCATCCTGGAAGGGTAATCGCCAGCGCTGCAATCGTTGCCGGGGTGCTTACCGGAGCAATCATGCTCGGCCGCATGCTCCGCGAACGGCGCTTCCGTTCCCCGTACGACATTCATCGGTACGATACCCGTCGGCGCTCGGGCGAGTCCGGAGACTATGAAGCAGTAGGTATCTAAGCCGGTTCGGCTCCGCCTACAAAGGGGCTCCCGGTTTTCGGGAAACAATGTGAAGGCCTCCCCAGGCAAGGGGAGGCCTTTCGTTTTCGTGTGTTCAGCTACCTCGTCGGAGCCGCGCTCATGCCGGGGCTGATGATCTCCATTTTGGTCCTGCCCTGGAGCAACTGCCGCAGCACGTAATTAAGAATGCCGCCGTGTTTGTAGTACAGCGCTTCCTGCGGCGTGTCGATGCGCAGCACAGCCTCGAACTCGGCACGTACACTTCCGTCGTCGCCCTTGGCGCGGACTGTCACCGTTCTGCGGCTGCCGTAATTGTTCACCGCTTCGGGCAGTCCGATGATTTCATAAACCTCGTCACCGGCCAGCTTCAGCGAATCGGCATTCTGCCCCTCCGGGAACTGAAGCGGGAGAATCCCCATTCCAACCAGGTTCGAGCGATGGATGCGCTCGAAACTCTCCGCAATCACCGCTCGGATGCCCAGCAGCTTCGGGCCTTTGGCTGCCCAGTCGCGCGATGAACCGGAGCCGTATTCCTTGCCGGCCAGCACGATGAGCGGAGTCCCTTCGCTCTGGTAGTGCTGGCTCGCGTCGAATACGCTTACCGGCTCCTGCTCGGGGAAGTGTCGAGTGAATCCGCCTTCCACGCCGGGGACGAGTTTGTTTCGCAGCCGGATGTTGGCGAACGTTCCGCGCACCATCACTTCGTGATTGCCTCGGCGCGAACCGTACGAGTTGAACTCCGCGGGAGAGACGCCGTGCTCGATCAGGTATCGGCCGGCGGGAGAGTCTTTCTTTATCGAACCTGCCGGAGAGATGTGGTCGGTGGTGACACTGTCTCCCAGCTTCAGGAGCACCCGCGCGCCGCGGATATCCTCGACTGCGGACGGCTCGGGAGCCATCGCCTCGAAGTAGGGCGGGTGCTTTACGTAAGTGGATTTCTGATCCCACAAGAAGGTATCGCCTGTCGGGACGTTCAGGCCCTTCCAATTCTTGTCGCCTGAATACACGTCTGCGTACGTGCGGCGGAACATTTCAGGGTCAATCGAAGCGTGAATCGCCTGCAAGACTTCGTCCTGCGTCGGCCAAACGTCCCGCAGATAGACGGGCTTCCCATCCTTGTCCGGGCCGATCGGCTCGTTCACCGGATCGAAGTCGATGCGCCCAGCCAGTGCAAATGCAACCACCAGTGGCGGCGACATCAGGTAGTTGGCGCGCACTTCCCCGTTGATACGGCCTTCGAAGTTGCGATTGCCGCTCAGGACGGAGACAACAACCAGATCTTTCTCCGAGATGGCATCGCTCACCTCCCCGGGTAGCGGTCCCGAGTTCCCGATGCAGGTTGTGCAGCCATAACCGACAAGGTGGAACCGCAGCTTATCCATGTACTCCATCAGGCCCGCACGCTTGAAGTACTCGGTTACGACCTTCGACCCAGGAGCGAATGACGTCTTTACCCATGCCGGTACCTGCATGCCTCGCTCCACCGCCTTTTTGGCAAGCAGACCGGCCGCAAGCATGACCGACGGATTCGAGGTGTTCGTGCAGCTTGTGATGGCAGCGATGACGACACTTCCGTGCCGCAGTTGCTCCTGGATATCTCCACCCACAGACTCCACAGCGGTCTCTTGTGGCTCCCCGACAACCTTCAGCGCTGCGGCAGCGCCGCCCGCCCCAACTGCTCCGGATGCTGGTTTCGCCGTCTGTCCCGGACGAAGGAGCGCAGGCAGTGCCTTCTCGAACGAAGCCCCGGCGTTGGCCAGCGAAACGCGATCCTGCGGACGCTTCGGCCCCGCGATGCTCGGCTCGATGGCGGACAGGTCCAGATGCAGGACGGTCGAGTATGACGCCTCCGGCGACTGCTCGGTGTGGAACAGCCCTTGTTCCCTGCAGTACGCCTCAACCAGCGCGATCTGCTCCTCCGTTCGCCCGGTGAGGCGAAGGTAAGCCAATGTCTCTTTGTCGATTGGGAAGATGCCGCAGGTGGCGCCGTACTCCGGCGACATGTTGCCGATGGTGGCGCGATCCGCCAACGGCAGGTTCGCCAATCCCGGTCCGAAGTACTCGACGAATTTACCGACAACCCCTTCCTTGCGCAGCATCTCGGTGATCGTCAGCACGAGGTCAGTCGAGGTCGCCCCCTCACGCAGCCGTCCGGTCAACCGCACTCCGACGACCTGCGGAATCAGCATGGAAACAGGCTGGCCCAGCATGGCGGCCTCGGCTTCTATGCCGCCCACGCCCCATCCCAGCACGCCGAGGCCGTTGACCATCGTGGTGTGGGAATCCGTTCCGACCAGGGTATCGGGATAAGCCTGCAAACGTCCGTCGACGGGAGCCGAAAAGACAACCCGTGCGAGGTACTCGAGATTCACCTGGTGCACGATTCCGGTGTCCGGTGGGACGATGGCGAAGTTCTTGAAAGCTGTCTGTCCCCAGCGGAGGAAGGCATAGCGCTCTTTGTTCCGCTCGAACTCCAGGTCCGCATTGGTCTGGAAAGCGGTGGGCGATCCGAACTCATCGACCTGCACTGAGTGGTCAATCACGAGTTCTGCCGGTTGGAGCGGGTTGATGAGCGACGGGTCTCCCCCGAGCTTCTTCATGGCGTCGCGCATTGCCGCCAAGTCGACAACGGCTGGGACGCCGGTGAAATCCTGGAGCAGCACGCGGCTGGGCGTGAACGAAATTTCCTGCGTCGGAGTGGCCTTCGGATTCCATGACGCGAGCGTCCGGATGTCCCCTGCCTCTACCGCGCGGCCATCCTCCGTGCGCAACAGGTTCTCAAGAAGAATGCGGAGTGAGAACGGCAGGTGAGTGGTCGAAATACCTTGCTTATCGAGCGCATCAAGCCGGTGGATCTCATATTCACGGCTGCCGACGCGCAAAGTCGAGCGGCTACCAAAGCTGTTTAGACTCATTTCTGCACTCGTCGAATTAGATAACTAATGGCGTAACCCGAAGAAAAAGCGCGCACCAGCGCGCAAAAACGAAACACGCAGTCCCCACAACAGCGTGACCGAGAAATGGTCAGGTAAATATCTTACCCCTTTTGCCGTCCTGCGGTCAGGCTCCGCAGACACCCCCTTTCCGCCTAACCGGGATTCGCTGTTTTGGTTGGCGCGCAGGGTAACAGCGGCTTAGAATTTCCCTTCTCGGACACAAAATCCTGATGGTTCGGCAGGTTTGTGCTGGGTCCGCTCGCATGACGAATAAGAAAGTGATCGCTATCTATCCTGGCAGTTTCGACCCGCCGACCAACGGCCACCTGGATCTCATCCAGCGAGGAAGTCGGCTGTTCGATGAGTTGATCGTCGCCGTCCTTCGAAATCCCGAAAAGGACCCCTTGTTCACCGTGGACGAGAGGAAGTCCATGCTGCAGGAGATGGTGCGGCAATGGGACAATGTGCGGGTCGAGACGTTCGACGGACTGTTGGTGGAATTTGCGCGGCGCGTGAACGCGAGCGTCGTACTACGCGGGATTCGGGCCATCAGTGATTACGAGTACGAGCTCCAGATGGCCCTCATGAACAGGAAACTCGCGGCGAATCTCGATACACTGTTCATGCCCTCCGCCGAAGAATACTCCTATGTCAGCTCGCGCCTGGTGAAAGACATTGCACGGCTCGGCGGGGACATTCGAGGAATGGTGCCGGCGATGGTCGTTGAGCACCTTCAGCAGAAACTCAGGCGTCCCGAGGCTTTCAAAAAATAGTAGAGGTTCAACCTATGGCAGCGCCCTCAACGACCAAGGACTTCACGTCTTTCAGCGAGCGAATCAACCGGATCGAAATTTCCGCCACTCTCGCCATCGTGAACGAAGCAGAGCGGTTGCGCGCCTCTGGTGCAGACCTGGTTGACCTGGGTGCCGGCGAGCCGCACTTCACGCCTCCTCTGCACGTCAAAGAGGCTGCAATCGCTGCCATCAACGGGAACTTCTCTCGTTACACGGCCGTCAGCGGCACTGCCGAGCTTCGGGACGCTGTCGCCGCCAGACATGCTGCGGACTTCGGTTCGAAGTACGGTCGCGACGAGGTCATTGCCGCCACCGGTGGCAAGCAGGCGTTGTTCAACGTTTTTCAGGTCCTGCTGAACCATGGCGATGAAGTCATCATCCCGGTTCCTTACTGGGTGTCGTTCAAGGACATCGTGCGCTACGCAGGTGGCGTGCCGGTGTTCGTGCAGTCCGACGAATCGCAGGGCTTCGCCATCACAGCCGAAATGATCGAGCGCGCCGTTACGCCGCGGACGAAGGTCATACTGCTGAACTCGCCCTCGAACCCGGCCGGTGCCGTAATGAAGCCAGAGGATGAACGAGCTATCGTTGAACTCGCCATTCGGAAGAATCTCTGGATTGTGAGCGATGAGTGTTACGTGTACCTGAACTACACGGGCGTTCGCTCCAGTCTCGGTTCCCTGACCGAAGCGAAAGACCGGCTGGTTGTGATCGGCTCTCTCTCAAAAACCTATGCCATGACCGGATGGCGCATGGGCTACGCGTTGGGTCCGAAGCCATTGATCGGCGCGATGACGAAGTTGCAGAGCCAATCGACTTCGAACCCGACGTCCATCATCCAGAAGGCATCGGTAGCGGCGCTTACGGGTCCGCAGCAGTGCCTCGATGACATGCTCGTCGAGTATCGGACTCTTCGCGACCGCTGCGTCGAGCGGCTGCGAGCCATTCCAGGCGTACAGTGCCAACGCCCAGAAGGCGCTTTTTACGCGTACCCGAATGTAGGCAGCTATGTCGGAAAAGCGGGTATTAACAGCACCGCAGAGCTCGCTGGACGCCTGCTGCGCGACGCCGGAGTTGTGGTGGTGCCCGGCGAAGCGTTCGGCACCAAAGAGCACATCCGGCTCTCCTACGCGACCAGTGCTGAGGCACTCGACCGTGGGCTGGACCGAATCTCGAAGTTCCTTGCGTCGCTCTAGAAGCGAAACGCCCGACTCGGGCCACTGACATCTCTAAGGCAATCGAGTGCTTCCATCCGGCAACACTCGCCGGGTGTTACTCACTCTAAATAAGTGTTCAATGCGCGATTTATATCCTCTTGTTCTTAAGCCCGAGTTCAGCCGCCGGCCTTGGGGGGCCCGCGACCTCGCGCCCGTGTACGACATGCACGCCCATCCAGGCGAAGAAGCCATCGGCGAAGCATGGCTGACCGGTGACAAGTGTGTGGTGATAAACGGGCCATTGGCGGGGCAAAGACTTTCAGACGTACTTAACCGATTCGGGCGCGACCTGGTCGGAACCGCCTCTGACGATCCGCATCGTTTTCCGTTGCTGATCAAGTTCTTGTTCCCTCGCGAAAAGCTTTCCGTACAGGTGCACCCGGACGATGAGACCGCGCAAGCCATGGGACAGCCGTGCGGTAAGACCGAGTGCTGGTACGTGCTGCACGCCGATCCCGGCGCAAAGCTCGCGCTAGGACTTAAACCCGCAACAACGAAGGTGCAGTTGGAGAGCGCCATTGCCGAAAACCGCGCCGAGGAACTGTTGAACTGGATCAACGTGCGCCCCGGGGACATGTTCTACGTCGATGCGGGAACCGTGCACGCCATTGGGCCCGGTGCGATTCTTGTCGAAACGCAGCAGAACTCAGATACCACGTTTCGCCTGTATGACTACGGACGACCACGGGAACTCCACGTTTCGGAAGGTCTGAAAGCCACGAAGCTTCAGACTGCGGCAGGGAAGGTTTGGTCCACGTCGCTCGACGGATTCGAGCGCCTCGTGGCCTCGTCATGGTTCGTGGTGGACAAGTTTTCCCTTTCCGCGCAGCGCAATTTCGCGCACGATGGAACTTCCGTTCAATGTCTGGTTGCCACGCAGGGGGCGGGCGTAGTTGAAGCAGAGGGTATGCCCCCTGTAACGATCGCCTGCGGAGATTGCGTCGTCGTCCCGGCTGTGGTCCGTGAGTATTCGATCAGGCCACAGTGGCAGTTGGAATTCCTGAGGTCCTGCGTCCCGGCAAGCAAGGTGGCAGCCCCGATAACGGAGCTGGTTTACACCAGGTGACAAGCGTCACGAGTTGGGCACCGCAACCCGAGTGAAATAGCAAATGGCAAAAGCAAGTTTCTATCCGATTGTGCTGGCTGGTGGCCGCGGCACTCGATTCTGGCCACTCAGCCGCAAAACGAAAGCCAAGCAGTTACTCGCACTCGACCATCCAAAGAAAACGATGCTCCAGCAAACGGTGGAGCGGCTGGCCGGCGTGGCGCCTGAGAAGCGCATCTGGGTCATAACGAACGAAGATCTGCGACCTGCGATCCTGAAGCAACTTCGCAACGTACCGAAAAAGCAAGTGGTCGCCGAACCGATCGGACGCAACACCGCTCCCGCGATTGGTTTGGCAGCATTCATCCTGCTCAGAGAAGATCCGAAGGCGGTGCTCGGCCTTTTTCCGTCTGATCAGGTGATCGCAGACGAGAAGAAGTTCCGCAAGAACGTTGAGAAGGCAGTCCGCCTCGCGGCTGAAGGCGAAAACATCGTTGTGATGGGAATTCAGCCCACGCGGCCGGACACCGGCTACGGTTACGTCGAGGCTGGTAGCGATGGCAAGGACGGATCACTTCGCGTTCGCCGCTTCCGCGAAAAGCCGGATGCCGCAACTGCCCGTGAATTCCTTAATGCCGGTAACTACTTCTGGAACAGCGGCATGTTCATCTGGAGCGCAGAGACCGTAGCGAATGCCCTGCGCGAACACTTGCCGACGACCGTCCCGCACCTCGAGGAGATTGCCGAGGCCTACGGCACACGCAAGTTCGAAAAGGTCTTCGCAAAGCTTTACCCCAAGTGCGACAACATCAGCGTGGACTACGCGATTGCCGAGCCGCGGTCCGCAAAAGGTGAAGCGGCATCGCGTATCTTCTGCATTCCTTCCGACTTCGGCTGGAACGATCTGGGTTCGTGGAATGCGCTGTTTGAGCACCGCGCCGGGAAGCACAAGGACACCGCGAACGTAATTCAGGGTGACGAAACGTTCACGCTCAATGCCAGCGGCAACTTCATCCACGCACCCGGCAAGTTCGTCGCGGCGGTCGGCGTGGACAACATCGTCGTGGTCGATACCGGCGACGCCCTGCTGATCACTACCCGCGAGGCCTCGCAGGACGTCGGCAAGGTGGTGAAGCATCTGGATGAGAACAAAGTGAAGAAGCTAGTCTGATACATTGCCCCGGTGCGAGAGGGCACACAGGACGCGTAAAGAATGGACGTAAGCAAAATCAAGTTTGGTACCGATGGTTGGCGCGCAGTTATCGCCGACGACTACACGTTTGAGAACGTTCGCGCTGTTGGCCGCGCCATAGCCTCATACGTACTCAAGAATGAGCAGCCTGAGCGCGGCGTTCTCGTCGGATATGACACACGGTTCATGTCCCGCAGCTTCGCCGAGGCGATTGCGGAAGAACTCGCCGCTGCCGGACTGCATGTCCGCCTGGCGAACGACCACATCCCAACCCCGGCGCTCTCCTATGCCGTGAAGAACCTCCAGGCGGCGGGCGGTGTGATGATCACTTCCAGCCACAACCCGTGGCACTGGAATGGTGTGAAGTTTAAGGCGACCTACGGTGGTTCGGCTGCGCCCGCAATCATCAGGAAAATCGAGCAGGAACTCTATGCCGGCGCAGCTCCGAAGCATTCCGGCGGGCGGGTGGAAGAAGCCGAGTTCAAGGATGCCTACATCAAAGCCATCTGCGCCCTCGTGGACCTTGAGAAGATTGCGAAAGCCGGATTCCGCTTCGCCATTGACTGCATGTATGGCTCCGGCCGCAACGTCCTCTCCGGGATATTCAAGCAGCACGGCATCGATCACCTCCAGATTCGTGCAGACGTGAACCCGTTGTTCCCGGGCATCAACCCTGAGCCTATCGAGCCGCACGTACGCATGCTTCAGGAGACGGTCGTAGCCGAGAAGTGCGACGCCGGCCTCGTAACGGACGGCGATGCCGACCGCGTGGGCGCGGTCGCGGGCGATGGCAGCTTCGTCGATTCGCACAAGTGCTATTCGATCCTGCTGAGCTGGCTGCTGGACCATAAGAAATGGCCGGGCGCCGTTACGCGCGCGTTCAACACCACGCTGATGCTGGACCGCATCGCCGCCAAGCACGGACGAGAACTGATTGAGCACGGCATCGGCTTCAAGTACGTGTGCGACATCGTTCTGAGCGGGAAGGAAGTTCTCATCGGCGGCGAAGAGTCCGGCGGCATCGGAATTCCCGGCAAGTATCTTCCGGAGCGCGACGGCATCCTGAATTCCATGCTCATCGCCAACGCTATGGCGGATTACGGAAAGACACTGAAGCAGCTCGTGGACGACCTCCAAAGCGAGTACGGCCCGCACTATTACGGTCGTCGCGATCTGCACATTGCGGACGAGATCAAGTACGGAGCCCTGCGCCGTGCCGCGTCTGGTTTGCAGCAGTTGGGCCGTTACAAGGTGGTTAAGACAGCCGACCTCGACGGCATCAAGTTCTACCTGGACGCGCCCAAGCCGAACAACGGAGCCGATGCGTGGGTGCTGTTGCGCGCTTCCGGGACGGAGCCGCTCATGCGCGTCTATTGCGAAGCCGCGTCGCCCGAGATCGTCAAAGAGATCCTCGCGGATGCGGAGGCTTTCGTTTTTGAGAAAGGGACGGCAGCTTAGCCCGTGACCATCGCCGCGAAAACCGAACATCAGCCGGACACGCCAGAGGCGCGCGAGTACAACCGGATACGACGGCGACTCAGTATCGCCGACTTCCTGCTGTCGCTCGCGTTTCTGGGCGCGTTGCTGATCTTCGGCTGGAGTGGCGATTTCCGGGACCTTGCCCTACAGATATCCGGCGAGGGGTACATCCTGGGCCTTGCGGTTTACGTGATGCTCCTCGCCCTTGCTACCAAGGTGGTCGGTATTGGACTCGACTACTACAGCTTCCGGCTTGAGCACCGGTTCCGGCTCTCGAACCAGCGATTTGGAAGCTGGCTGTGGGACGAAACGAAAGGCTGGCTGATCGGGCTTGTTTTCGGCATCCTCGCGGCCGAGGTCATTTACGGCTTCATGCGGTTCTCGCCTCAGTACTGGTGGGTACTCTGCTGGGCCATATTCGTGCTGTTTTTCGTACTCGTGGCCCAGTTAGCGCCGGTGCTCCTGTTCCCGCTGTTCTACACGTTCAAGCCGCTGGAGAACGAGTCGCTGAAGGAACGGTTGGTGCGTTTGGGCGAGCGTGCCGGCACGCATGTCCGCGGCGTGTATGAGTGGAAGCTTTCCGAGAAAAGCAAGAAAGCCAATGCCGCACTAACGGGACTGGGCAAAACGAGGCGAATCATTCTCGCCGACACTCTTCTCCAGGACTACACGGACGACGAGATTGAAGCGGTTCTCGCGCATGAACTCGGCCACCATGTGCACGGCCACATTTACAAGAGCATTCTCGTTCAGGCGGCTATCACGTTTGTCGGGTTCTGGCTGGCCGACTTCGTCCTGCGCTGGTCGGTGGGAGACCGGGGCTGGTTCGCAACAATCACGGACTTTGCGAACCTGCCGCTGCTCGCCCTGGTTTCGACCGGCTTGAGCCTCCTGCTGCTGCCGGCGCTCAATGCATGGTCGCGCCACAACGAAAGGCAGGCAGACCGGTATTCGTGGAAGTCCGTCGCCGGCGTTGAGCCCTACATTTCCGCGATGAACAAGCTGGCTGACCAGAACCTGGCCGAACGCCAGCCGTCACGCTTCGTCGAGTTCTGGTTCCACTCGCATCCGCCAATCGCGAAAAGGATCGCCGCGGCGCGGGCGTGGGAAAGCAAGCCCGCTGCTGATCGACGCTGAGGGCTCTAGCGCGTCCTCAGAATCACTTCGACCTTCCTTAGATCATCTTCGGTATCCACGCCCACGGTATCGAATTCAGTTTCTCCGACGTAGATCGAAGTCCCGTTTTCCAGGAAGCGCAATTGCTCAAGACGCTCCGCGCGTTCAAGGCTCGATTCCGGTAGCGAGCAGAAGCGATCCAGCGCGGCCTTGCGGTAGGCGTAAAAGCCAAGGTGCTTGAAATAGCGCACCTCGCCGGTGCTATCGCGGTCGAAGGGAATCGGGGAGCGCGAGAAGTAGAGGGCGCGTCCGGTCGCATCAGTGATGACCTTCACCACATTGGGACTCGCGACATTCTCAGCGCTCGTCGCGACCTTGACCGTGCCGACTTCAACATGCGGCTCGCGCATGACCGAAAGCAGCGCGTTGACGTGTTCGGGGCGAGCTAGCGGCTCATCGCCCTGGATGTTTACATACACGTCGGCTTCAATCGTCGAAGCGACTTCGTGGACACGGTCGGTGCCGCTGCGGTGCGCTGGCGACGTCATGCGCGCGTTCCATCCGTTCTGCTCGCAGGCGCGCATAATCTCATCGGAGTCGGTAGCAACAATGACGTCGGCTAGCAGGTTTGACGCCTTCGCCGCTTCATAAACCCAGGCAAGCATGGGTCGGCCCGAGATTTCACGCAGGATCTTTCGTGGCAGACGAGTAGAACCCAAACGCGCGGGGATGATCGCAATGGCACGCATGCGGTTAGTTTCAAGTTTCACGTTTCATGTTTCAAGTGCAAACCAGCCACGGATTACACGGATTCAAGTTGGTTGGGATCCGGGTGGCGAGATGAACCACCAGTATGTACAAAGTCATCCCGAGCGACCGGAGCCCTTCTGTTGGGCGGAGGGAGTCGAGGGAGTCGAGGGATCCGCGGTTCGTTTTCGATTCGTTGTCGTCGAGCGCGCGCCTATATCGGCCCAGGCGAGGGCGTTTTATCGAAGGTGTATCCTTCACGATTTGTCATGCCGAGCCGCCAAGCGACGTGGAATCTGCTGTCAAAAAGCAGATCCCGTACACGGATTCAATCCGCGTGAATCTGTGCCGATCCGTGGTTGGTTCTTTCTTGAAACCTGAAACTTGAATCGGCCTTTTAGATTTTCTGCACGCGCTGGACGTCGCGTACGCCGGGGATTCTCTTCAGGCCACCGATGATGCTTTCGAGGTGCTTAAGGTGCTCGATGTCGATGACCAGGTCGACGTTCGCCTGACGGTTGGCGATACGTGATTCGATGCTGCGGATATTGGTGTTCTCGTCGCTGATGATGGTCGTAATTTCTTTGAGCATGCCGGCGCGATCATCGCAGAATACGGTCAACTTCACCGGGAAGCCTGCGCCCTCTGCGCCGTCGCGAGACCACTCAACAGCTATCCGGCGTTCAGCCTCATTGATGAGGTTGACCACGTTGGGGCAATTCTTCGAGTGGACAGCCACGCCCTTGCCGCGGGTCACATAACCGACGACTTCTTCGCCGCGAATCGGATTGCAGCATCGCGCACGAT
>Ga0196976_1000982_pt1 | contig 14799 bp, 13 predicted proteins | sample S3v_513CmetaG_FD_148644 | JGI IMG/M metagenome (GOLD analysis project Ga0196976, IMG submission 148644) | Soil microbial communities from Anza Borrego desert, Southern California, United States - S3+v_5-13C | ecosystem: Environmental > Terrestrial > Soil > Desert | place: USA: California...
CCTCGGTGGTGCAGGACGCCTGGGGCTTCGGCATCGGCCGCACGTTGCCCTCGCGGTCGGGCACGGCGACCTCGACGAGGCACTGCCGGCACGCGCCGACGGGCTGCAGCAGCGGGTGGTCGCAGAATCGCGGGATCGCGATGCCGAGCTGCTCGGCGGCGCGGATGACGAGCGTGCCCTTCGGCACGCTCACCTCGGTGCCGTCGATCGTGAACGTCACCTCGTCGGCGGGCGCGGCGGCCGGTGGGGACGTCACAGCGGCACCCGCCTTCGGCGTCGTCGTGGTCATCGCCGCACCCCCGTCGCGTGTGCCGTGGAGCCGACGCCGGACATCGCCGTCACGTCGGCGCGGGCGCTGCGCGGCACGTAGTGGAAGGCCGCGGCCGCCGCCGGGTCGAACGGGCAGCCGCCGCCGGTGACGTGCGCCTCGAACTCGTCCCGGAACAGGGCGATGCCCGAGGTGATGGTGGAGGTCGCGCCGTCGCCGAGGGCGCAGAACGCCCGGCCCAGGATGTTGTCGCACACGTCGAGCAGCGTGTCGAGGTCCGCCATCGTCCCCTCGCCGTGCTCGATGCGCGCCAGGATCTGCTTCATCCAGTAGGTGCCCTCCCGGCAGGGGGTGCACTTGCCGCAGGACTCGTGCGCGTAGAACTCCGCCCACCGCGTGATCGCGCGGACCACGCACGTGGTGTCGTCGAAGATCTGCAGCGCCCGGGTGCCGAGCATGGAGCCGGCCGCCCCGACGGACTCGTAGTCGAGGGGGACGTCCAGGTGCTCGGCCGTGAAGAGCGGCGTCGACGAGCCGCCGGGCGTCCAGAACTTCAGGGTGTGGCCCTTCCGGACGCCGCCGGCCATGTCCAGGAGCTCGCGCAGCGTGATGCCCAGCGGCGCCTCGTACTGGCCCGGCCGGGTCACGTGGCCCGACAGGGAGAACAGGCCGTACCCGGTGGACCGCTCCGTGCCCATCGAGCGGAACCAGTCGGCGCCGCCGCGCACGATGGACGGGACGCTCGCGATCGACTCCACGTTGTTGATCACGGTGGGCCGGCCGTACAGGCCCGCGACGGCGGGGAACGGCGGCTTGAGGCGTGGCTGGCCGCGACGGCCCTCGAGCGAGTCGAGCAGCGCGGTCTCCTCCCCGCAGATGTAGGCGCCGGCGCCCGCGTGGACCGTGAGGTCGAGGTCATACCCCGAGCCGAGGACGTCCTTGCCCAGGTAGCCGGCGTCGTACGCCTCCTGCACCGCCTGCAGCAGCCGGCGGTAGACGTGCAGCACCTCGCCCCGTACGTAGATGAAGGCGTGGTGGCAGCCGATCGCGTAGGACGTGATGATCGCGCCCTCGACGAGCAGGTGCGGGCTGGCCATCATCAGCGGGATGTCCTTGCACGTGCCCGGCTCGGACTCGTCCGCGTTCACGACCAGGTAGCGCGGACCGCCGTCGGGCGCGGGCAGGAAGCCCCACTTCATCCCGGTCGGGAAGCCGGCGCCGCCCCTGCCGCGCAGGCCCGAGTCCTTCACCGCGGTCACGAGGTCGGCCGCGTCCATCCGGAGCGCCGTGCGGAGCGCCTGGTAGCCGCCGCCGTGGCGGTACGCCTCGATGCTCCACGAGCGGACGGCGTCCCACCCTGCGGAGAGCACGGGGGTCAGGGTCGTCATCACGCCTCCTTGCTCGCGTCGCGACCGGTCGGGGTGTCAGCCGTGCCGCCCGACGGGGGCGCGGAGGGCGTGTCGACGCTGGAGTGGCGGCCGGCGGCCAGGCCCGGTCGCGCGTCGGCGGCCGGCGACTCGTCGGTCTCCGCGTCGCCCGCGCCGGCGTACGCCGGTGCCTTCCAGCCCTTCTTCTTCGCGAGGCGCAGCCCGGCCAGCGTGGCCTCGCCCGCACCGAGGCCCTCGTCCGCCCGCCCGTCCGGGAACCCGGCGAGCACGCGGGACATCTGCTTGAACGAGCACACGGACGACGCGCCGCGCGTCGGCGCCACCGGCGTGCCGGCCCGCAGCCCGTCGACGACGGCCGTCGCGGACTCCGGCGTCTGGTTGTCGAAGAACTCCCAGTTCACCATCATCACGGGCGCGTAGTCGCAGGCGGCGTTGCACTCGATCCGCTCGAGCGTGATCGCGCCGTCGGGCGTCGTCTCGTCGTGGCCGACGCCCAGGTGCTCGGAGAGCTCCTCGAAGATCGCGTCGCCGCCCATCACAGCGCAGAGCGTGTTGGTGCACACCCCGACGGTGTACTCGCCGTTCGGGTGCCGCTTGTACTGCGAGTAGAAGGTCGCCACCGCGGACACCTCGGCCGTGGACAGCCCGAGGGTGCGGGCGCAGAACGCGATGCCGTCCGGGCTGACGAACCCGTCCTCCGACTGGACCAGGTGCAGCAGCGGCAGCAGCGCGGAGCGCGGCTCCTCCGGGTAGCGCGCGACGACGGTCGCGGCGTCTGCCGCGAGCCGCTCGAGCTTGGCGCCCTCGTACGGTTCGACCATCAGCGGTCCACTCCTCCCAGCACCGGGTCCAGCCCGGCGACCGCGACGACGACGTCGGCGAGCAGGCCGCCCTCGCACATGATCGAGACCGCCTGCAGGTTGTTGAACGACGGGTCCCGGAAGTGGGCGCGGTACGGGCGCGTGCCGCCGTCGGACACGAGGTGCACGAGCAGCTCGCCGCGCGGGGCCTCGACCGACTGGTACACCTGCCCCGCCGGCACCCGGAACCCCTCGGTGACCAGCTTGAAGTGGTGGATGAGCGCCTCCATCGAGGTGCCCATGATCTCCCGGATGTGGTCGAGGGAGTTCCCCATGCCGTCCGAGCCGATGGCCAGCTGGGCCGGCCACGCGACCTTCTTGTCCGCCACCATGACCGGTCCGGCGCCCATCGCCTGCAGGCGGTCGAGCGCCTGCTCCACGATCCGCAGGGACTGGTAGCACTCCTCGATCCGCAGGACCATCCGCGAGAACGAGTCCATCTCCGTGGACGTCGGCACGTCGAAGTCGTACGTCTCGTAGCCGCAGTACGGGGTGTGCTTGCGCACGTCGTACGGCAGGCCGGCCGAGCGCAGCACCGGCCCGGTGATGCCCAGCGCCATGCAGCCCGCGAGGTTCAGGTGCCCGACGCCGACCAGGCGGCCCTTGAAGATCGGGTTGCCGAGCATGAGGTCGCCGAGCTGGCGGATGTAGTCGCGGACCGTCGGCAGCGCCTCGCGGATCGTGTCGAGCGCACCCGGCGGGATGTCCTGGGCGACGCCGCCCGGCCGGATGTACGCGTGGTTCATCCGCAGGCCCGTGATCAGCTCGAAGATCTTCAGGATCTCCTCGCGCGCCGTGAAGCCCGTCGTCATGACGGTCGTCGCGCCCAGCTCGTTGCCGCCCGTGCCGATGCAGACCAGGTGGGACGCGACGCGGTTCAGCTCCATCATCAGGACGCGGATGGTCGTGGCGCGCTCGGGGACGTCGTCGGTGATGCCCAGCAGCTTCTCGACCCCGAGGGAGTACGCGGCCTCCTGGAACAGCGGGGCCAGGTAGTCCATGCGCGTGCAGAACGTGACGCCCTGCGTCCAGTTCCGGAACTCCATGTTCTTCTCGATGCCGGTGTGCAGGTAGCCGATGCCGCAGCGGGCCTCGGTCACCGTCTCGCCGTCGATCTCGAGCATGAGCCGGAGCACTCCGTGCGTGGACGGGTGCTGCGGCCCCATGTTGACGACGATCCGCTCCTCGCCGAGGCGGGCCGCCTCCTCCGCGATGTCGGACCAGTCGCCACCGGTCGCCTCGAAGGTGGGCGCCTCGCCGTCGTCGACGACGTGCGCGGTGGCGTGGGGTGTCTGCGTCATGTGTACGCCCTCCGCTGGTCGGGCGGCGGGATCTGCGCGCCCTTGTACTCCACGGGGATGCCGCCGAGCGGGTAGTCCTTGCGCTGGGGGTGGCCCTGCCAGTCGTCGGGCATCTCGATGCGCGCGAGCCCCGGGTGGCCGTCGAAGACGATCCCGAAGAAGTCGAACGTCTCGCGCTCGTGCCAGTCGTGGCCCGGGTAGACCGACGTCGACGACGGGATGTGCGGGTCGGCGTCGGGCACCGCGACGTCGAGGCGCAGGCGGCGCCCGTGGGTCACCGAGCACAGGTGGTAGACGGCGTGCAGCTCGCGACCGGCGTCGTTCGGGAAGTGCACCCCGGAGACGCCGAGGCCCAGCTCGAACCGCAGGTCCTGGTCGTCGCGGAGCGCCTGGCAGACGGCCACGAGGTGCTGCGGCCGGACGTGCAGCGTGAGCTCGCCACGGTCCACGACGACCGACTCGACCGCGTCGCCGAACGCGATGCCGCGCTCGCCCAGCACCTCGGCGAGGACGTCCACGACCTCGTCGAACCAGCCGCCGTACGGGCGCTCGCTCGGTCCCGGCATGGCGACGGTCTTCACCAGGCCGCCGTACCCCGACGTGTCGCCGGTGTCGGCGGCGCCGAACATCCCGCGGCGCACGTCCACGACGTCGAGTGGGGACCGGCCGTCGGGGCCGGCCAGCACGCGGCCCGGCACGTTCTGCGCGCCGCCCTCGTGCGCGGCCTCCGTCGCGGTCTGCGGGGTGTCCGACGACGGCGTCCCCACCACGCCGACACCGCCCTTCGCGGCCGCGGCGGCACCGGTCGCCTCCGCCGGGGCGGCGGCCGGTGGCGCGGCGGGCGCCGTGCCCTCGTCCCGCCGGTCGCCGCGCGTCTCCTCCGGACGGTCGTCGTCGGCGGGCTGCTCGGCGTCCGTGCCGACGGCGTTCATGCGCGCCTGCGCCTCGGGTGCACCCGTGCGGGTCGCCGGGTCGAGCTCGTCCGGCAGGTCGCTGCCGGTCCGGGTGTCCTCGCCGGCAGCGTCCCCGGTGCCGCGGGCGTCGTCGGCCGGGCCGCTCATCGCAGGAGCCCCTTCATGTCGGAGGTGGGCGTCGCGGCCAGGGCCGCGGCCTCGGCGGCGCGCGCCGCCTCCTCGCGGTTGACGCCGAGCGGGGCGCTGCGCACCTGCTCGTGCAGCGCGAGGATCGCGTTGATCAGCATCTCCGGCCGCGGCGGGCAGCCGGGCAGGTAGATGTCGACGGGCACGATGTGGTCGACGCCCTGGACGATCGCGTAGTTGTTGAACATGCCGCCCGACGACGCGCACACACCCATCGCCAGGACCCACTTGGGCTCCGACATCTGGTCGTAGACCTGCCGCACCACGGGCGCCATCTTCTGGCTCACGCGGCCGGCGACGATCATCAGGTCCGCCTGCCGCGGCGACGCGCGGAACACCTCCATGCCGAACCGGGAGATGTCGAACCGCGATGTGCCCGTCGCCATCATCTCGATGGCGCAGCACGCCAGGCCGAACGTCACCGGCCACATCGACGCCTTGCGGACCAGCCCCGTGAACTTCTCCACGGAGGTCAGCAGGAAGCCGGACGGTGCCTCCTCGATGCCCATGGCGCTCCTCCTCCCGTTCGGTCCGCAGTGCTCGTCAGCTGGGTCGTCCGCCTCCCGCGGCGGACCGTCAGTCCCATTCGAACCCGCCACGCCGCCACTCGTAGACGAACGGCACGGTGATCAGGGCGAGGAACGTCACCATCGCAACCACCCCGAAGAGCTTCAGCGCCCCGAACGCGACCGCCCACGGGTACATGAACACGACCTCGATGTCGAAGATGATGAAGCTCATCGCCACCAGGTAGTACTTCACGGGGAACCGGCCGCCGCCGACGGCGTGCGGCGTCGGGTCGATGCCGCACTCGTAGGCCTCGAGCTTGGCCCGGTTGTAGCGCTTGGGGCCGAGGATCGCGCTGGCGCCGACGCCGCCGAGGGCCAGGACGCCGGCGATCCCCATGAGCACCAGGATCGGCACGTACGGGTTGCTCATCGGGCCCTCCAAGCGGGTCGGGTCGACCGCGGCGTCGTCGTCCGGGTGGACGTGGCCGCGGCCTCACGCGAGTGTTGCCGGGTCATGCGGCCGGCGCAATCTTTGCCAGGGTGGCGATCAGGCGGTCGGACGCCTGGCCCCCGTGCGGCTCGTACACGTCGGCGAGCAGCTTCATGACCAGCCGCATGAGCGCCGGTCGAGGAAGACCGTACTTGGTGCAGAGGTGCATGATCGCCGGCTGCTCGATCAGCTTCACGAAGACGCGGCCCAGCGTGTAGTACCCGCCGAGGTCGTCGGCCATCACGCGGGGGTAGTCGGCGAGCACGGCGTCGCGCGCGGCCGGCGTCGTCCGCGCCATCGCCTGCACCACCACCTCCGACGCGCGGCGGGCGGCCTGCATCGCGTACGCGATGCCCTCCCCGTTGAACGGGCTCACCATGCCGCCGGCGTCGCCCACCAGGAGCATGCCGCGCGAGTACAGGGGCTTGCGGTTGAACGCCATCGGCAGGGCCGCGCCGCGGACCGGGCCGACCTGGCCCTCGGGCGTGAAGCCCCACTCCTCCGGGACGCCGGGGATCCACCGGCGCAGCAGGTCCTTGTAGTCGACCTTGGTGGCGACGGCGCGTGAGCTCACCGAGCCCAGGCCGACGTTCGCGGTGCCGTCGCCGAGCGGGAAGATCCAGCCGTATCCCGGCAGGAGGTTCGAGGAGCCGGGCGGGCCGTCCCAGAGCTCGAGGTGGGACTCCATCCACTCGTCGTCGTGCATCGGGGTGCGGAAGTACGTGCGGACCGCGACACCCATCGGACGTCGTGGGTCCTTCTCGATGCCGAGCCCGAGCGCCATGCGCGCGGAGACGCCGTCGGCGGCGATCACCACGGGTGCGCGGTAGGTGACCTCGTCGCCGGTGCGGCGTCCGGCGTCGTCCACGGGGCGCGCGGTGACGCCGACGACGCGGCCGGTGCGGTCGTCGAGGACCGGGCCGGTGACGGCGGTCCGCTGCTGCACCTTGGCGCCCGCCGTGGCGGCGTGGCGGGCCAGGGCGTCGTCGAAGTCGCGGCGCGGGCGGGCGAGGCCGTAGTCCGGGTACGCGCGCAGCTGCGGCCAGGGGATCTCGAGCCGGTGGCCGCCGCCGTAGACCCGGAGGCCCTTGTTGCGGATCCAGCCGTCCTCGGGCCGGGTGGGCAGGCCCATGGCGACGAGCTCGCGGACGGCGCGCGGGGTCAGGCCGTCGCCGCACACCTTGTCGCGGGGGAACGCCGACTTCTCCAGCACGAGGACGTCGAGCCCGGCGGCGGCCAGGTAGTACCCGGCGGTGGACCCGGCGGGACCTGCGCCGACGACGATGACGTCCGCATCGTCCTGCCGCACCGCCGCCACGCGTACCTCACCCGTCGGTCGTAGGTCCCTTGTGAAGCCCTTCACGAGCGTTCCGGCAAGTGTAATCGCCGCACGGAGTCCCACCTGACATGGCCTCACCCGTGCAAAACCCCGCCCGTGAGTGGAGCACCGTGGCGCCACGGTGCTCCACTTGGGGCGATTCGCCGCCACCGTGCTCCACTCGGGAGGGTCAGGAGGGGTTGGTGGCGCGGTGGAGGGCGACGATGCCGCCGCTCAGGTTGCGGTAGGCGACGTCGCGCCAGCCCGCGGCCAGCATGAGCCGGGCGAGGCCCGCCTGGTCGGGCCAGGCGCGGATCGACTCGGCCAGGTACACGTAGGCGTCGGGGGCCGAGGAGACCGCACGTGCCACGGCGGGCAGGGCGCGCATCAGGTACTCCGTGTACACCGTCCGGAACGGGGCCCACGTCGGCAGCGAGAACTCGCACACGACGAGGCGCCCGCCCGGCCGGGTGACGCGCCGCAGCTCCGCGAGCGCCGCGCCGGTGTCCGCGACGTTCCGCAGGCCGAACGACATCGTCACGGCGTCGAACACGCCGTCCGCGAAGGGCAGCCGCAGCGCGTCACCGGCGACGAACGGCAGCTCCGGCCGGGCCGCCTTGCCGGCCGCGAGCATCCCCAGGGAGAAGTCGCACGGCACGACGCGCGCACCGGCCGCCGCGAACGGCTCGCTCGACGTCCCCGTGCCGGCCGCCAGGTCCAGCACCAGCTCGCCCGGCCGTGCCCCGACGGCGCGCACCGTCGCCGACCGCCACCGCCGGTCCTGCCCGAGGGAGAGGACGTCGTTCGTCAGGTCGTAGCGGCGCGCGACGGCGTCGAACATCGACGCCACCTCGTGCGGCTGCTTGTCCAGGTCGGCGCGCGGCATGGCCCCAGTCTGGCAAACCCGCCGCCCGGGCTCGCACCCGCACGGCGGCCCCTGCACGGCGGAGGTGGGCGGCGTGGGGCGTGCGTACGCTTGGCGGCGATGACCTTGCCCACCGCCCCCACCCCGGCCGGCCATGTCGGCGTCGCGCGCCTGCCCCTGGTCTCCAGGACGGTCGCCGTCGACGTCGCCGACCTGCCCGCCGACCTCCTCGACCTGCTGCCCGCCGAGCGTGGCACCGCCTGGATCCGGCGCGGCGACGGCCTGGTCGCCTGGGGCGAGCTGCTGCGCATCGAGACCCGCGGCACCGGGCGCATGCGGGAGGCCGCCGCGCAGTGGCGCCGCCTGGTCGAGCACGCGGTGGTCCGCGACGAGGTGCGGGTGCCGGGCACCGGACCGGTCGCGTTCGGCTCGTTCTCCTTCGCACCCGCCTCGGCGGCGGGGGGCGCGCTCGTGGTGCCGCGCGTCGTCGTCGGACGCCGCGGCCCCGTGGCCTGGGTGACGACCCTTGCGGAGGGCGGCGTCGCCCCCGTCCCGGAGCTCGCCAGCCAGCCCGCCCCCCGCTCGCCCGGCCGCGTCGAGCTCGTCGACGGCGCCCTCGACGCGGCACGGTGGCAGCTCGCCGTCGCCGAGGCGGTGGGCCGGATCCGCGCAGGCGACCTCGACAAGGTGGTGCTCGCGCGCGAGGTCCTCGCCCGGACCGCGGAGCCGCTGGACGTGCGATGGGCGCTGCACCGTCTCGCCGCCGACTACCAGGCCTGCTGGACCTTCGCCGTCGACGGTCTGCTCGGGGCCACCCCGGAGCTGCTGCTCCGCAGCGAGAAGGGCCTGGTCACGTCTCGCGTCCTGGCCGGCACGATCCGCCGCACGGGCGACGACGACGCCGACCTCGCGCACGCGGCGCTGCTCGCCCACTCCTCGAAGGACCTCGAGGAGCACGAGTACGCGGTGACGTCGCTCAGCGAGGCGCTCGCGCCGTTCTGCTCGTCCACCAACGTCCCGGAGACGCCGTTCGTGCTGCACCTGCCCAACGTGCTGCACCTGGCGACGGACGTGACGGGCGTGCTCACGGCCGACGCCGACGGCGCGCACCCCTCGAGCCTGCTGCTGGCGGACGCCCTGCACCCGACCGCGGCCGTGGCCGGCACCCCGACGGCGGTCGCGTGCGAGGTGATCGAGCAGCTCGAGGGGATGGACCGCGGCCGGTACGCCGCGCCCGTCGGGTGGATGGGTGCCGACGGCGACGGCGAGTGGGCGCTGGCCCTGCGGTCGGCCGAGCTGGGCGCCGACCCCCGGCGGCTCAGGCTGTTCGCGGGCTGCGGCATCGTGGCGGCCTCCGACCCCGCCGCGGAGCTGGCGGAGTCGGAGGCCAAGCTCGAGCCGATGCGGCACGCCCTGCGGGACTGAGCCCGGCGCCGGGACCGATCAGCGTCCGGGCAGATCAGCGCCCGTCGTCGCCCGTGGCCCCCTCCTGCCGCGCCGTGAACGTCACGTCCACGTCGACCGCCTTGCCGTCGCGCACCACCGTCAGCGTCACCGTGTCGCCCACGGCGTGCTCACGGACGGACGCCGTGAGGGACAGGCCGCCGCTGACCGGCTCGCCGTTGATGGCGACCACCACGTCACCGGCCCGCAGGTCCGCGTCGGCGGCCGGGCTGCCGGAGCCGACCTCCTCGACGACGGCGCCCAGGCGGCTGGTGCCGTCGACGGTCGCCGTGCCGTCGGAGAGGTACACCCCGAGGAACGAGTGCTCGGCGGAGCCGTCCGCGAGGAGCTGGTCCGCGACCAGGTCGGCGAGGTCGGCCGGGATCGCGAAGCCGAGGCCGATCGAGCCGGCCTGGCCGCCGGCCTGCGAGAGCGTGGCGATCGACGACGTCACGCCGATCACCTGCCCCTCGGCGTCGAAGAGCGGCCCGCCCGAGTTGCCGGGGTTGATGGCCGCGTCCACCTGGATCGCGTTCGTCACGACGGGCTCCCGGCTGCTGGCCGACCCGGTCGAGACGGGCCGGTCGAGCGCGGACACGATGCCGGTGGTGACCGTGCTGGCGAGGCCGAGGGGATTGCCCACGGCCATCACCGGGTCGCCGACGTCGACCGAGTCGGAGTCGCCCAGCGTGGCGGGCTCGAGGTCGTCCGGCGGGTCGGTGATCGCGATGACGGCGAGGTCGGTGGTCGGGTCCGTGCCGACGATCGTCGCGTCGTACACCCGGCCGTCGGACAGGGTGACCTGCAGCTGCTGGGCGCCGCTGACCACATGGTCGTTCGTGATGACGTGGCCCTCGGCGTCGATGATGACGCCCGAGCCCTCGCCCGAGCCGGCCGCGCCCATCACGGCGATGGCCACGACGGACGGGCGGACGGCGTCGGCGACGGCGGACCAGTCCGGGTCGGCGGTCGACGCCTGCCGGACCTCGGTCCGCTCGTCGGTGGGCGCGGGCGTGACGTCCTGCGTGGCGACCGGGGTGTCGGCGACGGCGTCGGCGTCGACCACGGCCCACGTGAGCCCTGCGGTCGCGGCGCTGGTCACCAGGGCCGTGACCAGGGCGGTCGTGACGATCGCGGCGCGCGGCGAGCGGGGTGTCGGTGGCGGCGCGGACGCCGCCGCGGACGATGACGCGGGGGGCACGGGGGGCGGCGGCGACCACGGGGACGACGGGGACGACGGAGGCGACGGGGGATGCGGCGGGCCGGGGAACGCGGGCGCGCCGAGCGCGGCCGGCTGGCTGGTCCCCCCGTCGGTACCGGCGGGGTGCGTGGTGTCGAACGGTTCGCTCATGTCGGGACCTCCTTCGCGACCCATGACACGTGTCGTGCCTGGCCGGTCCCTGTGCTGTTCCTGAGAGGAACCTGAGCGTCGAGCGGCCCCCGCTGCGCCGCGGTCGAGCGCCCTACTCCGACTCGTCACCCACCAACGCGGCCTCCACCGCGCGTGCCGCGGCCGCCGTCACCTGCGCGGCGGCGTCGGCCTGCGCGACAGCGTCGGCCGCACTCCCGGCCAGCAGGGCGGCGAGGTCCCGCCGGCCCCTCCGCTCGACCGTGACCTCGACGACGCTCATGCCGACCACCGGCTCGGCGAGCACCTCGCGGAGCGACGCCAGGTCGGCGACCCGCTGGTGGCGCACGTCGAACCCGGCGCACAGGGCACCGAGGTGCGCCCCCTGCGGGGTGCCGAACACCCGCTCGAACGCCGCGGCGTGCTCGGGCGCACCGTGCTCGAGCCCCGCGAACACGGACCCGCCGTCGTCGTTGGCGACGACGACCCGCAGGTCGGGTACCCGCTCGAGCGGCCCCACGAGCAGGCCGCCGACGTCGTGGAGGAACGTCAGGTCCCCCAGGTACGCCGTGACGGGCCAGCCCAGGCCGAGCGCGACCCCCGCCGCGGTCGAGATGGTGCCGTCGATGCCCGACAGCCCGCGGTTCGCGACCACCGTCGGGGGGTCGGCCCAGTCGGCGACCAGGTCGAGGTCCCTGACGGGGTTGCTGGCCCCGACGACCAGGACGTCCTCCGGCCCGAGCGCCTCGCTGAGCACCGCTGCGACCCCGGGCCCGTTCGGCACGGGGGCCGTCTCGGTCGCCGCGTCCAGCACCGCCTGCACGCCGTCCCGCGCGGCACGTCCCGTGGCGAGCCACCGGCCCAGCCAGGCCTCGCCCGTCCGCCCCGGCGGCTCCAGCAGCCACCGCGGGACGTCGTCGTACACGTGGGTGTAACCGCGGCCGGCGTCCGGCGTGGCGGAGCCACGGTCGACGATGCCGAGGGTGCGCACGCCCTTCCTCGACAGCAGGCCGAGCACGGCACGGCTCAGCGTGGGCCGCCCCAGCACGACGGCGCGTCGCACCTGGTCGCCGAGCGGCATGCCGAGGACGAGCCGGTACGCGGGCACGGCGTTCGGCCCGCCACGCGCACCGGACGACGGCTCGGCGAGCAGCGGCCAGCCGTTCGCCTCGGCGATGTCGCGGGCCACGGGACCCGCACCGTCACCGGCGACGACGACCGTGTGCTCGTCCGCCGTCCACCCGCGCGGCAGGGGCGGGGTGGAGGCAGGCACGGCGCGCGCGTCGGCGCTGGTGGCAGCCCTCGTGGCAGCGCTCGTGGCAGCGGCGCCGCGGGCCACGCGCGTCGGCAGTGGCCGTAGGGGCCATACGTCGTCGTCGGGGTGCAGCGGCTCCCGGTAGGCGAGGTTGACGTGCACCGGACCGGGGTCGCCGGTCGCGGTGCCGAGCGCGACGGCCACGGCCTCGGCGGCGACGCGCCGCAGGTGCTCGGTCTCCCGCGCGGCGCCGGTGGGCGCGGACAGGTCGAGCATCAGCCGGACGGCCCCCGCGAAGATGCCCTTCTGCTCCGTGGTCTGGTTCGCCCCTGTGCCGCGCAGCTCGTGCGGCCGGTCCGCGGTGAGCAGGACGAGCGGCAGCCCGGCGTGGTGCGCCTCGAGGACGGCGGGGTGCAGGTTCGCGACGGCCGTGCCCGACGTCGTCACGACGGCGACCGGCGCCCGCTCGCCGCGCAGGGCGGCCGCCCTGGCCAGGCCGACCGCGAGGAACCCCGCCGCGCGCTCGTCGATCCGCACGTGGAGCTCGAGCTCGGGCGCCGTCGCGGCGCGCTCGTGCTCGGGCAGGGTCGTGTGGGCGAGGGCGTGCGCGAGAGGCCCGCTGCGCGAGCCGGGCGCGAGCACGACCCGCCGGACGCCGGCCGCAGCCAGCGCCTGCACGAGCACGCGGGCCGCCTGGGTGGACGGGTTCATGTGGCCTCCGCGACGGCGGCGAGCCGCTGCTGCCACCGGTGGGTCGTGTCGGGGTCCGCCGCCGCGGCGGCGAGGAGAGCGGGATCTGGTGCGGTGCGGCGCACCGCGATGGCGCCCTGGACGGGCAGCAGCGGCTCCGCGACGACGTCGGCCGCCAGCAGCCGGGCGGTCGCCAGCCCGCACGCGAAGGGCAGCTCCGGGAGGGCGGCGGCGAGCGCGACGCCCTGCGCGAGACCGACCGACGTCTCGAGCGCGGACGAGACGACCACGGGCACGCCGACGCGCTCCGCCAGCTTCAGGGCCGCCCGCACGCCGCCCAGGGGCGCGACCTTGAGCACGACGACGTCGCACGCCTCGGCCCGGACGACGGCCATCGGGTCCGCGGCGAGCCGGACCGCCTCGTCGGCGGCGATCGGCACGTCGATCGCGCGTCGCACCCGCGCGAGCTCCTCGATGGTGCGGCAGGGCTGCTCGGCGTACTCGAGCCCGCCGGCCGCGCGGTCCAGGCGCCGCAGCGCATCGATCGCGGTCGGGGCGTCCCAAGCGGCGTTCGCGTCGACGCGGATCCGCCCCGCCGGTCCGAGGGCGTCCCGCACCGCCTCCAGGCGGGCCTCGTCGTCGGCGAGCGTCTGGCCGGGTTCGGCGACCTTGACCTTCGCCGTCGCGCAGCCGGACGCGGTCACCATCGCGTGTGCCCGTACCGCGTCCACCGCCGGGACCGTGACGTTGACGGGGACGCTGTCGCGCACCGGTGCGGGCCAGCCCACCTCAGCCGCCTCCCGCGCCGCGCGCAGCCACGGCGCCGACGCGACGTCGTCGTAGTCCCAGAACGGCGCGAACTCACCCCAGCCCGCGGGACCGCGCAGCAGGACGCCGTCGCGCGCCGTCAGGCCGCGGAAGCGCGTGACCAGCGGCACGCGGTACACGACGACGTCGACGCCGCCGTCGGCGTCGTCGGGGGTCCCGGGTGCCACGCGGTCACGGTAGTGGCAGCGGCGGGGGCGGCGCGCGGGTCCAGGAGGGTGCCCGGCGCTGGGGGCGACGTGGGAGCGCCGCTCCGACCGGGGCGCGGCGGACGATCGGAGGGTACGGCTCAGGCCGCCGGTTCGGGCGCCTCGCCGCCGAACAGGTGCAGGCCCACGATCCCCGCGACGATCAGGACGAGCGACACGATCTTGCCGACACTCACGGCCTCGTCCAGCCAGATCATCCCGACGACCGCCGTGACGGACGCCCCGATGCCGGTCCACACCGCGTACGCGATGCCCACGGGGAGTGCCCGCAGGGACCACGCCAGGCCGCCCATGCTGGCGACCAGCAGCACCACGAAGGCCACGGACGGCCAGAGCCTGGTGAACCCGTCGGACGCCTTGAGGCTCAGCGCCCAGCCGGCCTCCAGGAGCCCCGACACGATGAGCACCACCCACGCCATGACGCCTCCTCCGACCGACCGTGCGCACCTCGACGGTCCCGAGGCTACGTGGCGCCCCCTCTCCCTGGCGCCCCGCGCGCTCTGCCATCATCCGGGCGTGCACATCCGACCGACGCCGATGGGCTGGGTGCTCTGCGGATGCGTCCCGCTGCTGTTCGGCATGGTCTACGCGGCCACGGGCGACGGCGCGCTCGCGGGCACGGTGCTGGTGATCGGGCTGGTGGCGACCGCCGTCGTCGTCACCGAGCCGGAGCGCAGGCGGGTGGCGGGTCTGCGCGAGGAGTCGGTCGTCCAGGGTTGGCAGCACACGCCGACGGCGGACGACCCGGTGGTCTCCACCCTGGCTCCCCTCGACCACCCGGGCGAGGTCCGCGACCTCATCCGGGGCACGTGGCGCGGGCGCGCGTTCCTCGCGTACGACCGGTCGCACACCCTGCGGCGCGACCCCGACGACCCCGAGACGGAGACGCGGCACCAGCTGGCGGTGGTCGCTGTCTCGGCGCGGCCGACG
>Ga0196976_1000983_pt1 | contig 14789 bp, 10 predicted proteins | sample S3v_513CmetaG_FD_148644 | JGI IMG/M metagenome (GOLD analysis project Ga0196976, IMG submission 148644) | Soil microbial communities from Anza Borrego desert, Southern California, United States - S3+v_5-13C | ecosystem: Environmental > Terrestrial > Soil > Desert | place: USA: California...
AGGCGTTGGTTAGCGAACAGGTGGTTCCCGCCATGGTGGCCCTGAAGAGCAGACTCGAAGAAATCTGCCGGCAGGAGCTTCAACTCTTCCGCAACGAAGCCGGTCCATTCAACGGCGAACAGGAGCGCGCCTTCCAGGCGATGACGTCGCGAGTGCTGCATCGCATTTCGTGTACGGTGGCACAGGAACTTCAGTATGGAACACCAAATACGCAGCAGATGGCTGCGGGGCTGCACCGCCTGTTCCACCTGTCGCAAGTGCGGTCAGCGATGATAAAGAGCGAGAATTAGCGGGAATCCACGAAGTCTCACCAACTGCAGAGAAGCCGCGACTGAATCACCACACAGACCTGCCAACGCAAGATCCCCAGGCGGCAACAGAGGCCGCGTTCGGGATGACAAGTTGAAAGACTCGCAAACTGTCAGGATGATACTCCTCAGTTTGCCAGCGATGTGATGGTTCGGGTTCGCGTTTACTGCGGCAACTCCGCGATGGTACGGGTCACACAGATTCCATACTCCTTCAGTCTTGAATAGAGCGTGCTACGCGCCATTCCAAGACGCACGGCTGCCCGCTCCACCTTTCCACGTTCACGCCGAAGCACCGCGACGATGTGACGCTTTTCGACTTCGGCAAGCGAAAGATCGGCATCGTCGGCCGACTGCATCGCCGAGGTTAGCAGTTCAAAGTGGAGGTCGCGCGCGTGGATGACCCCGTCGGCTCCAATGAGCGCGGCGCGTTCCAGCACGTTCCGCAGTTCGCGGATGTTTCCGGGCCAGTGATAGTTGCAGAGCGCACGAACGGCATCATCAGCCAGCCCCAACGATGACCGGTTCAGGTCTGTGCGCAACTGACCAACGATACATTCGGCCAGCGGTGGTATGTCCTCGCGGCGCTCGCGTAGTGGCGGTATGCGGAGCGTGACCGTGTTGATGCGAAACAACAGATCGCTTCGGAAGCGCTGCTGCGAAACAAGTTCGCGGAGGTCGCGATGGCTGGCCGCGATGAGACGAATGTCGATACTGCGATCGCGTACCTCGCCGAGGCGGCGAAAGCGTTTTTCCTCCAGCACCTTCAGAAGCTTGGGTTGAACGAGCGGATCGATGTCTCCGATTTCGTCGAGAAACACCGTACCCCGGTGCGCCGCTTCCAGCAGACCCGTCTTGGAATTTACGGCGCCGGTGAAGGCACCGCGCTCGTGACCGAATAGTTCCGACTCGAGCAATTCACGAGACAGGCCGGCGCAGTTGAGGTCCACGAATGGTTCGTCGGCGCGCGGGCCGTTGTTGTGCAGCCAGGTCGCGAGCACACCTTTTCCGGTTCCGGTCTCACCCTGAATGAGCACAGGCGTGTCGCTGGCGCCGACTCTGCGCGCGTCTTCCGCTAGGCGGCAGATTTCGGCACTGCGGCCGAGGAATGGATCACGAGCAAAGCGAGGGCGATGAAGACTGCGCGCAAACTGCTTGCGACAGGTTCTGCGGGTTTCCAGTGCTTTTCTGATGATGGTAAGGAGACCGTTCACGTCCACGGGCTTACTGACAAAGTAGTCCGCGCCGTGCTTCATCGACTCGATTGCGAGTTCAACGCTTCCGTCTCCGGTCATGAGAATGACGGGAGTATCGCTATCCACCGAGCGCAGCCATGCAAGGCACTCAAGCGCGTCGGCGTCCGGCAGGATGCTATCGAGCAGAAGAACATCGGGTCGCGAGGAACGGAATTCAAGGCGAAAGTGTTCGGCCCGTGCGGCGTCACGCACTTCAAGTCCATGGACGGCTAAAGACTGCACGAGCGAACGCCGGGCGTCCGCATCGTCTTCAACCACCAGTATCGTGTCCGGTCGCATGCAGAAGTAATCGGCAGGAACGACCGGATGCTTGAGTTTTCTGGACTAGCATCCGGGTTTCAGACGCGGCCAAGGCATCACGCCAACCGGCTCTTCCATCGAAGCAAGCGCAACCCGTTCCCCTGCATTGCGTTGCGCGTTCCCCATTTGCAATCCATGCCGTTGGCCTGAATTGTGCCTTCGTGCGGACAGTGGAGGGCTGGGAACGCGATGCGATTATGGCGACTTGCAGCGTGCGTTCTTCTCATCGCAGCACTGGCCAGCGCACAGGACGACGCAGATTACGACAACACCGCCAACGAACAGGCAAGGCTCACGACGCAGCTTGTAACGCACACGTCGGCTCCCAACTACACCATCCGCAAGGAAGTGGAACTCGTAGAGCTCAGCTTCACGGTCCGGGACGAACGCGGGAATTTGGTGCGCGGGGTCAAGCCTGAGGACGTGCGCGTCCTGGAAAATGAGCGCGAAGTAAGAACGATTAAGCACTTTGCCCAAAGCGACGACCTTCCTCTGCGCGTAGGGCTTGTGGTCGACGCGAGCGAGTCGATGGCGAAGTGGAAGAACGCGCCGAAACTCGCACTGCGGCGCTTCGCCGAATTGCAGATGCGACAGCAAACAGACAGGGCTTTCGTGGTGCTCTTCGGCGAGAACGTGAGCTTACGTCAGGAGGCTACGAACAACGGGGCTGTGCTCATTGCTGCATCGGAACGGATACAGCGAAGGCGCCATACGGCGCTGTTCGACGCAATCGTGGATGCGTGCGAACGCGACCTCGTACATCCGGAAGCCGGTGTCTCCTCGCGCCGCGCGCTCGTCGTGGTCAGCGATGGCGAGGACAACATGAGCCGCTACTCGCTGGAGGATGCGATCTTGGCGGCACAGCGCGAGGGTGTCGCAATCCACGTGCTCGGCCTCGTCGATCCGAAATGGCACACGCGCGGCGAGCGGCACCTGGCGAGACTGGCGCGGGAAACCGGCGGTCTTGCGATATTTCCGGAAAAAGCTTCTCAGGTGGAAGTCGCGCTCGCTCGCATAGAAGAAGAGTTACGCACCCAATACACCATTGCCTTCACGCCGGAACGAGGCGGGGTCACGACCCGCCAACTCGCCGTCGAGCCTCGCCAGAGCGGATGGACAGCCCATCTCCGCGGCGCTTACCACCCGAAGAGAGTTTCCCTGACATTGTTCAAAAAAAGGCCGTAGAACGCGGGCGCGTGTCTTCCATGGGCTACAATGGGGGCAACTCTCAGTAGAATCGTGGGGAAGCTTCGTAAGGAGTCGAGCTGCGCTCTAAAGCCTGCTGCCCTGTGCGAGCAGAGCCGGGACGCATGCCCTCCGATTCGGCGAACCGTGTTTTCATAACATCCGAGCGCATGCGGGGCACGGCTGCACCTGCGAGATATCAAGGAGAACACATGAGCAACGGAACCGGCTCAAACAATCAGTGGACCAGCACGCAAGCGTATGTCCTTGCAATCATCTGCCTCGTTGTGGGCGTTGGCGCCGGCTATGTCCTGCGAGGCTCCCGCCCCGCCTCGACACCAACCCAGGCGACCACCCCAACCGGACAGATGGGTCAGATGCCGGGCGGCATGGGCGAGGGCGGCCAGATGCCCAGCCCCGAGCAGATGAAGCGAATGGCCGACAAGCAGGCCGAACCGTTGCTGGCCCGCCTGAAGAACGAACCCAAGAATGCTGAGCTTCTCGCGCAGATCGGAAACATTTACTACGACACGCGGAACTTCCAGGAGGCGATTAACTACTACAAGCAATCGGTAGCGATCGCGCCCAACCCGAATGTCAACACCGACATGGCGACATCCTACTGGTTCCTGGGTGATGCGGACACTGCAATCCGCGAGTTCGAGAACTCCCTCAAGCTCGACCCGAAACACGCTAACACCTACCTGAATCTCGGTATTGTGAAGTGGGAAGGCAAGATGGATACCGACGGCGCCGTCGCCGCGTGGGAAAAGCTACTGCAGGTGGCACCGAATTTCCCCGAGCGGGACACTGTGAACCAGTTGATCGCACGCGCGAAGGCCCACCAGAACATCCAGCCGGGCACCAAGACCGATAAGCCTGCGCGGTAATCGCGCGAAGGTCGCCCCGGTCGCGTGGAAAACGGCAGTTGTCCGGAATCTCAGACCCTCGCTCGCGAGGGTCTTTGTGTTTCCAGACGCGGCAAAACACGCGCATCCAGAGCGAAATACCGCATTGGGCGCTTCTCGCGTGCGCGCCAGGGGTGTAATCTGCTGATTCTACAGGCAAAAATGCATTGCACGGCCGAGCCGGTTTGGCATGGCACATGCGAGTCGTGTTATTACCGCAGACTCTCCATTCGGGCTCAAACCGCAGCCGCCTGGCATGGCTGTGGGGGAGTTCTGTAGGAAGCAGGCGCAGATACTTGGGGGATTTAATGAACGCTGACCAGAATTCGAAGAAGTTATGGAGCAACACGCAGGTGTACGGTTTGGCCATCGTTTGCCTGCTGCTCGGAGTTGTGATCGGATATCTGGGACGCCCAACCCCAGCGCCGCCCGCCCAGGTTGTTGCGCAGCAACCCGCGCAGGTGTCGCCTACCGGCATGAACATCACTCCGGAACAGTTGCAGCACATGGCGCAGAAAAAAGCTGAACCGGTTCTCGCAAAGCTGGAGCAGAATCCGAACGATGCCGCGGCACTGGCAGAACTGGGCAAGACCTACCTTCATATCCGCGATTTCAAGAAGGCAACCGAGTATTACGAACAGTCGGTGAAGGTGCAGCCCGATCCGAAAGTTCTCACTACGCTGGGCGGCGCGTATCACTTTGCCGGAGAAGAAGACAAGGCGATCAATGCCTGGAAGCGCGCGCTCGCAATTGACCCCGACCATGCCGATGCTCTGTTCAACCTCGGGATGGTGCAGTGGCAAGCTAAGTCCGACCCCAGGGCTGCCGTGGAATCCTGGAGCAGAATCCTGAAGGCGTACCCGAAGCACCCGAAGCGCGCCCAAGTGGAAGAGTTGATCGCCCGGGCGAAGAAGCAGTTCGACGTTCAGGCTGCGCAATAAGGTCGTGAGCACTTAAACGTGTTCGGCGTACAGGCGTTTCACATAAAAGGGACGCGGCTGCGCCGCGATTCAGATCCTTCGACTCGCGCGCCACAAAAAGGAACGCGCGCGCTCAGGATGACACCAACTATCACCTCGCCGAAGCAGTGCCAGATTTCAGGGAACGATGTAGTTGTCGCACCTAATCGCGGCCGTGTCTGTGCCCCGCAACGGGCTCATCTGAGTTCCCGGCTGAACTGGAAAACCTGAACCCGGCTGTTACGCGTATCTGCGACATAGATACGATCACTGGCGTCGATCCAGACGCCAGAGGGCAGGTCGAACTCCTGTGGCCTGGAGCCTGCGCGTCCCATTGACGCAAGCAGTTGACCCGCCTGGCTGTAGATCTTGACTGCTGACGAGCCTGCGTTGCTCACATAGATGTTGCCGGTGCTATCCACCGCAAGGCCAGCCTCGGCGATTTTGTCAGGGGGGACAAGAACGTTGCGGAGGTTGAACGACCTGACAAACCTGCACTCCCGATCCAGAACCTGGATGCGAGAAGCGTGATCGTCCAGCACGATGACACCGTCGCGGCCCAACGCGATTTCAGTGGGATTGTCGAACTTGACCCCGGTCCGTGAGAGCCTGCGGTCTCCTATGCGGCTGATGACACGGCCTTCAAGGTCAAAAACGATGAGTTCAGCCGCGGGCGAGTCGAGCACATACAGGCGGCCAGCGCGACGGTCAATCGCAATCCCGGTTGGGTTCTGGAGCATGCTCTCGCCACCGACTTCGCCGATGTAGCGCCGAAATTGACCGTGCGCATCATAGACCAGCACCATCCCGCGCGTTCCGTCTGCGACGTATATGTTGTCGTCGGCATCGACGGCTACGCCATTCGGCGATTGCATTCTGTGCTGATGTCCGCCCGTTATTCGAAATGTATGTTTTCCACGCGGGTCAAGAACGTGAATTGCGGGCTCGCCTGGATCCGAAATGATGAGACGCTGTTTTGAATCGGTGGTGACGTGCGTCGGGGACTGCAGGACACTCTGCCTGCCGTAGGCGAGAGTGACGATCCGATCGCGCACGTCGGCGAACAGCGAGTGCTTCTGCACGGCCTTCTGAGCGTGCGCCGGTGGCTCGAAGTCCTCAACCACTCGCCCAACAGGTTTCAGGTCAATAAAGGAAGGCACTTCCGAACGCCGCACGTCTCTGAGCCGTACGTTGTATTCGACCAAGTGCGCGAATCGGGAAGGAGTCCTGAACTTGCCGTCCGGGTGATAAACGCCGAGAAGCTTGGGTGTGCGATAGTCCGGCGCGGCCTGGCGGCGCAGTGCGCGAGCCTGCAGGCGGTCAAACGATGCCCGATCACTTCGCGAACCGGCCGGATGCGACTCCTGGCTGACCGCAACGGCGGAAGTCAACGCGGCCGCGACTGCAATCGCTCCGACAAGGTTTTTCGCGCTGCGAAGCTGCATGGTGATCCTCTCGACCACGATTGGCGCATTCCTCTTCGGATCACCGCTGGCCGATCTGCCCCAACACTGGACTGAGGACAGTGGTAGCACTCCCATCCGGCGCAGGCAAGATTCCCCATCCGAGCTGCACAGCAAACGGGATTACTTAAGTTTTCATTCCGGGCACCGGGACCCGAATGGTGGGTGAAGCGGAGCCAGGTTCTCGAACCTACACAGGCTCCGCTACAAGCAGTGGAGAAGACTTCTGCAATGCATCTGCTGACCACAGCGGCTGCGCCTATGGCGCTGCCGGGGTCACTGTGCCGTCCGCATTGTGATCGGCGGAATGGCACCTAAGAGTGCAGGTGTTGTTTGTGTACGAAAGCACGCCTGCATTGGGCGCTACGACGTTCACATCGAAGTCGACCAGTCGTTTTCCCGTCAGAGTAGTTGAGGACGGGACGCCATGCGCGGTGTGGCAAACCGAACAGGAGAAGCCGCGGTTAATGTGCTCGGCGTGCTTCGCAAAGCTGGCGTTTGAAACCACATTGTTCAAGTCATGGCACTTCGCGCAGAGCGCATATGGCCCATCGCCACTGGGCGCCAACTGCGGATTCGGGAACAGGTTGATCACCGATGATCCCGGGCCGCCTGTTGGCCAGGACCCAGCCGCCACCTGGCTCGATTCGTAACGCCGCTCGAGGATGTGCGAGTTCTTGGAGCCGTGCGGCCCGTTCGGTCCAGTGCCACCGAATTCACGGTTGTTGTCGCTGTTGTGGCAGTCCGTACAGAGAATGCGAGTCCCCATCGGACGCTTCGGAGTGTTCCCGGTGAGGTCCCACATGTACTCAAGCAGGCTTGGCTGCGATGCCAGCGTGGCGTCGTGCGCTACGGGGTGACGCGAAAGCGCGGTATCGCTGAATTGCGGTATCAAGTTCAACGGGTCGCCGGGATTACCCGTCCGAACCGGCAGGTACCCATAGGTCACAAGCGCTTGCTTCCCGGCGCTACTGCCATGGCAGCGGAGACAGTTCTCGTACTGTTTCGTGGCCGGTGCAGAGAGTGTCGCACCGTCTGCCGCAACACCGGAAACTCCGTACTGCGATGCCCGGATGTCCGGGGCCGGTCCAAACGTGGCGACCTTCTTGGCAGCGTGGGCATTGTGGCAATCAGCACAAGTGGCGTGCCGATTGTTCTGGAGCACCACCGGCTCTGAGGAGGAATGCGCGTTTCCGGCCGTTGGGAGCGGATGACCCTTTTTGTCGAACTCGGCCAGTACGTTCGCAATCGGCTGCACGAGTTTGTCGCTGCCGTTGTGGCACGTCAGACAGTTCTGTGCCGTGGTGTCCATGTTGGGCACTGATGGAACCGGCTTCCGGAGGAGCCCCGAGTCGGCGGCGGCGTTATGGGTCACGTGACACGACAGGCATGCAAACTCAGCCACGGTCGCGTAGTTGCCCATACCCGCGCTGGGTGCGACCTGGGCGGCTGCCGTTGCGTGTACGCTGGTGGGCCACTGCGCAAGCGGATTCGGACGCGTGTTGACGGTGCGCGGCGCGGTCTCATGGCAGGAAAGGCAAATTGCGCCGTTCGCGTTGTCTCGAACCAGGAATTTCCGGGCGCGCTGGTCCGTGATCTCCTTATGAGGATTGTGGCAGCTTGTGCATTCGACGTTACCGTTGACGAGTTTCACCGCTTGCGTCGGGTCCGTCGTAGTGTGGCTCGCGGCCAGGCTTGCGGCGAGAGTCGAGGAATCCTTCAGCGGCATTGTCAGGCTGAATGGATGCGAACCTTCCATGTTCGTCCCGAGAACGCTGCTCATGGTGCCCGTCATCTGCACCTGCCCCGATGGCACGCGCAGTCCCGTAGCAACGGTGCCGTCATGGCAGCTAAGGCACAGCGTGCTGGAGGCTCCCAGCGTGGGCTGCGTGGTGGTGTTCTGGATAGTGTCGCTGGTATAGAGAGAATAGGTCTGCGTAGAAAGCTTCTGCGCCCACAGCGGACCGGCGCCAGTCCCCGAGTGAGGCGCATGACAATAAAGGCAGGCGTTGGCCATGCGACCTTTGACAGGTGACGTTTCGGCCGACATGTTATGAGCGCCGAGGACGTCGCCGGTCTGCGCCGACGCGCTGCAAACGGCCAACAAGACGCAGATGAGCCACAGCCGCTTCACTGATTTGCTCCTCCCGGCCGTCCGCTCAAGCCGTGGTATTGGAACACCTGAATCCGACGATTGTAGGAATCCACCACGTATACACGGTCAGTTCGGTCGATAAAGAGACCTGCCGGTAACTGAAATTCGCCTAACTTGGTTCCCCGCTTGCCGAAGTTGTACAGCAACCGGCCCTCGCGATCGAACACCTGAACAACGCCCCAAAGACCCTCGACAAGATAAATGTGGCCTTCCGAATCGAGGCCGATGCCCTTGGGACGAAAGAGTTCGCCGCTTGAATCCCCGGGATTTCCAATGGCACTGAGGAAGGTGCCGTTGCGGTCGAATAGCTGTATGCGAAAGTTCATTGCATCGACTACAGCCAAAATCCCGTCTTTGAATAGCACTTCGGCAGGGTAGTTGAACTCGCCGTTCTCTCCGCCACGCTGCCCGATGGTGCGCAACACCTGTCCCTTCGAATCAAGAACGAAAATGCGGTCGCGCAGAGTGTCAGTGACAAAGATGTTCTGCGTTTCGTCATCTACCGCTATGCCGGTAGGACGCTTGAACAGTCCTTCGCCGCCCTTCAGGCTTCCCAGTACACCGCGGTATTTGCCGTTCGAGTCAAATACGAAGATCTTGCCGGCCTTGGAGTCCGTGACGTAGATGTTGTCCTTCGCATCGACTGCCAGGCATTGCGGCTCCAACATCGGGTCTTTTACTTTGTCCTGCCGCTCGAGGAACTTGTACTTGTTCTGGGCGATGTCGAAGATGTGTACGCCGCGCGCTCCGGGATCGCTGACGATGAGGCGCCCGCGGGAATCGACGGCAACATCGTAGGGCCGGGCCAGTTGCTTATACTCTGGTTCCCCGGCGACGACGTTAACCAGTTTCTTCCAGAAGCCCAGCTTGCCACGGACGTCACGCTGCGAGCTGATGCTGCGCTCGAAACTCAGCTTGCGGCCGCCCTCCAGCAGCAACTCCGGCGGAGGTGGTTCAACTTCAGTCTTCTGCTTGGCCGCAACCGTAGACGAAGGCAGCAGCGCGACCGCACATAAAACCAGCAGCGCGCAACCCAGCCTTGACGCACGTGCGCCATTTAGAAAATGTTGAACCATCTGGAAATACCGAAGTAGTAGGAATTTACCATGCTGGGCGGAGCACCCGACGCGCTGATCTCCTGATCCATCCGCGTAAACCCGCCCCTGAGAGAGAGCTTTCGCAGCTTGTATTCGAGTTGGCTCGTGAAGCGGTCGCCCAGGTTGGTCGAGGCCAACGATGGGCCCTTGGTATCGCTTCTTACCTTGGAATAGTTCGCTGTTAACACCAGACGCCTTATCGGAGTGGCAGTGGCACTCAGCGTGTAACTGCGTCCGTTGTAGAGGACGACCTTGTCCGAGAAGAGGCCCGCCAGAGGATTTGGGTCAAGCAAACCGGACGAGGTCAGCACGCTTCTTCCCTCCGACTGCGAATACGCTGCGTTAAGTCCGTATCTGCGCCATGTAAGGCCGGTCGAGACCGTTTCTGAACGATTGCCCGCTCCGTCGTACTGCGTCAGACCACTATGCATGCCGCGGAAGGAACCGTGCCAAAAAGTATTCAGGTTCAGGCGTCGTCGGACAAAAGTTCCGTAGGTGTAAGAGCTCGTGTTGTAGACGGCGATGAGTGTCTGGACGTTGTGCGAGTAAGAGAAGTCCGCGTTGGTCTCCCAGCGCCCGAAGCGGCGTGTCATACCCACGTTACTCACAAACCCGAGGTTGGTATTTCCTTCCTGAGTGACGTTGTCCACGAGCCCGAAGCTGAAGTAAAGAAGACCGAACAGTGGGCGTGCGTACTTGTAGTTGACAGTGCCGCCGTACTGGGTGTCGGCGAAGTGCTCGCCACCATAGAACTGTTCGCGATGGTTCACATGGCCCATGAAGGACAAACCGCGTCCTACGCTGTAATAGGCAACGCTGTTGAAAACAAGCGACCTCGAGCTGTTGTCCTGCTCCAGAAATACGGGCGTGCCACCGGCGTTGATTTCCTGCTCCAAAGCTCCGATCAGGTTTCCGATGTATCTCACGTTTCCTGACACAGTGAGCCGTCGAAGGGGCGCGAGAGTTACGCTCGCGTTGGCATTATCGGTCGAGCTGGGTCCGCGCCCACCGCTTTCGCTGGAGTAAGTCGTTCGGCTCCATCCAATCCCGAAACTGCCGGAGAGAGGAAGCCTGTGCGCCGCGGACACTCCATACGAAGAAGACGTGCCGTCGCTCCAACCTTTTTCCGCTCCCAGGAACGTGGGGAAACTTGTAAACGAATTCTGGCGATTGTAGAAGCCGTTTAAATTGAAACCAGCAAGCGCGTACTGGGACGTGAGATTGAAGTTGCGGAATGAGCTTTCTGTCTCGGTGTTCGTTCCCAAAACCGTTGACGAGTTGCTGTTCTTCGAAAATGCCGCCGTCAAACTCGGCAAATTGGGCAGGTAAGCACCCCAGATGACGCTGAACGACTGCGCCGATCCGTTCGTGGTCAACGCTGCCATTCCCGGAAAACCGAACTCGCCCGTGCTGTTGTAGTCCTTACTAAAGGAAACGGAACCAGGAAAACGACTACCGCTAAAAATGTTGGTTGTGGCTACCACACCACTGCTGTTGAAAATGGACTGGGAAACCGAGTTGTTCTGCGACCGGTTATAGCGAGGCTGAACGGTAAAGGACAGAAAGTTCGGGTGGTAGTACGACCCGGACAACGTGCCATAACCGTTTACATTCGTGCTGTGGTTGGACCCGGTGTATGTCCCGGAGCCTCCGGCGTATCCGAAGCCGACGGTTCCGTTCAGGTTCATGCTCAGGTTCTCACCAACCTCCAGCTGCGCCCACGCTGCCGACGCGCATAGCAACACCACAATCAAAGCCGCATTTCGGGCTCGCGTGTTCCAGATTCCCATTCGCGAAGACATAGCGCTCTTTTCCGCTACAGCTTTTCGATTTTGGCGTTCTTGCGCAGCCTTTCACCTACCTGTGCGCGCAACTGCTGCGTTTTCTGCTTTTGGAGGTCCGTAACCAGCTTGTCTTTTACCTCGGGGAACGGGACCTTCCCGGCGTGCGTGTGGGCCTGGAGCCTGAAGATGGTGAACGCGTTTCCGAGCTGGATGAGATCGCTCACCTGTCCGAGTTTCATGGCCATCGCGGCTTTCACGATTTCGGGCGGCAGCTTGCTGCGGTCAAGAGGCTTGTGGTCGCCCATCTTCACGCGGAAGTCGTCCTCCGAAATTTTCTGTGCGAGCAGGCCAAATTCCCTATAGCTGGTAGTGGCCTTTGCTTGCTTCAGCGCGTCTTCAGCTCGTTTGCGTGCTTCTGTCAGCACATCCGCACTCGAATTGGGGGGCAGGATCGAAATGCTCTGGATGTGGAACGTCTCCGGACGCATGAAGTTGCTGCCATTCTTATCGTAGAAGGCCTTCGCCTCGGCCAACGAAACGACAGACTTCGATCCCACTTCGGCATTCATTAGTGCCTGAATGAGCAATGCGCGCTTTATTCTCTCTCGCAGTGCCTGTCGCGACCCCTGCAGTTCTTCTTTCAAGAACTGCTGAAACGCCTCCCCGTCTGGAAACTGATTCCGGAACTCGGTTTCGGCACGAGAGATTCTCTGGGCTGGTACCGTGATTTTGCGCCGCGTCGCTTCCTGGAAGACCAGTTCGTTGAAGATGATCATGTCCAGAGCTCCGCTGCGAATCTGCGGCTCTATGTCCTTCGGAAAACCGTTGTGCTGCCGCGCGTATGGAAAAATCACATACATTTCGGCGAGCAGATCTCGGTCGGTCAGCACCACGCCGTTGACCCGTGCGACTGGCTTACCAGAAACGGGTGCCACCGGGTTGAGTGCTGTACGACCGGCGGTAACCCCCGGTTTGACCGTTGGCGCGTGAGAGGCAACCTGCGCGCTCGCGGCCGAAAACGTCAACAACGCAAGCGCTGCGGTGCAGACCTGAAATCTCATAAGCCCTCGTTACTGCTCACTTCAAAAAACAAGGGGAGGGGGAGAACCCTCCCCTTGCCGTTAAGGACAACGACTAGAACTGCGTGTCGACCGTCAAAATTCCGGAGCCTTCGTTCGAACCACCCGCGCCGGTGAAGTGGCACTGGCGGCAGAACTGCGTCGCGGACGAAGCCTTGGTGCCGTCCGGGAGCGGAGCTCCCGGATTATAAGGAGCCGATACGAAGAAGTAGCTCGGATACACGCCAGACTGGTTGCCGGCCAGGTCGGGATCCATATCAGCCTGACCCCTAACGTTGCCGCTGAACGTGTACATCGTGTGGGGAGTGTGGCAGGTGGTGCAAACGACATACGCCGTGGTCGCGTCGGTCGCGCCGGCAGGGATGACTACGCCAGTGGTACGGCCACCGCTGTAGTGCGTCCCCTTTTTCTGCGTGACGTTGAATGCGCCGTAGTGGCTGATGAAAGCCATGTAGGCGGCGTTTGTCGTATCCGGCTGCAAGCAAGGCGTGCTCACGCCGTACGAAGTGCAGGTATCAAGCTTCAGACGGCTGGCGACACCCACTGCACCCAGAGTGGCCTTGGGGCCGATTGGGTGGTCGTTCTTGTAGTTGCCGGCAGCGGTGCCGTCAGCGCCGAGCAGGGTCGGAATCGGCTGCGCGCCATAGCTGGTCGGCAGCAGACCGGCGGACTGCTCGTATGACTGGTTGGCCATCATGGCGCCCTTGGCGACGTTGCCGTCATGGCAGCTGAGGCACATCATGACGCCGGTCGTAACGTGCTCGTCCGTTTCAGAGTCGGCGGGCAGGGTCATATCGAATGCGCCGTTGTTGCCGGTGGCAATCGTCGTGCCGTAGAGCGGTCCCATGTCCTGGCCCCACAAGGCCAAGTTGCCTGTGGTCGGGTCGGTAACCGCGCCGCCAAGAGCGTTGCCGCCGTTGCCGCGCGCGCCGCTATGCGGAGTGTGACAGCCGACGCAACCGCGTCCGCCGTTCTGGTGCGCACCGAGTTTGTCGATACCGGTGAGGCCGGCACCCTCGGTATAAGTTTGCGCCATCACGAAGCTAGCAATTGCCAGCACGAACAGCGCGACCAAAATTGTCCTCTTCATGAAGAAGACCTCCTGATGAGTTGACTCTCTATACTGCTTTTGTCCGGAGCTGGCATTGCCTGACTCCGCTCTGACTGCCGATGACAGTCAAACTTGTTGGCGCATCCACTACTGCGCCGTTGCCGGCTCATCCTGCCTTGCCGCCGCCGACTTCTTCGCCTGCTCAGCATCCCGCTTGGCCTTTTCGGCCTTGGCTTCTTCGTCCGTTATGTAGCGGAACATCTGCACGCGGCCCGGAAACTGTTCTGACGTGAAAACGCGATTGTCCTTGTCGATGGCGAGGCCCGCCAATGTCCGGAACTGGCCCGGCAAGATCCCGTGCCCGCCCATGTAAAGGAGCAACTGTCCTTCCTGCGAAAAAACCTGAACCCGGTCTTGCACAGCGTCGGCGACCCAGATGTGGCCGTCTTTATCCACGGCGATTCCCTTCGGACGGGCGAAGTAGCCCGGGCCATCACCGGACTTCCCGAAGGTGCGGATGAAAGTGCCGTCGGGGTCGAAGATCTGGATGCGGTTGTTCAACGTGTCTGCAACGTACAAGTTTCCGTCCTGGTCAACCGCAACGTTCGTGGGCTTGGCGAAATCGCCGGGCGTCGTGAGGGTATGTGCCTTCCCGCCCGTGCCGATCCTGCGGAGGAGCTTGTACGGAGGATCGGCGTCGTAAACGAGCACCTGGTCCAATCCGGCGTCGGCTACATAAAGGAAGCGGTTCTCGTTATCGATCGCTATGCCACCGGGATCGCGCAGGCCCTCGGTGATACTGCCTTCCACCTTGTGTTGGGGATCAAACACAAGCACTCGGCGGAGAGCGCTATCGGAAACGAAAAGACGGTCGGAGTCATCGAGAGCCAGACCGATAATCATTCCGAAGCGCGAGTGGACGCCATTCTTGATGAGTTCGAATTCCCAAGTCTCGGTGTTGACGATGAACACCGCACTGACCTTTCGGTCAGCAATGTAAAGGCGCCCCTTGGAATCGACTCCCATGCCGTAGGGCATGACAAGCTGAAAACGTGACCTCTGCGCCTGGTTCGTCTCGCCGACTGTGACACCGGCAAGGCGGTCTTTCCAGGAGCCTTTTTTCTTCTTCTGCTCTTGCGGTTTGAACTTCTCCCCCGAGAAGTAATTCAGGTACTTGACCCGGGTAATCGCGGGCGGGTTAGGCCATACGATCTTGGAGTAGTCCAGCACGTCGAGGAAGTGCG
>Ga0196976_1000984_pt1 | contig 14753 bp, 17 predicted proteins | sample S3v_513CmetaG_FD_148644 | JGI IMG/M metagenome (GOLD analysis project Ga0196976, IMG submission 148644) | Soil microbial communities from Anza Borrego desert, Southern California, United States - S3+v_5-13C | ecosystem: Environmental > Terrestrial > Soil > Desert | place: USA: California...
GATCGGACGATTGCGTGAGCGGCCGGCGCCATGTCCGCGGCGTCGGAGATGGCGCAGCGCCTCGCGCGGGAGGCCGAGGCGGTGTGCCGGCGTTATCTGCCGGTTGGCCGACGGGAGGGGCACTACTGGCGGATCGGCGACGTTCAGGGCACGCCAGGGGGCAGCCTTTACGTCCACCTGCACGGCATCGCCGCCGGCAAATGGGCCGACGCCGCCACCGGAGAGCACGGCGATCTGCTCGATCTCATCGGGGCGAACCGGGGGCTCGACCGCCTGCGCGACGTTCTGGCCGAGGCCCGGGCGTTTCTCGGCCAACCCCGAAGCCCATCCATCGTCGGTTGCTGGAGACCGTCAACGTCAGCCGGATCGCCGGAGGCCGGCCGCCGGCTGTTCGCCCGGTCCTTGCCGATCGCCGGCACGTTGGCCGAGGCGTATTTGCGCAACCGCGGACTTCCGGACATCCGGAATTCCGGCCCTCTGCGCTTTCAGCCGCGCTGCTGGTACCGGGATGCCGAGGACCGGTTTGCCGCCGGTCCGGCGCTGGTGGCGGCGGTCACCGACCTGGACGGCCGGATCACCGGGGTGCAGCGGCTCTGGCTCGACCCGGTCGGCGGGGGCAAGGCGGCCATGCCATCACCGCGCCGGGCGCTGGGGCACCTGCTCGGCAACGGCGTCCGCTTCGGCGTGGCGCACGACGCGCTGGCGGCGGGGGAAGGCATCGAGACCATGCTGGCGCTGCGGCTCGCCCTGCCGGTCCTGCCCGCGGTGGCCGCGCTCTCGGCCGGGCACCTTGCCGCCCTGCGGCTGCCGTCGGCGCTGCGGCGTCTCTACATCGCCCGCGACAACGACGCGGCCGGGCAGCGGGCCGTGGACCGGTTGGGCGACCGTGCCGACGCGGCCGGCGTCGAGGTTCGGGTGCTGGTGCCGCAGGCCAAGGACGTCAACGACGACCTGCGGGACCACGGTCTGGCGATGCTGCGGGCGCATCTGCGGGCGCAGCTCGCACCGGAGGAGGGCGCAGGGGGCTGGGAGACCGGCGATTCGGAGGGCTGATGGATCGGCGGGCGGGAAGAAGGGCCAGTGTCGGTCGGGGCGCTGGTTGGAGCCGGGCAGGCCCTTCGGTCCGGGAGAGGCCACGGCCACGGCCTTCCAGCGGGCGATCGGGCGACAGCCGGGGCGGGACCGCAACGGCGGCGGGCGGCTTTCTTCCCCGGCCGGCCAAGCCGGCCTTCCTCGCGGGACAAGAAAGCCGCCCGCCGCCGTCCTCCGCTGCGCTGCGGCCCAAGAGGGTGCGGTCCCGCCCCGCCCGCCGCGAAGGGATCGCCACGAAGGCCGCGATGGGCGCGGCCGATCCCAGCCGAAGGACGATCCGCCATGCACACCGCCCCCGACACCGACGACGCCGAGCCCCGCCACGCCGCCTCCGCCACCGACCACGCGCTGGTCGAACTCCAGCTCTACGGCCACCGCCCCTTTCAGGACGATCCCGACCCCCGGCCGCTGCCGGACGAGACCGCCATCCGCGGCGCCCTGGCCGACGTCTTCGACGCCCTGGTGGTCACGCTGACGGACACCCGCCTGGAACCCGACCTCGCCGACCTGCTGTGGTCGACCGTCAACCTGTTCCACCGCGCCGCCGACCGGGTGCAGCGTGAACTCGACGACAACGAGAACGCCCAGAAGCGCAGCCAGCGCGAGCAGGATGGCTCGGAGGTTCGCTCGGTCGAGCTGGAGCGGCTGCTGGCCGAGGGGCTGACGCTGATCGAGCGTCGTACCGCCATGGAAGCCTTCCGCGACCACGCCGCCGACCTGTTCGAGCGGCACACCGGTTCCGGTTGGCGGCCGCGCGCCGGCTCGCTGGTCAGCCGCCGCACCCTGACGGCGTCGCTGATCGACAGCCGCGACTTCCTCGCCGCCAAGCGGCGGGCCGAGACGGAACCGCTGCTGCCGGCCGGTCCCCGCATCGCCTTCACCGGCGGCGTCGAATGCAACGACCATCACCGCATCTGGGCGGTGCTCGACAAGGTGCGCGCCAAGCACCCCGACATGGTGCTGCTGCACGGCGGCAGCCCGAAAGGCGCCGAGCGCATCGCCGCCTGCTGGGCCGAGCACCGCAAGGTGGCGCAGGTGCTGTTCCGGCCCGATTGGACCCGTCACGCCAAGGCCGCTCCGTTCAAGCGCAACGACCGGCTGTTGGAGGCGCTGCCGATCGGGGTCGTCTCCTTCCCTGGCTCGGGCATCGTGCAGAACCTGGCCGACAAGGCACGGCGCCTGGGCATTCCGGTCTGGCGCTTCGGTGATGGTGGGGCGTGAGCGTCCGTCCATCCGGCGATCCGCAAAGGCGGATTGCCGGATTTCCGTAAAACAGAGGAAGCTGACTGGCAGCTTTTAGGGCTGACGATTGGGAAAACTATAGTTCGCTGGCTTCGCGACCAATGCACGCCCTTGAGAAGTATTTGGTACGAACCAACCACGGTTGCTTGCGTAGTATCGAGGGCGGAGCAGGCCCTCGATACTATGATCAGGCAATATGGACGTGGGTCAGTCGCTGGAAATGCGCGCCGTCCAGGCCTTCGAATGACGCGCCGGTCATAATGACTTGCGCTCTGGCATAGTCATCGCGGCTCAGCAGGTCGATGAAAGGCTGAACGATGAAATTTTCCTTGTCGCCGATCTTCTCACCAAGGAAATCACCAGGCACATCGATGATCACGAGCCCGGGATAGTGACAGTCCTTGATGGTCGAAAGCGTGAGGAGTCCGTAGTGATAGGCCATCAAGAAGTAGAGGGAATCCGTTCCGCCCAGCGCTTTAGACCATATGCGCCGCCCGACGAGCACCCGAAATGCACGACCCGAAAGCTCGACGCGTACTGGATTATGTCGCCATGTTTGAGGTTGAAGTTGGTTCAAGGTTTCCAGATAGGCATTCATCCCGACTTCGAGCTGCTCAGCTGGAATGTCGAAGTCGATGGCACGGGTTGATGCAGCAACACTGATCTCCAGAGGCGCGATCAACTTTTCGAGCTCTGCGATCTCGCGCGTGATCTCCAGGCCGACACCCAGCGCCTCAATGACCCGGTCGAGCTGCCGGTCCCGTTCGTTGATCTGACCCACCATCAGGTCGATGGCACTCACATTGTCCTGCGCAAGTGCCGCAACGGTCGAGCGCGCCGGCGCCAATTCTCGGTCAATCGCCCGAAGCTCGGTTTCTGCGGCGGCAACATCGGCCGCAAGCTTTTCTGCCTCTCTTCCGATCATCGCTAATAGCTCGTCCGCTTCCGCCAATTCGCCGACGAGGCGATCGCGCTCGAAGCGTAGCCTCGCCGTGCCCATACCCTCGATCATCGGATCGGCGGGTAGATGCTGATGGCACAAGAAGCAATCGTGACTATGCCCGATCGTTGGCCTCACTGTCTGATCGCAGGCCGGGCAGTGGGTAATCCGCAGATCGGCGAGGATCGCGCCGGCGTCCGCCGCTCGATCCATCCGCTTGATCTCTTCTGTAAGGTCGAGGCGATAACGTTCAACCTCGCCGAGACGCTCGGCAGCTTCCTTCTGCCGGCGACTGATTTCCTCGATCCCTACCGAGGTGGCGGCGCGCAAGACGCCGAGTTCCGCAACACGGCTGCGCTGTCCGGCCGGCAGAACGGCGTCCGCAGCAGTCGATAGAAGCGCATCGCGCTCTTGAAGCAAGCGGGTGCGATGATCTTCCAGTCTCGTCTTGGCAGCCGCAATCGTTGCGGCACTGACATCAAGCTGGATGTCGCCATCGGCAAGAAGCTCACGCGATAATTGGTTTAGCGCCGCCGCATAATTTTCGCGCTGAAGCTTCAGTTTCTCGACCTGCAATTTATACTCGACGAGCGTGCCGTAGTCCGAGGTGAAGATATGCTCGGCAAGTCCTGAGAACTGTAAAACGCAAGCAAGTTGCTCGGCTTCGGGTTGGCGGTCGGCGAGATCGGTCCAGAACCCCTGGCGACGATAGATATGGCGCAGCAGCATCCGAAAGCTCAGTTCGGGCCATGTCTGGCCGGACATCGGATTGCCTTTGGGAAAATTAAGCAGCGGGATGCCAAGCTTGTCGAGCAGCCAATGCTGAAACTCTCGCGCGAGCATTGGTTCCTGATCGACATAAACCTTGCCCTTGCCGCCAGGTTCCTTCCACCGCCGAGAGATCCAGAAGGTTTGCTCGCCGATCCGAATTTGTGCGGAGGCAGCGTCATATTTGAGGGCGAGACCTTCGTCCTCATCATCTTCAAATGGATCGGGGCCGGGATCGCCGAGAAGATAGTCGAGGGTCTGGAGCCATTTGGTCTTGCCAGTATTAGGGCTACCGACAAGCAGGTTCACCCCCTCCTCGAAGAACAACCTTTCATTGCCGCCCGTGGCAAAGCGACGATTCAACGACAGGATGGAGAAGAAGATGGTCGTCATCTTTGGATCACACGTCCCATTTCGCGCCGACTGACTTCTGTATCGAATAATTTATAGATTAGATCTTTGAGATAGCCGCCTGATTTGGGGCCGAACACAGTCTTGATCTGCTTCATTCGGGCGACGAGAGGCGCGAAGGACGGCCGCTCGGCGAGCCGTTGCGCGCTTTCTTTGCCGAGCGCGGTCAGGCTGATTTGATAGGAGTTCTTCTCCTTAACGACGCTGATTAGCTGCTTGGCTTCAAGATGGGCGAGTACGTGATAGTAGCGCTTGTCCCAGGGGCCATAATGGTGGCGCACCATCGAGGCTTCAACGGCCTGATGATGGTTCGCGGTTATGTCGCGGTCGCCTGGTGTTCTGGCGATTGCAGCGCGCGCGACCTCAAAGAATTCGGGATAGCGCGCAAAGAAGTCGAGCTTAGCCATCTTGGTCAATCCATCGATCCGGCCGGCGGTCCCGCACACCTTCATGAGAAGCAGCAGACGCGCGGCGTGGAATTCGAGGACATCATCTGCTGCGAGGGGAAGGCTCGCCGGCTGCGTGCCCAGGCGGGACAGCGATTTCATGATGCCGGCGGCTCAAAACGCAGCAGGCAGCGGTCGGCGATGTCGTAGAGGCAGCCCTTCAAGAAGGCGGACTGGTCGGGAATTCCGGTCGGCCGACTCGCATTGATTGCGTCCATCTGCTCGACGCACCGGGCGTGGAATTGCGTGCCATCGAGTTTCAGCGCGCCAGACATCAGTTGGGTGCGCAGCGTGAGCGCGTCGGACTTAACGCGTCCCTGGAAGGCGCGGATCTCATCCGATTCCATATAGCGCGGCGACCGGATCAGCGCTGCGTAATCACGTCGCAACTCAACCGCCAGACCGATGATATCCGCTGAGACCCCTACGGCCACGAGTTTGTCGGCTAGCTTGCCACCGGATTTCTGAGCAGCGCCTTCAGCGATTTCACGCAGCTTATCGGACCACCAATTCAGTATGAACTCGCGCGTGATAATCTTCTTGGCCCGATGCGGCACCCATTGGAGGTCGCTCGCCGTCTTCGCCATGGCGCGCAAATCCTCAAGCAGCGTCGTGATTTGCTCGATCAAAAGGACGCAGCCAGCTTTGTTTCCAAGTGAGAAAAGACGCCGCTGGTTGTCTTTGACGACCGTTTGCAGGTCGTAACGCGCATCCCAGCGACAATGGACGAGCCAATAGGCGCTATCATTTCCTTTTGGAGATTGCGCCTCGGGGAACCGTCGGCCAAGTTCCTCGTGGATCTCCCTCATTGCCTCGCAGTCCAAGACCCGAAATTCGGAATCGGCCGGATAGGTCAGGGGCTCCAGCGCGCTGGCGGGCGGCCGCAGCGTAACGATCCGGAAGCGGGCGGTTTCCGCATGGCGGTCGCGTGCCAAGGAGCGCTCGAAGAGCGAGCTGTTCGCTGACTTCTTCTTCTCGCAAAGCGCGGCGACCGTCCAAAGCTGATCTGGTTCCTCCGCTTTCACCTGCACATATTCGGCGATCCGCTCGGCCCCGGGATCGGCTGCTCGCACGAGAACGAGATCGTCATGAGTCTCGCAATGTACCTTCAGTAGGTTCGCATCCTCGATCATCTCTAGGAGGAATCCGACGGCGATCTCATCCTGATAGCTGAAGCCACCGCGCGCTATTGGCCCTCCTTCTTCAGAGGGCTGCGCATCGTCGATTGAGGGCCAGTCGATCTGCGCCGCGAGCGCCGGTGCATCGGATTGCGTCACGCCGGCGCCCCCCTGGGTGGTGCAACAATCCTGTCGGTCCGCCATACGGTCATGCGAGACAGCCCAGCCCCAGTAATGGTTCGTTCCCTTGCCGACAGGAGACACTGAGCGTGCTTGAATTTCAAGGTTTCAACTCGCTTACCAATCCAGGTAGGAGTGAACAACCTATCGGCGCGGGATTCTGGAACGCCCGGCTCTGCACGCCTTCGGCCTGGGAGCCGATAGGCAAGAATACGCCCGAAGCCCCCGTGGTCCCCCAACAGATCCTAATCATTGCCATAGGGTACTCGGCCGCTGTAGGCGGCTGTGCGGGCAAGCCCGCCCACCGGGCTCTCGTGAACCGAGCCACCTGTGGTGTCTCGGCCCTCCGGGCTTCGATCCCTGCCGCGGCTGCCGTTTCGGCGGGAGCGAGAGCGAGGGGCCGGCGCGTCTTTCAGCATCGTGCGAGGGCAATCGGTCAGGCAGGGAACGACCACCCGGTCATGCCGCCGGATCGCCGCCGAGGCCGACTGATTTGAAGGCCCGTTGAAGGCTGCCCGGTGCGTAGTCGCGCGGCGATCTCCCCTGCTCTCGAAACGGCGCACCACCGACACGGACAAGGTCGCCTTCTCGGCCTGGGTCTCCTGGGGCCATCGATGCCGGCTCCGGAAGGTTCGGCACTGTTCGGGGCGCGTCCTATCTCCGCCGCTCTATCGAGGCGCAATCATGGCCGGTCGGGTCGGTTCGTGCCCCTTCTGCCGGTGTGGCCGCCGCAGTGTGCCGATGGTGGAGCGCCTGGGAGCGCCCAGCATGACCATCCCTCTCCGGGGCGACCCCGCTGAGCCATCCAGCATCCCCAGCGGTCTGGAGTCCGGTGCGGCCAGCGCGGCTTTGTCTGCTGGCGACTCTGGCGTCGGGAACGGCTGCCTCGGCAGCCCGACCTCAATCCCGCAACCGGCGAACGCCGACCGTCTTCCCCGCCGTGCTCGGCCAAGGCCGGCGCGCGGCTTCCTCGCGAGGCAAGACGCCCGGCTCCTGCCGGTCCTCCGCTGCGCTGCGGCCCCTTGGGTGCGGGCCGGTCGCCCGGCGCCCCTGGATCGCCATCAAGGCCGCGATGGTCGCGACCGCACCCCATCAAGGAGACGACAGATGGCCCAGATCGGCAGCTTCACCCGCAGCGACGACGGTTCCTTCGCCGGCACGATCAAGACCCTCACCCTCAACATCAAGGTCCGCTTCGTTCCCATGGAGAAGGAGCACGACAAATCCCCCGACCTGCGCGCCCTGTACGGGCCGATCGAGATCGGCGCCGGCTGGCGGAAGGCCGCCAAGGACACCGGCCGGCCCTACCACTCGGTCAAGCTCGACGATCCCAGCTTTCCGGCCCCGATCTACGCCAGCCTGGTCGAAGTCGATGGCGGCTACGCGCTGATCTGGTCCCGCTGAGGCAACGCGCCGGTTGCAGCACTCCGTCCGGGGGCTGCAACCGGCAGGTTTGTCCGTCCGGTCCATCACGGCGGTGGCGGTCCGACCTGCGGCGTCTCCGTTTTCCCGAACGTTCTATCTGCCTTTTCAGACCCCCCAGCCTACCATGCCGGATCGCCCCGCATCGAGGACGAGCGGTGCCCCCAAAATGCTGCGCATTTCGGCTCCCCCGCTCACCGGCCGGCCGGTCGCCTGCGGCGATCCTCGACCCGGACCGCTCCGGCACCGTGCGAGCCCTCCTGTCTTCAAACACAGGAGGGACCGATGCTCACCATCGACCGGCAAATCCAGGAACTCCGCGTGGAGTTGGCTGCTTGTTTCCTGACCCGTCGCGAGCGTGTCCAGGCCCGGCGGGAGCTGGACACCCTCCTCGCCCGGCAAGCGGACCGGGAAGACGCCTTCAAGACCCTGGTCGCCGACGACCCGGCGCCCGACTGAGGCGCTGTTTCTCTGGATAACCGAATGTGTGCGATGGTTTCGGGGTGTCCCCATCGACGGCCTGCCACCGCGTTGAACGCGCACGGTGCCGGCCAATCCCTCCCTGTCCTCAGGAGGACGATCAACCGGCCCCTTCGGCAGCCGGGGCACCATCCGGCTCCAGCAACGTGCTCGGCGGCACACCCAGCGCGTCGGCCAGTTCCTTCAGCACCGTGATGGTCGGGTTGCGGGCGCCGCGCTCGATGCCGCTGATGTAGGTGCGGTGCAGCCCCGACTCGAAGGCAAGCTCTTCCTGCGACCAGCCGCGCGTGCGCCTGATCCGCTGAACGTTGAGCCCGGCCTGCCTGCGGATGTCCATCCGGGCAGCTAGCCCGCGTGTAGCCTATTGGTCTACAGACTATGAGTAACATTTTCTTGAGAGCATGCGCGCGACGGTCCATGCTGCACAGCCGACACGCGAGAAAGGGCATGGCCGCATCCCGCAGCCGAAGGCGCGATGCAGGAGGGGGCTTCGTGAACGTCGCACCAGAGGTGAAGAGCAAGAGGCGTGGTCGCGCACAGAAGGCCGGGACCGGCTTGGACACGGTGGACGCCCATGTGGGTGGACGGCTGCGGCTGCGGCGCACGCTGCTCGGCCTGTCGCAGACCGAGCTGGGCCGGCGGGTCGGCCTGACCTTCCAGCAAATCCAGAAGTACGAGCACGGCGCCAACGGCATCGCCGCGTCGCGGCTCTGGCAGTTGGCGGACATACTCGACGTTCCGGTCAGCTTCTTCTTCGACGACATGCCGGACGCGGCGCCCCGCGCCTCCGAGCCCCCCGATCCCGAAACGCCGCCGATGGGGCGGCGGGAAACGCTGGAACTGGTGAAATGCTACTACCGGATCAAGGACCCGCGCGTGCGCCGAGGGATCTTCGATTTGGTCAAAGCGACCGTGGGCTCACTGGAAAATCTCACGAGTCCTCAACGGCATGCTGATCAGTCTTGAACCGTACGCCGACTCCTTTCCCCAACTCTGGCGCAATGAACTCCACGCCCGCCGCATCGAAGGCCCGGATGATTGCATCGACCGTCACTTCATGGGATCCCAGAGGGCCAGTCTTCACCTCCAATCGCTTGATCGTTGGAAGCGAAACTTTGGACGCCTTCACCAAGTCCTTCTGTTCCCAACGGAGGAGGGCTCGGGCTGCTCTGATTTGCGCGCTCGTGAGCAATGTTTCCTCTCGCATTTTGATGCTCCAGGCATCGTACGATGCCGGTGGTGTTGACGATGCCTGAGGGCGCATGTTATGCTTCAGGAATACCCATGAACTTGACCGCGGCACAAGTGGCCGCGTGCTTTTCGTTATGCGCTGAACCCGGCCATCGTACGCCCGGTGTCCAGATCGCTGCAAAGGGGGTGGCCGTGTCCTCCAGGGTTCGAGTACCAAAAAGGAGTAAAGCATCTCGTCGGGCGACTGTGACCGCAGCCACCCGGCTTTTGACCTCCACTTTGCAAGAGAGTCAGGACACTGACCCGCTCATCCTGCTCTGGCAGGATTGGCGGGAGACCTTCACCTCCTCGCAGCGGCTGTGCCACGAGGCCCAGCGCCTGGAACGGGAGCTGGCCGAGAAGATTGGCTTTCCCCGTGTCGAAATCCCTCTCGACGATCCCGGGCGCCCTTCGGTTGTCGCCACCGACGCCCGCCAGATCGACCGGGTGCTGGGAACAGCACCGGCCACACGGTCGCTGCGCCGGCGGCTGAAGCGTGACCTCGCCGCTTCACAGGCGCGCTGGGATGCCGAGGCGGCGGCGGTCGGCCTCACCAGCGCGGTGGAACGGGAGGCCGCCGCGGACCGGCGGGTGGACGAGTTGCTCAAGACCGTGTCCCGCACGCCGGCACGGTCGATCCCCGGCGTCATCGCCAAGCTCGCCATCGCCACCGAATGGAGCGAGCTGGAGCCGGACGCCGACGGCTATCCCTGGGACTTCATCCGCGGCGTCCTTGCTGACCTGACCGCGCTGACCGCAAAGAAAACGTAGCGCGGCTCGTGCCTCCTCCACGCCTTCCGCAAGTGATCTCCAAGAGAAGATCGGATAAGGTCCGCAACCATAGGAACCATGTTCGGGCGCGAGAGTCGGGATCCTTTGACGGCCAACATACGAAGCCTCGTTGCCGCGCTGGTCGGATCGGCGGTCGCCGTCACCATCATCGCCGTGAGCGCCACCACCATCGTCGATCACCGGACCACCCGCGTGCATGCGGAGCAGGAGCTGGATCAGCGCACCCTCCTGGTGGCCGAGCACGTCCGGGCGGTGATCCAGACCGACGTCATGCTGCTCGGGCGGGTCGCCGACCACTTCGCCGGCCGGCCGCTGCCGGCCCCCAAGACGGCGGACGCCGACCGGGAGGCGTTGCGGGCGATGCTTCGGGATGCCGACGGCATCGATTCCCTGTGGGTGTACGACGAGCGCGGCGATGCCGTCCTTTCCACCGCCGAGGAGAGGCTCGGCCGCTTCAGCGTGGCGGACCGGGAGTATTTCCAGGCGGCCAGGGCCGGCGAGCGGCTGTTCCTCAGCCCGCTCATCTGGGGGCGGGTGACCGGCGGCTTCTTCTTCGTCGTCGCCCGGCGCCTGGAAGATCCCTCCGGGGCCTTTCGCGGCATCGCGGTGGCCGGGGTGCCGGCCGGCCGCTTCGCCGACTTCTACCGCCGCATCGCCGGCGACGAGAACGCCTCGGTCGCCATCCGGAAGCTGAACGGCGACGTCGTCGTGCGCGCCCCGCTGCCCGCCGCCGAGCCCGCCAAGGGCTGGCCGACGGAGTCCTACATCCAGGAGCGCTTGACGGAGGAGGCCGGGGTCTATGAACGCTCCTCGACCATCGACGGGGTCGCGCGCCTGTACGCCTTCCGCCGCCTCGAACCGGAGGGGCTGGTGGTGATCGCCGGCCGGCCGATGGACGCGCTGTTCGCCCCCTGGTGGTCGCGGACCCTGCTGGTCTGGGCGGTGGGCGGCGGCGGCGTGGCGCTCAGTCTGGCGCTCAGCGTCCTCGTCCTGCGCAGCGCGCGCCGCGAGGCCGCCGCCCTGCGCGATGCGCTGCGGGCGGTGCGGGAGAGCGAGGAGCGCTTCGACATGGCGGTGGCCGCCACGGCGGACGGCATCTGGGACTGGGACCTCCGCACCAACAAGGTCCGCCGGACGGCCCGGATGAAGGCTTTGTACGGCTTGGCCGACCACGAGATGGGCGACGAGTCGCGGGAGTTCTGGGACCTCCTGCACCCTGACGACGCCCCGCACCTCCAGACCGCCGTGCAGGAGCACCTGGAGCGGCGCTCCGAGCAGGTCGAGGCGGAATGCCGGGTGCGCCACAAGGACGGCTCCTGGCGCTGGTTGTTCGTCCGCGGCCGGGCGCAGTTCGGCGCCGATGGCGAGCCGTTGCGCATGGTCGGCATGATGACCGACGTGACCGAGCGCCGGGAGCGCGAGCTGCTGGTCCAGGCCGCCCACCGGGCGGCCGAGGAGGAGAAGGACCGTGCCCGGCACGCCGCCAACCACGACCCCCTGACGGGACTGCCGAACCGCGCCTATCTGACCGAACGCCTGACCGCTCTGGTGGAAGCCACGGCGCCGGACGGCGCCCGGCAGGCGGTGATGCTGCTCGACCTCGATGACTTCAAGGCGGTCAACGACACGCTGGGGCACCCGGCCGGCGACGAGCTGCTGCGGATCGTCGCCGGCCGGCTCCGGAGCTGCCTGCGCGACGGCGACTTCGTGGCGCGGCTGGGCGGCGACGAGTTCGCCGTGCTCGTCCCGTCGATCTGCGGGGCGGCGTGCGGCACGCTGGCGCTGGCGGAGCGCATCGTCGCCACGGTGGGACAGAGCGCGGTCGTCGCCGGCCGGCCGGTGCGGGTCGGCTGCTCGGCCGGCGTGTCGGTGTGGACGGCGGCCGAGCTGGAGCCGGAGGAGGCGATCCGGCTGGCGGACGTCGCGCTCTACGAGGCGAAACGCACCGGCAAGAACCGGGTGGTGCTTCAGGGATGCGGGGACGGACCGTCTTCCGGCCGCTGCGACGGAACGGCCTGAACGGCGGCGCCCGTCAATCCCCCTTGTGCAGTCGCCGGCCGGTTCGGCCGAGGCCCCGCGCCTTGGCAAGCGCGGAGCGCGCGGCGGCATAGGCCGGGGCGGTCATCGGGTAGGTGTCCGGCAGGTTCCAGCGCGCCCGATACTCCTCCGGCGTCATGCCGTAGACGGTCCGCAGGTGACGCTTCAGCATCTTCAGCTTCCGGCCGTCCTCCAGACAGACGATGTGGTCGGGCGTCACCGAGCGGCGGATCGGCACCGCCGGCGTCCGGTCGGCGTGCGGCGGTGCCGCGGGCGCGCCGAGGGTTTCCAGAGCCCGGCGCACGGTGGCGATCAGGGACGCCACCTCCTCGACACCGACGCGATGGTTGCGGACATAGGCGGCCACGATCCTGGCGGCCTGTTCGATGGCGTCGGTCATGAGACGGAGCACTCCGCGTTGGCGTTGCATGACATCGTGTGAAGCGGTCCTTGGCCGGTCAAACCCGCATTCGTTGTCGGGGTGGCGAGCCATCCCCGTCCGTATGGCTGGGCGTGGTCATGACGACCCGAGCACGGTTTGGATGGCCGCGATGACCGGCCGGGGGCTCACCGGTTTGGTCATGATGATGGTGCCGGCCGCCGGTGCGCTCCGCAGCTCGTCAAGAGCGCTGGCGTCCGCGGCGCCGGTCATCACGACCACCGGCAACGTGGGACACGCCGCCCGCAACCGCCGGATCAGCGCCAAGCCGTCGAGGCGGGGCATCTGGAGATCGGTCAGCAGCACGTCGGCGGGGGTCTGGGCCTGGAGGGCGAGCGCCTGCACCCCGTCGTGGGCGAGCGTGACCTGGTAGCCCGCCTCCTCCAGGATGGCACGCAACGCCCAGGCGACCAGCACCTCGTCCTCGGCGACGAGGACATGGACGGGCGTGTCTTCGGCCATGACTGTCATCCTCCATCCCCCTCAGGATGCGCCGTCCCGCATCGGCCGCGCGCCGACGATCACCGCCCCTCTATCCAGGCCGACCGTGGGGCGCAATGCGGCGAAGGTCGAACGCAGCCGGTGCACCTCGGCCACGTACGGCCGCAGGACCTCCGTGAAGTGGCTCGACGGGTGTCTGTCGGTGGACAGCACGGTGCGGGACAGGGTGGCCAGAGTGACGAAGCCGAAGCCGGCGGCCAGCGACAGCATGGCCTGGGTGTCGTTACGGATGCCCGGCCAGTCCCACGGCTCTTGCTGAAGCGAACGCAGCCGCCGCTCCATTTCCTCGTCGAGCGCGGCCAGGACGTCGCGGAACGCCGCCTCGCCGAGATCGCGCCGGAGGACGGTGAGCAGCGCACCATCGTTTCGAGTGGACGCACCCGGCAGCGTGGCCGAATCAACCGGCCCGTTGCCGGCCCGCTGCGAGTCGCCGGGAAGCCGAGTCGCTGAACAGGTCTTGATCATCTATTGCCAGCCGCCCCCGGCAATGAACGCCTGCACGGTCTGTAGATCGTCCTGCCAGCAGCCGGTGCACGGCATGGGAACGCGGAAGCGCTGGGCTTCGTGGTAGATCAGCTCCTTGATGTCCACCGCCTGCCAATAGCTCTCCACCGCTGCGGGCAGGTCGGTGGGCGTCAAGGCATCGCCGTCGGTCATGCACTGCTCGTAGCGTGTTACCAAGGCGGCCAGTTCCCAGACGCGCGGCATCACCCTCGTCCTCCATACCGTTGCCAGCCCTTTCCCAGGTGTTTGTCGCTGCGCGTGTGGCTGGACAATACCGGTGGCGAGGCGGGACGGGAACGCGGCTCCTCCATCATCACCCCGCGACCGGGAAAAGGCGGCGGATATTTGCAGCCGGAGAGTGTAGCGGCTTCAGGCTCTAGAAGCGACTAAAATAGTCGTCTTTGTAGCGTCGAGCGGGCGTATCGGGGATGTGATCGTCAATGATCACACCCAGGCAAATACGGGCGGCACGGGCGCTTCTCGGCTGGACCCAGGAGACGCTGGCGGACACGGCCCTGGTCGCCTTGACCGCCCTGAAGCGGCTGGAGTCGGACCGCCTTGAGGTGCGGGACGCGACGCGCGACGCCGTGCGCAAGGCGCTGGAGGACCACGGCGTCATCTTCCTGTCGTCGGCCCGCGGCCTCGGCGTCATGCTGGTCGATCAGCCGGACGACGCGCCGGTAGCGCTGCAGGACACCGGCGGGCCGCCGCCGCAGAGGCGCGGTTAGGGCGCGCCCTCTGCCGGGGTGAAGAAATGCGCTTGGGCGAACCACCTCAGAAGACGGCCGATGGGGATATGGGGCCGGACTCCCGCGTCACAGCGAAGGGACACGCCATGGCAAAGAACACGATTTGCCTCTGGTACGACAAGGACGCCGAGGCGGCTGCCCGTTTCTATGCCGAGACCTTTCCCGACAGCGCGGTGAGCGCCGTCCACCGTGCGCCCAGCGACTACCCGTCCGGCAAGGCGGGCGACGTGCTGACGGTCGAATTCACCGTGGCCGGGGGCCCGTGTCTCGGCCTCAACGGCGGTCCCACCTTCCAGCACAACGAAGCCTTCTCGTTCCAGATCGCCACCGACGATCAGGAGGAGACCGACCGTCACTGGAACGCCATCGTCGGCAACGGCGGCCAGGAGAGCGCGTGCGGCT